>WNES01000725.1_pt1 | contig 15705 bp, 17 predicted proteins | sample 5399931 | NCBI WGS metagenome assembly WNES01 (sample SAMN13153332, study PRJNA577476) | soil metagenome | isolation source: 20 cm grassland meadow soil 2 days after 3rd rain plot 5 | place: USA:California | collected 2015-11-11
TAGTAGGCCACCAGCAGCAGGCTGCAGACGGCCCACACCAACACGAAGAAGAAGTCGCCGGCCCCTGGGTCCCGGCCAAGATTGAGCAGGTAGACGACCAGGGGAGGCATCAACCTCCTGCCTTGTGAGCCTTCGTGACGTCCAGCAGGTTCTCGGACACGATCACCAGTGCGGTCAGGCCGATCAGCAGGGCAAAGGCGATCGCCGTACCGATCAGGTTCTTCAACTGCTGACGTCTCATCGGGGTCCTCGCAGAATCGCAGCTTCGACAAAGTGCATCATGGCAAGCTCGCGTACTGCTGCCACATCCGGATCCAGTGGACCAGAAGGTTGATGGTGTCGTTCTTCAGGATGGGCGGGCGATTGTTCTTTGAGACTCCCCAGGCCGGCATGATCGTGTCGAGGTGCTCTTCACCGGTGTTGCCAAGGTAGATGCAGCGATAGTAGTAGTCGTCACTGAAGAACCCCAGCCGGTTCTGGTCGTTGAGTGGCGGGCCCTTGCCCCCCTCACCCAGGCTCCCATGGCACTGGGCGCAATTATTCTCGAAGACCTGGGGTGCCTTGTCGTACACGCCGAATGGGTTCGGCACCAGGTCCTGATGCGCGCCCGCCTCGGTGGTGGCTTGCCGGTTGCCGTTGTGGCAGATGATGCAGCCGGCCTCGTCGATTCCGAGTCCCTTGTACTGGCTCGGGATAAAGCCCGTCAGGTCCGCGACCACGGGCTTCTTGGTGCTGGGATCGGTGACCTGGTGTCCATTCGCGTCGAGCAGATAGAACGGAGTGGCGCGCGGATCCAGGCAGCTAGCCGTCGCGGCGGCGGCAGGTGATGCCGACGGGGCTGCTGAAGCTGAAGGTGACGCTGAGGCTGCCGGCGACGTCACCGCTCCGGGCGCGGCGGACGACGAGGGCGCCGCAGATGCCGAGGGCTTCGGCGAAGCGGCCGCGGCGCTGGCCGACGGACTGGCGGCTGCCGTAACCGGCTGGCAGATTAGCGTGTCCTGGCCATACTTGGCGAAGACGGCGTCGTTGATCACCGCCGGGTGATTCGGGCCCAACCGCTTGGCCGCCTCCTGGGGACCGATCTTCTGGATGTCCGGCACGTGGCAGGTGATGCAGCGTTCGACCACGAACTGGTTATTGACCTGAACCCTCGGAAACAGTTGCTGGACCCCGATGGGGAAGTCGGCGCCGTACTGCTTGGCGTACTTGTCCTGGATCGACACCCAGGGCCGGCTCAGGTCCTGGTAGAAGGCAAAGGCCAGCAACGCCAGAAACAGGGCGCTCACCACCAGGAAGGCTCGGCCTAGCACGCCGCCCCTCCGCAGGTTTGCGGGTTGCCCAGCACCCATCCCCAGTTCCAGATGAACTCATGGCCGCGGAAGAAGGTGCCGATGATGACCAGGGCGACCACGATCGCCATGTACAGCGCGAAGAGGATGATGGCGACCTTCCGTTCGGACGGTCGTCGGCTCGGATTGCGGTCCAGGAACGGCACCAGGATCATCAGGACGATGACGAAGGTCGGGAAGGCAACACCCGCCATCAGCGGCGGGAATCGGGCAAGGAGTTCCTGCAAGCCCAGGAAGTACCAGGGCGCTTTCGAAGGATTGGGCGTGACTCCGGGATTGGCCTGCCCCAGCAGGGGCGCCTGGAGAACGATCGAAACGACGACCAGAAACGCCGTCATCGCGACCGCGGCGATGAACTCTTTGAAAATGAACTCGGGGAAGGAGACGATCATCTCGTCTTCGCTGTCGTCCCGGATCGTGGTGGAGGGCTCGACCTGGCGCCGGCGCGCCTCCACCCGTTGGCGAGCGGCGATCCGATCCGTTGCCTCGGTAGCCATGCCTAGTTACAAGCCTCCAGAGAAGCCATCTTTTCGAACCCGCCAGAAGTGGACGACCATCAAGAGGAATCCCACAAGAGGCAAGCCGACCACGTGCATCACATAAAAGCGTAGGAGGGTGGCGTCCCCCACCGCCCGGCCGCCCAGCATCAAGTAACGGGTGTACGGCCCGGCGATCGGCGCATATTTCGCCATATTCGTGCCCACCGTCACCGCCCAGATGGAGAGCTGGTCCCAGGGCAGGAGGTAGCCGGTAAAGCTCAGCAGCAGGGTAATCAGCAGCAAGAGGGTGCCGATACCCCAGTTGAACTCGCGCGGCTTCTTGTAGGCGCCAGTCAGGAAGACCCGCGCCATGTGCAGCCAGACGGTGATGACCATGGCGTGCGCCGCCCAGCGGTGCATGTTGCGAATCAGACCACCGAACGTCACGACGAACTGGAGATCGCGCATGTCCTGGTAGGCATGCTGCGTCGACGGGACGTAATAAAACATCAGGTAGAGGCCGGTGACCGTGAGGACGATGAAAAGGAAGAAGGAGAGGCCGCCCAGGCAGAGGGTGTACGACATTCGGATCCACGATCGCCGGACGCGAACCGGATGGATATGGAGCACGAAGTTGGTCAGCGCCGTCCGCGCCGCGATCTTATCGGTCAATGGGAGGCCATGGCGGAACACCGCCGAGGTCATCTGCCCCAGGACCGACCACATCTCGTCGACCGCCGCGCGGATGACCTTCATGAACCCTCCGTCCCTGGTTAAACCTTCAGCCGGAATTTGTGATCAACGACGACCGACCGGTCGACGAAAAGCCGGCCGTCCTTGGCCAGCTCGACATGGACCCGGTCCATCGGACGCGGCGCCGGGCCGAAGAAATTGTCGGCATCCCGAAAATAGCGGCTCCCATGGCAGGGGCACTTGAAGCCCGGCAAGGCCGGATTGGCCTTGGTGGCCTGTTGGCCGGTGTCCGGATCCTTCGAGATCTGGGTGCCGGCCAGAACCAGGTCGCTGGTGACGTCCGGAAAATATCGGGGCGTGCAGCCGAGGTGGGTGCAGATCAGGCTGATGGCATAAAAGCCGTCCTGGTCGCGGTTGATCACGACCCGCTTATCGATCAAGACCGTGGTCGAGCCGACGGCGTAATTGCTGGGGAAGCCTAGCGCTCCCACCGGCTTGAATGCCGGTGGATCCTCGTAGGTGGCATTCGGCTGGATGAATTTGACGCTCTGGAAGAGCGCGATCGCGGAGGCCACGCTGAAGCCGACCCAGCCAGCGATCGCCAGGAAGCTGCGACGCGTCATCTCCCGGCTGTCCTCGACGAGGCGTTTAAAGTCGGCAGCCATTAGACGAAGGCGTTGTGGGCCGGCGGCGTAAAGATCGTCGCGAAGACGATCGTCGACGCCATGATGATGACGAACAATGTGGCGACGAGCAGACAGCCGAAGTCAGCCTTGATCGCCGCGATCACGCCGCGCACGAAGTCGAGAATAGCAAAGGGGCCTCCTGCGAGACATCGGGTCTCGGCCCGAGCTCAGATCAGGCCGCTGCCAGGGCGATCCGCTTGCGCACATACTCGTGCACCAACGAGACCAGGGTCGCCTGGCTCCAGGTCAGAGGTGAAACGGAAAGGGGCGCCTTTGTGTACGGATCGAGCTGCTCGGCCAGCACGCCGCTGGGCAGGGCCGCGCCGGCCACCCATTCCAGGATGTCGTACGCCGGCCGCAGATCATCGAGGGAAGCGGCCCGGCTGACCAGCCACTGGCCGTACCACATGGTGCAGATGAACCAGGGATTGCCTGGCACGTTGGCGATGTCCTGGCTGACCTGGTAGTACCAATCGTTTTCATAGCGGGCGATGCCGCCCACCTCGGTCTTGCACCAGAGCCGGTCGTGGACTGCCTTCATGGTGCTGACGATCTGCGGATCGTCGGCGGGAAGCATGCCGAAGTACCAGAGCCCGTAGACGCTCGAGTCGATGGTCAGGTCGCGCGCCGTGGTCCCATCCGGCCGCCGATAAAGACGGCGGACGAACCGGTTGAGCTCTGCATCGAACAGGTAGCGCCGGGTCCCCTGCTTGATCCCCTCGGCCGTCTCGCGGTAGCGCTCGGCCAGCTTCATCTCGCCGTACAACTGGGCGAAGTTCGCTGCGGCCTGCAATCCGGCCCACACCGCCGCCACGGTAAAGCTCATCACCCCGCGGCGTTCCTCCCAGAGGTCGTAGCTGGGTTCGGGCAAGCCGGTCAGCGGGTCGATATACGCGGCCAGAAAATCGGCCGTCAGAAGGATGAGCGGCCGGTAGTAGCTCTTGAAGAATTCGAAGTCGCGATGGCGGTCGTAGTGCTGCCACAACGCGAAGAGCACCAACCCCGTCTCATCTTCCTGGATCGGATACTGCGGCTTGCCGGTCGGATCCACCCACGGATGCCAGCTACTGCCCGGATCGCCGGCAGGCGTGTATTTGTGGCGGAAATATCCCTCACGGGTGACGATCCGTGCGCAGAGCTCGAAGAAGCGTCGCGGCAGGTCGACGTAGCCGGCCTGGTCCATGGCATAGACGGCGAGGGCGGCGTCACGCGGCCACATATAGCTATAGGTGTCACGCGCGAACTTGATGATGTCGGCGTCGTTTGCGGCAAGGACGGCACCACCGCTGTCGACCTGGCTACGAACGACGAGCAAGCAGCGGCGATAAAGCTCCACGACTCGAGGTGAGAGATCAGCGAACTCACGGTTCTCCTTGTTCACCCACGCTTTCCAGTAGGAGCGGGTGCGCTCCAGGAAGGCTTCCGGCCCCCGCAGGGTGATCACGTCGGCGACGGTCTGCAGGTCTGCGAAGTTGCGGGCGGCAATCAGCCACTGGTAGGCGGTGGCGCTCTGCCCCTGTGGGACGCGGCCCAGCTTGAGAGCCAGCGTCATATCCACCGAACCCTGCTCGATCGGGTTGTTGCCAAGCTCGCCATCCTCTGCATCGCGCCAGGTTCCCTGGGCGCCACCAACGTCCTTCTTGCCGCAGGCATAGCCGTCCAATCCCATGCGATCGCCAACCTGCCCGCACGCCGCGAAGCACCGCTGGCCCTTGTAGGCCACCAGCCCTTTCACCGCCGGGTAGTACATGACGGTGTCGCCAACCTCGGTGCCGTAGATGTGCCAGTCGAAATGGAAAAACAGTCGGATTTCGCGCTCTGGTCCCTCGTTGACGACGCGCACGCGCCTGATGAGGACATCGCGACCCAGGTCGACGGCGTCGTTGAAGGTTAGCGAGAGCGCGAGGTCCGGGTGTCGGAGGGTCACATTGGTGACCAGGGTGTCGGGGAGATATACCAGGTCTCTCGACCAGCCATGGTCGTCGAGCCAGGCGAAGCGTCCGTCCACCCAGATGCCAAACCGGTTGAGCTCGCCGCTGGTGTGGTTCTCCTGACCGACCCGCGGGTAATAGATGTCGCGCAACTGATAATTGCGGTCGAAGTTGATGAGCAAGGCGCCGTTGCCGACAGGCAGGTCGCGAGACACGTCGGCCATTATCTGTCGCCCTGCCCGGCTTGGGCGATCCCGTGAACGGATTGTTACGATCGCCTCGGTGCCAACCGACACGCTGACCGTCCGATCCAACCGCAAGGCGGACGTCGTCGATGTCACCGATCGCGTCCAGCAAATGGTCCGCGACAGTGGTGTGCGCACGGGTCTCTGCCATGTCTACGTCGCGCACACCACCGCCGGCGTGTTCATCAATGAGAACGCCGACCCGGACGTGATGACGGATGTCCTTGCCACGCTGGACGGGCTGGTGCCGTGGGAGAACGGCTATCGGCACGCCGAGGGCAACGCCGCGGCGCACATCAAGGCAACGCTGATCGGGACATCGCAGACGATACCGGTGCGCGACGGCCGGCTGGCATTGGGTCAGTGGCAGGGAATCTATCTCGCGGAGTTCGACGGCCCGCGGGAGCGGCGCGTTCAGGTCACCGTTCTGGGCTGACAACACAAAGCCGCCCCCGACTGGGCGGCTTTGCGATGTCGATCCTTCGAGCCTATTTCTTTCCGGCTGCCGCTGCGGTGCTGCCGATCTGCTTCTGTTCGCCGTTTCCGCTGGCGGTGCCGCCGCTGATCGGGATCTTCACCGACTTGGGCTTGGCCGGCTGTGTCTGGGCACTGTCAGGGTCAGCATGCCGTTGACGAACTGCGCCCCGGCCTGCTCGCCGACGGCATCCGCGGGAAGGGTAACCTGCCGGCTGAACTTGCCATAGAAGTTCTCGCGGAGCCAGTAGCTCTCCGGCTGGGTGCCGGCTGGCGGCGTGATCTCACCCTTGATATTGATCTGGCCGCCATCGAACGTGACGTCGACGGTGCTCGGCTCCACTCCCGGAACAGCGGCTCGGATCACCCACTCCTTGTCGGTCTGGTAGACGTCCAAGGGCAGGTAGCCCTCACCGACCGCGCCGACGGTTCTCGACTGGCCAGGAAGGCCAAAAGTGTCGCCGAAAAGACGATCCATCGCGCTGTGAAGGGACATCAGATCACTGATCGGTGACCAACGAATCACGTTGCTCATGACTGACCTCCTCCATTGAGTTGTTTTCGCTGGCCCATATACCCCCTGGCCGGGCAGGATTAAACGCCGCCGCGAGGCTGGAAACAGGCCTGTTGACGCTCCGTGAAGGTGCGTAACCAGTGCCAGGATGCCGGTATATACTGGTCAGATTCTTTAGCCGGGGAGACGCATGCTTACCAGCATCAAGTCGGTCGGCAGCTACGTTCCGTCCGGCATCCTGACGAACGCCGACCTCGAGAAGATGGTCGAGACGTCCGACACCTGGATCCGCGAGCGCACCGGCATCGTTGAGCGCCGGATCGCGGCGGTCAATGAGACCGCCACCGACCTGGCCGCCGAAGCGGCCAAGGATGCGCTGGCCGTCGCGGGGCTGCGCCCGCAGGATACCGACCTGATCGTGTCCAGCACCTCAACCCCTGACTCGATGTTCCCCTCGGTCGCGTCGCGCGTTCAGGAGCGGCTGGGCGCCCACGGCCCCGCCTTCGACGTGCAGGCCGCCTGCACCGGCTTCCTCTACGCCATGAGTGTTGCCGACCGGTTCGTCAGCAGCGGCGAGGCCAAGCAGGCGATCGTTCTCGGGAGTGAGACCCTCACGAAGATCATCAATTTCAAGGACCGCGGCACCTGTGTCGTCTTCGGTGACGGCGCGGGCGCGGTCGTGCTGGGGCCGGGCGTCAACGGCGCCGGCATCAAGTCGTGTGTGCTTGGATCGGACGGCTCCGGCGGTGACCTTATCTATGTCGCGCCCGGCGCCGATGGCCCCGAGGGCCCGGGCCGGCCGGAGATCCGCATGGACGGGCGCAAAGTGTTCCGCTTTGCCACGGAGATCCTGGCCCAGGCGACGCTCCAGGCATTGGAGAAAGCCAACGTCCGGCTCGAGGACGTCAAGCTGATCGTCCCCCATCAGGCCAATGCCCGCATCATCGAGGCGGCCGGCAAGCGGCTTGGCGTGGGCGCCGACGTCATGGTTAATGGCATTGCCGCCTACGGCAACACGTCGACGGCCTCGATCCCGCTGGCGCTCAAAGACGCTCTGGCCGCGGGCCGGCTCAAGACTGGCGACCATCTGGTGCTCGTCGGGTTTGGCGCCGGGTTGACCTGGGGAGCGTGCGTGATCGAATGGGAAGGCGCGCCCGTAAGGGTCGCGGCCTAACCCATGTTTCGTCCCAAGACTCGGTATGTGGCTCTGCCATCGCCACGCGTCGGCGTCGGTGAGGAGATCGACCGGCTCACCTGCCCGAAGTGCGACACGTCACTCGAACCTGCCCGTCTCACGGCGGCGCTGGGGGTTTGCTATCGCTGCGGTTACCACTTCAGGCTCCGCGCCCCGGAGCGGATCGCGATGCTGGTGGAGCCCGGATCCTTTCGTGAAGAGGATCAGAACATCATCGCCACCGATGCACTTGGTTTCAAGGATTCGCAGCCGTACAGCAAGCGGATCGAACAAAGCCGAGCCAGCACCGGCGTCAACGAGGCGGTCACCTGGGGCGAGGCCATCCTGGCCGGGCAGCCACTGGTGATGGTCTGCCTCGACTTCGCTTTCATGGGCGGCAGCATGGGCGCCGCCACCGGAGAAAAAATCACAAATGGCATCGAGCGGGCGCTGCATAGCCGCCTCCCCCTCCTGATCATCTCGGCATCCGGGGGCGCCCGGATGCAGGAGGGAATGCTCTCGTTGATGCAGATGGCGAAGACGGCGGCGGCCCTCGGGCGGCTGGGTGCCGCTGGAATACCCTACATCTCGCTGCTGACCGACCCCACGATGGGCGGCGTCACCGCCAGCTTCGCCTCGCTCGCGGACGTGATCCTCGCCGAACCTGGCGCGATGATCGGATTCGCCGGGGCGCGCGTCATCCAGCAAGCCACCTATGAAACGCTTCCTGAGGGCTTCCAGACCGCGGAGTTCCTCTGGCAGCACGGCATGATCGACCTGGTCGTGCCCCGGCCGGAGCTGCCCACCGTCCTCCGCCAGCTGCTGGAGCTTTACGCCACGAACGGGGTGGCCAAAGATTTCGACCTGCAGCCGCGGGCCAAGGCATCGGCGCCTACGCCGGCCGTTCGCGGTTGACCGACAACGGATCGATCGCCGCCGCGACCTGGGAGCAAGTCGAGCTCGCCCGTCATCCTGATCGCCCCTACGCCCTCGACTACATCCATGCCATCTTCGGCAATTTCTTCGAGTTGCATGGCGATCGTCTCTTTGGTGACGACCATGCCATCATCGGCGGTCCGGCGGGCCTCGATCATCGAACCGTCATGGTCATCGCCCAGCAAAAGGGGCGGACGACCGCCGAACGGGCCATGCGCAATTTCGGGATGGCGAACCCGGAGGGCTACCGGAAGGCGCTACGACTGATCCGGCAAGCGGAGCGCTTCCAATTTCCGATCATCGCCTTCGTCGATACATCGGGAGCATTTCCGGGCGCTGGGGCAGAGGAGCGCGGCATCGCCTGGGCGATAGCCGAGAACCTGGTGGCGCTGGCGCAGGCCCGGGTCCCGATCCTGACACTGGTGCTGGGCGAAGGGGGCAGCGGGGGCGCGCTGGGCATCGGCGTCGGCGACCGGCTGCTCATGATGGAACACTCGATTTACAGTGTCGCGATGCCGGAGGCCTGCGCCTCGATCCTGTGGCGGGATATTGCCCGCAAGGTGGAGGCGGCGCAGGCCTTGAAACTGACGGCAGCCGACCTGAAGCGCATGGGGCTGGCTGACGAGATCGTGCCGGAACCCTCCGGTGGGGCACAGAATGATTACGGCATGGCAGCGGACGCGGCCGGGGCGGCGCTCCGGCGGCATCTGGCCACGCTGGAAGCGGTCGCCGTCGATCGCCTGCTGGAGGACCGCTATCAGCGATACCGGCGGATCGGCGCGACCTCTTAACATCAGGCGGTGGCGAGTAGCGCGGTAAGCGAGGCGCCGGTCCGCCGGCGGGAGCGACTGGATCCTTCCGTCTTCCGGCTCGCGGTGGAACGGATCCGCGAAGGCTATTACAGCGACGTCTACTTCAATCGGACGGTCGACGTACTCCGTTCGGATCAGCAACATCCCCACGTGCTGATGCAGGTCTTTCAGAAAAAGCGCGCCATCATCGGCGGCATGGACGAGGCGATCGCCATCGTGAAGCTCTGTTCCGAGGATTTCTCCCAGCTGCGGGTACATGCCCTCTACGACGGCGATGAGATAGCCCCGTGGGAGACCGCGATGACGATCGAAGGTGACTACTCACTCTTCGCCCGCCTGGAGACGGTGTACCTCGGGGTGCTATCGCGGCGTACGAAGGTCGCCACGAATGTCCGGAGAGTTGTCGAGGCCGCGCAAGGCAAGCAGATCATCTTTTTCCCGGCGCGTCATGACCATCATCTGGTGCAGACGGGCGACGGCTACGCCGCTCACGTCTCAGGCGCGATCGGGGTTTCGACCGATGCCCAGGCTTCCTGGTGGGGCGGCAAGGGAATGGGCACCGTGCCGCATTCGCTGATCGCCGCCTACCAGGGCGACACGGTCCTGGCCGCCCAGAAATACGCGGAATACGTCGACCCCAGCGCCAACCTGGTCGTCCTTGTCGACTGGGAGAACGACTGCGCCCGCACGTCGCTGGAGGTGGCGCGGGCGTTGGGGGATCGTCTGTGGGGAGTCCGCCTCGACACCTCGGAGACGATGGTCGACGCCAGCATCCAGAAGCTGATGGGCGACTTTGACCCGCGGGGTGTCAACCCGCAGCTCTGCACGCTGGTCCGCCGCGCCCTCGACCGGGAAGGGTTCGAGAACGTGAAGATCGTGGCCAGCGGCGGCTTCAACGTCGAGAAGATCGAGCGGTTCGAGCACGAACAGGTACCGGTCGACGCCTACGGCGTGGGCAGCGCGTTCTTTCAGGGTGTCTACGACTTCACCGCGGATGTGGTCATGGTCGAGGGCCGGCCCTGTGCCAAGAGCGGCCGGCGCTACCGGCCGAATCCGCGTCTCGAGCCCGTCAGCTGAGCATGCCGAACGTCACGATCGTGGTCGATGTCCTCAACGGTTTTTGCAAGGCGGGCAACCTGGCATCGCCTCGCTGCGATGCGGCGATTCCCGCAATCCGTAATGTGATCGAAGAACGTCGGCGTGCCGGCGATCAGCTGGTCTTTCTCGCCGACACCCATGATCCTCACGACCGAGAGTTCGAGGTATTTCCCGTGCATTGCGTGCGCGGGACGAAAGAGGCGGATCCGGTCGAGGAGCTCCAGCCGTATCTCAAAGACGCGACCTTGATCCGCAAGCGACGCTACTCCGGGTTCTTCGAGACCAACCTGGACGAGCTTCTGAAGACGGCCCAGCCGGAGCAGGTGACCGTCATCGGCGTCTGCACCGACATCTGCGTTTTGCACACGGTGGCGGATCTGCGCAACCGGGACTACCGGGTGGTGGTGCCGGCGTCGGCGGTCGCGACCTTCGACGCGCCCGGGCACCCCGGGGATGAGGTACAGAAGTGGGCCCTGGCACACCTCAACGCTGTGCTCGGCGCCCGCGTCCTGCCGGCCTAGCCGCCCCGCCGCCAGACGAGCCGGATGTGACTATCGCCCTATAATTTAATCTGTCAATGAAATTAGCCAATACCCGGACATCGTAGCCATCCTTTGGCGTTTCAACTAATGATGGCGCCTTCAGCGGAATCGTATTGCCCGGCCTGTGCTAATCGACTCAAGCCCGACAGTCGATATTGCTCCGGATGCGGCCATCGCGTCGCGCCCGGCAGGCGCCGGCTCCGTTTCCAGCCCTGGATGGTCATGCCGGCTACCTTCCTGGCGATCCTGCTCGTGGTTCTCCCGGGGATGCTCTATGTCTGGGCCGGCCTTCCATCCACCTCCAACCTGAGCACGGCCCGCCTGCCGCTTTCGACCCGCATTTACGACCGAACCGGGACCGTGCTGCTGGCCGAGATTCATCAAGGTTCCGAACGGCGCCACATCGTGCCCTTGAGTCAGATCGCGCCCTCGATGCGACAGGCCACGATCGCCGTGGAGGACCGGACTTTCTACCAGCACGGCGGTTTGAACCTGCTGCGCACCGGGCAGGCGGGCCTCGACGACCTGATCCATCTCCGATTCAACCAGGGCGGCAGCACCATCACCCAACAGCTCGTCAAGAACATCTACCTGTCGGGGGATCGGTCGCTGCTGCGCAAACTCGATGAGGCAATTCTGGCGGTTGAGATCGAGCATCAGTACTCGAAGGCGCAGATCCTGGAGGCATACCTGAACCGGATTTACTACGGAAACCAGGCTTACGGCGTCGAGGCGGCGGCAGAAACCTACTTCGGAAAAACGGCCCGTCAGCTTTCGCTTTCAGAGGCGGCCTTGCTCGCCGGTCTTCCCCAAGCGCCAACCGCGCTGGATCCGTTCACCAACCTCAACGGTGCTCGGGCGCGGCAGCGCGTCGTGCTGGATGCGATGGTCAAGGTCGGCGAGATCACGGCGGCCCAGGCGCAGGCCGCGTCGGCGCAGAAACTCGCGCTGCAAAAGCCATCCGCCGCGGACGACGTCAAGGCGCCCGGTTTCGTTCACTGGGTAGCGGCGCAGCTGGAGAAAACCTACGGAGAGGAGCTGCTCAAGAACGGCGGGCTGACGGTGATCACGTCGCTCGACTGGAACCTCCAATCGATCGCCGAACGGCAGGTCCGGGAAAAGGTGACGGCGCTCCAGGCACAACATGTCACCGACGGCGCCCTGGTCGCGGTCGATCCGAAGAGCGGGGGTGTGCTGGCGATGGTCGGGTCAGCCGGCCCCGACGTGCCGGGCGGCGAGTACAACATGGCCATCATTCCGCGCCAGCCGGGGTCCGCCTTCAAGATGTTTACCTACACGGCGGCCATCGAGTCGGGCAAGTTCACGATGGGTTCCTGGGTCGACGACTCGCCGGTGCAGATTCGGCTCGCGGATGGCAGCACCTACACGCCGCGCAACTACGACGGCCGCTATCACGGCTGGCAGCCGATCCCCTTCGCGCTGGGGAATTCGCTCAATATCCCGGCCGTCAAGGTCGAGCTGGGAACCGGCATCGATCGGGTCGTCGACGTCGCCCGCCGGATGGGCGTGGAAACCCTGAGCCAGCCGACCAGCGCCTACCAGCCCAGCTTGACCCTCGGCGGTTATGAGGTGCCCCTGATCGATATGGCGGCAGGCGCGAGCACGCTCGCCGCCCAGGGAACCTACCGGCACCCACAGGCGATCCTGAAGATCACGGCGCACGACGGCACCACCCTGTATCGGTACGCCGCGGGCAGGGGCAAGGCGGCGCTGACCCCACAGGTGAGTTTCATCATGGCGGACATGCTGTCCAATGACCGCAACCGCGCCCTCGAGTTCGGCCGCAACAGCGATCTCGTCATCCCCGGCCATCATGTCGCCGCGAAGACGGGAACGACCAACGACTTCCGTGACAACTTGACGGTCGGCTTTACGCCAAACCTGGCGGTGGCGGTCTGGGTGGGCAATGCCGATCACACGCCCATGCGCAACGTGAGCGGCATCGTGGGCGCTGCCCCCATCTTCCATGGCTTCATGACCGCGGCGTTGAATGGCCAGCCTGACAGCTGGTTCAGTGTCCCTGACGGTCTGCACGCCGTCACCATGAATGGCTACATCGCCTATCTGCTACCCGGGACGGAGCAAGTGGCACAGTCCCAGCAGCCGCCCTCACGTTGTGAGGACGGTTGCGGCGGCGGCGAGGGGGGCGGCAAGCACAAGAAACATCACGGATAACGGCGCCGCGTTAGCGCCCCTCGGGGCGCCGCCCTTTCGGGCGAATAAGGGCCGGCGTCGAATGCGCCCCGTACGCGCACACGAGGCCGTCGTGATTTCGGCCGAGTGCGCGATGGGCCGCTGGACGACGCACCGGCCCGTTTAAGTCTCTGTGCGACCTCGTTGCGGCGGATTCGCCGCCGACGTCCCTCGCATCGATTCAAGCTGCTTGCTCAGTTCGGCGACCTGGCGTTCCAGGTTTGCGACCTGTTCCCGGGTCGCAAGCGGCATCCTGGCACCCCGCACGCTGTCCTGAACCCGCCGGCCGAGGTCCTCGCCCGCCCGTCGGGTGCGTGTGGCGAACTCATCGAAGCGGCGTCGGCTTTCCTCGCCACTCGCCCGTCCTTGATGCAGCCAGGTATTGGCCATCTCATCGGTCTTCTCGAACGCCCAGCTCGCCGCCCCGAGCAGCGTGTAGAAACCGTCGCGGATCACCTCGCGGACACGCTCGGTTCCCTCCGACTCTCGGTTTCCCGGCGAATCTTCCCCTTTCTCCGTCGAGTGTTGCTCTGCCATGCGCTAAGTTTAGGGCGACCGATGCCCATTTACGAGTATCGCTGCGCGGACTGCGGCAAGCGGCCCTCGATTTTCTTTCGCAGCCTGTCTGCCATCGAAGCGTCTCCACAGTGTCCGAATTGCGGCGGTCGGCGCCTGACCCGGCTGATCTCGCGTACCGCCCAGGTCCTCTCCGAAGACAGCCGGCTGGAGCAGCTCAGTGATAGCGCCGGACTCGGGGACGTCGACGAAAACGATCCGAAGAGCATGGCTCGATGGGCCAAGACCATGGGCCAGCAGCTGGGCGGCGACGAGATGGGTGAAGATTTCGACCAGGTCGTGGACGAGATGGGGGATGCCGGCCCGGATGAGCCAGACGGCGCGGACGACGACGACCTGTGAGCCGCACATCGATCGCGCGCATCCAGGGCAGGGAGATCCTCGACTCACGCGGTAATCCCACCGTTGAGGTTGACGTACTTCTCGAGTCTGGAGAGCTGGGCCGGGCGGCCGTCCCATCGGGGGCGTCAACCGGTGCGCACGAAGCGGTGGAGCTTCGCGATGGTGATAAAGGCCGCTATGGCGGGAAGGGCGTGCGAAAGGCGGTGGGGCATGTCAATCAGGAGATCGCCGCAGTATTGCGCGGCGCCGACGCCAGCGACCAGCGCGGGATCGATGAGCGCCTGATCAACCTGGATGGAACCGCCAACAAATCCCGGCTCGGGGCGAACGCCATTCTCGGCGCCTCGATGGCGGTTGCCCGTGCCGCCGCGCTGGCGGCCCGGCAGCCGCTCTATCGCTACCTTGCCGCCAACGGCGACCTACGGATGCCGGTGCCGATGATGAATATCCTCAACGGCGGCAAGCATGCCCAGACAAAGGTTGACTTCCAGGAATTCATGGTGGTTCCAGCCGGGGCACCGAGCTTCAGCGAGGGGCTGCGCTGGGGCGCCGAGGTCTTCCACGCGCTCAAGCAGACCTTGCACGAGCGTGGCCTGAGCACCGGGCAGGGCGACGAGGGCGGCTTTGCCCCCGAGCTGGAGGCCAACGAGCAAGCCATGACGCTGCTGGTCCAGGCCATCGAGCGCAGCGGCCACCAGCCCGGCAAAGAGGTTTTCATCGCGCTGGACCCGGCGGCGTCCGAGCTCTATCACGGCGACCGCTATGAGCTGACCGGCGAGGGTCGAACGCTTCCCCCGGCGGAGATGGTGGCGCTCTGGGAGTCGTGGGTCAATCGCTATCCGGTGATCTCGATCGAGGACGGGCTCGCGGAAGACGACTGGGACGGTTGGCGGACGCTTACGACCGACCTGGGCAGGCGGCTGCAACTGGTGGGCGACGACATCTTCGTCACCAATGTCGTTCGCCTTCGCCGGGGCATCGATGCCGGAGTGGCAAACAGCATCCTCATCAAGCTCAACCAGATCGGGACGGTAACCGAGACCCTGGAGACGATGGCCACCGCCCGGCGGGCCGGCTACGGCACGGTCATCTCGCATCGGTCGGGCGAGACCGAAGACACGTTTATTGCCGACCTCGCGGTAGCGACCGGTGCCGGCCAGATTAAATCGGGTGCACCATCACGGTCGGAGCGTGTGGCGAAGTACAATCGGCTCCTGCAGATCGAGGAAGAGGTGGGTAGCACCGTATCGTATCCAGGGCGCGCCGCACTAAGCCGTGTCTAGGCGCGTCCCTCCGCGCGGATTCTTCAACAGCGAATCACCGTTCGGCCGCCTGCCAACCGAGCCGAGCTTCCCAACCATCCGCGTCTCCCGGCGGGGAGTGTTGTGGATCGTCGCCATCGCCGTCGCGCTGCTCCTGCTTTTCCTCCTCAAGCCGTTCGCGACGCTCTACACCGACTATCTGTGGTTCCGCTCCCTCGGCTACGGCGGCGTGTTCGGCACGCGCTTCAGCGCGCAGATCTGGTCCTTCTTCATCTTCGCAATTCTCTTCTGGATCATCGGCTCGATCAACGTGCTGCTGGTCCTCAACTCCGGCCGGCGGCTGTCGTCGATCGGCATCCGGCAACGCCTGGTGACCGC
>WNES01000735.1_pt1 | contig 15646 bp, 13 predicted proteins | sample 5399931 | NCBI WGS metagenome assembly WNES01 (sample SAMN13153332, study PRJNA577476) | soil metagenome | isolation source: 20 cm grassland meadow soil 2 days after 3rd rain plot 5 | place: USA:California | collected 2015-11-11
CGATGCCAGGCTGGTGACACCGAGGCATTCGACGAGCTGGTAACTCGCTACCGAACACGAGTATTTGGCATGATTTACAACATGGTTCATAGCGAGCAGGACGCCTGGGACCTTGCTCAGGACAGCTTCCTCAAAGCGTGGAAATCGATTAAGCGTTTTCGGGGACGTTCGTCGTTTTACACCTGGATTTATCGGATCGTCATGAACGTGACGATCGACTGGCTCCGCAAAAAACAAGTTAAAGGCGGAGGCAGCGAGTTCGACGATTCGATCCAGCTAAAACACATTGAGCCGGCATCCAAGACCGTACCGAAGTCAGAAGCTTTGCCTCACGAGATGATTGAACGCCGCGAGATTCGCGCCCGAATTGACAAGGCGATTGCTCAGCTCTCGCCTGAGCAACGTGCCGTTATTTTGATGAAAGAGATCGAACAGATGCAATATCATGAAATCGCAGAAGCACTCGGTTGCTCAATAGGCACGGTGATGTCGCGCCTGTTTTATGCGCGCAAGAAATTACAAAATTTGTTGAGGGACGTGTATGAAAACATTTGAAGAAAAGTGGACCGCATGGTTGGACGGACAGCTTAGCGGGCGAGAACTGGCGGAATTTGAGGCGTCGTTGCCAGACAGAGCTGCCGCTGAAGCTGAAAAAGCGGACGTAAGAAAACTTGGCGCTCTTTTGAAGCGTGAGGTGGGTGTCTCTGCGTTCGCAAACGAAGAATTTTTTAGCCATCAGCTCCGCGAAAGAATCCGTGAAAGTAGCGTGCCTTCTGCGAAGTGGGAAGCCAAGGCCTCAACGTGGTGGACAATTCCTCGCCTGTTGTGGACGGGGACCGCGTCGCTCGCCGTGTTTTTGATTTTTACAGTCTTCGTCATTCGCGACAAGAATCCCGCGGAGAAATCCCAATATCTCACTCAGATTCTGAATGCGCGCGTTGATCCGGTCGTCAGCCCGAATGCAACCGTCTCAATGTTTGAGGTGAAGCAAGACCGGGTAACGGTGTTGTGGACGGAGGGTCTCCAAAGTTTGCCTGCCGATTACGCGGCCAAATAATTGCTCATGGGTCGCACGCTGGCGTTCTTAATTTCTTTTGTCTTATTAAGCATAGGTGCGACCTCTGCGTTGCAGGGTGCGGAAACGGTGTGGAGCGGACTTGTAATTGCGGAAAATGTTGCGCAGCCACAAACAATTCCGCCGGAACTCACGCGGATCGAGGGGTCACTGAAAAAATTCTTTGGCTACAACCAGTTTCAGGTGATCGGTCAGTCACAAAAGACTCTGAAGACCGGACAGGAAGACTGGCTCGCAACCAGCAAATTTTTTGGGCTACATGTCGACGCACAGGGCGAAAGCCCGGCCGGTTACGTTTTGAATTTGAAGCTTTATAAAGAGAAAGAGCTCTTGCTAGAAACGGATGCCAAGCTGAGCAAACGCAGTCCTCTGGTCATCAAAGGTCCCCAGATTGGCAGCGGACAATTATTGCTCGTGTTGGTCATACAATAAGCGACGCGCACTGTTGCACCCTATAGATGCGCATCCTGGTTGTTTTTCTGATGGCTGAATTTTCAATCATGTCCTCGCCATTTGCTTCAGAAAAGCCGTTCAGTTTCAAAGACACGCCCGGGAAACTCCCAAAAGACGTGGTCCCGACGGACTATTCCGTTCGGATCGTCCCTGATATCGACAAGCTGACATTTGCCGGGACTGAGACGGTGAAGCTCACCGCTCGCCGTCGCGTTCGGCAATTGGTGTTAAATGCGCTCGAACTCAAAATCGAAGCGGCCTCTATCGATGGCAAAGAATTGCCAGACTCTGCAATTAAGACCGACACCAAAAACGAACTGCTCACGCTTGCGTTACGGTCAGAGCTTGCGACCGGCGAGCACACGCTGACGCTTCGTTTCACGGGTAAAATAGATGAGCGAGGGCAGGGCCTTTTCTACATGCGTTATGAGGAGCAAGGCAGTCGCGCTCGGAAGACAATGCTGGGAAGCCAATTTGAAGCGACCGACGCCCGTCGATTTTTTCCTTGCTGGGACGAGCCGGTTTTTCGCGCGCGGTTCCAATTGACTGCGGTCGTACCGGAGAACTGGCTCGCTGTCTCGAATATGCCTGTCGAGAGTGAAAAAAAAATCGCTGGCGGCAAAGAGGTGCGCTTCGCTGCGACGCCACCGATGTCCAGCTACCTGAATGTTTTCGTTGCAGGTGAACTCGATTTCATTGAATCGCGAAGCGGCCCTACACAGCTGCGTGTGATTGCGACGAAAGGCAAGGCAGAGATGGGGCGCTACGCGCTCGAAGCCACTGCGCAAATTCTTCAATACTACAACGAATATTTCGGAGTGGTCTATCCCTTGCCGAAACTGGATCAGATCGCAATCCCCGGCGGCTTCGGAGGTGCCATGGAAAACTGGGGCGGGATCACCTATTATGAATCGAAGCTTCTGTTTGATCCGAAAAGTTCCTCTGCGGAAACAAAGCAAGATATCTACGAGGTTCTCGCCCATGAAATGGCGCACCAGTGGTTCGGCGACCTGGTAACGATGGCTTGGTGGGACAATCTTTGGCTCAATGAAGGATTTGCCTCGTGGATGGGCTCCAAATGCACGGCGCACTTTAATCCACAATGGGAAGTCTGGCTGCGCCGGGAATTTCCGCGGGATCCAACCCGCCGTGTTGGAATCGTCAAGGAAGTGGCAATGGAAGGCGACGCTCGATCGACCACTCATCCGATCCAACAGTCGGTGGCGACCGAAGCCGAAGCGAACAACGCCTTCGACGATATCACTTACAAAAAAGGCCAGTCATTCTTGCGAATGCTGGAGAGTTTTCTCGGCGCAGATGTGTTTCAGGAAGGAATTCGCCGTTACATGGCGGCGAATATGTACTCAAACACCACGACAGTGGACTTGTGGAATGCGCTTTCGAAGGCCTCCGGGAAACCGGTTGGGGAAATCGCGGCCGGTTGGACAGAGCAACCGGGATTTCCGATCGTGAAAGTAAAACGAGAGCCAAGCGGCAACGTCTCGCTCACCCAGGAGCGGTTTACCGTCAATTTCACGAACGCTCCATCGCTCGAATGGAAAATTCCTCTGACGTATGAAGTTGTTGGCCTGCCCGCAGAAGCTTCAGCACAGGCGGGTGAAACTCCTGCGACACTGTTGATGACCAGGAAGCTCGATAGCATCCACAACATTCCTGCAGATCGAGCGCTCAAGCTGAACGTAAACGGCGCTGGAAATTACCGCGTCGAATACGACGAGTTATCTGGGAAATTATTGCTCGGGGCTTTGAAGGATTTGGACGTTGAGGATCGCGTTAATCTGCTGAGCGACAGCTGGGCTCTGGTGCAGGCGAACCGGGCCCCGATCGCTCTTTACTTTGAGTTGGTCGAAAAGCTGCCAGCTTCGACCGAACTGGCCGAGCGCGAACAGATCATTCATGTGCTGGATTTTATTAACCGGCTTGTGAGCGGCAGTTCTGAACAGGAGGAATTTCAGCGCTACGCGCGGTCACTCTTGCGTCCTACCTTTGATGCGGTTGGCTGGGAAGCTAGACCGGACGAGCAACCGGCCAGGACAAATCTCCGGGCGAGCCTGATTGTGGCACTTGGACACCTCAACGATCCAAAAATCGTCGCGAGTTGTCGAGAACGTTTTAAAGGTTATCTCGCAAATCCAAACTCGCTCGCTCCTGATCTTCGACCGGCGGTCTTTTCAGTTGTAGGCCGGTATGCTGACGAATCGACATGGAATGAACTTCACCAACTCGGCCTCAAGACAATGAGCATTGAAGAAAAACAGAACTATTACGATGCGCTGGCCGGTGCGATAGAACCCAAATTGGTGAAGAAGAGCCTTCCCATCGCGCTTACCGACGAGTTGCCAACGAGCCGAGCCGTCTTTCTTGTCTCAAGGGTCGCTCGTGAAAGCGGTCACCCGGGTATCGCATGGGATTTTGCCAGGGCGAACATGAAAGCGCTGCTCGCAAAGACCGACGCGTTGGGCGCTAACACGTATGCACCCAGTTTGTTCATTTTTTTCTCGGACGATTCGCGTGCCGAAGAGCTAAGGAGCTATGCGAAAAACAGTCTGCCGGCAGCGAGCGCTCCGGGGGTAGCAAAAGCCGTAGATGAAATTCACTTCCAATCAGAATTCAAAAAACGGCTCGCCCGTCAGTTGATCGCATGGATCGGTGAGAAGATTAATCGCCGATGAACCGGATGTCGTAGATTAATAATTGCGCGAGCAATTGGGAAAGCTCCGCGAGCCTTTCCCGGGGGCGTGACAGTCGTGGCCGTGCATTAAGCGTCGCAGAGCTCCGCCCTCCATACTGAGGCGCTGCCGTTGTCGACAACCACAGCTATCCGTGTGGTCTGCGGTCGCTCTTATTCCGTCTGATTATTTTGCGCCGTCGTGATCCACAGCCGCATCGGAATCATCGAAGACTCAACAAAACCGTGATGGCGGAAAAATTCCTGCGCCAAATTTTCCGGTCGGTCGGTCAGTAACGTAATACGGAGGAAATTTTTCTGTTTGGCAAAATCGATCGCATGTTGGAGGAGCCTCGAACCGTAACCTTTGCCCTGGTATTGCTTGTGGATCACCAGATCTTCGAGCAGCATCACGAAGCCACCCTCAGCAGTACTGATGGTAAACAGTAAATTGATCATTCCCACGATTGCCCCGCTCTGCCGCAATACAAAGACGCGCCCCCGGCTTGGTTGTTCGAAAATTAGACGCAAACCACGAAGTTGTTTTTCCTTGTCCGGACGGAAATCGCCTTCCTGGGCGAACAAATCCCCGAGCATTTCCGACAATTCGTCGAGGTCGGCTTCGGTCGCCGGCTCGATCACCACATGTTCCTTTTCACCCATTGCTTGCACTGCTTATTCCAAAAAACCGCCGTCCTGGCAATCAAATTAGCCTCGCACGCCGTGCCGCCCGTTAACTATTGATGTGCTTGGTGGCGTTGACAATGTTGCGCTGGACTTTACTTTAGCCGCTCTTAAATCGCGCCGAGTCTGTTTTCGGTTTTATGAAACGCACTTACCAGCCATCCAAGAGAACACGCAAACGTCAGCATGGTTTTCGTGCCCGCATGAAAACAAAAGGGGGCCGTGCAACCCTGGCGCGCCGCCGTCAACGCGGCCGTAAACGTTTGCTTCCGAAGGGCGTCGAAAAGCATTACGCGAGGCATACGCAGGCGTAACCCTTGTACTTCTGGCCGATTTAGTCATCTGTCTGTCGATTTGCATCGGAGTGAGTTTTTAGCTGGTCACGCCCCGCTCGCTTCGCTACGCTGCGACCTAGGAGTTTTTCTTAATGAAAGCAAACGCAGTCGTCATTGAATCGCCGAAAACGGCTTCGAGGATTTTTGGGCATACCCGCTGGGATGCGCTACCCCGTAATGGCTGCAATCTTCCACTGCGTCTATTTCTTCGGGATGTTCTATCTCTTCCCGCGGGGTTCCGCTCTGGATCATGCTCGTTCTTGGCTTCATCTACTCGGTCAGCATTTCATGGAATATCAACGGCATTTCGCACAACTTCATCCACAATCCTTACTTCCGATCGCCATCGCTTAACCGGCTGTTCAGCATTTTTGAGTCAATTATCGTTGGATTCAGCCAAGTTTTTTACGAGTGCATTCACATGCAGCACCACAAGGGAAACGCTGACCGGCCTGGTAAGAATGGCGAGACGGTCGATTGGATCTCGATCTACAAACATGGACATGACGGTGACGCCGAACACCCGCTTAAGTACACTTTTCTGAGTTTCTTCCGTGAAGACCCGAAGACGGTCTATCGGGAATTGAAACGCAAGAATCCTCGCGACGCCTTCTGGGGCGTGGCAGAGTTAACGCTGTTCGTTTCCACGTTCGTCATCCTCGGCGTTCTCAACTGGCGCTACATCTGTTTCCTGGTGCCGTTCTGGTACCTTGGCCATTGCCTTTTCTATCTCAATGGCTACTACCGCCACTTTGGCGGCAACCCGGACGAACCGCTTGCGTGGGGAGTAAGCAGTTATGACAAACTTTACAATTGGGTCTGGTTCTTCAACGGCTATCACGCGGAGCACCATTTCCGACCGAAGGTGCATTGGACACGAACGCAGACGCTCCGCGAGCGGATCGTGGAGCAGCAACGCGTTGCTGGAGTCCGGGTAATCAAACCGCCGCACGCCCTTGCTTTTCTTGATCCCGACCTGCCGAGCTTGAAACAGAACTCTCGACAAAAATCCAACGGTCGTTGGAATCTAAAGTCTGCGCGCCTTCAGGAAGGAGCCAACTAAGAGAATTCTCTTGTGGTACCGGATAAACTACCGGTTTAGAAATCCGCAACACTATTTTGCAAGATGCTACGAAGCCGCTCGCAGCATGTGCGAGCGTCTGACCTGGAAAGGATACCGTTCCGCCTCCGAGCTCTTCTATCTAGCATTTCCCGAAGAAAAGCATAACGAACGCGCGTGGGCTTCGCAGGGGTCGACTTCGTTGCAATTCCTTTTTGAAAGACTGCCGACGTTTCGGCTGCGTGCATAAATCAAGTGGTCGCCTGGGGGCAGGCTTCGCACTGCGAGAGTAATGCGAACATCCGCAGTCACCGCATTCGCTTCAATCGTCTGGATTCCACAGGCGCTTACGAAAATAGTCTCGCCAAGCTTTTGGCAGCGAGGGCAATTCGGTAGCGCGACGCAAAAGCTCTTGGTTTGTCGCATCTGTTCTGTACAGACTGATAATATCCGCCACGGTGATACCATTCTCGCCTCGGGCGAGAAATTCTATAGAGTCACCAGCCGTGACTTCCCCTTCCACCAGAACTGCCAAGTAGAACCCCGCCCGACCGCTCTGTAGGAACCGCTTTACCATATCCGGGCGATTGAAGCGAATGCCCAGTTTGAAACAAGGCATTCGAGGTTGAGTCACAACAAAATGTGCAGAGCCGATGCGAAAGCGGTCGCCGATGTGAACCGTTTCCTCAACCAAGCCTTCCGTCGTGAAGTTCTCGCCGAAAATGCCGTGCGGAAGGTCTATTCCAGGGAGTTCCTGGCGCCACGATGGGTAATGCTCCGACGGATACGCGTAAACAGCCTTATCGATTCCTCCATGCACGGACAGGTCAGACTGCTGATCACCGTCCAAGTTGAGCTGCGCGACTCGTACCCGCCCCTGCACCGGTGCCTTGAAGATAGAGGTGCGAACCAGCTTCCCCTTCCACTCGATGTCACGCGGTAGTCCCACGTTGACGGACAAGAGTTTCATTTGTTTCCAGCTCGCAATACGTGTGAATGAGGTCTGATGCAATTCTAAGGGCGCAAGCAATAGCTGCTGCTCGTAGCTGCAATGCAAATGTTTGAGATATACAATTCAGATCAGGCGGGCCAAGTCCCGCACGTATGATTTTAGTTGCACTGAAATATTCGCAGCCATTATTCGTCCCAAAAGCGAGACACCCAGTTCCCAAACGTGAAACAAGCCATGGTGCTCGTTTCGCACGAATTGCATCGCAATAATTTTATGATGAGTGACTTACCGCGGTGGGCATTTTATGGCACGCGTGATGCATAGAGAGTTGGCGTCAATCAAACTAATATTATGAACAACCAATTCGAATCCACTTACGCTCTCTTAGTACGCTCTGAGGAAAAAGGCCGTGGCGTCCTCGAGCTTTTAGTATACGCGGTCTTTGTTCTCGGTGTCATCTTATCGATCTGGCAGTTCGCGCAGGCTCCTGTGAAAATCTCTGCGCCTCGACTTGCGCCAGGCGTAGCTTGCCACACGGCTACAACACCGCTTCCTGTAGGGAGTTGATGAAGTTAGACGGCGATCGTCGCGAATTGCGAGAGGGCGGCGTCGCTCGGTCACGACGTAGCGAGTATTCACTGCGATTCTTCCAACGCCGGTGTGGCGAAATGGCAGAAGCGACGAGACTTAAAATCCGTTAGAGTGAAAACTCTGTGTGGGTTCGAGTCCCGATATGCCTGGGACTCGCCAGGTAAGGAAAAGCGCGATGCGCATAGGTTCTGCGATTGCGCTAAACCGAAGACGCGCTACCGCGAAACTGCGAGAACTGAAATGGAGAGAAATCGGGCCCATTGAGTGCGATTTCGCAAACCTAAGCGCGAGCCTTGGCTTGCTCACAAAGGCGAAACACGTTTAGTTACCCTGGCAAAAGCCGGTTGCACCGTTAGCTCAATTGGCAGAGCAAGTGACTCTTAACCACGGCGGTTCCGGGGCGTGATTGATCGCGTTACCGAATTCGCTACCAATTTCGCAAGCGTCGGAAATATCTGACTACGGATGCGTCATCAAGGAGATAACTGCGATTCTTACTGCATGAAGTACTGGGAAACCATTGCCGACAACCTCAAGAAAGCCGGTTGGAGTTGGGGCTGCGTCTCTGCGATTGATTCCAAGGCGCGAACGATCTGGATTGCTGACGCGCATCGCGACGAAGATCGGTGTTTTGTCGTGCGCGCCGATGAAAAACTGACTGCGTTTGTGGGGACTAGAATCCGCAATTCGGCAGGATAGCGGATCACTGCATCAGCCACGCGAGACCCGTTCGATGTGTAGGTGTCGCCCTAGTTTTTTGCGGTTGGTTTAAAACGGTGGTCATGCATCGCCCAGACGACACCTTTCCTGCTTCGGAAGCTTGCGAAATGAGGGCCTAGCAACGTCAATGAGCCGTCAGCGCTGACGTTTTCTTCGACGGAGCATTCAGGTCAAAGACTGTGCCCCATGCACCCTGCGCCACAACCGCGGATTCTTGGCGCCATGGAGTGAGAGATCGTGGATAATGTTCCTGTTCGCGTTTGCCCCAGAACAGGTAACGCACATGCAAGTCACCCGCGAGTTTGCGCCAATCGCTTCCTCCTAACATGAGCGCGTCCAGCTGATGCAGCCGCGGGAGGTAATCGATGCCATGTGAATGAAGGTGGCCTTGGAAACCTTCGACCAGTTTGCACCCGTTTAGTAGAAGCGGGTGATTGAGATCCGGATACGCTGCAAACGTTTCCGCAACGGGCAAATTGCGAACAGCGTGCTGAATATCAGTCAGCTCTTGACGATTTACAATGGGCCAACCGGTGTGAGAAAGATCCAATCCGCCACAAAGCGAGGCAAAGCCGGAGAAAAAAAGTAATATGCAGATAGCCGTCCGCGCCAGACGCGGCAGTGGCTTAAGAATGCAACGCGAGAGAAATGGAAGAAGCGCGAGATAGGACCAGATCATGATCTTGGTATTGTCCCACTCCCATGGCGCGAACATAACGAAGCAGGCGAGCAGAAAAAGACCGACGGCGGGGATGACAAAGGCAGCTGTCATTCGAACGTTGTCCTGCCGCCAGTCGCGTTTAGCCAACCGACACCGGTATCTCCAAAAATACCACCACTTCCCTTCTAATATTGGGCGGTGAAAATCGATTCTCCAGAAGGTCAGGAACAGCAACGCGAGAACGCAGAGCGGCAGAACGCCAAAGTTGCCAAACCAGAATTCGAAAAAGCCGTCATCGTCCTGCAGCCAACCCGCTCGAAAATGGATGACGTGCGCCATCGATCCGCTCCCGGAGAACAAGCCCGTGACAAGCGCGAAAAAGATTGTTGCAGGAAGGAAGGAGGACGCGAAGAGTTTGGCGACGTGAAGACGGATGGCGGCCGAGCCGATCACTAGCCAAGCTGCCAGCAAAGCCAAGCACCAAACGAAGGCATGCACGTTGAAGAGCGGCAAACTCGAAAACAACAGTGCTTCGAATCGCAGTGGCAACGCCGAGGTTTCTTTACCTAGCCAACGGTCGCGCCAGCTGCATAGCAGGACCAAGCCGGCGGGAATGGCATAAAGCAAACCGCGTTGGGTAACAAACATGGCCAGAGCGATGTTCTTCCAGGCCATTTCACCTTGATAGTCCTTGAGGGAGAAGACGAAGTGACCGGTGTGAAGGAATTCGCGCGAGCTGTCCCACAAATCGCTAAACAAGGAAAACCCGGCAAGACCGCCACTGAAAAGGAAGCCGGCAATTGCAAAGCCTTTGCCCCAACGGTAAAGCGTGACGCAGGTGATAAGCGAGGCCACGAGGCCAACGCAGACGAGAGCTATGATGTCGTTTAGGCCAATCAGCTTCAAAAGAGCGTTAAAGAGATCGCTGCCGATCGGATAGTGCAGCTTGAGCCCGCTGTAGATTGGGTTCTCCGGCCAGAAGCTTGCGCCGCGCGCCAGGTAATTAATGAAGGTCAAATGAAGCGGCATATCGCTGAAGTTATTCTCTGACAGGATTGAGAGATCCTCATCATCAACAAAGATCAGCCAGCAAAACGCGCGCAGGGCGAATAGGCTAAAGCAACAAATGACGAGCCAATCGAGCGCGCGGGGCTTCTCTGTCGGCTCGGCCGGGAAATTAAGGGTCGTTAGAGAATAAATCGCGCCGCCAGCACCACAGAGCAGCGACGCGGCCGCAATGAGAGCCGTCAGGTGACCGGCAATGAACCCAAACGCGATCGCTGCCACAGCCGAGACGCTCATGCCAACGAGCACCGCCACTATTCCCTTCATGCGAGAAAGCGAGTAGTAGCTGATGCGCGCGCAGTTGGCCAGCGCCTTTTGTTCAATAATTCAAGCCTAACGAGTTGCGTATGTTTTCGCAACGTTGCACAGCTTGTTTTTTCAGAGGTAGACGGAACGAATCCGATTCGCACTGCATTTCGTGGAATTGCGCAGTTTTGCAGCAAAAAGTCGAGATAGAACTGCGCCTTGCGTTGCAAACCCTGGGCGCTCGCGACTTCAGCCGACGCGGAATTGGCCGTGCCAACATTACAAACATTTAATGTAAAAAGTCTTGACGATCTCGTTCTCATTGGCAATCTGAAACTCCCCACGCTCGCTCCACTCTTCCGGCTTGGAATCAGCCATCTCAAAACATCTTCTCTAACTCGGAGAAGCGCTTCCACACGTTTTTCGATGCTGAATATCCGTTGATCGTTCTGCGCGAGGACGGGAAAAAAGAAATCGCGCGAGTCACTGCCGACGGGAATGGAAACTATCGTGTCGCGTTGCCGCCCGGCGATTATGTTCTCGATGTACAAGACCGCGTAGCCAAGCGTCTCAGGGCGAAACCGCAGAAGTTCACGGTTGTGTCGAATCAAATCGTTCATGTCGATATGAACGTCATCATTGGCTTTCGCTGAGTCGCCGTGACCCATGGCATTTGAAGGATGCGACTGTTTCGCTAAGCGAGGAAAAACTTCGCGCGCCTGCCTTGGAGACAGTTCCACGCGCGCCCGCGCGAAGGCAACGGCTAAACTTTCACGGTCCTTTCTACGGTCTGCAAAATTTTCGCTGCAAAAAAGCGCAATTCTGCGCAACGCCTCGAAAATAATTTTGGCTATTGTCACCTATGAAAAACAAGCTGTGCAACGCTGCGAAAACATACGCACTCGTTAGGCTTGAATTAGAAATCCGTCGCTCTTCCCGGCTGAGCTACGGGCGTAGAACTGCTCGAGACCAAGCTAGACCAAACCGACTCTTTACTTTTCGGCACTTGGCAAAGGTCGATATTTGTTGCTGCTGCCTCGGTTGACTCCGAATCTTCGTAACAAAATGGTCGATTTGTAAAGGAACATGCGGACGACGGAAGGTGGTGCGGTTGCGACACAGGCAGTTTGTAACATCTGACACGAAAATAAATCTTCGGATCAGTTGATTTCGTGTCAGATGCCTAAACGAGCTGCCACGGTGCGAAATAAATCCTGCTACCGATTTTGCAGCGTTATCGTGTTTTGCGATTTCCGAGTCTGGGGCGAGCCCGCCGCCCTTTTACTGTAAGAGTGTTTGTGGAGAGTCGCGGAAGGGATAGATAAAAACCGCACCGCGGGATTGAACCACGGTGCGACTGTTTAACCTTATTCTTGCTGGTGTTTCAGTTACCCGGCTTGGTCTGACCCGCCCCGGTGACGCCGGGGCCCGCGCCGGTGAGGTTCTTGCTGGAGCCGGTGCCACCTTTAGCATCTTTTTTTGGCTTCAGGTCGCGAACTTTGATGTTTTTCTTTTTCTTGTCTTGCATGTTTGTTACTTGTCCTTTGCTGGATTGATGTGGCACCGAACAGCAATTGATGCTCGCCCGTTCCGTCCTGTTTTGGAATCAGGTCATCCAGACGAATCAATTTATCTTTCCTGCGCTTGGGCCTTTGATTTCCTGACTCTCCGGCGGGCGCATTCTTTTGCTCTTCGGTGCACTCACTTTGGCTTTCTTTGTTATCAGTATCCGCCCAGTTTAAAGAAAAGCCATCAAACAATCAGTTGTCGCTGCCTTGTTCTTAAACGAGAGGGGCTTATGCCGTGTTCGCTCCCTAAAAATTAGGGTTGCGATTGCAGACGGAGAGAATGTCTGAGTTTATTCTAAGGCCACTCGAGCTCATTTTTATACCAACAATGCCCTACTCTTGGGCCACGCCTCGGAGATGGCGCGCCAGGGTCGAACGAGAAATAGCGAGCAGTTTTGCCGCACGACGTTGGGTTTGATTTGCTTGCTCATAAACGACCCGGACGCGTCTTTTCACAGTCACTTGCGAGCGAGAGATCGATACTAGGGGCGCGTTCGTTGTTATTGCTGGCCAACGAAGAAACCAATTTACCACCTTTCAGACGCATTCTGATCTGGCTCCAGATCTGGAGGAAAAACGACATGCTCGGGCAGAATTACCGAACCATTGCAAAACAGCGTCATGGCTCGCACGGTGTGGCTCAATTCGCGAAGGTTTCCGCGCCACCGGTGGTGAAGCAACTTCTCCATCGCTTCGGGACGAATTGCCGTGATGCTTTTGCCTTCTTTTAATCCAGCCGCTTTCAACGATCGATGCCGGCAGTTCTTGCAGCCGCTCACGCAGCGGAGGAATGAGCAAGGTGAGGCCGTTCAGACGCTGATAAAGGTCTTCCCTGAATTTTCCCTGCCGCACTCGTTCCCGCAGCGAGCAGTTTGATGCGCAGATGATCCGCGCGTTGGATGTGAGCATTCGCTCAGCGCTGCCAGCTGCAAGCAACGCGCCATGGCTTCGTCGCTTGTGGTCAGGTCTTCAATTCTCAGCTTGAAACGCGGCTTTTGCATTGCGGCCCGAGGATTTATTGCTTCATGCTTTCACGCAGCTGTCGAATGGGTTCGAACGCGTATTCAATCAGCGTGCGTCCACCGACGATGATGTGCGCTTGTCCTCTCATCCCAACTCGCAGAGGCAAAACTTGTCCTGCGTGGGGGGATATCTCATAGCGGTCGAGTGAGCCCAGCGCGACGAAGTGAGAGCCATCAGTGGTAGTAACCGCTGACGGACTGATCCAATCGAGTTTTCCGGTCACAGCGCCGTAACGCTGGTAAGGAAACGCTTCGAAGAAATACCGCACGCGCTGAGCGATGGCGAGTTTCGGGAGGCCGGCTTCGTTTAAGGTCATCCGAGCTCGCGGTTTGGCGTCTTTCCGTGCGAGCTGGCAAAGCACTTGTCCCTGCTGCACAAAACTGCCCACGGTTCGCTGGTCCATGGAAGTGATCACACCCTCATATGGACTCCGAACTGTCAGCAAGTTCTGGTGGGTATTTTCGAGGTCTGTTTTCAGAGCGCCGATCCGCATTTTTAGTTTCTCGATTTCCGACTGCTGCTCAGCCCGTTGACGCGCGTGCTCTGTTTCCATTCGCCCACGGTCGAGATTGACCTGCTGCACAGTGCGTTGGGCGACACTCAAATCTTTTTCCGAACCGGCTAAATCGAGTTTCAGCTTTACAAGGTCAATTTCCGATTCGCCGCCCAGCTTGGCTAATTTCTCCATGCGCGTCACCAGTTCGCGGCTCGTGCTGGCATGATTCTCACGGAATTTTACTTCGCTCTTTGCCTGCTCAATTTCTGCCTTCTTAATCTCGAGTTGGGCAGCGTAAGCGGTCTCAGATCGAGTGAGGCTTTCTTCTTTCGTGCGTAAATCTTCGGTGAGGGTCCGAAATTGCGTGTCCCAACCGCGGATTTCGTCGGAGCGCAAAACGAACAACGCTTCGCCCAGTTTAACAGGTTGCCCCTCCTCCACAGCGACGCGACTAATGATGGCTTGCCGAGGCGATTGGATTGGATCGGCGCCGGTGGCCGGAATCAGAACGAACTGGCAATAGACGGTTTCCGGTAACCGCATTATGATTGCGACGAGCAGCGCGAACAGAAAGGCCGCCAGCAATAGCCAGGCGGTCGAGCGGATGATCCAGGGCGGTGGTTCCTGCGGCAGCATCTCGGATTCCACATCGAGTGAACCGCGTTCGGTTAATTGTGAGCTCATGGAAGAACTGGCTCAGATCCCCAGTTGTTGACTGGAAAGGTAATAATATAGACCGCGTTGTGCCATTAAGTCATCGTGCGTACCAATCTCGGCAATGCTTCCCTGTTCCAGCACCACGATCGAGTGCGCTTCGCGAATCGTACTTAACCGATGTGCGATCACAATCGTGGTGCGACCTGCCATTAACCGACCGAGATTGTCCTGGATCGCGCGCTCCGATTCTGTGTCGAGCGCGCTCGTTGCCTCATCAAAAATTAACACTGGCGGATTATTATAGATTGCCCGCGCAATTGCGATGCGCTGCTTCTGGCCACCTGAAAGAGAAAGACCCGATTCGCCAATCTTTGTCTCATAACCAAGCGGAAGACGCATAATGAAACCGTGCGCCGCAGCGGCTTGTGCGGCGGCAAGCACCCGATCAAGATCTGGCTGCAGATCGCCAAACGAAATATTGCGCGCAATCGTTTCGTTAAACATGTGATTTTCCTGAAGCACTATTCCGATGTGCCGCCGCACGTCGCGATAATTGAGAGTTTTTAGATCGACATTGTCGAAAAAGATGGTCCCTTCCGTAGGCTCGAGCAGGCCGGCTATTAATTTAATGAGCGTCGTCTTGCCACAACCGCTGCGACCGACGAATGCCACCATGCGCCCTGGCGCCAGGTCGAGGTTGATGTTCTTTAGAATATCGGGCGATTCGGGGCCGCCATATTTGAAACTAACCCCGCGAAGCTGGAGGTGTCCTTCCAGGCTATGCACCGGGACGAGTCGAGAACGATCGTGGCCCTGTTCGGGCTCTTGCTCGAAAATGTCATTCAGCCGATTCAGGAGGACGGCGGCGTTTTGCAGGTTGTCCCAAACTCCGAGCGCGCGCAAAATTCCCGCGTAGGCCATCGCCGTCAGTGAGCTGAACGCGACAAAACCGCCAACGCTCAAGTGCCCATGAATAACTTGCGTCGCGCCGACCCACAAAAAGATCGCAGTAGAGAGCAGACCGATGCTTTGCAGAACGCTGTCGTACGACATCACTATAAAGGTCGCCTTGAAAAGTTTTTGTGAGACGGAGAGAAACTCGTTCAGCATGGCGTCACGGAAAGCACTCTCGGCGGATGCCGCTTTCACTGCCTCGATTCCTTTGATGGCATCGATTTGATGCGAACTGTATTTGCCCTGGCTTTCTTCCACCCCGTGATACAGGGGACGAAGCACTTTTACCGAAAAAATCATTAGTCCCACGTAAAGCGGCGTTGTTGCCAGAAACGCGAGGGTGAGCAATGGACTGTACATCGCCATCAAAATCACTGCGCCGACGAGAAAAACTGCTGCCAGCAAAGCGCCAACTCC
>WNES01000741.1_pt1 | contig 15596 bp, 8 predicted proteins | sample 5399931 | NCBI WGS metagenome assembly WNES01 (sample SAMN13153332, study PRJNA577476) | soil metagenome | isolation source: 20 cm grassland meadow soil 2 days after 3rd rain plot 5 | place: USA:California | collected 2015-11-11
GAGTCCTGCGTTTGACGCGCTGGTTCTGGCGGAGGCGGCGGCGCAGCAAACGCTGCAGTTCCTCTTCAATCCGGAGCGCTCGGCGAGGCTGGTGGAGTTTCACGCGCGCAACGCGGAGAATCCGGGCTTGCAGGAAGTGCTGGACGCGGTTTTCACGGCGACATGGAAGTCTTCGCATGGCGAGGGCTACAACGCGCAAATCGCGAATGTAATCGACGAAGTCGCGTTGTATGACCTGATGGCACTGGCGGCAAACGAGCATGGGAGTGATGAGGTGCGGGGAATCGCGAGCCAGGAGCTCTATACCCTGCGCGACTGGCTGAACGGGCCGGGGCGCGTCGGTCAGGTCATCTCCGATCAAGCGCACGTTTCCTATGCTTTACGACAAATCGAGCAGTTTGAGAAAGATCCGAAGAGGATTGACCTTACCCCGCCCGCGGAGCCGCCAGACGGGCCGCCGATTGGGACGGATGAGGATTGGGACTGGGATTGGCCAAACTGAATTTCGTCGTTTGTTAACGTGACAAACGGGCTCTTCGGTCGTCTATAGATGCGAGGAGGGCCCTATGCGTCCACGTACCGACTTTTGCCTTATTTTCGGCTCGATCTTGATTGTCGTTGGTCTATCGGCAGCTCCGGCGGTCCCGCGGCATTATTCCGCGAGCAATCACGACGAGCATGGGCGTCATTCGCTGAACATCTCCGGCGGCCATAAGCAACCGGCCAATGATTGCTCCGACCTGCGCATTCGTTTTGACGACCGCGATGCGGTGGTGCGTTCCGAGGAATACAGCCTGACCAAGGCGCAAGCTCCGGTCTTGAAAGTCCATCCACACTCGAACGGCGGCACGCAGGTGGTGGGTTGGGACAATGCCAATTATTCCGTGACGGCTTGCAAAGCGGTGGCACCGGGAGACGACGCCGAGCGCATGCTCTCGCAAATCACGATGTCCATCGAGAATGGAACGGTGTCGACGCACGGTCCCTCCGGCGAGGACCAGGATTGGACGGTCTATTTGCTGATTCGTGCCCCGAAATCGGCGGCGCTGGAGCTGGAAACGATGAACGGGCCGATTTCTTTGTACGACGTGGACGGTAAACTGACGGCGCACGCAAACAATGGACCGATCAGCTTGCACAATGTTTCCGGGGATGCGGACGTCACGGCGCAGAACGGCCCGATCAGCATGGATGGCAGCAGCGGCAACATTCGCATTAGGACGGAAAATGGTCCGATTTCTGTCAATTTGAATGGGACGAGCTGGAACGGCAGCGGACTCTCCGCCGATGCGCAAAATGGCCCGGTGACGTTGCACGTGCCGAGCGGATTTCAGTCGAGTTTTGTTGTGGAGTCGACCAATCACGCGCCGATGAGCTGTCACGCGAGCATTTGCGGGAGCGCGCGCAAGACCTGGGATGACGAACATCGGCGAATCGAATACGGGTCGTCGCCCGCGGTGGTGCATTTGTCTACTGTGAATGGGCCGGTGTCGGTGGAGGATGGGCGCGACTGAAGACGATTTGTCCGATTCGTTGTCTCGCAAGGTGTGAGGCGTTCGATTTATCGCGGTGACGTGGACGCGGTTGCGCGGTTGCAGATAAACTTTGACGCATGCTGCTGGAAGCACGCGTCGCCCATCATGTAACGGAAGCGGAGGCGGCGCGCCTGGCCCGTGAAGTTTATGGATTGGAAGCCGCCGCGCGGGCTCTTCCGGGCGAGTACGACGACAATTTTCATTTGACCGCCGCGGATGGCCGGGCGTTCGTTCTCAAGGTGATGCATCCGGCGCGCGAGCCTTCCTTCATTGAACTGCAATGTAAAGCGCTGGTGCATTTGGCCGAGCATGCGCCGCAACTGCAGTTGCCGCGAGTGTTGCCGAATTGCAGCGGCAAACTCTTCTCCGAAATTAGCGCCGCCGATGGTTCGAGGCGGCTCGTGTGGCTGCTGAGTTTCCTGAAGGGAACGGTTCTTGCGGAGGTACGTCCGCACGCTTCGGAGTTGCTTTGCGGTTTGGGGCGATTTGTGGGCGAGATGGATGCGGCGCTGCAGTCGTTCGAGCATCCTGCAGCGCATCGGGAGTTGAAGTGGGATTCTTCGCGGGTCGCATGGATCAAGGAATTCATTCCGGAGATTGAAGGCGCGGAGCGGCGCGCGTTGGTGGAAGAGTTCGTCGAACTTTATGAAGTGGAAGTCGTCCCGCGGCTCCTGCGGCTGCGACGGAGCGTGATTTACGGCGACGCGAATGACTACAACGTATTGGTGAGCGATCCTTGGCCGCAGCCGCGTAAGATCGCAGGCGTGATTGATTTTGGAGACATGCACCATGGGCTGACGGTTTCGGAGGCGGCCATTGCAGCGGCTTACGCGATTCTGGGCAAAGCGGATCCGTTGAAAGCGGCGGCTGAGGTGGTTGCGGGCTATCACGATGCGTTTCCTCTTCAGGAGGAAGAAGTTACTGTAATTTTCCCCTTGATGGCGGGGCGACTGGCCGTGAGCGTGGCCAACTCCGCCCACCGCAAAAAGGTGAGGCCGGACGATGCGTATGTGACCGTTAGCGAAGAGCCGGCGTGGAAGGCGCTCGAGCGACTGGCAAAAATTCATCCGCGTTTTGCACATTACGTACTTCGCGAAGCTTGCGGAATGATGCCGGTTCCTAAGGGGGAAAGGATTCAGGGCTGGCTGAAAGCAAACGGGAAATCAGCGGCGTCGATCCTCGATCTGGATTTGAGGAAGGAACCGGGTCTTGTTTTTGACCTTGGCGTTGGAAGTGTGCTGCTCGGCGCAGATCCGAGCGCTGCGGAGACTCCCGCACTCGCAGAGAAGATATTTGGGGAAATGAAACGCGCAGGCGTGCGTGTGGGAGTTGGGCGGTACAACGAAGCGCGGCCACTGTACAATTCGCCGTTATTTGGAAGCGTGGACAATCCAGTTAGCGAGAGACGAACGATGCATTTGGGCATGGACCTCTTCGTCGAGCCGGGGACAGCGTTGCGCGCGCCGCTCGCTGGGGTGGTGCACATTCTCGCGAACAACGCGAATCCGCAGGATTATGGGCCGCTGGTGATTTTGCGGCACGAAACCGGCGATGGCGAAGAATTCTTCACGCTCTACGGACACTTGACCGCGCAAACACTCACCGGGCTCAAGGTCGGTCAGCGTGTTTCACGTGGGCAGGGATTTGCATGCGTAGGGACACCCGAGGAAAACGGAGGCTGGGCGCCACACGTACATTTTCAGATCATTCTGGATTTGCTGGATCTTGACGCGGGTTTTCCGGGCGTGGCCTGCGCTTCTCAGCGCACCGTGTGGGCGAGTCTCTCTCCTGATCCGAACCTTTTGCTTGGAATCCCGGCGGATCGCTTCCCTTCACAAGAGATGAATTTTCAAGAAACGCTGGAGAAGCGGCGCGCGCTGCTGGGGAACAATCTCAGCATTTCCTACGAGCGGCCGCTGAAAATCGTGCGTGGCTGGATGCAGTATCTCTACGACGATACGGGGCGCGCGTATCTCGATGTATACAACAATGTGCCGCTGGTGGGGCACAGCCACCCGCGCGTGGCGCGCGCGGCGCAGGAACAACTCGCGCTGCTCAATACCAATACGCGCTATTTGCATGACAACGTAAATCGCTATGCCGAGCGGCTGACGCGGAAGCTGCCGGAGCCGTTGCGTGTGTGCTTTTTCGTGAATTCGGGAAGCGAAGCCAATGAGTTGGCGCTACGGCTTGCGCGGGCGCACACGGGCGGCGAAGACGTCATTGTGCTCGAACACGCGTATCACGGGCACACGAATACGCTGATCGACATCAGCCCGTACAAATTTAACGGTCCGGGCGGACGCGGCAAGAAGCCATGGGTGCACGTTGCTCCGCTTGCCGATGATTACCGGGGCTTGTACCGGCGTGAGGACAAAGAAGCTGGCGCGAAATATGCGGGGCATGTTGCAGAGATTTTGCAGCGCACGAGCGCGGGGGGCCGGGGCGTCGCAGCGTACATCGCGGAGACGTTGCCGAGTGTCGGCGGTCAAATTGTTTTTCCTCCAAGATATCTGCAAGAAGTTTACAAGCATGTGCGCGCGGCCGGCGCAGTCTGCATCGCTGATGAAGTGCAGGTGGGCTTCGGACGTTTGGGGACACATTTCTGGGGATTTGAAACGCAGGGCGTCGTGCCGGATATTGTGGTGTTGGGGAAGCCAATGGGGAACGCGTTTCCGCTGGCGGCAGTGGTCACGACCAAGGAGATCGCTGCTTCCTTTGCCAACGGAATGGAATTTTTCAGCACGTTTGGTGGGAACCCGGTGGCCAGCGCGGCCGGGCTTGCGGTGCTGGATGTGCTGGAAGAAGAAAGACTTCAAGACAATGCAATCCGCGTGGGAACTTACCTCAAGAACGGATTGCAGGCGTTGCAGCAGCGCCATGCGCTGATTGGCGACGTGCGCGGATCGGGCTTGTTCCTGGGCGTGGACCTGGTGCTCGATCGAAACACTCGAGCAGCGGCCCCTCTGCAAGCGTCCTATGTGGTGAACCGGCTGCGCGAGTGCGGGATTCTCACGGGAACGGATGGTCCGCATCACAATGTGATTAAGTTGCGGCCGCCGCTGGTGTTCACGGAAAAAGACGCGGAGCTGTTCGTAAGCACGCTTTATGCGATCCTGCAGGAAGATGCGGCACAGCCGCGAGGCTGAAATCCGCGCACTTTGTTTTCATACCGAATCCACGGTTGAAAAGCACATCGGCAAAGGCTCAGGGCTTTAGCAGAAGGAAACTGACGCCGTAGCCGGGAAGAGTTACGGTCAGTTTGGGAGCCAAGGCAATCGGGCCAGGCTGAGGGCCGCTGGTCAGGTCGCTCGTCGCGACAATATTGAGTTGGGATGCGGAAGTGAAATTCCCAAGAGCGGAGATGTCGAGAATCACCGTGAGAGCGTCGCCGGTACCGTTGTTGTCGGAAGGGGAAAGCACGGCGCGATCCGCCGCCATCAGGAGCACGGAGCCGTCGCTGTTTTTCGTCGCCAGCGTTTCGACCGTTGCAGTCTCAGTGATGGTCAAGCTGAGAATGTCCGGCGGCGCGGGAGTCTGCGGATACATCTGCGCGAGCCAATAGTCCACCCAGTAGCTTAAATGCTTGCTTCCGGAGCTGTAGTCCACTTCGCCGAATTGCGCATCGCTGTCGTAATCCCAGTGATAGAGGGCCTGGTTTCCAGCTCTTCCGAGTTGCGAAAAGACATAAGGCCGCCAAGCGGCGAAGAACGCACTCGTGCCGCGCAAATCGGGCACGAACTTCTTTGTGGGCGTGCAGGTGCTGTTGCCGCTCGAATTGGCGAAATCGGCGTTGACGTTGTTTTCGGTCACCCAGACGGGGACGGTTGCCAGATCCTGGCGCAGTTTCAGTTCCTGATAAAAATATTTCACGTCATTTACAAAGCCTGGAATGGTGGCGAAAATCTTGGCGTCGCTGTCCTGCTGATCGCATGATGAATAAAAGTGCGTGGAAACAACGTTCACCGGGGCGCTCACGCCGCCCGCGTTTGCTGGCTGTACAAAAGACGGCAGATTGTTGCGCGGGTCACCTTCCTGAAAATCGAAGTCCGACAACTCGAGCGCGGAGAATTTGATCGTGGGATCGACGGCCAGCATCGCCGGCACAACCGTGTTGTACATCTGAAGGTATTGCGCCGGCGTCAAACCGTTGATGTTGTATTCGTTGAATATGCCCCACCAGGTGATCCTATTGGGGGTCGCTGATTTGAAAAGCTGGCCGCCCCAGGTAAATCCTCCGGTGTTGTAGTAACGCACGAGGTTCGCGCAGTAGTTCGCAAAATCGTTGAGATGATTGGCAATGTCAAAAGCGCCGTTGGCATTCATAAAGGCGGGCGCGAAGGCGATTTGAAATTCCGGGCTGTGGTCCGCCGCAGACAGAACCGGCTGGACCACGGCGTCGAGTTTCGTGAAATCCCAATCGGTGGCCTGCTGCGGGTTGGAGTTCGCCCTCATGGGGATGGCTTGAGAGAGGCCCTGGAGACGGATGTGTTGCGAGCCAAGCATGTTGAGTTGCGCGGGTTCAGAGGCAGGATGATTCTGGAAGAACTGATAGTCCCATTCTGCGGGCTGAAACGACGTGGACATGAATTGCTGGAGCTTGCCGTTGACGCCCTGCGCCTGGTCCACGGTGACGCCAACCATGCCAGCCACGGCGACCAGCAGCGTAAGGTTCCGGCTAACCGAGAACCCATTGCTGTCACTTGCAGTGAGCTTGAGTGAGTAAGTCCCCGCTGGCGTATTCGCGCTGCTGCTCAACGCAATAGAGGCACTCGCGCTGCCGCTTTGTTGCGCGACGTTTGAGACCGTGCCTGCAGGTAATCCGCTGACGGTAAAAGTCACCGTGCCGGAATTGCCGCTAACGGTGGCGATGATCTTGGCGGGCGTTCCGTCCTGTGGCGCGAGCGCCATGGACGAAGAGAGCGAGAGGTTCAGAGTGCCTGGTACACCAGAATTGCTCCCACAGCCGCACGCAGTCATTGCAAGAGAAAGGAGCACCAGCCGGGAGAAGAAAATTTGATAGCGAGCCTGTTTGGGATGGTTCATTCCACACCTGGAATCCACAAAATGTAGTTTAATCACCGTGAAGCCTGTGGGGAAGGTGTTGCATGCGGTTTGCTTGGCTGCTGGCAGGGATGCTGATCGTACAGGGCGTCTTTACCACGGAGAAAGCGCAAGCGGCGGACTCGGCGGATTGCAGAGGCGTCGTTCTGGACGAGAATGGCGTGCCTGTGGTGGCCGCACAGGTAAAGCTCGAAGATTCCGACGGTCATGCCTACCGAACGGAAACAGATCTGGCCGGCCGCTTTGCCATTCACAATGTGTCTTCCGGCGACTATAAGGCGGAAGTTCACAAGAAGGGCTTCTTCGTGCTTTCGGGCGAGACCGTCAGCCTGCACGCGGGGAGCAACGAAATCTCGCTGGTCTTGAACCACGAACAAGAGGTTCGGGAAAAGGTACAAGTCACCGCGCCCTCGAATCAGATTGAGACGCAGGATACCTCGCAGCGCTCGTCTCTCTCCTCGCAGGAAATTCGAGACGTTCCCGTGCCCAGCAGCCACGTCCTTCAGGAAAGCCTGGTGGCGCTGCCGGAGATTGTGCGAGACAACGGGGCTAACCTGCATGTGTCGGGCGCGCGCTCAGGAGAGACGCAATATCTGCTGGACGGATTTGAGATTGGCGACCCGGTGAGCGGGGCGCTGACTTCGAGATTCAACATTGATGCCACGAGAGCCGCGGAAGTCCAGAACGGGAGGATTGATGCTTCCTACCCGCACTCTGGCGCAAATATTTTGAGCCTCGTAACTCCCGATGGAGACGACCGTTGGCGCTTTGGGACCACGAATCCCGGCCCCGGCATCAACATTCAAGAAGGGGTGCACCTGGGAGATTGGTATCCGCGATTCACTTTTTCAGGTCCATTCGTCCGCGGGCGCTTTTGGTTTTCCGATTCCGTCAGCGTGCAGCACACCTTCGGTGTCATCAAGCAATTGCCTGATCCCGACACTTTCGCAGATTGGGCGGGAGACAACCTTCTTCGGCTAGAATACAACTTTTCACCAAAGCATATTGTGCATGCGAGCTTTCTCTACAATCGGGCAAGCGACGGGAATCTTGGCCTGGACGCTTTGGACCCGCAATCCACGACCGTCGATTTGGATCAGCGCCGGGGCTTCGTCTCTTTGAAGGATCAGATTTGGCTTCACGAAACCCTTGTGGACGTAGGCGTCGCAGCCGATGAAGGAGTGCTCGATTACACACCGCAAGGGTCGCAGCCGTACATCGTGCTGATCAATGGGACGAGCGGCAACTTTTTTCAGCACTTGCACCAGCGCGGCCGCAGGTTGCAGGCGGTAATGAGCGTGACGGCTGCCTCGCGGCATTGGCACGGCACGCATCAGCTTTCCGTGGGCGCGAATGCCGCCGGCTTGATTTTTCATCAGTCAACACAGCGCGGGGAAATTGATGTGTTTCGCCAGACTAGCGCCATTGATGGAACAGCTTGCACGGCAACATCGCCGATGGCGGGTTGCCGCGTGCGGCAGACTACGTTTGCCGGAAGCGCCACGCCGCAACTTTCGAACACGCAAGCAGGCGCTTACGCGCAAGACACCTGGTCGATGGGCAGGCACTTCGTTTTTCAAGCGGGCATGCGCACGGATTGGGACCGCTTTACGCAAAGCGCCATGGCCGAGCCGCGAGTATCGGGCAATGTCCTGCCGTTCGGAGACGACCGCGCAAAGCTGTCACTTGGCTGGGGAATCTACAACGCACCGCTCAACCTTGCCCTCATCGGACAGGCTGTGGACCAGCAACAGCTCGACGCGTACTTCTTTGACTCGGCCGGAAACCCGATTCCTCCGTCGACCGTTACCAGCCAGTTCGTGCTGCCAGCGGGCGGTTTAAGGCAGCCGCGCTTCGCGACAACCAGTGCCGGCTGGCAGGAGAAGTTCGGCCGGAGCACGCTGGTCAGCCTAGACCTTCTTGCGCGCAACGGCTCTCACGGTTTTGCTTTTGTGGGCCCGCAGCCCTCGCAGCCCGGTGGCATTTTTTTGCTTCAAGATCACCGCCAGGATCGGTATCGTTCAGCCACGCTTTCGGTGCGGCACGTCTTCTCAGAAAACACCGAGTTTTATGGCGCCTATACGCGGTCGCGGGCGCATTCGAGCAAAGTTCTCAATCCATTGCTCGGTTCCATCTTTTACGCGGCACAACAACCGGGCCCAGTGGCATGGGACGCTCCCAATCGTCTGCTTCTCTGGGGCTGGGTACCGACGCACATCTGGAAAACACAACTGAGTGGTTTCTTCGAATATCGAACCGGGTATCCCTACAGCGCTGTGAATCTGCAGCAGCAGTTGGTAGGTCCTCCCAATTCCTTGCGCTTCCCTGCTTATGCCAGCCTGAACCTGGGGCTGGAGAGGAAATTCGAATTGCGTGGATACCTGTGGGCCGTGCGAGTGGAAGCAATCAATATTCTTGGGCGGCAGAATCCCGATTCGGTGGTGAATAATGTTGATGCTCCGTGTAGCAATACCGTCCGAACCGGATGCTTCGGCGCTTTTGCCGGCGGACAGGGCCGCGCCACAATACTGCGCGTACGTTTCGTAGGCCGAAAGTGACGCTGGCGGACAGGTCAGGGATTCCTCGCATTTCAGCCCTAGGCAAGGGCGTTTATAGCTGGGGACTTGACAAATACGTTACTATGCCCCTAGGCTTGCGTCCCGATGCAGCTGGACACCTCTCTTTCCTGGCTCGCCCTTGGGCTGACTCCCGGCCTGGCTTCACGTCTATCTGCGCGCGTGTTGCGGCAGTTTGGGTCGCCAGAGGGAGTATTCCGAGCCTCGAAGAGGGACCTGGAAGCCTGCCACCTGCCGTCGGAGGCGGCAGAAGCTGTCCTAAAGAGGCAGGCGTTCCCTCGCGCCGAGAAAGAGCTGGCGGCGGTCCAGAAGATCGACGGCTGTTGCCTGGTGAACTGGACGGAGCCCGAGTACCCACAAACGCTACTGCAAATCTACGACCCGCCAGTTTTGCTGTACGTCCGGGGAGACCCGCAGGTGCTGAATTTGCCGAGCCTCAGCATTGTGGGAACCAGGAGGCCAACCGTCTACGGGACACAGATGGCTCAGAGGTTGGGACGAGAACTGGCGGCGCGCGGCTTGGTCATTGTCAGCGGGTTGGCGCGGGGGATTGATGCCATCGCGCACCAGGGAGCGATGGATGCTCATGGGCGGGCCATCGGAGTGCTTGGGACGGGCATCGATGTTTGCTACCCCAAAGAAAACAAGAAGTTGTACGAGAAAGTACTGGGGCGCGGGGCGATCATCAGCGAATTCCCGCTGCGCACGCATCCCGCGCCTGAGAACTTTCCGGTTCGCAATCGCATCGTTGCCGGCCTGCCGCTCGGGGTGGTGATCGTCGAAGGTGCGCAATACAGCGGGTCGCTGATTACCGCGCGATTGGCCATGGAGTTTGGCCGTGAGGTGTGTGGTGTTCCCGGAAACGTGACGCAACCGGTGAGTTTTGCGCCCAACCAACTAATTAAGCAGGGCGCAAAGCTGGTCACTTGCGCGGAAGACGTCATTGAAGAGTTGCCTACGCCGGTGCGCGCGGCGCTCGTCCAAGCGGAGCAGCCCGAAGCGGAACAGCGAAATCTTCTGGCCGTAAACGGGCTGAATGACTCGGAAAAAAAGCTGTACGAGCTCTTAAGCGTCGAAGAGCCGGTTCCTATTGACGAAATTGTTGAACGGTCCGGCTTGAACTCTTCTAATGTTCTGGCTACCCTGTTTACGCTGGAGATGAAAGGGATCGTCCGCCAATTGCCTGGGAAGCAGTTCTGCAAAGTGTTGTTATAAAGAGGGATAGCGACCGAGATGTCCGTGAGCGGGCGGAGCGCCATCTAAGAGGAAGGAACCGGCAGGCCCACTGATGCATCTCATGGTAGGCTGGACCCATCTCCGGGAGATGCGCCCAAGGTAGCGAGAAGGACACACGCCCCACGGTCCGCCCTTTCCGAAACACAGACCGGAGTTACAAAAGTTACATGGCTCGTTCGCTTGTCATTGTGGAATCGCCCGCCAAGGCGAAGACGATTAATAAGTATTTGGGACGGAACTATACCGTCAAGGCGTCCATCGGGCATGTGATGGATCTGCCGACGAAAACCATTGGAATTCGTTTGCCTGGCGAGGACCCCGCGGGCAAGAAGAAGTCGAAGAAGAAAAAAGGTGCAAAGAAAAGCGCCAAAGTTGAAGCAAAGACTCCTAAGATCAGCATCAATGACGAAAAGATTTTCGAGCCAACCCTGCAAATTATCTCCGGCAAAGGCAAAGTCATCCACGATCTGAGGAAGGCCGCGCACACCGCCGAAGCCGTGTACCTGGCTCCGGACCCGGACCGTGAAGGCGAAGCGATTTCCGCGCACCTGGCGATGGTGTTGTCGAAGCCCAGCCGGTTCGTGGAGGCCGAACCACCCGGCAAGCAGAACGGGAAGGCCGTCGAAACGAAAGAAGCGGAAGAGGCCAAGGCGGGAAAGAAGAGCAAGGGCAACGGCGACCTAGCGGATGATATCCCTCCGGCGGACCCGAAGAAAATCTTCCGGGTCACCTTCAATGAGATTACGCCCAAGGCGATCCGAGCGGCATTTGATCACCCCAGGGCAGTAGACACTAATCTTGTCGATGCACAGCAAGCGCGCCGCGTACTCGACCGGCTGGTGGGATACAAAATTTCTCCGCTGCTGTGGAACAAGGTGCGCCGAGGTTTATCGGCGGGCCGCGTGCAGACCGTGGCGCTACGGTTGATCGTCGAGCGCGAGGAAGCGATTCGCGCGTTTGTCCCGCAGGAGTACTGGACCATCCACGCGATGCTGGATGCGGGCAAGCCGCCGCTGTTTGAAGCCAGGCTCATCAAGCACAAAGACGCGGACATTGAGGTAAAAAACCAGGAAGCCGCTGACAAGATCGTCGCCGCGGTCAGCAAGGCGAAATGGCAAGTCGCTTCGGTGGCGCAAAAGGAAAAGAGGCGCAACGCGCCGCCGCCGTTTACCACATCAAAATTGCAACAGGCCGCATACAACCGGCTGCGGTTTACCGCCAAACGAACCATGTCGCTGGCGCAGAAGCTCTACGAAGGCGTGGATTTTGGCGCGGAAGGGTCCGTTGCCCTGATTACTTATATGCGTACGGACTCGGTGCATGTTTCCAACGATGCGCTGGCGCAGGTTCGCGAACTCATCCCCGCAAAGTATGGGGCCAATTATCTTCCGGAGAAGCCGAATTTCTACAAGTCCAAGAAGGATGCGCAGGAGGCGCACGAAGCGGTGCGCCCGACCGAAGTCGCGCGCACACCGGAAGACGTGCGGAAATATTTGGACGACGACCTCTTCAAACTGTACCAGTTGATCTGGCAGCGGTTCGTGGCGTCGCAAATGTTGCCTGCGATCTTTGACCAGACGACGATTGACATTCGCGCCGGCGAATATACGTTCCGCGCGAGCGGGTCGGTGCAGAAGTTTGACGGATATCTCCGCGTTTACCAATTGCCGGCGGCTACCGCGGACCGTGAGGACGACGAAAAGGACGAGGAAGGCGAGGGCCGAGCGCTTCCGGCGGTTAATGAAGGCCAATTGCTGCGACTGGATAAGATTCGGCCGGAACAGCATTTCACCGAGCCACCGCCGCGGTACAACGATGCGACTCTGGTCAAAGAGCTGGAAGAGGATGGAATTGGCCGGCCTTCCACCTACGCGTCCATCATTTCCACACTGGTGGAGAGAGAATACGTCACCAAGAATCAGGGACGGTTTTCGCCGACGATGCTTGGCGAGCGCGTATGCAAGCTGCTCGTAAAAAGCTTCGAGGACATTTTCGACCTAACGTTCACAGCGCGCATGGAAGAGGAACTCGACGAGATTGAAGAGGGCAAGCTGCCGTGGCGCGACTCCGTGAAGGAGTTCTGGGGAAAATTCGTCATTGACCTGGACAAAGCGGATGAGGAAATGCTCTCGTACAAAGCCGGCATTGCGACTGGGAGAAAATGCGAGAAATGCGGCCAGGGGGAATTGCTGGAGCGCATCAGCCGGCATGGCTTTTTCCTGGGCTGCTCGCGCTATCCAGATTGCGATTTTATTGAGGATCTATCGCCAATAGAGGCGGACGCCGGAGATCCCAACAAAGTGGAGTATTGCGACAATTGCGGCAAGGAAATGGCCATCAAGCGGGGGCGTTTCGGCACCTTCCTGGCGTGCACCGGCTATCCGGATTGCAAGACCACGCGCCGCCTGGTGCAGGGCACGCGCATCGCGCACCAACCGGACGAGCCGCTCGATGAAAAATGCCCGACGTGCGGAAATGGTCTGGTGAAGAAGCACGGGCGCTTCGGTGAATTCATCGGCTGCTCCGCCTACCCGAAGTGCAAGTACACGCGGCCGATCACCATGGGCATCAAATGCCCGAAATGCAACGAGGGAGAGTTTGTGCGCCGCGGCAGCGCCGGGAAAGGCGGGCGAGGGCGTCCGCGGATTTTCTATGGCTGCTCCCGCTATCCAGATTGCGATTTCACGACACCCCACATGCCGATTGCGGATCCTTGCCCGAAGTGCGGCGCACCGTTCATTGTCGAGAAAAACTCAAAAATCGGCAAAGTGCACGCCTGCCTGAAGGAAGGCTGCGATTGGGAAAAGCTTGTCCCTGAAGTTTCGCCCGCGACGCAGCCGGAAGAGGCTCCCGTGCCCGTGGCGGCGAAGTCCTGACCCAGCTACATCTCACGAAACACGTTTCCAAATTCATCTTCCGACGTTATGGGTGGGCCTATACTGTTTCTGGGGTTCTCTCGTAGTTTGCAGGGTGGGAATGGACGAAGCGATCGCCAAGTACCTCGAATATATCCGAACGGTCAAGAATTCCTCTCCTCACACGGTTTCCAACTACGGGAAGGATCTTTGCCAATTCCTGACATTTCTTTCGCCGCCCCGCGCTGCGCGCCCGGCTCTGCGCGCGGTGAATCACGGGATGATCCGGGAATTCGTGGCGCACTTGCATGACCACGGGCTGGCGAAGAGCTCGATTGCGCGTAAGCTTGCGGCCTTGCGCTCGTTTTTCAAGTATTGTGTGCGAGAGGGATATTTGAAGGAAAGTCCGGCACGCCTGGTACCCACGCCGAAGCTTCCGAAGCGCATTCCTTCGGTAGTTTCCGCCGAGGAAATGAACGGTTTTCTCAATCACGTTGCTGGAATGGTTCAAAGTCCGGCCGATGGCGTCGCAGTTCCCAAGAAGCGCCTGCCAAAGAAAGAACCGCAGGCCACCGCGAAACTAAAGTACTCGAGCGGCCCCGCACACGTAGAAGAAGGCCCGCTTCTGAGGCGCGATCGCGCGCTGCTTGAACTGCTTTACGCTGCTGGTTTGCGCGTCAGCGAACTTACGGGCCTGAACCTGCTCGACGTTGAGCAAAAAGAGCGCATCTTGCGCGTACGCGGCAAAGGGAACAAGGAGCGCATCGTTCCCTACGGAGCAAAGGCGCAGGAAGCGCTGGAGAAATACTGGCCCGTGCGCGAACGACTCCTGGAACAGGCCACCGGGCCAAATCACAGCGCAGACCCGCACGCGCAGGCGGTTTTTCTGAACTATGCAGGGCGAAGGCTGACGCAGCGCTCGGTGGGCCGCATCGTGAAGAAGTACGTTCGCCTGGTGAACGTGAACTGGGATCTGCATCCGCATTCGCTGCGTCACGCTTTTGCCACGCATTTGCTTGCTGACGGGGCCGACCTGCGCGCCATTCAAGAGCTGCTGGGGCACCAATCGCTCTCGACGACGCAGCGGTATACGCACGCTTCCATTCGCCAACTGATGGAGGTTTACGACAAGGCGCACCCGCACGCCTAATCCGCGCATCTCCTCTTCTTTGTCAGCAAGCTCCTGAGATACCCTAGGTAGCCCAAGGGTTGGAGCATGAGCTTGCGTGTCGCCATTGTTTGCGGTTTTCTCTTGCTTCTGCACGTGAGTTCCTCTTCTCCTGCGCGCGCGCAGGATAATTACGAAATTCAGGTGTATGGGTACGAGACCGTCGAACCGCATCACACCATGGTGGAGCTGCACAGCAATTTCACGCTTCAAGGCTCAAAGACGTTTCAGGACGGACTGCTTCCCACCAATCATCAATTGCACGAGACCATCGAAATCACCCACGGCTTTAATGACTGGTTCGAGACCGGGTTTTACATTTTCACCTCCGCGCAGAATGGCCACGGATGGGACTGGGTCGGCGACCACATCCGCCCGCGCGTTCGCATCCCCAAGAAATGGAATTGGCCCCTCGGCGTGAGCCTTTCCAACGAGATTGGCTATCAGCGGCGCAAATACTCCACCGACACATGGACCTGGGAGATGCGCCCGATTATTGATAAGCAGACTGGACCTTGGTATTTTTCATTCAACCCGACCTTTGACCGGTCCTTCCATGGGGACAGCGTCCATCAAGGAGTAGTGTTCTCGCCCAATTTCAAGCTCAGCTACGACTTTACGAAGAAAATCACCGGCGGATTCGAATATTACGGAGAAGTTGGACCCGCTACGGGTTTCTTACCAATAGGCCAGCAGCAGCATCAAATTTTCCCGGCCATCGACCTAAATCTTTCGCAGAAATGGGAAGTGAATTTCGGCTTGGGCGTCGGGATGACACACTCTACGGATCATCTGATCGCCAAGATGATTCTGGGCTATCGCTTCGATTTCTGAGATCGATGGAGTTGAATTCTCCTGTATGCTCAAGCTGGCGCGCGCATTTCAAAAGCACACCGCCAGAAAAGAAAAACGACTGGCGGTGTTATTTGCCAGCCGTTCCCAATTTTTAATTTTGAATCCGGCTCAGTCGCGGTGTCCGTGGTGGCCGCCATGAAATCCGCGGTCACCGTGCCACTCCCGGCCGCGCCAGCCATCGCGATCGTGGTTGTGCGATCTGTCATGATCCCCGTCACCGCGCCAGCCGTGTCCATACCAGCCCCGGCTATAGTAACCGTGACGGCTGTAAAAACCCCGATGCCAGTAAGGCCTGTGATACCAAGGC
>WNES01001078.1_pt1 | contig 15530 bp, 10 predicted proteins | sample 5399931 | NCBI WGS metagenome assembly WNES01 (sample SAMN13153332, study PRJNA577476) | soil metagenome | isolation source: 20 cm grassland meadow soil 2 days after 3rd rain plot 5 | place: USA:California | collected 2015-11-11
AACCTGGTGCAGGCTTTTTCGGAACCGCTCAGCCCGATTCAAGAGCAAGTCCTCAGTCTCCTTTCCATATCGCCCAGCGTCTATGCTTAAAGCAAAGAATCTCAGAAAACTCGCCCGTCTCTACTGCGGAATGTAGGTTAAAGGTGTCACAAAACCACATTGCAGCAAGTTTTCTTACCGCGTCGATGCAGCTGAGCGCAGCGACAGGCGTAAATAGGAGGAGCCTCCTGTGCTTATCGGGAAACGGGATGTGGCTTCACGGGGCAGGGAATAATGATCTACTCCGACGAACTTCTGGCTGTTGCGAAACGCATCTTCTGTTTTGGCACTCCGGAAGAAGCGCTGGAATTCCCAATACGCTTCTGACCTATGCGATGACCTACGCCTCGGATGAGGACATTGAGACCCTCAAGAAGTATTTCAGTGACGACGAATTCAAAGCTGCGCTCGATGACCCGGCACCTGGGATTTTTGACCAAAGCTCCTGGACGAAATGGAATCAACGCTACGGCCGTACCCCCATTCCGCCGCTTCCGAAGCGACGCATTCCGGGCGTAGACCAGGCCACAGTTCCTGATTTCTTTCCTCCCAAATCCTGAGGCAGTGATATATCCCCAATCAACTGGCCGCGGGACAACTTCTTCCAGGCTGCCAAGCCAAAGGGGTGACAGGAAGGACAGAATGCCTTCTTGGGCTAATCGCGCGCTTCCGCTTTGCCTTTTGTGGCTTTCAGTCTCCCAGCGTTGCCGAGCCATCTGCCCACCCTTTCCTCTTTGTCTGAGCTTGGTCCCCTCGTTCGCATCCGCTGCATTTCTCGTTTACATGTGATGTCTATGGTGCTATATATACACCATGCTGAAACGCACTGCCCGTGCGAAAAACGCTAAACCGCCACCTGGCGGAGAGGGAAAGCGATGACCTGGAGGGCTTGCTTGGCGCCACGAATTGACGCAGATTCTCATTGGCCAGCGGCAGGTGGAAACCAGAGTTTTGTGGACAGAGGCAGGAAGAAGTGGTTTCGGCGAAGGCCAAGCTGGCTTCTGCAAAATCCGCAGCCACAAATTGGGGAGGAAGAACAACAACCATGACATCTTCTGCAAAGGAAAGCGCTCCCATGAGAGAGACAATCGCACTAAGCAAGCGGGAAGCCGCGGAGATTCTCGGAATCAGTGTGCGAACGATTGAGAGGCTGATCGCGTTGAAACATCTAGAGGTGCACCGTCTGGGCCGCAGAGTGCTGATTCGACGGGTAGCTCTAGAAGGCTTGTTGCGCCGAGATCATCCGACGCGAGCTGCTTGATTCAAGGAACTGCTCGATGGCGGCGTGGCCCCGACAATGACAGATGGTTAGCCACCGCTCTATGATAGTAACGATGGTCAACACATTAAATGTTCTGGCAAATGCGCGAAAGAGTCGAGGAGATAGACGCCCCAAAGTGTCAAGAGGAGTACAAATGAAGCAACGCGGAGTTTTCGAAAAGGTTCCAGGGTCCGGAATCTGGTGGATACGCTATTTCGATCAGTTTGGCAAGAAGCGCCGGGAGAAAGCCGGGTCGAAGAGCGTTGCGATCAAACTCTACGGTAAGCGGAAACAGCAAGTGTTGGAGGGCAAGAAGCTTCCTGAGCTTTTTCGCAAACCCTCAGTGAATTTCACCCAACTCGTTGACGACGCACTCGCGTACTCCAAGAGAAACAAGCGGTCCTACAAGACGGATGTACCTCGCTTTGCCAGTCTTAAGGAGTGGTTCGGCGCTCATCCTGCCGAGGAACTTACACCCAGAGAGATCGAAAACAAGCTCACAAAGGCGGCCGAGAAAGAGAAGTGGGCGCCCTCGACATTCAATCACTATCGGTCCCTCATGTCACTGAGTTATCGGCTAGGAATTTTGAATCGCAGGGTGACGTCTAATCCAGCACGGTCCGTGACGCATCGGCGCGAGGACAACAATCGCGTTCGATTCCTGACCGAAGAAGACGAAAAGAATCCTCGGAAGGTCGTGCGGGACAAGTGGCTAGCGCACCTGCCGGAGCTGGATCTGGCGATCAATACCGGCCTGCGCAAGGGGAGCCAATACGGATTAACGTGGGACATGGTAGACTGGAAGTCCCGAGAGCTTCACATTCCACGTACCAAGAATGAGGAGCCGTTGCACGTACCGCTAAACAACGCGGCTATCAGTGCGCTCAAGGCGGTATTCGAGAGCGGGGATGGAAAAGGGCGCGTGTTTACGTCTGCAAAAACGGGCGAGCCTCTTGAAAACGGCCGCCACTGGTTTGATGACGCAGTAGTAGAAGCGAAGCTCAAGAACTCTCATGGGCACGACTTGCGTCATACGTTTGCGAGCCGATTGCGAACGAAGGGAGCGGCGCTCGAAGATATCGCGGATTTGCTAGGGCACAAGAGTTTGACGATGACCAGGCGTTACGCACATCTCGGTCCGAACAAGTTGCATGCCGTGGTGTCACTGCTTGGACCAAGTGACCCCACAAGTGACACCGGCCAAACCGGTCAAGCAGCGACTACATCGCAAGTTGCTGTGCAATAAAGAGTTTAGGGGCGTAGCTCAGTGGTAGAGCAGCGGCCTTTTAAGCCGAAGGTCGTGGGTTCGATCCCCACCGCCCCTACCAATTCGATCCCCACCGCCCCTACCAAAACCCAATAAAAACGGCCCTTTTACGGTGCCGAATCAGCAATTCGAGGCCGAGTCAGCAATTGGAGGCCCGTCGTTCGCCTCGTATTTGCCAGGCGCGCGGCCAAGCTTCCCAAGGCGTCGCGCTGGGATTGTGGGATTACATGCCCGTACACAAGTAACGAGGAGGAACAGAGATAAATGCCGAGCCTGGCCAAAGCCTACATCGCGATGATCGTCGCCGGGGCTGCCGCCGTATTAGATCCTGGCATCTCGTCTCAATTGCTTTCGGCTTGAGTCAAACATGAAACCTGCATCGAATCTGAAGCTCGCTTCCATGAACGCGGTGCGTCCAGCCTTGACGCGCCAGCCCACGGTCGAAAAACGCCGCAGCTCGCAGCGCGTTCTGCTGCGCATGCCGGTTACCGTTCACGTCGCGGGGAGGCAGGCTGCCATTTCGGGCTTCACGCAGGCCGTCAGCGCCAATGGCGCCGTCGTCATTCTTCCTGAGGGCCTCGCCGCCGGCAGCAAGATGATCCTTGAAAACCCCAGTACAAAGCACCGCGTTGAAGCGCACGTTGTTCGCCCGCCACAGTTCAGTCCCGAAGGCTCCCTGGTTCCGATCGAGTTCCTGTCTCCCGCTTCTCAGTTCTGGAATGTCGTCTTTCCACCTTAAGCGGCGAACGGCCTATACCAAGCCAGTTCGCCCTTACTGCGCTAGTCCGCTTGTGCCCGAGAGTGACGTGGAACTCGTTCCGAAAATCATCCCCGCCTTCTTTCTTTTGAAATATCGCCTAGTGAAAAGCGTTGGCACAAAGTGAGGAATGGCGCCTTCGCTTCAAGCAACCATTTTGCGCAGGTTCCTAAATCTTCTCGGATATCACGAGGCTCAGGGCAGTCTGCTCGGAATCGCAATCCTGTTAGCCGCAGCAGTCGTGATGCCTTGGCTGACCAGCCAGAAACGGAATCTGGCAGTCGTTACGGCGAGCGCCGCCCCAAGAGCGGATGCTGCTGAATCTGCTCCGTGGTTACATGGCGTGGATTGCTCTTGCGGGACTCGCGGCGAACCCCATTTGCAGTAAACCGTGGGCTGACCCTATCGCTGCTCTTGCTCTGATTCCCGTCATCTTGCGCGAAGGATGGGAAGCCGTACATTCATCTATATTGGGATGTCAGTGTTCTCCAAACTCCGTTTGAGAACAGCTCTCTACCATTTGGTCCCGTGTACCCGCCGTGTACCTCAGTTGCGCGAATCCGGTGTTTTTGGCGTTTTTCGCGTTTAATAGAATCAATAACTTACCCAGGATCAATGGGGCTCCGAATTCCGACTCCCCCGCCGCCCTCGCATCAGAAAACAGAGACAGTTCAGGCTTGGCAACATCGTCTCAAGCATGTTCACGCCCGTACTTGCTAAGCACACCAAGCACTTGAGCCTTGTGGACATCCTCTCGGTTGGCGTAGACCGTATGCAGCGGAACTTCGAGCCGATGAGGAAACAGGTCGAGGTCTGGAAGGGGACACGTCTTCCAGACGATGCCGCGAAGCTCGTCGTATACCGGGCCTTTGTGGAAGGCGAGTTGGATGTTCCCCAGCATCTCGCCCGCCGGGTCCATGATCTGTACTTCAATCCGCAGGTCGAGGAATTCGGTCCGAGGACAACGTGGAGTCTCTCCAACGCGTTCACGAGTGCATTCAAAGAATCTCGACCCGATTCCGCAGTTCAAGGCAACCGCGAAGCTGGCATCGTTCCTAGAACCGGTGACCACCTGACCGAACTAAGTTGGTTGTTGTGGACAGGCTGTGAAGGAACGTCAATAGCCGCGATTTGGTGTGCTGAGGTAGCTTGCGCCCCCAAACCATAAACGCGATCCCAGAAATGATCTACCGACAAACACTTCGTTGAGCCCCGCCAAAAACGTACTTTTGACAATTTCCGTTTGACATGAGCGCAGTTAGGGCTTAAATAGTTCGAGTAAGGAGGAGGTTGCTCGGTGAGTGCTTGATGTCGAGGAATGCCCCCCCGGTGCATGGCTCGCATGGATTCACTCAGTTCGTTGTGAACTTCGTCCTGAGAAGCGATTAGTCGTCGCGGGTTCGCTTTTTAGATTTGGTTTCGTCAGGGTCCAAATCTTCTTTTTCGCAGCTCAACCACGTTGTTTAGGCTCGATCCCGCTTCGGGGAGGAAATCTTGAGGGCCTGCACACTCCTCTTAACCCATTTACCGGCAAAGCGATGCGCTCTCTTCTGCCTTGCCAACATTCTGGCCGCTACTCTTTCCGTTTGTTCGTGCCTCGCTCCTGCCGTTCGGTGTAGCGTTCCCTCTGATTCTTTGCCATCAGACGCCAAGGTCGGGTCACGCGAATCGGCGAGTGTTACGATTCCAGGCCCGTTGCGCTCCTTTCTACGCATGGCAGGGATCAGCCAGAAGGTCTCGCCTGAAGAAGTTATACCTTTGCTGGCTCACAACGTATTCGCATTGGGTTATAACAACGGCCAGCGGTCGGAATTTCTTATTCTCTTGACCCGCTATGTGCGGCAGGCGCGAGAATTGGCGACTCTGGCAGGCCCCGCTGCCGTCATTCATGTTTCTACCTGCGAGGAAGCGAAACCGCTGTTGAAAGTCCTGGGTTATCGAACGCGGGCCGATTGCGGGCAGCGTAGCACTTTTTTAGAGACCGCCGATCCACAAAGAGCCTTTCTCACCATCGACTCTGGATTCCCCCTGCCAGACCTTGAAAAGAGTCTCCAAGAGGGCCGGGCCTTCACGTACTCGTTCTCGATGTCGCGCGTACCTGCGCCGCCCGTGGAGATCGACTTGACCAAGAAAGGAGAAAAAGTTGATCCACTGGACATGCTCTTGGACGACCCGGAGCTGGCCCGCTTCTACTGGGCGTTGGCGCGGATGGATGCCGAAACTTTATCCGCCTTGCGGCAATCGAACGCGCTGAAAAAAATGGTTCCGCAAGCCGCGGCATTGGATTTTTATGGCAGCCACATCTGCATTCGGTCTGGGCGAGTGGTCGTGCCTGGGGGATCCGCTGCGCGCCCCGCTTGGAAAGAACTGGTCGGAGCGAGCCCTGACTCTCCGGAAGATTTCATCCCTAAATTGTTCGCGAAGGACAGCGGCTGGCTTGCGGCGTATTTTGACGACCTGTCGAGTGTACGTCCATCACAGCAAACTCATTTCACCGAGCCTGGCCGGCTGCATCATTTTTATGAGATGTTCCGCGGAAAAGACTCTTCCGATGCCAGAACGGGCGTATTTCGGCGAGACGCAGGTCTGTTTCTTCTGCTAACCCGGCTTCGGTGGGGGCCGAACGGCGATCCATACGTTCCTGGAAATCTCGAGGTATGGAAGAAAGTCTTTCAACAAAAGACGGATTCGAAGATTATCCGCGATTGGGGCCGCAGGGCGGCATACTGGAAACACCCAGGTCAATTGCTGGAAGCCCTGTGCGCGATTTCCCGCGAGCCCACTGACGCAGGCCCGTTGCAAAGCTATTTGATGCTTAGTGAACTCGACGGCAAGCGCTCACCGGAGGATCGCCTTAGGCCTGAGACGGTGGCCTTGCTAGCCAGCAAGTTCTCAGAGTTCAGCGACCAATATCTGGTCTTTTCAGAATTTCCAGATTTGGACGATGCTTCCATTGCTGCCTTCCTCCAGGTTGTAACTGGTCTTAACGGTATTTCCAAGAACACTTTACGGGGCAACGCTATCGGAACCTTTCAGGCTAGCGTCGGACTCTGGCAGATATTGGCGCGTCAAGGTGAAATACCTGGCGCCGCTTTGAACGATTCTTGGCAAAAGTTGATGAGGCCCTTTGGCAAGATCGGCTCTTCAACGCAGCTTTTCGATGCAGGCCGCACTGCCCTGAAAGAGCTGGCGCTCGCCGCAACCGGTAAAGCCGATGCTTCTCAAGACAAAATCATCAATCTGCTTGCGGGTCCCCCCCAGTCAGCTCCGGAAGCCCAGCGCATCCATGAACTGATCGCCACCAGAATCCGATCCGTTTTGGATGGGCAGCGCTTGGTCTCTCTCGACACGCTCTTAGCCCTGGGCGAAGGCCTGCGTGAGGGCGCGCAGGGAACCATCTCAAGCAATAACTTGCTTCCGTTGGCTGGGGAACTCAGGGAATTCGAGTTGCCCCAGCCAATTTTCCGAAATAGCGAGAGGGATCGGTGGGCCGCTGGAATTTACAATAACCGCCATACGGAATTGCAGATGCGCACCAACCTGGCGAAGATAATTAAGTCGCCGAGTTCTTCCGAACAACTGGTGGAAGCCCGTGGCCAACTCGCGCCCTTTTTGCGAGACACTCTAGTAGGCCTGAATTACGCCTACTATGAACCTCCCGGCGCCCAGATTCTCCACCATAATCCTCTTTTTGTTCGCTCGCATGATTTTGCGGGAGATACAGTCATCGGCCTGGGGCGACTTTGGCAAGCGCCCCAGTTGTTCGGAGCAGGCTCCCCGGCGGGCGGAGGCGCACACTTGGTGGGATCTCTGGCCGATTTACCTTACGTGCTTGCCACCGCAGAGCAGGATTTCATCGCGCCGCAGAACGTGCAGGCCCTGATCTGGCGAGAGTTGGTACCGGGCCTTTTGACCAGCTCCGTCGTGCCTCGATGGTGGAACGTAAGCCAAAATGAGCTTCACGCTGTCAGGTTGTATCAACAGTGCGGCGAGGAACTTTTGGCGGCTTCCGCTCAGAATGATGAAGTGCTGCATAAAGTCATGAATATCCTGTCCGATCGTATGATTCCGCAGCGCTCCGAAAGAGTGGAACAGGTTCTGAGTTCAGGACACTTGCCCGAAGTGCTTTCGGACCTGATGCCTGCGGACACTTTCTATCTGGCAGCTGAATATCAACGTAGATTTCCGCAACAGCCCGGCTCCTTCGGACCGTCCGGTAAAGAGCTTGCAACTCTCTCTGAGCGCTACCCCAACGAGGTGAACTGGGAACGTTTGTCGCGAGACTTTGGAGTGCCACATCGCATCTTGGCGCAGAGTTACGCGCGCGAGCTGCTGAATCTGCCGCCGCTCCCAGTTTTCATGGGCTACTCCAGCCGCTTGTTGGCTGAGACCTGGGATTCCAACAACCTATACTGGGCCCGCCTGGCCGACGAAAAAGGTTATTCACCGGAGATGCTGAACCGCCTGGTTCCTGAACTCACGCGTCGCATGGTCGCGAAGATTTTTGCCACTGATTTCGAGGATTGGCCGGCGCTGCTGCGCGCCGCTCGGGAAACCGGTGAAGAGTTCCGGCAGGGCAAGATCGTTGCCTTGTCAGGAAATGACAGTTTTTCCGAGCCCTAGACCGTTCTGTTGGCTCAATTTTTGACCAGACCGTTACCGCCGAAAAAATACAATACGGCGCGATATGGGATGCAGACCTATGGAAAAACGAAATCTCTTGATCGTGGCAGTTCTTTTGGGACTAGTGCCTCTTTGCATCTTTCCGACCAGTGCGCAGCAAGAAGCTACGCGCCTTCGCGTTGTCGTCAACTTGGTGCAGTTGAATGTGGCCGTGACCGACAATAAAGGCAACTATGTAACAGATCTTCAACCTCTGGATTTCGCGATAACCGAAGATGGCATTCCGGAGAATATTGCCACATTCGAAGAGGGAAATGGTCCGACAACCAGATTAGTAGACGTTACCGCGGGCGTTGGCAAGGACGGTCCGGACGAGCCTGCGTCAGCGCAGGGGCATAGTCGGATCCGGGATTCGGTGTCGGGCTCTTCTTTGGAGGACCCGCCCGAGACATTGGGTGCGACCCTTGCCGGCGCCAATGTTTTTATCTTGTTCGATACCAGCAATTACATGTACCGCGGCTTCGTTTTCGCGCAAGATGCCATCGCCGATTTCGTTCGCTCTCTACAAACTGCGGACAAAGTAGCTTTCTATTCGTATAGCCGCGACCTTTACCGGGCCGCGGCTTTGACCTCCGACCGGTCGGAAGTAGTGCGCGGCGTGCGCACGAGCGTGGCAGGGGACGATGCGGCGCTCTATAACTCGTTGTTGTTGACGGTTCAGGATGCCGGCCAGTATCCAGGAAGAAAGGTGATCGTAGTGTTCTCCAACGGCCCCGACAATTCCAGTGCGGTGCCCCCTGAGGATGTCGCCGAGTTGGCCCAATCGGCAGGCATACCTATCTACATGATAAGCACTACCGAGGCGCAGCTTGAGCCGGTTTCTACCGCTGTTTTTGAGCGTATGAGTGCGGCCACTGGCGGCAAGGCCTATTTTGCCAAGAGTTGGCGGGATGAAAAGAAAGCGTTTGCCTCTATCCGGGACGATTTAGCACATCTTTATTCGTTCAGCTATTATCCCAAGACGAATCCCAATCGTGGATGGCGCTCTATCAAAGTACAACTGGTAGGCGAACGCTTGAAGAAATATCACGTGCGGACGCGGAACGGATATCGTCTCAGACCAAACCGGTTTTCAGTAGGCAATGTGCGAGCGTCCACTTCAGGGTCTGTTCCGAACTGATGCACAAGAGGATCACCCATCGTAGGCTTTGGAAATAGGCAACCAGCCTTGTGCTTCACTATGCTATCAAAGCGAATTTAATTGCACGGATTTCAACTCTCGCTCTGTTCGCGCCTTGTCCGTTCTATAGCTTAGCAACATTGTCCCAGGTGCTTTCACTCCGGTGCTAGCGAAGCACACAAAACACCTCAGTCTCGTTGACGTGCTCTCAATCGGAATCGATCGGATTCAGCGAAATTTCGAGCCCATGAAGAGACAGGTCGAGGTCTGGAAGGGCACGCGAGTTTGGGACGAATCAGCAAAACTGGTCATCTACCGCGCGTTCGTGCGGGGTGAGTTGGATGTTCCCAAGCACCTGGCCCGGCGAGTTCACGGCCCTCTATTTCAATCCACAGGTCGAGGAATTCGCCCCACGGCCGACATGGAGTCTCTCCAACGCGTTCACAAGTGCGTTCAAGGAACTTGACCCGATTCCCCAGTCAAGGCGACGGCAAGGCTTACATCCTTTCTGGAGCGGGCGGCAGTACCCTCAAATTAGTCGTGCGAAGCCGTACAAGCACGCGCGCGGAAGCTCTCCAACCTCGTCCAGCAAGATCGTTCCGCCATCGGAGGATTCGAAGCGACCGAGCCGTTTCTGTAATGCGCCCGTGAAAGCACCCTTTTCGTGTCCGAACAATTCAGACGCGATCAGCGACGGCGGAATCGCGGCACAATTGACGCGAATGAAGGCACGATTCGCGCGCTTCGACCGATTGTGGATCGCGCGCGCGATCAATTCCTTACCGGTTCTCGTCTCGCCTTGTATCAGCACAGTGGAATCAGTCGGTGCCACCTTTGAGATTTGAGCCAGTATCTCCCGCAGCGCCTTCGACGTTCCAACAATTTCTTCGAACATCGAGGAACGGACAATGTCTTCGCGCAATGCGACGGCTTCGTTTCGCATGCGATCTTCGCCACGCTTGCGGTCGTCGATGTCGGTAGCCGTTGCGAACCAACGGACAATCTCCCCGTCATCACTAACTATCGACTTGTACCGAAAGAGGAACCACCGGAACTGGCCATCTTTACCTAGAAGTCGTTTTTCCGACTCGAACGGAACTCCTCTTGAGAAACCGGCGCTTCGTTCGCTCTGAACTCTTTCCAAATCGTCCGGATGAACATCTCTTTTCATCCGCTGTTGATCTCCGCCACCCTTCATTTCTTCGAGCGTGAAGCCTTTATAGTCGAGCATCGTCTGGTTGGCCTGAAGCAGTTTTCCTTGCCTGTCCAGGACAAGAACGTGCTGAGGAAGGAAATCTATGAGCTGCCGCAACTCACGCTCATCCCGCCGAAGTTTATTCTCGGCCTGCTTGCGATCCTCAATATCCGTGCCCGTCGCGTACCACCGAATGACGCTTCCTCTCTCATCGAGTAAAGGGTTGTACCGGATCAGAAACCACCGATATTTACCGTCTTTCCCCCGAGCGCGCTGCTCGTTTTCGAACGGAACCGAGCCAGAGAGACCTCTCAGCCGCTCTTCGCGAAGTCTCTGAACGTCTTCTGGATGGAACAAGCGGTCCCGGGAGTTATCGGCGCGCACTTCGTCCAGAGACAGCCCCGTGTACTCAAGTGCCACGCGATTTGCATAAATGGCCTTGCCGTCGGGATTCAAAACCAAGATTGTTTGGGGAATAAGGTCAATCATTCGCCGCAGCTCTTCTTCGTCCGGTAGGAGTTTGGGCTCAGTGAGCTTTAGGTCACCAGCACCGGCAGCAGTTGCCAGTTCCTGAGGTGTGGCACCACGGGTAGGTGTGGGGTTCCTCCGCTCACCACGCTCTTGCTGCACGTCAACTTGTCGAGTCTCTGGCGGCATAGCGGGCCTACGTGCCTTGTAGTGAGATTTCTATAGAAGGCCAAAGGATTCGAACAGGGCGTCGTAGGCCGAGCAAATTCGTGCGAGCCGACCAACGATCCGAGGCGCAAATCCGCTCATGGTTCCTGAATCCCGGGCAACTCAGAAGCAATCCACTTTGACGAAAAACGCGATTTCTGTGGAAGGGGCGCTTCCCGACGGCGTCTTCCGGCTAAAGGGGAGGCGGTAGGTTTCTTCCCCACGTCCCAGACGATGGATTTCGTTGCTGCAACTGCACTTGCTGAATTGTCTAGGCGGCAGAGGGCGACGAATGGACCTCGATAGCGCTAAGCCATTTTCTAAGAGTGCGGCGGCTACATCCCAATGCGATTTCGGGACTGCAGCTATTTCCTTATGTTCAGGCTCCTAGTTTGCTTGCCTCCCGGATCGCTCCTACCGCTGTCAGTTTCCCAACAGGGCAGCTGAGGCGTTTACATCCGAGCAGAACGTGCGTTGTTGCCTTCGCACGCATCGGATATGCTATCGGCCGACTACAGGCAATTAACCGAACGGGGACTCTCACCCAGCTAGATTCGCAGTTTTGTCGACTGCTCCCAATTCCCGCCGCCCCTACCAACCATCCCATTTGCTCACAATGACTTAGCGATTTCGCGCGGCGGCAAATGGCGGCAATCAGAAATAAACTGAGCCTCTTGGGTGGCGCCTAGGCTCCGCTGAAAGCGAAGACAACCTCGATTTGCCGTCGCTGTGAACTGCCCAGATCGTCTCAATCGAGAGTCATCCCGGAATCATACAGCTAAGTCTTCGTCAACCATGCCCCTGGATTGCTCTCTCGTTAACTAACAAGGCCGAATCCCAGTGAATATCCGGTTTGAACCTATATTATGGGTGTATCCGATCACCGAAGTCGTTTCATTGCTCTCGGGCGGATCAGGAGACGACGCGGATCTTCGATGGTAATGCCAAGCTTGAAGTCTGGAAGTGGTGCCGCTCGCCGTCGATTCTGGTTGGCGATGTCCGGGTTTGTCATGGCGCTGGCGCTAATGCCCTTTTCCTACAAAGTCGAACGTCGCCTGGAGACAGCTGCTCACATCAAGGGCGGAGAATCCGAAAAAGTTGACAAGGAACTGGCGCAGCGTTTCCAGTCTCCCTACGCCCACCGCCTGGTTGTGGCGATCAGTGGTATTCCCGATCCGGATTCTGCAGAAAGCGCAGATGCATTGAGCTTCTTAACCAGTTCATTGCGTGGCGTGCCTGGAGTGTCGGGCGCGGTCTCGAGTCTGGATTGGCCAGATCCTCTGTTCACTGGGAACAATGGCGGGGCCTTGATCATCGTCGGGTTGGACCCGCACGATAAAGCTGTCGAGGCGTTGGTCCCGATACTGAGGGCAAAAGCAGACTGGATGGAAGGTCAGCTAAGGTCACAATACCCCAATATCAAACTGGAGATTACGGGTGAAACACCACTGACCTTCGATCTTCGTAAGGTCAGCGCCGATGACGTCAAACATGCCGAAGAACGAGCGCTGCCGGTAACGCTCTTGCTGCTGTTGCTGGCTTTCGGAAGTCTTGTTGCCGCGCCATTGCCGCTGGGAATTGGAGTACTCTCCATCTCGATGGCGCTGGGTGCGGCTGCGCTGCTCGCGCACTATCTGCACCTGTCGATTCTGGTGCAGAATCTGGCGACGATGCTCGGCCTTGGCTTGGGCATCGACTATGCATTGCTGATAGTGAGCCGATTTCGCGAAGCATTGGCCGAGGGATATGATCCCGGCCAGGCTGCCGATACTGCTGCCGGGCAAGCGGGGAAGACACTGCTAATCTCGGCCACGACAGTGGCGATCGGATTTTCAGCGCTGCTGACTGTGCCCATCAGCGAACTGCGCTCCATCGGAATAGCCGGCCTGCTGGTAACCGTTCTGAGCGTTGTACTGTGTACATTCATTCTGCCTTGGGTGCTTGGTCTGCTCGGGCATCGCATCAATGCCGCCAGAGTGCGTCTTCCCGGCAGACAATTCAAAACGCGCGAAAGCCTCTGCGCGGCGAGCGAGCGGTGGGTACGGTGGGGCAGCATCATAACGCGCTGGCCCTGGACAGCTCTGCTTGTCGCCGGGGTTCCGCTACTGATCCTCGCATTCCAGGCAAGGAGAATCTCTCCCGGGATTCCTGACCACGATTCGCTCCCGGCCGCAGCCGAGTCGGTGCGAGCGCTGCGCACACTGCAAGGCATGGGAAGGTCGGGTATTGTGCAGTCCCTCCGAGTGGTCCTGGAGTTGCCGCCGCAGTCTCCGCCGCTCTCACCGGCTGGCTGGCTGGCCGTCAGCCGCTTGACGAAACGCTTCCAGAGCGATCCTAGAGCGGAAGAAGTCTTATCTCTTCCAACCCTCGCGGGAATGTCTGACACTGCTGATGAAATCGACGATCTGCCCCAGCCAATCCGCGAAAGTTTTCTTAGTAGCGATGGCCAAGCTACGTTGATTGAGTTGCTGCCCACCGCCACTCTTCCGCCCAACGAACAGATACGATGGGTACGAGAGGTGCGTTCCTCTGATATCGCGGCGATAACCGGAGTGCCCGGCGCGGTGCTGCGCGTCGGCGGCATACCCGCACTCGACGCAGATTATGACTCGGTCGTAAAAGCGCGGTTGCCGAGTGTGGTCCTTGGCGTCGTATTGGGGAGCTTGCTGGCGCTCCTGATCGGGTTACGTTCCTTATTTGCGGCTCTCAAAGCAATTTTGCTTAATCTGCTGTCCGTTGGCGCTTCTTTCGGCGCGTTAGTTGTCGTTTTTCAGGAAGGCCACGGTAGCAAACTCTTTGGGCTCGACGGACCGACCGGCACCGTATACCCGATCGTGCCGATTCTCTCGTTTGCCATCGTCTTCGGATTGAGCATGGACTACGAGGTCTTCCTGGTCGCCCGAGTCCTGGAAGAACGGCGGTGCGGCCTATGCGAAAGATCAGCGGTGATCGAGGGCCTCGCGCGTACGGCCGGGCTCATCACGAGCGCCGCGGCAATTATGATTGCCGTGTTCACCGCATTCACCGTGGGAGGCTTTCTGGTCGTCCAAATGCTCGGCTTTACGCTCGCCGTGGCGGTGTTCATTGATGCGACAGCGGTGCGGATGATTGTCGGGCCGGCACTATTGAAACTTGCTGGCGACTGGAATTGGTGGCCCTTTGGCCTATATGGGGCTCCAGCAACGTCTGAAAAGAAACTTATGCCATGACGGCGAACACCGGGGATGCTCCAGTGACAGCACAGGGCCTTGCAACAGCCTAAGTAAGCGCTTCGATTTATTTCACTTTCTTGCCTTGAGCGCTGAACTGGCTGAGATCAAAATCCTTGCGTCCAAGATTTGCCTTTCCCGAGCCCCCTTCGATTACAAGAATCGAGGAGCCGGGCTTGCCCTGCAGCTTTGCCTCCACTTGCGTCGCAGACCAAACGCCGCCGATCTGCCGAAGCCCATAGTAAATGAATTCCTTCTGCTGTCCCGTCCCCCGAAGCGTCTTTACCACATGCACAGGATACAAAATGCCGCGGTCAATCCACGATGTTACCGAATCATAGTAAGTCCGGTCTTGAGAGCCGGACTTGCTCTTCAGGACAAAGCAATCCCGTGCGCCATATTTCTCCGCCGGGAGGGCTTCCTGATTCTTCCAGAAAAACTGGTTCTCGACCATGTCTTCATAGGAGAAGTCAGTTCCCACGAGTGGGTCGTTCCAACGTTCGAAGGGCAACACGCTAGCGGTCTTCTCGCCAGGAAGTACCGCCTCGATGGTCACGTGCCCGGTCACGCTCATATGCAAAAGAAGGCTCGTCTTCTCTGAGCCAGGCCCCGAGATCTCGCATACCAGACGCAGACCATCGGGAAACCAGTGAGCTTTGCCGACAAACTTGTAGTTCGTGCGCTTGCCATTGCCTTCCACCCGTGTGACCCGCCCGGTCATGCGGTAGTCCAATTTCTCAATACGCTGGCGCGAGCCAGTCAGCGCCGTGTCCTGGTCAGGATTCGCCGCAAAGGCCCGCGATGGATGCACCAGCGAGAACAGCACGAGCAAAGCGATGGACCCTTGAATCGTCCCAAAGATGCAGTTCGCCCATCTGGCCGCTGGATACCGGCCAAACTTGCGGCTGAGAGAGAGCACTACGACGCGGCGCAGGAAGGTCATATCTCTATGTATACAGACAAAGTCCGTATAGCGCTATCCAGAGCGACGGGCCAAGCACCTTTCCGGCACAGACGCCCTCATTTCGCGTTGCCAGAGATCACTCTCCCAGCGATAACGCGAACTTGCCGACACTAAGCAATTAGTCAGACCCGGGCAATGGACAGTGCCTGCGATTTGCATGAAATTTAGGTGACCGTTCAAGCTTGTGATAGAAGAGAGGTTGTACCCATCCTGTCCCTGGCGAATTGGCACGGTGTCAAGGCTCAAAGCAATGTCACATTGCACCGAAGCAAAACAACAATTCGCCAACCACACGTACCAACCGTGACGGATGAGCAGAACGGAGGAAGGGCCTCGCGGAAGGTTTAAAGGCAGGAAACG
>WNES01000760.1_pt1 | contig 15396 bp, 17 predicted proteins | sample 5399931 | NCBI WGS metagenome assembly WNES01 (sample SAMN13153332, study PRJNA577476) | soil metagenome | isolation source: 20 cm grassland meadow soil 2 days after 3rd rain plot 5 | place: USA:California | collected 2015-11-11
CGTTCAACTGCTGTGCGGATGAGCGAGATCATCGCCTGCTTGTCCGGTGGGACACCGTAGCTCTGGCTCATCCCCATGCAGCCGAGCCCGAGAGCCGAGACCTCGAGATTGCTCTTTCCAAGTTTGCGCTCTTGCATTGCCAGCTACCTCACGGTTCCGACGAGCACGGGCTCGTCGAGAGTGAGCGACGTTGACAGCTCGCGGTAGGCGTCGATCTGCACCCGGAGATCGGCGACCGTCTGCTCGGCGAGGGCGATGGCATCGGCGCCGGCGATGAAGCGGTGCGGCGGCTGCGCTTCGCTCGCGATCGTGACCAGTGCTCGCGCGAGCTTCGCCGGGTCGCCACCTTGTTTGCCGCTCTGGGCTTGCCACCACTTCAGCTGCTCCACCGTACGGTCGGCGTAGTCCTCGATGGACGGTTCGGCGTAGGTCACGGACGCCGGCTCCAGGAGCTCGGTGCGGAAGAACCCCGGGTTGACGATCGTGGTGGTGATGCCGAACGGCGCGACCTCTTGCTGCAACGACTCCATCCAGCCCTCGAGACCGAACTTCGCCGCGGCGTATGCCGAACAGAAGGCAAACCCGACGAGACCGGCGGTCGACGAGATCGAGATAATGTGCCCAGAGCGCTGCTTCCGCATGACCGGGAGGACGGCGCGGGTGACATTCATCGGGCCGATGAGGAGCGTGCCCAACTGCCGTTCGATCTGCTCCGGCGTCAGCTCCTCGAAGTAGCCGGCGAAGAAGTTACCGGCATTGTTGACCAGCACGTCGATGCGGCCGAACCGGTTGACAGCGGCCCGCACGGCCGCCGCGGCATCGGTGCGGCTGGTGACGTCCAGCTTGACGACCAGCAGGTCGTCCGACCTACCCACAGCCTTGGCCACGGCGTCGGGGTCCCGGCCGGTGCCCACCACCGCATGGCCGGCGGCCAGGGCGGCCTTGGCGAAATCGACGCCCATGCCACGACTGGCTCCGGTAACAAACCAAACCTTCTTCTCGGTCTTTTCAGTCATGGTACCTCCTCGTCGCTGACCTTTTCCATCCAGTCCACGGCCCTGCCGTTGAGCCGTTCCTGAATGGCGATGTGCGTCATGGCGGTGGTTGGCGCGGCGCCGTGCCAATGCTTCTCACCGGGCGGGATCCAGATCACGTCACCGGGCCGGATCTGCTCGATCGGCCCTCCCCAGCGCTGCGCGCGGCCGCAGCCGGCGGTCACGATCAGGGTCTGGCCCAGCGGGTGCGTGTGCCATGCCGTCCGGGCGCCAGGCTCGAACGTCACACGTGCGCCGGACACGCGGGCCGGATCGGGGGCCTCGAACAGAGGGTCGATACGTACGGTGCCCGTGAACCACTCCACGGGTCCTTTGCCCGAGGGTTGTGAGCCACTGCGCTTGATGTCCATGCGGCCAATCGTAGCGGGACCGTGCGCGCCGGAGTAGCGGGAAAAATGGAGAAGGGCTATTGAATATTATTCACAAATGGTGCGGGACTCACGCCACCTGGATCACCACTTTTCCCGTGGCCCGGCCGGACTCGGAATATGCGAGCGCGTCACGCACGTGCTCTAGCGGAAACATCTTGTCGACCAGCGGTTGGATGGCGCCGCTTTCAACCAGCTGCGTGATTTCTCTCAGCTGCTCCCCGTCGGCACGCACGAAAAGGTACTCGTAGCGGGCATTATGGCGGCGCGCTGCGGCCGTCGCCTTTCGGGACATCACGCTGATCGCCAGGACAATGATCGGGTTGAGTCGCCAGCTCCGCGCAAACGTTGCCGACGGCGTGCTGCCGATGCTCACCACCACCCCACCAGGCTTCACGCACTCGAAACACCTCACCAGCGTGTCACCCCCCGCGCTGTCCAGCACTACGTCACAATCCTTGGCCACGTCTTCAAAACGCGCGCTGCGATAATCAATGGCGACGTCCGCGCCCAGGCGCTTCACCAGCTCTACATTACGTTGCCCAACCGTAGTGAAAACAGTTGCGCCCAAATGACGGGCCAACTGGATCGCCACGCTTCCGACGCCACCGCTGCCCGCATGAATCAACACCCGTTGGTGGGCGGCCAGCGTTCCAGTCTCCACTAAGGCCTGCCACGCCGTCAGCGCAACCAACGGAAGTGAGGCGGCCTCTTCAAACGTCACGTTGCCGGGTTTGAGGGCGGCGGCGCCTTCGCGGACCACGGCAAATTCCGCAAACGTTCCAATGCGGTCTTTGTCCAGACGCGCGTAAATCGCATCGCCTTTCTTGAAGCGCCTCACCTGTGCGCCGACGTCCGCAACCACGCCCGAGAGGTCATTGCCCAGCACCAGTGGGAACCGGTATTTCAACAGCGCTTTCAGCTGTCCAGCGCGCGTCTTGACATCCACCGGATTCACGCTGGCGGCCTTTACTTGAACCAACAAATCCATCGGGCCCATCACGGGGACGGCAATGTCCGCCACCTTCACCAAGTCATTGCTCCCGTAACGCTCGATCAGTGCGGCCTTCATGGAGGGGAACCGTCCGGGCCCGAGTAGCGGGAACAATCGAGAAGGGTTATTGAACATAACTCACAAATGGTGCGCGACGAGCTGAGCGTCCTATCCGCGTTCCTTGCCATAGCCGAGGAACGGAGCTTCACCCGGGCGGCCAACCGTCTTGGTGTGACTCCCTCGGCGCTCAGCCACGCGATCAAGGGGCTGGAAGAGCGGTTTGGCGTACCCCTACTCGCCCGCACGACGCGCAGCGTTGCCCCAACAGACGCCGGTGAACAGCTCATCGCACGTCTGCGACCAGCGCTCGGCGACATTCGCGGAGCGCTGGACTTGCTTACGGGGCTGCGGGACCGGCCGGCGGGACGTGTGCGCCTGGTGGTGTCGCCCATTGCCGCGACGACCGTGCTCGCACCGAAGCTGGGACAATTCGCGCGCCAATACCCCGATGTCGTGCTCGACGTGACGACCGATGAGAGTCGCGTCGACCTCGTCGCCGCGGGCTTTGACGCCGGCATGCATTTCGGGGAATTCATCGAGCGGGACATGATCACCTTCCGCGTCTCCAAGGACCACCGGCCGGCCATCGTGGGTTCGCCCCGCTACTTCGAGTCGCACGAGAAGCCGGTACACCCGCGTGACCTCACAAGCCACCGCTGCATCAACTTTCGACACGGATCCGCCGGCGTGTACCGCTGGGAGTTCGATAAGGGCAAGCAGTCCCTCACCGTCGCGGTGAACGGCCCGTTGATCGTCGATGACGTGGAGCTCATGGTTCGCGCGGCGCTCGATGGCGTGGGACTGGCGTTCATGTCGGAGGAGCGCGCGGCGCCGCATCTCGCAAAGGGGGAGCTCGTGCGCGTGCTCGAGGATTGGTGCCCGCCGTTCCCCGGCTTCTTCCTCTATTATCCTCGTCAACGGCAGCTGCCCGCGGCACTCGCGGCGCTCATCGAGACTCTGCGTCTGTGATGCTCGAAGCCATCGGCAACACACCGTTGGTCAGGCTCCGGAGGATCGTCCCGGACGGCGCGGCTGAGGTGCTGGTCAAGCTCGAGTACTACAATCCGACCGGATCGTACAAGGACCGGATGGCCCTGTCGATGATCGAGCGGGCCGAGCAGCGGGGCACCCTTAAACCGGGGATGACCGTGGTCGAGTACACGGGCGGCAGCACCGGTATTTCGCTGGCGTTCGTGTGCGCGGTGAAGGGCTACCGCTGTCGCATCGTGACCAACGACGCGGTGGCGCCGGAGAAGCGGCGCAGCATGGAGATCTTCGGGGCCGAGCTCGAGGTGTTGAAGAGCGCGGGCGGGAAACTGACGGCGGATCTGGTGCCGCGGATGATGGAGCGGGCGCGGGAGATCGCGTCGCAAGAGCCCAGCTACGCGACCGACCAGATGCACAACCCGGACATGGTGGCCGGCTACGAATCGCTCGGCGAGGAGCTGCTCAGGCAGGTGGACCGGCCCATTCATACGTTCTGCGCCGCAGTCGGCACGTCGGGGATGCTGGTGGGGACGTCGCGGGTGCTGCGGCGGAAGGAGCCCAGGCCGCGAATCGTGGCGTTCGAGCCGGCGACCTCTTCGGTGCTGACGGGTGGCAAGGCGGGCACGCACGGCGTCGAGGGCGTGGCGCCCGGGTTCGTGCCGCCGCAATTCGACCGTGCCCTGGTGAGCGAGGCACGCGGCGTCAGCGAGACCGAGGCACGGCGGACGGCGTGGGAGCTCGCGCGGCGCGAAGGCATCTTCGCGGGGACGAGCACCGGACTCAACGTGGCCGGGGCGCTCCAAATCGCCAGGGAGATCGGCTCCGGCCACACCGTGGTCACCGTGGCCGTGGACAGCGGGTTCAAGTACCTGGCGGGGGACTTGTACCGCGTGACGCCCTGACAACCTCAACCCGTCGTCATCACCACCGGTGCATGATCGCTGGTGCCGATCTCCGCCTCGACCACGCAACCGGTGGCGCGGGCTGCCACCGTGCGTGACGCCAGCACGTAGTCGAGACGCCAGCCGATGTTGCGCGCGCGGAGGTTGCGCCACGGAGCCCACCACGTGAACAGACCGGGATTGTCGGGATCGAACGACCGCCCCAGGTCGGCGAGGCCCGTGCCGAGCAGCGTCTCGAACAGCGCCCGCTCCTCGGGCCGCTGGCCGATCGCATTGAGCTTGCGCTCCTTCGGGTGAACGTCGAGCTCCGTCCGCGCGATATTGATGTCGCCGCACACCAACAGCTCGCGTCCCTCGGCGGAGAGCTGGCGCGCCCAGTCCGTGAGCCGCTCTAGGAACTGCAGCTTCGCGGCATAGTCCTTCCCGCCGTTCGGGACGTAGACCGAGGCGATGATCAGATCGCCGAGCTCCGCCTGCACGATGCGGGATTCGATGTCGAACGGCGGATGCCCGAATACCGGATCGCCGGCGACGAGCTCCCGGCGTATCTGCAGCGCCACGCCCGAATAGCCCTTACGGCCGTGCCAGTACGCGTGATACTCGGCGAGCTTGCACTCGTCCGGGATCTGAGCCGCCTCGGCCTTCAGTTCCTGCAGGCACACGACGTCCGGTCGCTCGCGCTCCAGCCACGCTCGGACCTGGGAAGCGCGCGCCCGAATGCCGTTCACATTCCACGTGGCGACTTTCATGCCTCCCCCATTACTTGCCGCGCCCACTCACCGCGCCTACGTTCCGCACGCCAGAACTGTTTGTCGAGAGCTGTGGCCCCAAAACCAGCAGCGGAGGACACGTGCGCCAATCATTGCTGCTTTCCCTCAGCGTACTCTGCGTCTCGACCATGCGGGCGCAGTCCCCTTCCCCACAAAACAAGCCGTCGGTCCATTGGGAAGAGCTGACGGCCGCCGACTTCAAGGACGCCATCGCGCGTGCCCAGGGCACCTGCCTGCTCCCCTTCGGCATTCTCGAGAAGCACGGGCCGCATCTGCCGCTGGGCAACGATCTGCTCAACGTGCGCTATGCCGCGCTCAACGCCGCCCAGCAGGAATACGCGATCGTCTTTCCCGAGTACTACTTTGGACAAATCTTCGAAGCGAAGCATCAGCCAGGCACCGTCGCGTACAGCCGGGGACTCGAGCTCCAATTGCTGCAGGAAACGACCGACGAGATGGCGCGGAATGGCTGTAAGAAAATCATCATCGTGAACGGTCACGGCGGCAACAACAGCCTGCTGCCGTACTTTGCACAAACCCAGCTCGACACGCCGCACGATTATGTCGTCTACGTGTTGGGCATCATGCGCGGCGGGCCGGGCGAGCCGAAGCACAAATCCAACCCCGCGACGGATATGCATGCCGGCGAAAGCGAGACGTCCATGAGCATGATCGCCCGGCCCGATCTCGTGCATCTGGACCGCGCCGCGCAGGAATCGGGTGCGGATCAGGCGCGCGTGAAGCTGCCCGAAGGGCTCTACACCGGCATCTGGTGGTACGCGCGCTTCCCCAATCACTACGCGGGCGAAGGCGCCGCGGCGACACGTGAGCTCGGCGAGTTCGAGGCGAAGACGTGGATCAACGGCATCGCGCAGGCGATCCGCGCGGTCAAGGCGGATCAGGAGAGCCTGCGGCTGCAAAATGAGTTCTACGAGCGCAGCAAGCATCCCCTGGACACGCCGCAGTAGCTCCGAGGGTCAGGAGGCGGCGACCCGATGAAGGCCTTGCCGCGCGCGCTGGTGCTCGCGGGGGGCGGTGCGCGGGCCGCGTACGAAGTCGGTGTGCTCGCCGCGATCGCGGCGCGGGCCCCCGGTCTCGAGTTTCCCATCGTGACGGGCGTGTCGGCGGGAGCGATCAATGCGGTCTATCTCGCGGCGCATCCGGGCCCGCTGGCCACGGCGGTCGCGGCACTGCGGGCGCAGTGGAGCCGGCTGGTGGTGGAGCGGGTCTATCGCATTCGAGCCGGGCGCCTGGCGCGGGGCCTGCTGCTCGGGACCGCGCACACGGCGCTCGGCCGCGGCGGCGCCGCGGCCGCCGTGCACGGTCTCGTGGACATGAGCCCGTTGCGCGAATTTCTCGGCGCGAACATCGACTTCACCCAGCTCGCTGCCAACATCGCGGCGCGCCGCCTGCGCGCGGCGGCCCTGAGCACGACCTCGTACGCCACGGGGGAGACCGTCACCTTCGTGCACGGGCCGCCCGACGTGCCGACGTGGCGTCGCGCCTTGCGCTACGCCGTCGCGACGCAGTTGACGCTGGACCATGTCATGGCGTCCGCCGCCCTGCCGATCCTGTTCCCCGCGGTCCGCATCGGCGACGCCTTTTACGGTGATGGCAGCGTGCGTCAGACCGCCCCGCTGGCTCCGGCCATCCACCTGGGTGCACGGGCCATCGTGGTGGTCACGCAGCGAAACGATCCCCAAGAGCTCCACCCGCCCGCGCCCGGGCCCGGGCGGCCGGCGGCGCCCACATATCCGGCCCTGGCCGAGGTGATCGGCCTCCTGTTGCACGCGATCTTCCTCGATGCCCTGGAAGCAGATGCCGAGCGGCTCGAGCGCGTGAACCGCGTGGTGACGGCGCTCCCAGAGGCGCAGCGGCCCGACGGGCTGCGACCCGTCCGCCTCCTCATGCTGCGGCCCTCGCGGGATCTCGGCGCCCTCGCCGCCGGCTGCGGCGTGACGCTGCCGCCGCTCGTCCGGTGGCTGGTGCGCGGGATGGGCGGCCAACGCGCCACGGCCGTGGACTTCCTGAGCTATCTCCTGTTCGACCCGGCCTACACGAACGCGCTGATCGAGCTGGGATACGACGACGTCCGGGCCCAGTGGCCGCGCATCGAGCGCTTTCTCGTTGCGACCGACGCAGGGGAGCCGTAAGGCCGCCCCCGGCGGTTACCGCAGGACGACGTTCGCCGTCAGCAGGTCGAACTGATCGTTGCGGTTCTTGGCCCATGCCTCCTCGGTGTGTCCGGGATCGAGCGGCCGCTCTTCTCCGTAGGACACCGTTTCGATCCGGCTCGCGTCGATGCCGTGCGCCACCAGGTATTGCCGTGCCGCCATGGCGCGACGGTTACCGAGCGCCAGGTTGTATTCGTCCGAGCCGCGCTCGTCACAGTTGCCGGCGATCTGGATGCGGACCTGCGAGTTGGCCCTCAGAATCGGGATCTTCTGGTCCAGCGCCGCCGCATCGCCGGACCGAATGGTGGACTTGTCGAAGTCGAAATGGATCATAGCGGCGAGCATCCCCTTGAGGTCGTCGGAGCGGCGCTCGAGCGCGGCGAGCGAGTCGGCGCGGCGCTGGGCTGCCCGCCGCGCGGCCGCCTCGCGGGCTCGCGCTTCCGCCTCGGCCCGGGCGATCGAATCCTGACGCGCCCGCTCCAGGGCCGCGGAATCGACCTGCGGCTGCACCGCGACCTGCGGTGCGGCAGCATGGTGGCACGCGTTCGCCACGAAGGCGAGGACCATGGAAACGATCAACGGCGTGGTACGCATAGCATCTCCTCCTCGACTCTTGGTTAGGTGGGGATTACCCATCGGCAAAGAAGAAGCGCGCGTGGAGGTCGGTCGCCTCCATCGCTTCGACCAGGCGGTCCACCGCACGGCGGATGTTGTGGACCTCCCGCGGCGGCATCGCTTCCAGCGCATGGAGCAGGCGGCCTTGCGCGGCTTCCGGTGCATCCTCCGCGAGCGCCGTCCCCCGCTTGGTGAGCTCGATGTCCACGAAGCGGTGATCGAGCTGTCCGCGGATGCGACGGACCAATCCGCGCTTGTCGAGGCGGTCGACGAGGATGGACACGCTGCTTTGATGCACGGCGAGGGCGGCGGCGAGCCGACCGGTCGACATGCGGCCGGTGTGGCGGAGCGTCTTGAGCGCCCACAATTGCGGCCCCGTCAGGCCGTAGGCGTTGCGCACGTCCTGCGAGTAGGTGTGCAACGCCTTCACAATGCGACGCAGGCCCTGGACGATCTCGGTCGTGTCGGTGCGCTTGGTCGCCCGCGCTCGCTGTGCCAAGGATCATCTCCCGGGGAACCTCGCCAATATGTTGGTGTCTATATTGATGTCAATATGTATTATCGTACCCGCGGCACGGCAGACGTTCCCGCCGCCAGACCGATCGTACCACGCAGCCTTCTCGTGCTGGCGCTGCTCCTCGTGGCAGCCTGCGCGCGGACCGTGTCGAATCCACCGCCCCCGGGTACCGAGGTGCCGCCGTTCGGTATCCCGGGCGTCTTCCTGACCCAAGGAGGCAACCTTATGCGAACCGCTCCACTCACTGCCTTACTCGCCGGGCTCGCCGTGGGTGCACCCGCCGCCGCGCAGACCCCACGCGAGCCGACACCGCGCAGGTCCGCATCGCCCGAGACCTTCGTGGCCGTCTTGACGGGCGCCTACGCGGTTCCCGAGGTCGATACCCGAGCCACCGGCACCGCCGAGCTGCGCCTGATCGGCTCGCGGCTACACTACCAGCTCCACGTCGACTCGCTTCGCGACGTCACCGGCGCCTACGTCCATATCGGTCGCGCCGGGGAAACGGCGCCGGCCGTCGCCGATCTGTTCGATGGCGTGAAAGCGGGCCCGGTCTCGGGGGTGCTGGCGCGCGGGACGCTCGAGCGAACCGCCCTCCACGGGGCGACGCTGCACCAGCTCGTCCGGGCGCTCCGGCAGGACAACGCCTACGTCACCGTGCACACGCGCGCGCATCCGGGGGCCGAGATCCGGGGTCAGCTGCGGATTCAACCGGTCGTCGCGAGTCGGTAACCGGGGAACCAACATCCCAGGAGGGGCCATGCCTACACGTACCGCACTCGCCGCCGGGCTGGCGGCGCTCGCCCTAGGTTGCACGGGGAGAGAGAAGCCTGCCTCGGCACGGGCCACCCAGGCCGCGCCCGCCTTGGCGCAGCCCGCCTCCCTCGGCGGCGCGACCGTCACCGGGGAGGTCAAGCTCCTCGGCAAGGCGCCCGCGAACCCCGTCGTCGACATGAGGGAAGAGCCGAAATGCAAGGCTGACTACCAGACCACGCCGCACGAGGAGATCGTCGCGGCGAACGGCAACGGGACGCTGGCTCAGGTGTTCGTGTACGTGCAGTCGGGTCTGCCGGCCGATGCCAAGTACGCCGCACCTGCCACTCCCGTGGTCATCGACCAGAAGGGGTGCATGTACCATCCCCGGGTCTTCGGGATCATGGTCGGTCAGCCCCTGGAAATCGAGAACAGCGACCCGCTGCTGCACAATATCAAGGCGATGGGCAAGGCGAATCGCCCGTTCAACATTAGCCAGCCGGCAGCGGGAATGACAACGCAACGCAGCTTCACGACGCCCGAGGTCATGCTGCCGTTTGAGTGCAACGTGCACGGCTGGATGCACGCGTACGTCGGTGTGCTGCCACACCCATTCTTCTCCACGACCGGTGCGGACGGCCGGTTCACGATCAAGGGTCTCCCGGCCGGCACCTACACGATCGCCGCGTGGCAGGAGAAGTATGGGACACGCAGCGTCATGGTCACCGTCCAAGAGAACGAGACGAAGACCGTAGACTTCACATTCACACCGCTGGGATCGTGATCAGCGCGCCCGCGGCTGCTCGCCCCACCAATACTGCGCCGGATCCGCCACGCTGCCGTGGCGCGCCAGCGCGGCATCCACTGTCTCATTCACGGGCGGGTGACGAGCGGGCACCTCACCGCCCCCGGCCACGAGCGTCTCGATGATCTTCAAATAGAGATCGGGGTCGCCGCCGTGCCCCAGGCGCCACAGCGCCGCTCCGACCATGTCGCCCCCATATCCGGTCCGCACGCCCGGGCGGGCTCCGCGCTCGAGCAACAGGTTGATCACGTCGAGATGCCCACTCAAGACCGTGTAGAACAGCGCGGTCTCTCCATGGCCGCTATGCGCGTCCACGTCCACCCCGCGGTCGAGCAAGCAGCGTACGACATCCCCGTTGCCATACGCGGCCGCGTACCGCAGTGCCATCTCGCGCCTGGGAACGTCCGCCTGGTCGACAAGGCGCTGGACGACGTCGAGCCGCCCCACGCCTGCCGCGGCCACGAGATCGAGGTGCGCGCCGCGCTCGGCGAGATGGCGGGCCGCCTCCGGACATCCGTTCGCCAAGCACGCGAAGACCGCGCCATGATCATTGCCAGCGAGATTGGGATGCTCCATCCGGGCGTCATGATCGAGTAGCAGGTCGATGAGCGCGATCTGCGCGCCCGCCTGGCGCGGATGGGCGCTCGTCGCGACCAGCCCGAGTGTCGTGCAGCCGCCACCGTACACGTTCGCCTCGGCGTCCACCTCGGCGCCGGCCGCGAGCAGCAGCTCGGTCATGCGTACGATGTTGTTTGGCGTGTGCTGGCGGTAATTCTCCACGCCGTTCGCCGCGACATAGTGCAGCAGCGTGGCGCGATGCTCGCGCTCCGAGCGGGCGCGAATCAGCTCCGGCCGCTCGCGTAGCAAGCGCCGCAGCGTCTCCTCGTCGCCGTCCACGATCGCCTGCGCCGCCGCCTCGAAGGGAACACCGGCATGCGCCAAGGCATCGAGGTGCGCGCTGAACTTGGGCCAGCTGTCGAATCCGTGGGAACGGGCGATCACGAACTGCGCGTCGGCGAGCACGCACGTTCGTGTACCGCCCTCCCTCGTCATGACGCGAATCGCGAATTCCTCGACCTGGTTGGCCGCGCGATCCCGTGACCGGGGATCGGCACCAGGCAACAGCGACGCCATCCAGCGGTCGGTCCACGCCGCGATGGCGCGCGGCGCCCCTGAGGTGCATGCCTTGACCAGGTCCTTGGCGAGCTTGCGGTACTGCTCGAGGCTGGGACGGGCGGGAAGCGGCAGGGCGTCCTGCGGGTTGGGAAACACACGAAGCTCCTTTCAGTGCACGCCCGGAGTCCGCACTGGTCGGGCTGAAAGAAGGTTCGCGATTGTACGGTGCTGCTCAGGGTGGGCACGGCCCTTCCCGCGGACTGGATGCGCCCCTCATGCGCTCCACCAAAACTAGCCTCCCTGAAGCCACGCCACCAGTTTTTCACGGGTCGAGGTTGTGAGGGCACCCGCAGCCGAACCTTAGAGTTCAAGGACCCCCTGCAGGTACAAGCGTGCGTGGCCCGCGATTTTCACGCGATCCCCGTCGATCTGACACCGCAGCTCTCCGCCCCGTACACTCAATTGCCGCGCTCGCAACGTGGCCTTGCCCAGTCGATCCGCCCAGTAAGGCGCAAGCGTGCACCCAATCGAACCAGTCGCTGGGTCCTCATTAATCCCTATCGCAGGGCAAAAGAATCGCGTCACATAGTCGATGTCGCCCTCGCCCGGAGCGGTGACGATGACTCCACCAATGCCGTCCTCGAGCCTGGCGAGCGCCGGGAAGTCGGGCGCGAGTGCCCGCACCTGCTCGGAGCGCTCCACCACAACGAGGTAATCCCGAGCCTTCAATACGCCCGCCGTCTTGAGGCCTAACGCCGGCAATAGCTCCGCCGGCACGACACATGCTGCTGCAGGCCAGGCGGGAAGATCCATTTCCATGCGGTCTTCGTCACGGACGACGGTCAGTACGCCGCTCCGGGTGTGAAAGTGAACCGGCCACTCCACATGGCCGCGCAGCGCCAGCACATAGGCGGACGCCAACGTGGCATGGCCGCACAGATCGTCTTCGACCTTGGGTGTGAACCACCGGAGGTCGAAATCACCAGCGGCGCGCTTCACGACAAAAGCGGTCTGAGAGTGTCGGTTCTCAGCCGCGATGTTTCGCATGATTTGATCGGAAGGAAACGAAGGGAGAATACACACGCCGGCAGGATTTCCCGCGAACAGAGAATTCGTGAATACGTCTACGTGGTAATAGGGAATAGGCATGCGGCGCTAACTTACGGTAGCGCTCGTTCCGACACCACATCTAGAGAGGCGACCCATTCATGCTTGCTCGTTCCTCCGTGTCCGTGGTCACGATCGCACTCGTCTTTGCCGCGCGCAATTCTCGACAGAGCGAGCAGACGCGCATGGCACCCGCTGCGGCCGACGGAATCATCAGCAAGCCAAGCAATCACTCCGTGGATCAAACGGTCGATAAGCTCAAGAGCATTCTCGATGCCAGGGGTGTCACGCTGTTCGCGCTGGTCGATCACAGTGGAGAGGCAGCGAAGGCAGGACTGAATATGCGGCCCACCAAACTGCTGATCTTCGGCAATCCCAGGGCGGGGACCCCCGTGATGCTGGCAGCCCCGAGCATAGCGATCGATCTGCCGCTCAAGATTCTCGTTTGGGAGGACGCCCGGGGAAGAGTGTGGCTGTCGTACAACGACCCGGCCTACTTACAGCGGCGGCACGGCATACCGCGGCCGCTGCTGCAGAACATCGCCGCGGCGGAGACGTTGGCGGCTCTCGCGGCGCAGTAGCACACCTCACGCCTCGATCTTCGAGAACCGCCACGCGCCCGCGAGCACGAAGAGCACCCCGACGCCGACCAGCACGGCGACGTCCAGCGCGACGCCGAAATGCGTCCTCCCGGTCAGCAGTCCGCGCACGCCGTCGACCCCGTACGTCAGCGGATCGACGCGGGTGAGCCCCGCCAGGACCGCGGGGAGCCCCTCGAGCGGATAGATCGCCCCCGAGAGAAAGAAGATCGGCATCACGAGGAAGTTCATCACCATCTGAAAGCCCTGCATCTCCTTGAGGCTCGACCCGATCGCGGTCGCGAGCGCCGAGAATATCACGGCGATCAGCCCGATGACGAGAAACGCGAGCGGCACGGCGATCCAGCTCGCCGGTCGAAATCCTGCGATCAAGGTCACGACGAAAATCAGCGTGCCCTGCAGCACCGCGACTGTCGCGCCCCCCAAGGTCCGCCCGATCATGATCGCCAGGCGCGGCACCGGCGCGACCAGCGTCTCCTTGAGAAATCCGAACTGGCGGTCCCACAACATGGCGATCCCCGAGAACATGGCCGTGAACAGGACCGTCATCCCGATCACGCCGGGCGCCATGAACTGCAGATAGCTGCCTTCGCCGGCGCGCTGGAACACCGGCGCGAGGCCGAAGCCGAGCACGCCCAGGTACATGAGCGGGCCGCCGAGCGACGTCACGATCTGCACGCGCGAGCGCACGTACTTCTTCACCTCTCGCAGCCAGAGAATGAAGATGACGCTCATGCCGCTATCTCCGCCACACCCGCATGACCTGCCGCATCTGGTCCGCGGCGGTCGCGCTCTCGTCCCGGATGGTGGTGCCGGTGAGCGCGAGGAAGGCCGCCTCGAGCGAATCGCTGCCGGTTTGTGCCTTGAGCTCGGCCGACGAGCCGGTCGCGACGAGCCGGCCATGGTCGATCACGGCGATGCGGTCGGCCACACGGTCCGCCTCGTCCATGTAGTGGGTGGTGAGAAACACCGTCACGCCCTCGCTCGCCCGCAGGCTCTGCACGTGGCTCCACATCTGATTGCGGCTCTGCGGATCGAGCCCGAGCGTCGGCTCGTCGAGAAACAATACCTTCGGCGTGTGCAACAGCCCGCGGGCAATCTCGAGCCGGCGCTTCATGCCGCCGGAGAACGTCTTCACCAAGTCATTGCGCCGCTCCCACAGCTCGAACATCCGCAGCAGGGCTTCGCACCGCTCCCGCCGCGCGTGCCGTGGCACGTGGTACAGCACGCCGTGGATGTCCATGTTCTCCCACGCCGTGAGGTCGCCGTCGAGACTGGGATCCTGGAACACCACGCCGAATCGCTTGCGGACCTCGGTTGGATGTGCGGTCGGGTCGAGTCCGTCGAGCTCGAGCGAGCCGCTCGTCGGCCGCAGCAGGGTGGTGAGCATCTTGATGGTGGTGGTCTTGCCGGCCCCGTTCGGCCCGAGGAACGCGAAGATCTCGCCGGCCCGCACGTCGAACGAGACGTCGTTGACAGCCTTGACGTCGCCGAACGACTTGACGATGTGCTGGACGCGGATGATGGGACGATCGCTCACGACGCTAGAACACCACGGTCTGAATGGAGTGCGGCCGCGTAGTGATCTCGACCGAGGCCCCGCCGACGGTGAGGTTATACGGTCCGCCCTGTGCCGTGGGGTTCATGACGACCACGACCACCTTCCCGTCGTCGTTGACGAAGCCCGTCGTGAGCAGCATGCTGCGGCTCGGCGACGCCAGGATCCTGCGGGCACCCGGACGGATGAACTTCGAGAAGTGGCCGATATAGTAGTACGAGTTGGTGTAGATCAGCGTGCCCGTTCGCGTGTCGGCATGGACCGGCGCAAAACAGAAGTTGCCGACGTGGTTGGGACCGCCCCGCTCATCGAGCAGAATGTTCCAGTCCGTCCAACCCTCGGTCCCCGAATTGAAATCGTGGATCATCGACCGCCCGTATGCCTCGCCCAGGCTCCAGCGGCCGTACGCCGTCGAGTCGAAGTTCGCCGGGGTGCCCTCGGTGAACAGGAGGTGCTTGGTCGGGTAAAGGTGGTGCACCAGCGCCACGTTGTCGTACATCTGCGTTCCGCCCGACCAGTCTTCGTACCAGTGAAACGCGATCCCCCACACGTACTTCGCCGCCGCCGGATCGTCCAGGATCGTCTGGGCCCGCTGCACGATCAGGTCGCGGTTGTGGTCCCACACCATGACGTGGACGTCGCGCAGCCCCTGCTCCACCATCGCCGGGCCAAGATGGTTCTTGACGAAGTCTCGCTCGTCCGTCGCCTGATAGACGCACGACTCCCAGGTCTGAGTCGCCATCGGCTCGTTCTGGACCGTGATGCCCCAGATGGGCACGCCCGCCTGCCGGTAGCTCTTGATGAACTTCGTGTAATAGATGGCCCACGCGCGGTAAAACTCCGGGCGCAGATGGCCGCCGTGCAGCATGTCGTTGTTGTCCTTCATGTATGCCGGCGGGCTCCAGGGACTGGCGAACAGCTTGAGCCGGTTGCCGGCCGCCGCCATGGCTCGCTTGATCAGCGGGATTCGGTAGCGCAAGTCATGCGCGATGGAGAACGACGTCAGGTCCTTATCGCCT
>WNES01000795.1_pt1 | contig 15084 bp, 16 predicted proteins | sample 5399931 | NCBI WGS metagenome assembly WNES01 (sample SAMN13153332, study PRJNA577476) | soil metagenome | isolation source: 20 cm grassland meadow soil 2 days after 3rd rain plot 5 | place: USA:California | collected 2015-11-11
CAGCAGCGCGTAGTATTCGCCTTCCTGCTCGTGTTCGATTTCGAGGAATTTCACCGAAAGCAGGATGACCAGGGCTGTAGCGGCAAGAAAGAGCGCGGCGAAGAAAAGAAAGAAAGGATCGACGATGACGGAGTCGTGAAACCCAGACAGCGGACCATTCGCGGCCACCGGTATGCGCAGTCGCCAGACTGTGTAGGCGCTGAAGGCCGTGCCTAAAAGTGCGAGCCCGGCGTTCAGATAGCGTTCTTTGACGCCCAGCGTGAAATCAATCAGAAGAATGCCCAAACCGAAGAGAGTCAGTTCAATCTCAGGAAGAATGAGATGGCCCTCTCCCTGGAGGTAATCCATAAACGCGCTGAGGATGGGAATGTGCATAGGCGTTGGGGCGGCTTATTTCGCCTCCGCTACCACAGGAGGAGTTGGCGCGGGTGGCAGCTTCGCGCGTGCCTGCTGATAGAAGCCGGGATTCACCTGCTCGACGATTCTCTGCACGGGCTTCTCAATGATGGAGAAAAACGGCTTCGGATAGATGCCAATCCAGAAGGCCAGAACAATAAGCGGGACGAGACAGACCATTTCGCGGAGATTCAGGTCGGGCAAATGCTCGTTCGCGGGATTGGTGACGGAACCAAACATGACGCGCTGATAGAGCCAGAGCAAGTAGGCGGCGCCCAGAATCACGCCAAGCGTGCCCCAGGCGGCCCAGGCTTTGCTGACCTGAAAAGCGCCCTGGAGAATCGTGAACTCTCCGATGAAACCGTTCAGGAGCGGCATTCCGAGCGAGCTAAGGCTGACGATGAGATAGACGGCGGCAAAATTCGGCATCGGCGTGGCCAGACCGCCGAACTCGGAAATCAGGCGCGTGTGCCGGCGTTCGTAGAGCACACCAACGATCAAGAAGAGCGCGCCGGTGGAGATGCCGTGATTAATCTGCTGAAGGACGCTGCCGGCGAGGCCGTTGGGCGTGAGCGCGAAAATTCCGAGGGTGCAAAAAGCGAGGTGGCTGACGGAACTGTAGGCGATGAGGCGCTTCATGTCCTTTTGCATGAGGCAAACGAGCGCTCCGTAAACGATGCCGATCAAAGAGAGCACGATGACGATTTGGATGATGCGCGAGCGCATTGGCCCTTCGCCGGGCAAGAGAGGCAGCGAGAAACGGATGAAGCCGTAGGTGCCCATTTTCAGCAAAACGCCGGCCAGAATGACGGAGCCGGCCGTGGGCGCTTCCGTGTGTGCGTCGGGAAGCCAGGTGTGGAACGGGAACATGGGCACTTTGATGGCGAAGGCGAAGAAGAAGCCCCAGAAGAGCCAGACTTTCAATGGATCGGAGAATTTCTGTGCAGCATCGAGCAGAGTGGGAACATCGAACGTGCGCGTCGCGCCCGCCGCAACCGGCGCGTAGAAGTACAGCGCCAGAATGGCGAGCAGCATGACTACCGAACCCGCCAGGGTGTACAGGAAAAATTTGATGGCGGCGTAGAGACGGCGGTCGCTTCCCCAGACGCCGATGAGGAAGTACATTGGAACAAGCATCACTTCCCAGAAAACGTAAAAGAGGAAAAAGTCGAGCGAGGCGAACACGCCGATCATGCCGGTCTGCAGGAGCAGCAGCAGAATGTAGTATTCCTTGGTGCGCGTGTGGATGGCGCTCCAGGAAGAAAGGATGGCGATCATGCCGAGGAAGGTGGTGAGCATGACGAGGAGCAGGCTGATGCCGTCAATGCCGAGGTGATAGCGCGCGCCGATGGAGGGAATCCAAGAGAGGTTTTCCTCGAACGAGAACCTGGCCGCGCCGGGGTTCCACCAACGGATCAGGGGAATCGAAACGAGAAAACCTAACACGCCGAAGATGTTGCCGGCGATCTTATGCGCCGTCTCCGCTTCGCGGGGAATGAGCAGCATGAGGATCGCGCCCAGAAGCGGCGTGAAGAGAACTACCGTCAAGATGTGATTCGCAAAAAAGTCCATGCTCCGCCTCTCAGCGCGCTCCGCGCAGAACTACATGGAGGTGTTGTTCGTAATACGCCAGAAGAATCGCCAGCCCCACAAGGATCAACAGCGCGTAACTGGAAAACGTGCCCGTTTGCAGGAAGCGGATGGGGAAGCTGAGGAGTTGCGTCAGCTTGGCGCCGAAGTTGAGCAGCCCGTCGATGATCCACTTGTCCCACCACATGGAGAGCGTCGAGCCGAAGCGCGCGAGCCATCCGGCGCCGTTGACGCCGACGCCGTCGATGACTTTGGCGTCGAACTGGCCGAGCAGCGTGCCGAGATCCTTGGTGCGGTTCACGAAGAGGGCGTCGTAAATTTCGTCGATGTAGTATTTGTGGAAAACCACCCTGTAGAAACCGCTCATCTTCCGCGCAACCCATTCGGGAGCGAATCGCTTGGTGCGGTAGAACTCATACGCGAGCCAGATGCCGGCTACCGCAATGGCAATGGAGGCAAACATCAGAAAATATTCTGTTGGCGACGTCTGCGGAACTGCCTTCGCGGCTTCTGCTTCCAACCCTACGCGAGGCATAACGGGCTTGAGAAATTTCTCGAACTGGTTGCCGCCAAGAAAAGCTGGCAGACCAATCCATCCACCAATAACGGAGAGCACGGCGAGAATGATCAGGGGAATGGTCATTGTTTGCGGCGATTCGTGAATGTGGCGTTGAGCATGATCGTCGGCGCGTGTGTATCCAAAAAATGTAAGGAACACCAGGCGAAACATGTAAAACGCGGTCATACCTGCGGTAGCAAAACCGACGGCCCATAACCCGGGATGTGTCTCGAACGCGTGACCTAGAATTTCGTCTTTGCTGAAGAACCCCGCGAGAGGAGGGATGCCGGCGATGGCGAGTGCTGCTACGTAGAACGTCTTCGCCGTTACCGGGATCTTTTCCCACAGGCCGCCCATTTTTTGAATGTCCTGTTCGCCGGACATGGCGTGAATGACGCTGCCCGCACCGAGGAACAAAAGCGCTTTGAAGAAGGCGTGGGTCATGAGGTGGAAAATGCCGGCGGCAAAAGCGCCTGCGCCAAGCGCGAGAAACATGTAACCGAGCTGGCTGATGGTGGAGTAGGCGAGGACTTTCTTGATGTCGTTCTGCACCAGCGCCATGGAGGCTGCAAAAATCGCGGTGACCATGCCGACGACGGCGACAACGTTCATCGCCAGCGGAGCGAGCTGGTAGATGGCGTTCATGCGCACGACCATGTAAACGCCGGCGGTGACCATGGTGGCCGCGTGGATTAATGCGCTGACAGGCGTGGGGCCCTCCATGGCGTCGGGGAGCCAGACGTAGAGAGGAATTTGCGCGGATTTTCCGCATGCACCGACGAAGAGCAAAAGCGCAATGGTGGTAAAGACGGGAGCTCCGGCGGCCAGCGCATGCGTGCCGAGGACGGCTTCCAGAGCCTGCCTGATGCCGGAGTCCGCCGCGACATTCGTTAGCCCCGCGGAAGTGAAGCGAATGGTGCCGAAGGTGACGGCGGTCAGCAAGATGCCGAGAATGAAGCCCGCGTCACCGATGCGGTTGACGATGAACGCTTTTTTGCCGGCGTCGGAAGCGGACTTCTTCAGGAAATAAAAACCGATCAGCAAGTAGCTGCAGAGGCCCACGCCTTCCCAGCCGACAAACATGAGAAGCAGGTTGTTCGCGAGGACAAGCATCAGCATGGAGAACATGAACAGGTTCATGTAGCCGAAGAAGCGGTAGTAGCCGCCTTCGTGGCCCATGTAGCCGACGGAGTAGATGTGAATGAGGAAACCGACGCCGGTGACGACGAGCACCATGACGGAAGAAAGCGGGTCGAGGAGGTAGCCCCAGTCGGCAGTGAAGCGAATCAAGTGGCCGGTGGTCAACTGCATTTGGCCGGGAGTGAGCCATTCAAAAAGGATGTGCTGGGCGACGCGGTATTCGGGATCGGCGGAGAGTAGTTGCGTCACCGCGCCCAAGGCAAAAACGAACGACAATCCCACGCTGCCGACGCAGAGGACACTGACGGTGGCGTTGGGGAGGCGCCGGCCTATGAAAAGCATCACAGCTGCGGTCACCAGCGGAAACAGCGGGATGAGCCACAGATGCTCGAGGAAATACCCCGCCGGCGTCATGCGATTTGATTTTCTTGCGTCGTCATTTGGATTTCGTTGCGCATTCGTTCTACCACTTCAGTAAATCCATTTCGTCTTCCAGAACCGTTTCACGGTTCCGGAAAAAAGCGATGATGATTCCGAGCCCCACAGCCGCTTCTGCGGCGGCATCCGCGATGATGAAAAGGGCGAAAACCTGGCCGGCCACATCGCCGTACAGGCGCGAAAAGGCAACGAGATTAATGTTCACGGCGTTCAAAATCAGCTCGATGGACATCAGGATAACGATGACATTGCGACGAGTGACCACGCCAATCACACCGATGATGAAGAGCGCGAGGCCGAGAAACAGGTAATGTCCGATCGGGAGCATGAATTCCTATGTCCTCTTTTTTGCCATGACCACAGCGCCGATCATGGCTACGAGCAACAAGACCGAAGCGATTTCGAAAGGCAAGAGATAGGTTTCGAAAAGACTCTTGGCCACTGCTTCGGAATTGAGTGGCAGCTTGTCCGCAGGCACTGCCGCAAGGACCGGCACTCCCTGGCCAGGCATTTTGCCGGTGGACCAGAGCATTAGGCCGACCTGCGCCGCGAGGGCGAGGGAGATGAGCAAGGCAACCCATTTTTGCCGTGCAAACCGCAACTGGCGCACTGCGACGTCCAGATTGACCAGCATAATTACGAAAACGAACAGCACCATGATGCCGCCGACGTAGAGAATGATTTGCACGATGAAGAGAAATTCCGCGCGGAGTTGGAGAAAGATTCCGGCGGTGGCGAGGAGCGCGGTAATCAGAAAAATCGCGCTGTGGACAACGTTGCGGCGCGTGACCGTCAGGATCGCACTGATGACCGCGATGGCGGCAAAAAAGTAAAAGATGACCTGATCAAGCATAGGAATCCGGAGCGGCGCTGGACTTTTGCGGCTCGCTTTTTTGCTCCGTAGCCAAAATGAAAAGCGCAATGATCAGCACGATGATGGAGGCGGGACTGGTCGTGAGGAGGAGCGACCAACCCTGCAGGTGGAAGTACGTCCCCACGATCATCGCAATGCCGATCAAGAGCACGTTGATGATGGACAACGGAATCAGGAAATGCCAGCCGAGGCGCATCAACTGGTCGAATCGGTAGCGCGGGAGGGTGAAGCGCAGCCACATGAAGAAGTAAATGTACAAGCTCACTTTGAAGATGAACCAGAATGCCCCCAAAATGCCGTCATGGAGCGGTTTCACCGCAGGCACAAGCATCGGTGCAACAAGGACTAAAGCCACTGCAAAACATAAGCCCGCTACGGCCAACATGAACGTTTGCTGGACGCGCACGGGCTGCTTCGGCGTGCGCATGAGGCAGTAGACGCCAATTCCGACCATTAGAAGCGGCGGAAAGAAATCGATGAAGCTGAGCCAGGTCGTTCTCGGGAAAGGCCGCAGCCAGCCCCCAAGAAATAAGGTGGTTGCGACGGACGCCACCACAATCATGTTTGTGTATTCCGCCAAGAAATAGAGCGACCAACGGAAGCCGCTGAATTCGGTCATGTAACCGGCAACCAGCTCGGACTCCGCTTCCGGCAAATCAAACGGCGCGCGATTGGTTTCCGCAATCGATGCCACCAAATACGTGAAGAATGCGACCGGGGCAAGCAATCCAAACCAAACACCCTGATCGTACTGCGCTTGGACGATCGACGTGATATTCAATGAGCCGGCGAAGAGCAACCCGCAGACCAGCGCCATACCGGCCGCGGTTTCGTAGCTCACCAGTTGCGCGGAACTGCGAAGAGCGCCGATGAGCGAATAATGGCTGTTCGACGCCCAGCCGCCCAGAACGATTCCGAAAATTCCCATAGCGCTGACGCCGACGACAAAAAGGATTCCGATGTTGACGTCTTTCGCGATTTGGAAGGCCGGGCCGATCGCGAGCCCGGCTATGGCCAGTAACGCTGCCGCAACGGAGAGTACGGGCGCGAGCCAGAAGACGAGTTTGTCCGCGTCCTCGGGAATAATGTCTTCCTTGATGAGGAGTTTCACGGCATCCGCGATGGGTTGCAACAAGCCGTGGGGACCTACACGCATGGGCCCGAGCCGCGCCTGCATGTCGGCCATGATCTTGCGCTCCACGAGAACGACATAGCCGACGATAAGCGGAAGAACGCCAACGATGACCAGGCCGCAGACGAGCGGAGCCCAATATTGCTTGACGAATTCCATCGTGGCTTGCGTAACAGCTTGCATTAGTGACCTGTCACCCCTATAAACCGCGCATGCTCATTGCGCCCTACGCCGCGACTTGCAGCGGGGTAGACCCGCCGCTACCGATCCACTTCGCCCAGAACGATGTCGAGCGTTCCAATGATGGCCACAACGTCCGCCACTAAGTGTCCCCGAGCCATCTTGTCGAAAGCCTGCAAATTCACGAAGGACGGCGGACGAATACGGACGCGGTACGGCTGCACGGTTCCGTCGCTGATGACGTAGTAGCCCAGTTCTCCCTTTGGCGCTTCAATGGCGTGATACACCTCGCCCGGCGGCGGCTTCAGCACTTTTCCGACTTTCGCAAGAATCGGCCCGGTGGGAATGTTTTCGATGGCCTGCAGGCAAATCAGCCGCGACTGACGCATCTCTTCCATGCGCACCATATACCGGTCGTAGGTGTCGCCGGTGCTGCCCACGGGAATCTCAAACTTGTATTGATCGTATGCCGCGTAGGGCATGGCTTTACGAATGTCCCACTTCACGCCGCTGGCGCGCAGCACCGGGCCGGTTGCGCCCAGGGCGATAGCGTCCGCCGCCGTCAAAATTCCCACTCCTTTGGTTCGACCCAACCAGATGCGGTTTTGCGTCAGCAAGTCTTCGTAGTCCTTGATGCGCGGTTCGAAGGCTTTGCAAAAACGCTCGACCTCTTTCTCGAGCGTGTCGTATGCGTCGTACTGCAGCCCGCCGATGCGAAACGCGTGCGTGGTCAGGCGCGCGCCGCAATATTTCTCGAAAATCTTCAGGATTTCTTCGCGTTCGCGGAAGCAATAGAAGAGCGGCGTGAGCGCGCCGATGTCCAGCGCGTGCGTCCCCAGCCACAACAAGTGGCTGGCAATGCGCTGAAGCTCCGTAAGGATGGTGCGAATGACCTTCGCGCGCGGCGGCGCCTCCACCATCAACAATTTTTCGATCGCTTCGCAGTATCCGAGGCCGTTGCTGACCGCCGCGACGTAATCCATGCGGTCGACGTAGGGAGCGAACTGCTGATACGTGCGGTGCTCCGCAATCTTCTCCACGCCCCGGTGCAGATACCCGATCATGCATTCGGAGCCGATTACCCGTTCGCCATCGAGCTTGAGCTTCACGCGCAGCACGCCGTGCGTGGAGGGGTGCTGCGGCCCCATGTTGAGGACGAGTTCGTCAGCGCCGAGCAGCGTTTGCTGCTTATCGCGCGAATCCGTAGTGGTGTCCATGGCCATGCCCGTTATTGCCCGCTTTCAATGCCCAGGTTGTCCTTCACCCAACTGGTATCCTGCTCGATGATGTCGTAGTCTTTGCGCAATGGATAGCCCTGCCACTCGTCCGGCAAAAGAATGCGTGTCAGATTGGGATGCCCGATAAAAACAATTCCAAACATGTCGAAGGCTTCGCGCTCCAACCAATTTGCGGTGGGCCAAACGCCCGCGACGCTCGGGACTTGTTCGCCATCTGCGGCACGTGCTTTGACACGCAAGCGTTCGTTCTTCGCAAAGGAATAAAGGTTGAGTACCACGTCGAGACGTTTCTCGCGCTTCGGCCAATCCACAGCGGTCAAATCGGAAAGCAGGTCAAACTTTTCTTCATCGCGCAAATATTGAGCAACTTCCGCCAGCTTCCCGCATTCCACGGTGAGAATTGCTTGTTTGCGATCTTCAATCGCTTCCACGAGGGCTGATCCAAATTTAGCGCGAATCCGGCCGACCAGTTCGTTATTGAGCGGCGTCTGCAACTGCACAGGCGGTTTGGGAGGCACGGGCACGGCGGGTCTTGGAGGGGTTACGCCGGTCGGCGCCGCGGCTGCAGGTTTAGGGGAGGGAATGGCTGCAGGACTGCTCGCGGGCTTATCGCCCGCAGGCACGGGAGAAGGCTGCTTTTCCTTGGGTTCGTCGGCCATAGATCCTGTGCAATACGGGCTGCGGTCCGTTTCTTGCTACCGGAGCGCAGGGATTTCCGCACCGGCCGCATTGAACGAAGACCAAGCATTCAAACTTTAATCGCCCGCGTTTCTAACACACGGCAAAAACCTAGTCAATCACAAGAACATGGAAAGCAAATCGAAAGCACCGGACCCTGATGAATCCCGGCGGTCACGCCCACTCAAGCGCGCCCTTTTTGTACAGCCACACGTATCCGATCAGCAGAATTCCGAGGAACACGAACATCGAAACGAGCGCAAACAGGCCCATGTGCGCCATCACCCAGCCGCGGTACAGGATGGCCCACGGAATCAGGAACATCGTTTCCACGTCAAACACCACGAACAGCATGGCGATAATGTAAAAACGGACGGAGTATCTTCCGCGGGAGGTGCCCTCGGAGGGGACTCCGCATTCGTACGGTTTCAGTTTCGCGCCAAACGACGTGGATGCGGGCCGGATTAACTTGGCAAAGAGCAAGGTCACCACGGGAAACGCCGCCACAAGAGCGGCATAAATCAAAACGGGAAGATATGCTTTGGGCACAGCTCCTCCACGCGCAGCATCCTATCACTAATTTTGATTCTTGGGAGTTGCTTACTTCTCGAAGAGCAGTTCGCCGGCGCGGCTGGTGGCTTTCACTACGGCCTTGATCAGTGTTACGCGCAGCTTGCCTTCTTCGAGCTCGAGGATTCCATCAATGGTGCAGCCCGCGGGTGTGGTGACGGCGTCTTTCAAGAGTGCAGGGTGATCCCCTGTTTCCAGTACAACGCTTGCCGCACCCTTCATGGTTTGCGCGGCGAGCAAAGTCGCAACGTCGCGAGGCAAACCGACTTTGACGCCGGCTTCCGCAAGCGATTCGAGGATGATATAGGCAAACGCAGGGCCGCTTGCAGAAAGCCCTGTCACGGCGTCCATGTTCTTCTCGTCCACGACGACAGTGCGTCCCACAGCATCGAACATTGTGCGCGCTATTTCTAAGTGCTCAGCCCCTGCGTGCGCTCCTCGGCAAATCCCTGTCATACCGCAGCCGACAGTCGAAGGCGTGTTCGGCATCACGCGCACTACAGGAATTTTCGCGCCCAGGTGCTGCTCGATGTAGCTCGTCGGCACGGATGCCGCGACGGAAATCACCAGCGTCTTCTCTTGAAGCTCTGGAGCAATCTCCTGCAACACTTCGGCTACTACCTTAGGCTTGACACACAGTAACACAATGTCCGCGCCTTGCACGGCCTTGCGATTTTCGGTCCTCACCGTGACGCCAATTTCTTTCGTTAGAGCCGCAGCTTTTTCCGGATGGGCCACCGTCGCGGTTACGCGCTTCGGCGAAAAAAGCTCCTGCTTCACATACGCGCGCAGCAAAATCCCGCCGAGCTTGCCCACTCCTAAAACAGCCAATTTCTTCTCCGCTAATTTTTGCGTCATGGTGCAAACATTGTTGACGCGATTCGAGAATCGGTCAACCGAAGATTGGCTTATTAGCGGGAATTTTGCCGCTTTAATCGTGGCGGGCGCCGTGGAGAACCTTTACAGCGTGAGGCACCAGATGCGCCACGGCCTCGAGGGATTCGGCCGCGCCTTTGGGGCTGCCTGGCAAGTTGACGATGAGGGTCGTGCGTCTTACCGCAGCGGTTCCGCGGGAAAGGACGGCGGTCGGCGTGTGCTCCAAGCCTTTGCGGCGCATCTCTTCGGAAAGGCCAGGGACAATGCGGTCGGCAATAGCTTGCGTCGCTTCGGGAGTATTGTCGCGCGGGCCAATGCCGGTTCCGCCGGTGGTCAGCAAAACGTCCACGCGCCCGGAATCCGCAAGGTCGCGTAATTGTTGACGAATTCCAGCGGGATCATCGGAAATCGCCGATTCTAGTGTGACTTCCCAGCCCAGTCCGCGACAAGCAGCCACCACAGCCGGACCGGAGCGATCCTCGCGCTCGCCTTTGGCCACGCTATCGCTGATGGTGAGAACGGCTACGCGCATGAGGAGGGATTCTACGGCAGAGTTACTGCGTTGCTACCGGATCTTGATCGCGATTGGCTTCGTCCATAAGCCGCATGGCTTCCATCAGCAGGCCCGTGGTGTTCTTTGTCGTAGTCGTCCGTTTGGAAGCGTTGGCCGCATTGAAGTCGATCTCAAAATCTCCCGCGGACCATAGCACGACTTTATAAACCGCGTCGTCGCCATCTACCTTGCCCACTTTGGCATCGCGGCATTGGCCGCCTGTAAAATAGAGCTCTCCTTGCACGCCATTATTGCGCACGATCAGCCGGCAGGATTTTTGTCCCATCTCAAGCGACTGCATCAGGTCAATCATGCTCATCTCTTCCAGGCGTCCCTGGATGACGCCGGGACGAGAGGCGCTCTTCTGGAGCTTCTCGAGGTGCAAGCGGTCGATGACTTTTTTCGCGATTCGCACAAGGTCCTTCACCAGGAAGGGCTTGGTGATGAAGTCCTCGACGCCGTCCACCAGCGGCCTCAAACGCTCTTCAATGTCAGGGCGGCTGGCCATGAACAAAAATGGGATGTGGCGCGTTGAGTCGCGTGCGCGCAGCTTTTCGAAGAGCTGCCGACCGTCCAACACTGGCATTTTATAGTCGGAAAGAATGACGTCCGGGGGAGAGTCAACCACTTTGAGCAAGGCGTCCGCGCCGTCTTTGCACACTTCCACTTCGCAGAAGGGTTCCAGACCCTTCACAATCAAGTCGCGCACCATCGGATTATCGTCCGCAAGCAGCAATCTGACCGCCGATTTGCCGTGCGAGGTGGTCATCGCACGCGCCTCTCCCTAGCCGGTTTCCCGTGGAAGTCGCCGCTCTTTCCGCCAGTTTTTTCGACGAGCACGATGTCCGTGATTTCCATCCCTTTGTCGAGGGCTTTACACATGTCGTAAACCGTGAGGGCTGCGGCGGCTACGGCGACCAGCGCTTCCATTTCCACACCTGTCTGCGCTGCCGTAGTCACTGCGGATCGCACTTCCACGCCATTCTTGCACAGGCGTGCGGTCACATCAATGTGCGTGAGGGGGAGAGGATGACAAAGAGGTATCCACTCCGCGGTGCGCTTGGCAGCAGCAATTCCGGCGATTCGGGCCACTTCCAGCGGGTCACCCTTGGGATTTTTGAGGCGGCGAACCGCCTGCACCACGCTGGGCTTCATTCTCACGAAACCTTGGGCGCTGGCCATTCGGGTGGTCACCGCTTTGGCCGACACATCCACCATTCGCACTTCGCCTTTCGCGCCGTAGTGTGAGAGCTTGGCCATAGATCTCCGGTTTATGCCAATCTAGACGATATCCTTTCTCAATAGCACCGAAACTCGCTCCCCAGATGCGCTCTTTTCCCGTTCTGCTGGAACCACCAGGAAACAGTTGGCTCCTGCCAATGCGGCAATATCGCCCGAGCCTTGCCATTTCAATGCGCTCACTTGCGGTTCCGCGCCATGCCATTCGATGCGCGCGGGCAGAAAATGGGTCAGGCCGGGCCTTTCGTTCAACGGTTCCGCCAACCGCGCTTCCACCAACGGCAACGGGTGTGCGTCTGCGCCGCTCAGCAAATCGATTGCAGGAGTCACAAACAATTGAAACGTGACCATGGTAGACACGGGATTCCCCGGCAATCCGAACACCGGCTTACCTTGACAGATCGCGAAGACGGCCGGCTTCCCCGGACGGATGGCTACTGCGTCAAAGAAAAACTCTGCCCCCAGCGCTTTCAGCACGCTTTCGACAAGATCGTACTTGCCCATCGAGACGCCGCCAGTCAGAACCAGTGCGTCCTCTTTTAATCCGCGCTCGATTTTTTCTCCTAAATCTTCCACGCGGTCCGCGGCATTCCCCAGCACGACCGGGTCACCTCCGGCGATTCGGACTTGCGCCGCGAGAGAAACGCTGTTGCTGTTGCGGATCTGAAAAGGTCCCGGTGGCTGATCGATGAGCACAACCTCGTCGCCCGTGGACAAGATGGCTACGCGCGGCCGCTTCGCGCACTGCAGTTGTGTTGCGCCGACTTGCGCGGCTAACGCCAGCTCCGCGAATCCCATACGCATGCCGGGCGTCAGAATGGTCTGCCTGGCGCTTGCCTCGCTTCCCCGCCGAACAATGTTTTGCCAGGACTGGGCGCCTCATTCGAAACGAACGAGTTCGCCCTTGCGTTGCGTATACTCAATCATGACCACGGCATCAGCGCCAGCAGGAACCGCTGCGCCGGTCATGATCTGTATGCACGTGCCGGGCGCCAGCGCTTCGGTCACTGAGTCTCCTGCTTTGATCTCTCCGGCGCATTTAAGCTGCGTCCCCGGCTTGACCTCGCTCGAACGCACGGCATAGCCATCGCGCGTGGAACGGTCAAACGGCGGATACTCGCGATCCGTTTTAATTTCTTGCACCAGAACAAGTCCGAGGGCATCCCACACGGCCACAGTCGCACGCTCGCGCGGTCCTCGCATCTTTCCGACCTGTTCGATTACTTTTCGGCGTGCTTCTTCAAAGGTGAGCATTCCAGTTACGCACGACACCCAATACACAGGCGCACGAGTCACCAGTTATTGTCTTCTTGTAGATTTCTTACAGCCACTTCGACAAAAGCGTTCCTGCAGGCACGATCGTGGCGTCGCGCTCCGGTCCCGTGGAAATCATCCCAATTTCCACCTGCAGAAAATCGGAAATGAACCGCAAGTAGTCCAGCGCCGCTTTGGGCAGCTTCGCGTGATCCTTCAAGCCGTAGGTGGGAACGTTCCATCCCGGAAGCGTCTTATATTCAGGTGTCACGTGCTCGTATTCTTCTGCCAGCGCGGGCATTTCCTTCAGCGACTTCCCTTTGTATTTGTAGCCGACGCACACCTGGATTTCGCGCTGCGTGTCAAAAACGTCGAGCTTGGTGATCACCAGCGAATCAATTCCATTGATCATCTTTGCGTAGCGCAGGACCTGCAAATCCAGCCAGCCGCAGCGCCTGGGACGCCCAGTCACAGCGCCAAACTCTTTTCCACGATCGCGTACTTCCTTCGCATCAAGATCGGGCATCTCGGTCGGAAACGGACCACCACCGACACGCGTAGTGTAGGCTTTGGAGATTCCCAGCACGTGCTTGATTTTCGTTGGCGGCACGCCGACGCCCGTCGCGGTCCCGCCCGAAGTGGCGCTCGAGGAAGTCACGAAGGGATACGTTCCGTGATCGATGTCCAGCATGGTGCCCTGGGCGCCCTCAAACAACACGGACTTCCCATCTCCGAGTGCGCCGTTCAGCAGTTCCGCAGTATCGCAGATGTAGCTGCGAATCTTTTCGCCGAGCTTCAGGGTTTCTTCCACTTCGTGGGAAAAATCGATGTCCGCGCCGTAAGCGCCTTTCGCCAGCCTGTTTTTTTCCGCCACCACGTGGGCGGCTTTTTTTCGAAACAGTTCCGGCTCCAGCAAATCGCACATGCGCAGGCCGCGGCGCGCCATTTTGTCTTCGTACGCCGGGCCGATTCCACGCGAAGTGGTGCCGATTTTGTTTGCGCCGCGCGCTATTTCTGCGGCTTTATCCAGTTCGCGGTGATAGGGAAAAATCAAGTGGGCGCGGTTGCTGACGTGGAGCCGCCCGCTGACGTTTACGCCAGCCTTCGAAAGCGTTTCAATCTCGGCCACTAACGCTGCGGGATCCACCACCACGCCGGTGCCAATGACCGCGTGTTGTTTCGGTCGAAGAATTCCGCACGGAATGAGCTGCAGCACAAAGCGGTCTTTTCCAATGATGACCGTGTGGCCCGCGTTGTGGCCGCCGGCGACGCGCGCGATGTAGTCAAACGATCCGGAGAGGTAGTCGACGACCTTGCCCTTGCCTTCATCACCCCATTGCGCGCCCACTACGACTACAGACTTCATTCTCTTCCGTTCTCCTCACACTTTCCCCGTTCCCGGGGAACAGCCCCGGTCTTTCAGGGCCGCACCCTTCCCCCTCCACGACTTCCTGAGAGGAAATACGACTGGTGGGAAATTGAAGAAACAACCAAGAAGAATCGTACGCTGGCCTGACCCTCAGCGCAAGCAACACGCAGTCTGAGCCAGAACATCGCAATAGTATTTAAGTTTGACCAAACGATAAGTTAAACTACGCGCGCCCCGCGCTCTGGTCGAACGAGTTGCTGGGCGCTGCCGCGAGACGTATAGAGGATACACCCAAGTACCAGCCAAATAAGCCCCTCGATTGTCAAAGCAATGCCGGGAGCGAAGAGCCCAAAAATCCGTAGGCCGAGAAAGCCAACAAGCATTGCCCAAATCGATTTCCAACGCGATATCCGATGCGCTCTAACAGCGGCAATTCCGAGCGCAATGGGGGCAATCCAAAGGAACAATGCGCCGCCGTTACTGTGGACGTCCGATCCGATTGGATGTTTCAGAATATAGACTGCGTCATCGCGCGCGGTGACCGCAATCATGATCCATACGATTGCGAAGAATGCGCCTCCCAATACTGCCGCGCCCATAATGATTTTCAGCACGGTGCCGCGCCATGTGGCGATGAAAAACAAACCGAATAATCCGGCGAGAAACCCTAGCGACTTGAAGACCTGAAGTATGGAGTAACTCCAAAGCTGTAAAGGCGGCGCGACGACTTGGTAGCGAGAATGACCGAAGAACGGGTGCGCCTGCTCCCAAAGTCCTAGGACTCCACCGGAAATTACCGCCGCCGCTATACATGCAATAGCCAGCCATTTGATTAAGTCACGCTCGGGCAACATTTCAGTTCTTGATCCCCCCGCGACGCGCAGGCCAGCTAGCCGCGTGATGTACTTCGGACGGCTGACTTTCCGTTCCAGGTTCCGCCGTCCTGCGAGAGCGAGGCGACATGTCTATAAACGACCTATAAATGACATGTCTATAAA
>WNES01000800.1_pt1 | contig 15020 bp, 12 predicted proteins | sample 5399931 | NCBI WGS metagenome assembly WNES01 (sample SAMN13153332, study PRJNA577476) | soil metagenome | isolation source: 20 cm grassland meadow soil 2 days after 3rd rain plot 5 | place: USA:California | collected 2015-11-11
CGCGCGTGTGCAGGAAGGCCCCGAAATTAAAGGCATGGCACCAGGCAAAATGATTTATGAAGGGCCTCCAAGAAAATGAGTCCGACGGACTTGTGTTCCTGGGGCCACTCGTCATGTAGTGGGGTACGCGTAGAAGGACCTCCTTTGCCGCCGACTGACTTCACCTCTCGTGATTTTGCCCGTATCAAGACGCACTCTGAAATGATTCACTCGGACGTATAACAGCGTTCCCGTCAATTTGAATCAGGCTGGCCATAAGCTCCGTTGTACGAAGTTGGAAGCTCTATTGGGGCTCACTGCGGATTGCAGACAGAACGAGACTCTCGCCTCCGGTCGTATGAAATGTGATCGCTTCGTTGTTACTGCTTTGCGGCGGCAGTGGATGTGCTCTCACGGTTCTGCAGAATTCGCGTCACATTTTCCCCCTGACCAATGCCGCGTTAGTACGATCAAATGGCCCGTTATAGTAAGTCGGCATTTCAAGCTAAAGGAGGAGTATATGCAGCAGGGAAGTGTGATTCGAGAACACCGAAAACTGGGGCCAGACGTTTGGTGCTACCGATGGTGGGAATCCGGGCCGAGCGGCAACCGAGTACACCGCCGGATCGTTTTGGGCACTGCCGAGCAATTGCGAGATATGGTTTCAGCTCGGCAGATGACGGCGGGATTGGTGCAGGAAACCGGAAAATTCATGACACTGGCGCAGTTGGCTGATCATTTACACCAGCGTGAACTGGGCCGTTCGAACGCCCGCCTCTCGCACTCTACTAAGAGAGCCTATCAAAGCTATCTCGGCAAATGGATTGTGCCGCGCTGGGGAGACTACCTTCTGCCGAACATCAAGGCTGTGGAGGTGGAATTGTGGCTCAAACATCTGGAACGGGCAGCGAGTACCCGCTGCAAAATCCGGAACGTGATGAGCGTTCTGTTCAACCGCAGGTGCCGCAACGCGGAAGGGCATGATTAGAGCCAGACATATCATCAAATGCTCTCCAAGACCATCATCGAATCTTTTGTCCTAATCTTGTCGTGGTGCTAAGGTCGTCTCGAATACCCTGTAGCCAAAGCGTTGGACGCAGAACGACTGGACCCGGTTGCGTGCCGAAACGCAAGTACTAGCAGGAACTTTTCCGGTTACCCCACTTACCAGGATCTGGCGCGGCTCGCTGCCCCAATCCATTTCTTCAGTATCGACGTTACCCACTGTTTTAGGCTGTGGAAGGCCGGATTCCAGGGGCGAGATTCTCCCACAATGGCCGTTAGGTGGGCCTGCAAGTAATCCGTTTCGGTACAAATCTTTATTTTCGTTCTCAGTGGTTGCTCCTGCAGCGGAAAACTTGCCTTGGGCTAAAACAGCTTTTCGCGAACAACAATCTTTGAAACGCCAGCCTCAGTCCTCCAGTTCTTTGACCGGCTGGGTTGCGACTGACGGCACGGCCGCGTGCAGCCCTCCTCGGAATCCTTGCTTTATGAGTTTGAAAATTGTGCGCCGATTTTCAAGAATCGTTTTCATCCATGCGAAGCGGCCCATTTGCGGAAAATAAATTCCCCGGAAGCACAGGCGTGCAATAAGGATGTTGATGCGATAACCCAGCGGCTTGTGGTTCAGTGAATCCACGGCCCTTTCGATTGCCTCCGGATTGTAAGAGCTGATCCACCCCTTGCGTACCTCGTTATGCGCTTCGTCGATGCTCATCTTCAGCGGCGTATGGGCCATCGCAAAGGGAATGAACTCTTGCCAGTGCTTCGGACGCGTGAGCCGCCCCGCGGCTTCCAGCTTTTTGTACAGGGGCGTCGCAGGAAGAGGGGTCATCAAGCCAAAGATCGGAAACCCCGGAGGCCAACTGCGAATTTCCTTCAGTGTTCGCTCGGCCACTCCAGGCATGTCATTGTCCATGCCAAAGATAAAAGACGTGATGGCAAAAACGTTGCGCTGGGCGAGCCGATCGAGCACCACGCCATATTCACCTGGCTTGTTGAAGCCCTTTTTTACATCAGCAAGGTTGGCCGGATCGATGGATTCCATTCCGATGAAGATCCACTTGCCTCCCGCGGCCGCGATTAGATCAACTAGCTCCTCATCGCGCAGCAGATTGGCGCTGATCTGGGCGACCCAATGCACTTGCGCGTCAGCTGCAATGATGTCTCGCAGCAATGATTTTGTGCGCTTTACGTTGATGGCAAAATTGTCGTCGATGAAAAATACGGCAATCTGGCCGCCCTCCTTCCGCGCGCGCGCTTTTAGCAGCAAGAGTTCCTTCACCACGCTTTCATTGGTACGAAAGCGGATGGAGTCGCCAAAAAATCCCGTCACGGTGCAAAACTCGCATCCGTAAGGACAGCCGCGCCCGGACTCCACGGGAATAATTCGAAACGTTCCCCAACCAGCGCCCACTCGCTTGAGCAGTGGATGTAATATGCCCGGGAGCAAATTGAATTGGTCCAGCTTGATTTTGTCCCAGGGAATCTCCGGATATGGCTGCAGTGACGGTTTGCGCTCTTGGCCAAAGTCGTCCACTGGCGCGTAGACATCCTTGAGCGTGCCCCGCACGGCATCTTCCACAATTCTGGGCCATGTCTCATCCGCTTCGCCAAGAGCGACCGCGTCGGCATGGCGCGAGCCACCGTCTCGCCCGAGCGCCTCATCAGCCATTTCGGTAACGTGAGGGCCGCCCATGACGACCTTTACTCCCGCGGCGCGCACCGCATCTGCCATGCGGTAAGCCTTGGCGATCATCCTAGTCATCGCACCGATGCCGACGAGCCCAATGTTTTGTTCACGCACGTAGCGCGCGATACCTTCTTCATCCATGGACTGCGCGTTGCCGTCAATCAGCACCACTTCGTGGGCAGGCGGAGTCAGTGCTTGCAGCAGGAACATCCAAAGATGCGGCATGAAGTTGCGCGTCACGCCGTTGTCAGGGTTGTACAGTAAGATTTTCATTTAAGGCGAATCTATAATCAATGCAGTATGAGACACCAAGGAACGCATAACTATTCAAAAATTGTACATCCGATGGGTATGAGTCATCGTCTCAAAGTCCTGAATTAACGAGGTTACCTGACAAGTGGATCGGCGCAAAAGGATTTGTCCGGTTACGCGACAAATCGGGACTTAGGCTTAACTAGGGCGCCAGGGATTTGCGCTATCTGCTCTCGGCAGGCCACAATAGGCGCACTTTTTCGGTAGCCACAGCCTGTTCCAAAAACCACGGAAAGCACATCCACACCTTGGACAGGGCCAGCGAAGCCACTTCAACTGCTTCATGCCCATTCGGACAATCGAAAACAGAACGGCGACGATACAAAAAGCGAAAAGACCAATCTGTGCGGTCCTGTGCATTTTGTCAGCGAAAGCCACAGCTAAAATCAGCATCAGCGCGGAAGCACCGACCCACCTCCAAGAACGCAGGAAATCGCTACGAAGGTTGCAATAGGTTTCCTATGATGATTGATATGCCGCGGCGTCTTGGCTGGGCTTCTGTGGCACAACTTCTTGCACGCTTTCTTTGAGCGCGAAAAATACGATGATTCCTCCCGGCAAAATAGCGAGAAGCCATGGCAGGCCAACTTGAACCACAACTCCGAATAGCCCTCCGATGCCCACAAGGAGAGCCAACGTCTTCACCAGCCAAATAGTGCGCCTTGCAATGGGGATGGTATGAGCGGTGATAATTTGCAGGCAATGTCGAGTACGCACCGCCATCCATATCCATGGTGGAAGGACGATGAGGGGACCTATGAGAACCAGCAAACCCCTATCGAGAGGACCATTTTGCAGATTCACGAAGGCGGTGCTCCAGATGCATTCTAACTCTCACCAACGGAATGGGAGCGTTCGCTGGAGGACACCTATTCCTGATGGCCAACTGCCTCAAGGTCCTGGGAAACGCGGTTCGCGTACATATGGAATTTGCCGCGAAAGGTTGTCGGTTCAAATGATGAGAACTCCACTCCACAGCCAATTGACTGTCCGGGTCGGGCGGCGTCAATGTCCCGATCGCTAGGGCTTGACGGACGGAGCAGCCGCAGGAGGAGCAGCAGCAGGAGCGGGAGCGGTGGAAGGTACATCGTTTTTGCCGTGCTCCAACATCTTCTGACCTTCTATTTTGCATTTGTATTCTTCGCCGTTGTCGCGGCTGATGTAGAGCCTCCTGTCATCCTCGTCAGTTTCATCCACTCGGTAGTTCACGGTTTGCCCTAAACTGAATTTCCCTGCCTGGAAGGAACCGCAGTAGTCAATCAGATAAACCATGTCGGTGCTCTGCAATTCGTACACGGTCTTGTCGCGGAGAAACGTTTCACCATGGGCGCCGACCCAATAGATGTCGGTGCCCTTTTCCCATCCCTTGATCGTGCCCTGCTGATAGGTGGTCTTGTCGGCGACGTTTTCAATCGTGCCCTCTACGCTGCACTTGTACTCCTTGCCGGTCTCCCGGCGTATGTAGACCCTATCGCCTTTCAGCCGGTAATCCACCGGTTGCCCTGATTGGAAATTACCGCAATTGCTGATCAGCTTGCGTATACCGATCCCCTCCAGTTCGCAAGACGCATGGTTCCTGGAGATGTTTAAGATTGTCCCCTTCTGATAGGTGCGCGGTGTCTTGTCGGCGCCGGCTGCCATTGTGGTCATCAGAAAAATGAAAAGCGCTGTCCGGGATATCGTCCAGGGGTTCATGCCGGAATCTCCTTCTTGATTTCAAAAAGAGCCTGTTTGATCACTGCCTGGTCGGTCCTCATTTCATAGACGGTCGCGAATGAAGGGAGGTTTCACAGTTGTTTAGTTGCAGTTCCGCTGATCCACGGCATCTAACTCTGGGAAACAGCGAAACCGTCCACATGGGAACTAGGAGGAGCTTCCGCTAGCGATGTGTGTTCTTCCGTATCTTGAGAAGAACTCGCGACAAACGGATGTAAGCTATCGACATGATTCCTCCTTCCTACAAACCACGAAAGAAGTTCATGGAGCTGGCTATCTCAGAGGCGAAGCGCGCCGGTGATCGAGGCGACTATCCCATTGGCGCGGTCATCACTCGACTTGTGAGCGGGCGCGAAGTGGTCATTGCCAGTGCAGGGAACCGGGTGAAAACTTCGGGATCAAGCATCAAGCACGTAGAGCTGGAAACGCTCAAATACGTATCGAGCGGCTATGGCCGCTACCTGCCTGATTTCGTCCTCTATTCTACGCATGAGCCCTGTGCCATGTGCGCAGGGGCCTGCGTGTGGTCTAGAATTGGAGCGGTTGTGTACGGCGTTTCCCAAGAAGACATTGCCGCTTATGGCCGCAAGCATGGTACGGAAGACCGCAAGTGGCGGGCCTGTCTCATCCCCTGCCGGATCGTCTTTAAGAAGGGTAATCACCCCATCCCCGTCACCGGCGGTTTCCTCCGGCAGGAATGCCAAAAATTGTTCAGTTACGGGTCTACATATCGCTAACTGCTGCGAGTGGATCTCCCGGCCTGCGTCTCCCACCTTGTGGGCTCTGCCTAAGTCACGGCCACTAGGGATCAAATGACACTCAAGGCCAAAGACCTCTCTCCCGATCAGAAGATGGTTATCGAAAGCTTGCTCGGGCGCTCCATTGCCGAGAACGAGGAGATCAGTATCCGCGCAACGACCTCACCTTCTGTCCCCGAGTGGCTTCAGACCTCTTGGAAAAGTGCGCAAGAGCATGGACTGGATCAGCTCTCCGTGGAAGAGATTGATGCGGAGATAGCGGCGGCGCGGAAACTCGGAGCAATGATTCGGGTCGTCCTCGACACCAATATTTTGATTTCCGCGTTGCTGCAGCCCCAGGGTTTGCCCGCTCGGACCTTTGTGATGGTGCTTGCCGGGACCACAGCCCAGCTTTGCGTCAGCGGCGATGTATATGCCGAAGGCCCCAGTCGACTCGTCTCGCATGCAATGTCTGTACGTACAAATGTATTGACAATTGCGGATATAGATCATATTCTGTCGTGGTCGCGACCAGCCATGCGATTTGAATGGGATAAGCAGAAGAATCGACAAAACCCTCGCAAGCACAATGTTCGCTTTGAAACGGCCATGCTCGTTTTCGATGATCGCTATGCTCTTACACAACGTGACTTCACTTTTGAAGATGAGGAGCGATGGATAACGGTTGGAGCCATAAGGCCGGGTTCGAGTCTACTCGTCGTGCATACGTTCTATGAGAAACAAGGGGAAGAGTCATCGGTATCATTTCGGCTCGCGCAGCTGAGTCGCACGAAAGGAGGGCCTATGAGGAAGCTCACAAGGGAACAGAAGCGGGACATCCGCGCCATCGCCGCAAAAAGAGACGAGGACATTGATTCTTCCGACGCGCCCCCGCTTCTCGATTGGAGCGGCGCGGAAATCGGCAAGTTCTATCGGCCCAAGAAGAAGCCTGTAACTATGCGTCTGGATTCCGACATCATCGCCTGGCTCAAAGCTGATGGTCGCGGTTATCAAACCAAAGCAAATTGGCTGCTGCGGAACGCCATGCTTCATTTCACGAACGAAGCGAACGTCGGTCGGCGGAAGATGGCGGCGCGACGTACTAAACCCCGCGGGCGGCGGGAACACGAATGATCAGCCCGAGGGCTTCAGGTCTTCTGTAAGCTCTTCGACGAGATGTACTACGGAAAGGGCTTCGCAGAGGTGGTCCGCTAGTTGGGCTTTTAGCAAGAACAGAGTGACGTTGCCCGAAGTCTTACGAAAGGCCATAACGCGCGTGGCGCCAGCGGCGGGACTGGAAGTGGCCGTGACAGCGTGGGATTCTAACCAACGAGAGGGCAGCGTTCTAACCAACTGAACTACATCCCCAGGAACAACTTACGGATACCTGACTTTGGCAATGTCTGTAAAGAAGTTGATTCGCACTTCTTGTCACAGTGCCGAAGTTTTGCGAAGTACCAACGGTTCAAATTATGGGCGAAGAGAGACGTGCCCGCAACCTGCCGGCGCGTTGCAGAACGGCGCTCAGCGTACGGTCTCCATTTTCGACATGATCGAATTTCCTCCATGTCATTGCCGCCGATGTAGCCCCTGAACTTGCGTGCTGATTGGCGTTGGACCAAGCGAGCGCCATGATGATTGAAAGAACCAAAGCATTGGCAGGGATGTACAAATTAAAATCTGCAAGGCTGTGCAGCAAGATGGCGACGATACCGCCGAGGCAGCCGAAGGAGAGCGCATTGTCGTAGGCCTCGCCGCTTTTCCTGCAACGCTGGATTGTCCGCCCTAAAATCCAGAAAATCGCGCCGAACACGAGGACGGCGCCAGGAATGCCTAGCTCAGCAGCGATCTCCAGATAGTCGCAGTGAGCGTGATCCACGAGATTGTTAAGAAAAGCGGTTTGCACCGAGGGATAAACGACGGCGAAAGTCCCGAATCCGCTGCCCAAAACCGGATGACGGCGAATCAAATGCAGCGTATCGCGCCAGACGGAGAGGCGGTCCTGTCCCGGGCGGTTGTACTGGTCGCTGAGTGTCTCGAAGCGGCTAATCACTGGATCGCTTCCAATCCAAACGGCGAGCCCAACAATCCCAAGAAGAAATAGAGCGCCAACGGCAACGCGACCCCTTGCTGACAAGGACGTCGTTCCCGCCAGCGTTAGCATCGCGATCAGCGAAACCAGAGCGGAAATGATGCCCATGCGCGACCGCGAAAAAGCCAGAGCCGCGAAGAGTATGCCCGCCAGGAAAATCCAGAACACGAGAAGAGGAAATGCTGTGCTGGACAGGATTCTTTTCGCTCGCCCTGGTTCGTTCCGCATCTTTCGGCGCAAAGTCCAAACCTGTTGCAAAGCCAAGACGACGGCAAACGGCAGAATCATTTCCAACAGTCCCGCGAAGTGGTTGCGGTTAACATAAGTACCCGTTGCTTCTTCCAGATAAAATTTCTTTACGTACGTAAAAATCTGCTGCCAGCCGGTCAAGTATTGAATCAGGCCGTAGAAAGCTTCGAAGACTCCAATCGCGAGCAGGGAGACGACGAGCCGCTTTTTGGCTTTTTGCTCCTCGCACAGTCTGAGAATGAGATAGAAGGCGGTAATATACGTCGCCAGCTGAAGCAGGTGCGAAATGGTGTCATAAGGGGCGGCGCTAACAGTGAAGTAGGAGCGGCGGGGAAGATCCGGAAGCGAGGTTCCGAGCACGCGGGCCAAAGAAAGAGGAAGTGGAATGATTTGCAGAAGAACGAGAGCAATCAGAAGAAAAGGGACAGCCACTGGAAGACGGGCTAGAGTTGCTGAGGACCTTCGTCCAGTTAGCAGGTGAACAGTCCCCAGAAGGAGGATAATTCCTTGTGTGATGGCGAAAAACTGAGGGGCAGTGCCTCCGAATGCAAGAACCGCAGCAGCGACAGCCACGAGGAGACCTGCTTCAATGACACGGCGCATGGATTCGCCCACTACCAGGATTCGCGTGCTCGTTATTTGCGGAGGGTGCTCCAAGAATCTTCCGCGTCAGATATTATCTCCGAGTGCGAATTGCCATTCGAACCGTAAATTCCCAAGCCGTAATAGCCGTTGGTATGAAGACTTACGCCGTTTAACACTGCGCCGATAAGGCTCGCCCCGGCACTGCGAATGCTGGACTGAGATTGGAGGACTTGCTCGCGAGGAGTAGCCTCACTTTTCACCACCAGGAGAACGCCGTCCACAAGAGAAGCAAGGATACGGCTGTCCGCTAACGTCAGGAGTGGGGAAGAGTCAAGAATCACAAATCCGTACTCCGACTTTGCTGATGCGATGAAGGCGCCCATGCTTTTCGAGGACAACAGTTCTGCGGGATTCGGGGGCACGGGTCCACAGAGGAGAACGTCGAGCCCGGGCGATCCCGAAGGGCAAACGGCGGCACGCCAATCTTGTTGGCCGGTCAAGTAACTGACCAGGCCGAGGGTCTCGCGAATGCAAAACAGCTTTTGCAGTGAAGGAAAGCGAAGATCTGCATCCACGAGCAAGACCCGTTGGCCGAGTTGAGCGAGGGAGATCGCGAGGTTGTCGCGATGGTGGTTTTGCCTTCGCCGGGCTGCGTGCTTGTGACGAGCAGGGAACCAGGAGGATGATCGGCAGTGGAAAGTAACACGGAGGCGCGCAAACTGCGAAAAGCTTCAACTAGCGCCGGCTGAGGTTTTCCACTTTGATCAATGCGATGCCAACGCGCGCCAGGATTGCTTGCGGTTCCGTTGTGTCCGTTCCCTGGATGGTTTGTCCGATCCAGCAGTTTACGAACTCCGTGTCGATCGCCATCCAAGTGATGCACCGAGGGAATCAAAGCCAGTGCCGGCAAGCCAAACAATCGCTCCACGTCGTCGGCGCCCTTAAGGGTGTCGTCGAGACGCTCTTGAAGGAAAGCGGTGCTGATTCCAAGTCCTAGTCCCAGCAAAACGCCAACGGCGAGGTTCAGAGGGATTCTTGGCTTCGCTGGCTTGGCCGGCGGATCCGCAGGGTCCACGATTCGAATGTTGCTGGCTTTTAGGCTCGCGGAAACCCCGGCCTCTTTCAGGCGCTGAAGCAATCCTTCGTACAACTGCTTGTTCGTTTCTACTTCGCGTTTGAGAATGTTGTATTGAACGGCTTTTTCGGCGATTAGGTTCACCTGTTTTTGTTGGCCGTCCAGCGCTTCCTTGACCAAGCTCTCGCGGCGAAGCGCGGCGAAATACTCGTTCGTGATTTTGTCGGCTGCGCGCTGGCGTTCCTCTTTGAGCGTACCTTCGATTTCGTCAATCTGACTCTGAATCTCCTTCACACGTTGATATTCCGCATTGAACTTTGAAAAGCTGGGCAAGTTCGCGTTTGAGGTCTGCTAAGCGCTCGCTTAAGTCCTGAATGAGCTTATTCTCGACGACACCCGGCAACGATCCGTAATCTCCAGCTTGAACTAGGCGATAGAGAGCCTCCTTTTGGTAACGCTCAGTCTGCGCCTTGGTCAATTCTTCCTGCAACTGCTGAAGCCGTTCATTGGCTACGTTCTCGCTCGCGCCTTTGTCCGTCTCCAGAAAAACTAAGCCGTTGTGCCGCGCGTAGTCTTGCAACTGCTCTTCTGACTTTTCGAGTTTTGCCTTCACGCCAACCAATTGCTGCGAGAGCCAATCCGCGGCCTTTTGCGTGGCTTTCCAGCGCGCTTCCAGATTCTTATCGATGTAGTCTTCCGCCAGCGTATTCACAATGCGAGCGGAAAGCTCCGCGCTGTTGGAATCGAAACGCACCGTCACAAGCCTGCTTCGGCTGACAGGGTCGACCGTCAGCCGGTCTTGAAAGCGCTCAAGAACTCGCTGATAGACCTCCGGGTCGCGAGCAGAGCTCTCCTGGTCCAATGCAAAAGTCTGGTTGCGAGGTTTGAAGGCCTTTTTTCGAAACTGCCACCACTTCGGCGAATTGAATTCCGGGAGCGCGTCGATGTGGAGTTGATCGATAACGCGCCGGACGACGCTTTCGCTGGCCAGGATGCTGTACTGCGTTTTCAAATAGGAATCGGACACGGATTCCAGCTCATAGAGATCCTTGATGGTAGGAATGTCCGGATTCTCTTTTTGGATTTCCAGAAGCACTTGAGCGCGATAGACGGGCTTTTCTTTGAGCGTGGCAATAAGCGTCACTGCAAACACGAGGAAGAAAACAATTAGGACCGTTGAGAAGCGTTTACGCAGGATGCGGGCATACGCACGAAAGTCGAGTGGCTCCTCAGGTTCCACGATTTCGTATGCATCTGACAAGTCCAGGACGCGATGGTCGAGGAAGGCACGTCCGCCCCGTTCGAATCGTGGCCCGCGCGAATACAGTTCGACGTTCTGTTGTTCGCCCATGTTACCAATGAAAGATCAGAAGCCCAGTGAGCGTTTGCGCTGCCGCTTCCAGTCCTCGGGAAAAAGTGGTTTTTGAGGTGCTGTTCGGCACGAATACGATGTCTCTGGGTTCCAGCAAGGGGTCCGGCGCCTTTCCAGCCAGAATTTTGCTCAGGTCAATCGGCGTTTGCTCCCGCTCGCCGCTCCGCTCGTCCATGCGGATAATCCGCGCGCCGGCCTTCGAGGCTGTCCGCGTTAAGCCCCCGCTCAACGCGATGACCTGAAGGACGGACATCTTTTCGTTAGATTTCATCGTGAAGCCGCCTGGCCTCTGAACTTCCCCCACGGCATACACAATTCCCGCGCGCAGGACTTTGACAATGTCGCCGGGGTTGACAATGGGATTTTGATGAACGTCCGAGGAATCAAGAAGATCCTTGAGGTTCACTGGGACGATGCCCTCGGCTGGTGAGGTATTCTTTTTTTCATCTGAAGAAGCTGCGCTCTCCTCCACCTCTTTTGTGAGCGAATATCTCTCCGCTGCAGAGCTTGCTTCATTTTGCAGGCCCGCTCCCCGCAGGATGATGACGGTTTCTCCGGCGTCATCGGCTAAGCCCTCTGCGAGAGAAAGAATCTCAAGCAGGGTCTTGCTTCCGCGAATTTGGAAGACTCCTGGTCTCCGGACAGCCCCAAGGACAGACACGGGGTGACTCTGCATCTCGCGCACAAACACGCTGACGTGAGGATCTTTCATGTAGGTGCGCCGGAGAAGCGCTTCCAGAACAAGTTCCAGTTCGCGCGGAGTCAAGCCCGCGGCGTGCACCGATTCGAGTAAGGGCAACGAAATCTCCCCCGCTGATGACACGCGAACTTCGCGATTGAGCTCTTGGGCTTCAAAGACGTTGATATCAAGAACATCGTCAAAACCAATGCGATAGTCTTGTGCGCCGGCAGCAGCGGCAACGGAACTTGTGTCCACCAACTCCTTGAGGCGTTGGTTCCATTCCTGGCTCGTCTGGAGGTTTGGGAGAGTCTTCGCAGGCTCATCGACTGCGGCTTGGTGCACGAGTGGCGTCTCTTTGTTCTGCGCAAGACCAATTTGCGCGGCCAATGAAGGCGCGGCGAGGTAGAGAAGACTCCCTGCTATTCCAGACACGGCCCACAAGTACAGAAACCATCGCGAGTGGAACGACACTCTCAAGGCCTCAAGCATGGCCCGGTCCCTTCGCTTGCGAGCAGGGGCTGAATTCGCGGTCTCTAGAACTGTTGTGGAAGTACGAACTCGGCCCACTTCTTCCTCCGAGCCATCGACACCACTTAGCGAGCGACGACTGGGTACCTCCAGCCTAGAAGCCGCGAGGTGGGGAGTCGATACAGTACAGCCTGCAAACGGAATGCAAGTAAAGACCTGAGCGAAATGGAGCAGTTCTTGCGTTCCGAGACAAACCTAGACAGCTCAAGGGCGGCTGGTACCTCCGCTTGATCCGAATTTCCTTAATTTGAGGCTTTCCAACGCGAGGTAAGCAATGAACTGCGTGCCGTAGATCAAGTACCTTCGCCACAGGCGGCGCGGTTCCTGAAGCAGGCGGAAAAGCCATTCCAACCCGTGCTCGCGCATCCATCGCGGCGCTTGCCTGCGCCTTCCCGAAAGCATGTCAAACGCCGCGCCAACGCCCACCATGACAGGAACTTCCAGACGGTTCTTGTGCTCGTACATCCAGCGGACTTGACGCAACTCACCCAAGCCTACCCAAAGCACGTCGGGTGCGGCTCGCGAGATCACGGATACGACTCCTTCGTCGTCCTCACGGTCTAGCAGCCTAGGCCGCGAATGAGTTCCTACCACGATCGTTCCAGGGAATCGATTTTTAAGTGTTTGCACAAGCAGTTCGGGAACATCCGGTTCTCGCTCCGCGCCATAGAAAAAGTGCCGGTACCCTTGTCCGGTGGTTTTTTCAAGAAAGGCAAGGAGCAATTCGGGCCCGTATACACGTCTCGGCAGAACATGCCCACGGCGGCGGCCCAGCCAGACGAGCGGCATGCCATCCGGCACAACCAAGTTTGTTGCGTTGAGGATTTGCTTGAACGCAGGATCATGCTGGGCTTCGACGATGCCGTTCATGCCGGTTGCCGCAATGGAGTGACATCCCGTTTTTTCATGAATCCATAGCTCCATCTGAGAGATGACATCCGGGATTTGCACCGCATCAACGAGCACTCCCAGAAGGAGAAAGCGGGGATGGCTTTTGACAACTGGCGAGGGACGAAACTGAGCGGACATTGGCTATTTGACCCCCCTCCCCCGTTTTTTCGTAGGTGTTGATTCTAAATGAGTTAGGCTCCACATAGCGGTCTGCCCCAACGTGCATGCCGAGCAAGACCAAACCGTTGCGCCAGCGGCCCGGTCGCCGACCGACACATCACAATATATCACGGTAGGGATATCTATTCACGAACAGCCATCTCCCAGTAGGGAGATTAAGATGGCTTCCCAGGCTGTGAGGGTGTTTCCCTGATTGAATCCGTTTTGGAACCACGGGAAATTAGAGGGCAGGGAGGCGAGCTAGCCCCTCGAAACATGGAAGAAACGCTCACTGCCACGAGCCAACCCCTGAAGACTGCGGGCTCCGAAAAGAGAAGGGACCAATTCCTAGCCGTTTTGCGGCAACGTCTAAGAACTTGCCGCATCGATACCAAAGAAAGGGTGCTGGTGGTAGGAGGTAGCTGGCAGGATGCCGAGGTTCTGTTTTGCGCCGGATTCAAAGACATAACTCTCTCAAATTTCACGTCAGATCTTGAAGGAAATGAGCTTTCGAGTCCGAGCATGAACGTCAGTCGGTTGACGCTCGATGCCGAGCAGATTGAGTTGGGGGACGCCTCGTATGATTGCGTCTTAGCTCACGAGGTTTTGCACCATTGCCGGTCCCCGCACCGAGCCCTGTGCGAGATGCTGCGCGTGGCGCGCAAGCACGTTGTCCTGTTAGAGCCAAACGATTCCTTCTCGATGCGAGCTCTTATGTGGTCCGGTTTTTCGTTTCCGTATGAAATCTTCTCCGTTGTCTATCACAGATGCGAGGCGGGAGGGGTCAGAGATTCCTGTGTACCAAATTTTATCTATCGCTGGAACGCGAATGAGGTACGCAAGACGGTTTCTTCGTATCTGGCCGAGTACGTCTTTCGAATGCATGCGTACCCTCATTGGGACTTCAATTTGAACGCGGAGCAATTGTCCATGAGAAAAGAAACCAAAATTCGCGCGATTACCTCAGTCATAGGAACAGAGACTTTCTTGTTTGCCTTGCGAGCCGCACAAAATGCTCTTAATGCTATTCCGGTCCTCCGAAAGCAGGGCAATAAGTTCTTTTGCTGCATTGAAAAGACCGGTGAACTCTGGCCATGGCTAACCAGCGAAGAGGGCAAGATCGCATTCGATCCTGGCTTTTGAGGAGGACTAGACAGTGATTTCCCGAATTCAAATCCAACTGGAGTCGCGCAGAGTCTGAGCGGGAAGGAGAAACTAATACTGGATAATGGGAAACACGCCTATCGCTGGATCGTTTTTCATCCCCGGTTATATACCTCAGTTCGACGGCCTCAGAGGAATTGCCATTCTTCTGGTTCTCATTGGTCACTCTGGCTTTTTGGAAGCCTTGCCCCACGCCCGAATGCTCGAGTATGCACGATTTGGCGTAGACTTGTTTTTTGTTTTGTCTGGATTTCTCATCACCGGAATACTTGCGGATTCGAAAGGGGCCCCTAATTATTTCCGAAACTTCTATGTTCGACGAGCGCTACGAATTTGGCCGCTGTATTACCTGGTCCTTTTTCTGGCGTTTGTCGTGGTACCGCTATTCAGGCCTGCTATGCGCCCAACGGCGGCGAGCGTCTGGCCTGCTTTTGTCTTCTATGTACAAAACATCGCTTTCGTTCATCGGAATACCTATCCTTTTGCCTTGGGCGCAACTTGGTCCCTCGCTGTTGAGGAGCAGTTTTACCTGACGTGGCCTCTCTTGGTGTTTTTCCTAAGGAAGAGGACGCTTGCTGTTGTTTCAGCATCGCTCATCCTCGTATCTCTATCCTTAAGGCTAATCGGCTATCTTCATGGTGCCCCGACCCTCCTTATTCACGAGTTTACGCTTTCGCGTTTGGATGCCATCGCCCTCGGCACTCTGGCGGCGCTGTGGTTACGATCGCCGACCTGCACATTGGTGCGCTGGCGCATTCGTGCGTACCAATTTTTGGGGTTCGGTCTG
>WNES01001343.1_pt1 | contig 15006 bp, 10 predicted proteins | sample 5399931 | NCBI WGS metagenome assembly WNES01 (sample SAMN13153332, study PRJNA577476) | soil metagenome | isolation source: 20 cm grassland meadow soil 2 days after 3rd rain plot 5 | place: USA:California | collected 2015-11-11
GTGCAGGTGACGAGCTCGACCGGCCTCACCGCCACCGCGCCGGTGGTAGTGCAGCCGAGCGACATCGCGATCCAAGAGCCGAGTCCGGTGGCGCTCGGTCCGAACGCGGTGGACACGCTGCATGTGATCGTGCCGGGACAGGGCGGGCGCGTCGTGAGCCCCCTGACGATGCAGTGGTCCTCGGCGGACCCGAACGTCGCGCGGGTCTCGCTCACCGGTGTCGTGACCGCGGTGGCGCCGGGCAAGACCACACTCTCCGTGTCCGGGCTGCTGCAAACCAAGGGTGTGGACATCGTCGTGCACCGCACGGTGGACCTGTTGTCGGTGATCCCCACGGCGAAGGCCGAGGTACCGCTGCCGATCCAAGGGACGGCAAAGTTCCAGGTGCAGGCCCTCGCGGCCGACAGGACACTGGTGCCCGAGGCCCCGATCCAGTGGACCGTGGGGGATTCGTCGCTCGCGGGCTTCGATGCGGCCACCGGGTTGCTGACGGGGAAGAGGGCCGGGAAGACGACGCTGACGGCCAAAGGACCGGGGCCGGGGCTGGTCGTGACCTGGCAGATTCGCGTCATCGCGGCCGGGCTCAAGCTGTCGGCCACCCGACTCGGCCTGCCGCTGAACCGGCGGTACGGGTTGCGGGCGAGCTTCGCCGACGAAACCGGGGCCGTGATCGGCCCCGCGACGGGGGTGACGTTCGCTTCCGACAACCCGCAGGTCGCCTCCGTCGGGGAGGACGGCACCGTCACCGCGGCGGGGTACGGTCACGCGCGCATCACCGCCTCGGCGCCGGGGGGTAAGCGCGCCGCGGTCGCTGTGTTCGTGCAGGGGGAGATCGTGCTCGCGAGCTCGCGCTCGGGGCGGCTCCAGCTCTACTCGGCGGAGCGCTCGAACCTCGCGCAGCTGCGCAAAGTATTGGATGACTCGTCCACGGCCACCGACCCGGCGTACTCGCCTGACGGCTCGCGCATCGCGTTCGTGTCGACCCGGGACGGCCAGCCCGAGATCTACGTGATGGACGCGGACGGTACGGACGTGGCCCGCCTCACGAACTCCCCGGGTGTGGACGGCGACCCATCGTTCACCGCCGACGGGCAGGCCGTGGTGTTTCACTCCAATCGCACCGGCCACCGCCAGATCTTCGTGCAGGCGATCACGGGCTCGGATGCCATCCAGCTTACCCAGGAACCGGCGGACAACTCGCAGCCGAGCGTCTCTCCGGACGGCGAGAGCATCGCGTTCGTGTCGAGCCGAGACGGGAGTGACGACGTCTGGCTGATGTCGCGAGACGGCTCGAACCAGCACAATCTCACGAAATCGCAGCAGCTCAAGGAGCGCAGCCCGCACTTCCTGCGCGACGGCTCGCTTGCCTTCCTGCTCGAAGGGAAAGACGGCGGCCGCACGGTCACGCAGGTCGTGAAGATGGACCTGGCGACGGGCCGCATGGCTCCGGTCACGGGGACGGATCTGGTCATCGGCGACTTCGCTGTCTCCCCAGCGGGCGACCTGCTGGCGCTCGTCGTCAACGTCCAGAAGAACGTGTCGAGGGTCTACATCCAGCCGGTCGGGACGGGGGGCGGGGGCGCGGGCGGGGGCGCGCCCGTCGCGATTCCCACGACCGGCGCCGAGCAGATGGTGTCCGCGACGTTCATGCCGTAAGCCGATGCGCGCTTGCGTTATCCGCGCGACCGGCGGCCTCGATCGCATGCAGCTTGCCGATGTCCCCCTCCCCTCGGAGCCGCTGGGCCCCCGTGACGTGCGCATCGCGATCCGCGCCGCGGCGCTGAACCACCTGGACCTCCACGTCGTGCGCGGCCTGCCGGTGGAGCACCGCTTCCCCCACATCCTGGGCGCGGACGGGGCGGGAGTGGTCGACGCCGTCGGCGCGGACGTCCGCTCCGTCAAGCCTGGCGACCGCGTCATGATCAACCCCGGCGTCTCCGATTACACCTGCGAGTACTGCCGGGCCGGCGAGCATTCGCTGTGTGTGAACTACCGTCTGCTCGGCGAGCACGTCGCGGGGACGCTGTGCGAGTCGATCGTCCTCCCCGAGCAGAATCTCGCCATCATCCCGACAGTGACGCCGCCGCTCAGCTGGGCCGAAGCCGCCGCGTTCTCGCTCGTGACGCTGACGGCCTGGCGCATGGTCGTGACGCGAGCGCAGCTCAAGCAGGGCGAGACGGCGCTCATCTGGGGGATCGGAGGGGGCGTGGCGCTCGCCGCGCTGCGTATCGCCAAGCTGCGCGGAGCGCGGGTGATCGTCACCAGCTCGAGTGACGCAAAGCTCGCGGCGGCACGGCAGCTCGGCGCTGACGTGACGCTCAATCACCGCACCCAAAAGGTATCGCAGGAAGTCCGCGCGCTGACGGGCAAGCGAGGTGCGGACGTAGTGATCGAGAACGTCGGAGAGGCGACGTGGGAGGAGTCGCTGCGGTCGCTCGGTCGCGGCGGCCGACTGGTGAGCTGCGGTGCCACGACCGGCCCCAAGGTCGCGATCGACCTCCGGCGGCTCTTCTGGTATCACTGGAGCATCCTGGGTTCGACGATGGGGAACGACGCAGAATACCGCGAGATCGTGCGGCTGTTGGGCAGCGGCGAGCTGCGGCCGATTGTTGATCGCGTGTTTCCCCTCGAGCAGGTCCGCGCGGCGTTCGAGCGGTTGGACCAAGGGGAGCAGATGGGGAAAATCGTCGTGGAGGTGGCGCAGTGAGGTCGGTCACCCTCGTTGTGGTCCCCCCCTGAAGGGTGGGCTCGGCGAAGCACTCCTTAAGGACAGTGATGGCCGAGCCCAGGCTTCAGCCTGGGAACACATTGAGACGCGTATCAAATCCGTCCGGCGTCGCGGACGCTATCCTCAACCGCCCCTCCTGGATGGCGCTTGCCCTGTTCCTCGATGTACCGAATCACATCGGCGAGCTGTTTTGGTCCTACGGTCGTAGCAGAGTATTCCGGTGCCCAACGCAATCCGAGGACATTCCCAGGGAGACGGCTCGCGGCATAGCTACTCCCACCCTTGAAGTATTGAACCAGTCGTGGCAGGTCGATGCGGGGGACGGTGCGGAGCAGCATGTGGACGTGCGTGCGGAGAATGGCAAGCGTAACGACGTCAGCGCGCTCCCGTGCGGCCGTTCGACGAAAGTACTGCTCCAAGAAATCGCGCGTGGGACGATCGATCATCGGCCGGCGATCGCGGGTAGTCCAGGCGAGGTGGACGTAGAGCTGGTGCGGGGACACGGGGACCCTTAGCGAGCTGTCCGGTTATTCTGATACTAAAGATGGGCTCGGCGGGCACTGTCCTGAAGGACAGTCGCTCCACGGATTCGCTTCGCTCGGTGTGCTTCAGCACCATGCCGGCCGAGCCCAGGCTTTAGCGTGGGAACACGATGCGTGGCAGCCCTCAACCGGGCGTCAACGGCGGCGCCGTGGGGACAGCGCCTTGCGTTGCCTTTCCATGTCTAAGTGATTATTTTTTGGCAACTTAGCCCGTGTTTACGCGGTCTCCTGACACCCGACCCCTGACACCCGACCCCTGCCTTTCATGACCGCACCCAACGCCCGCGAACGTATCCTGCCGCGCCTCATCGAAGACGAGATGAAGGAGTCGTTCCTCGACTACTCGATGAGCGTGATCGTGCAGCGCGCGCTGCCCGATGTGCGCGACGGCTTGAAGCCCGTGCACCGCCGCATCCTGTACGCGATGCACGACATCGCGGTGTACGACGCGCTGGTGCGCATGGTGCAGGACTTCTCGCTGCGCTACCCGCTGGTGGACGGTCAGGGAAACTTCGGCTCGGTCGATGGCGACCCGGCGGCGGCGTACCGCTATACCGAAGCGCGCCTCACCCGCGTCGCGATGACGATGCTGGAGGACATCGACAAGAACACCGTCGATTTCATCCCGAACTTCGACGAGCGGCTGCAGGAGCCCACGGTGCTGCCGGCGAAGCTGCCGAATCTGATCATCAACGGGGCGGCCGGCATCGCGGTCGGCATGGCGACGAACATTCCGCCGCACAACCTCGCCGAGACGGTCGAAGCGATCACCTACCTCGTGGACCACCCCAACGCCGGCGTGAAGGACCTGCGGAAGTTCATCAAGGGGCCGGACTTCCCGACCGGAGCGATCATCTACGGCCGCGAGGGGATCAAAGAGTGCTACGAGAAGGGACGCGGCCGGATCACGATCCGCGCCCGCGCGGTGGTCGAGGAGAAGGAGTCGACCGGGAAGCACCAGATCGTCGTCGCCGAGATCCCGTATCAGGTCAACAAGAGCAACCTGATCGCGCAGATCGCCGAGCTGGTCAACGGCAAGAAGCTCGAGGGCATCTCGGACCTGCGCGACGAGTCGGACCGCGAGGGGATGCGGATCGTCATCGAGCTGAAGCGCGATGCCGTGCCGGCGGTCGTGCTGAACCAGCTCTACAAGCACACCCAGATGCAGACCACCTTCGGCGCGATCATGCTCGCTCTGGTCGACGGCGCGCCCAAGGAGATGACCCTGAAGGAGCTGCTCGAGCACTTCATCGAGCATCGCCACACGGTCATCGTCCGTCGCACCGACTTCGAGCTGAAGCGCGCGCAGGACCGCGAGCACATTCTCGAAGGCCTCAAGATCGCCGTCGACAACATCGACGAGGTGGTGAAAATCATCCGCAAGTCCAAGGACACGCCGACCGCGGACGCCAGCTTGCGCAAGCGCTTCAAGCTGTCCGAGAAGCAGTCGGCCGAGATCCTCAATATGCGGCTGGCCCGGCTCACCGCCCTCGAGATCACCAAGCTCGAGGACGAGCTGAAGGAGGTCCGCAAGTTCATCAAGGAATGCAAGGAGATCCTCGCCTCCAAGCCGCGCCGCATGAAGATCCTGAAGGAAGAGCTGACCGAGGTGGCTGCGGGCTTCGGCGACCAGCGCCGCACCGAGATCGTCGCCGACCAGGGGGAGTTCTCGATCGAGGACCTGATCGCCGAGGAAGACATGGTGATCACGGTATCCCACGCGGGCTACATCAAGCGGCTCCCCGTGTCGGCGTACCGGCGCCAGCGGCGCGGCGGCAAGGGGGTGATCTCCGCCCACACCAAGGAAGACGACTGGGTGGAGCACCTGTTCATCGCGTCGACCCACGATTACGTGATGTTCTTCACCCAGCAGGGCCAGTGCTACTGGCTCAAGGTGCACGAGATTCCGCAGGCCGCCCGCGCCGCGCGCGGCAAGCCAATCATCTCGTGTGTCGCGATGAGGCCGGACGAACGGCTCGCCGCGCTCGTACCGGTGCGCGAGTTCTCGGAAGACCAGTACCTCCTGTTCGCGACCAAGAACGGCGTGGTGAAGAAGACGCGGCTTTCGGAATTCGGCAATCCGCGCTCCGTGGGGATCCGGGCCATCAACATTGAGAAGGGCGACGAGCTGATCGACGTGCAGGTGACCGACGGACGAAACGACATCGTGCTCGCGACCCGGCAAGGTATGAGCATCCGCTTCCACGAGAAGGACGTGCGCGACATGGGCCGCACCGCAACCGGCGTGAAGGGGATCGAGCTCGACAAAAAGGACCACGTGATCGATATGGTCGTGGTGCGCCGCAAGTCGACGCTGCTCACGGTCACCGAGAAGGGCATGGGCAAGCGCTCCGAGCTCGACGAATACCGCGTGCAGCACCGTGGCGGGCGCGGTATCATCACCCTCAAGCGGTCCGACAAGACCGGCGACATCGTGGCGCTCAAGGAAGTGCTGCCCGACGACGAGCTCATGATGATCACCAAAAAGGGGATCATGATCCGTGTACCGGTCGAGGGGATCCGGATCTCGGGCCGCAACACCCAGGGCGTCAAGGTCATGAACCTGACGCCGGGCGATCTCGTGGTCGATGTCGCTCGCGTCGTGAAGGAGGACGAAGCCGAGAACGGCGAGGGCGGCGACGCTGACGCAGACACGCCGGCGCCCAAGGCCGCGGCGCCGAAGGCCGCACGTCGGAGTCCCAGCAAGAAGAGTCCGAGCAAGAAGAGTCCGAGCAAGAAGAAGAAGCGGGCATAGGCGTGGTCACCGCCCAGGACGTCCGCGAGGCGGCTGAGCGGCTGCGCGGTGTCGCCGTGCGGACGCCGCTCCGCTACGTGGAGCCGCTCGACGCTTATTTGAAGCTCGAGAACCTCCAGCCGATGGGCGCGTTCAAGATCCGAGGCGCTTACAACGCGATCAGCCGTCTACCGCAAGCCGCAAGGAGCAAGGGCGTGATCACCTACTCGAGCGGCAATCACGGCCAGGCGGTCGCGTACGCGGCCCAGCTGCTGGGGATCCGCTCGGTCGTCGTGATGCCCGAGACCGCGCCCGCGGTCAAGGTGGCAGGCGTGAGGAAGTGGGGTGGTGAGGTCGTGGTCGCCGGTCGCACGTCGCAGGACCGGCAGGTGAAGGCTGAGGAGATCGCCACGCGCGAAGGGCTCGCCGTGGTGCCGCCGTTCGACCATCCGGACATCGTCGCCGGGCAGGCGACCGTGGGGCTCGAGATCGCCGCGCAGCTGCCCGAGGTCCAGACGGTCGTGGTGCCGGTCGGCGGAGGCGGGCTGATCTCGGGAGTCGTGGTCGGGCTGGCGGCGGCGGACAGCGCGGCGCGCGTGTGGGGCGTCGAGCCGGCGGGCGCACCGAAGCTCGCCCGCTCGCTCGCGGCCGGGAAGCCGGTGCGGCTCGAGCGCACGGCGAGCCTCGCCGACGGGTTGATCACGCTCACCGTCGGGGACATTCCCTTCGCTCACCTCGCGCGCCATCGCGATCGGCTGGCGGGCGTCGTCCTCGTGGAAGATGACACGCTGCGCGAGGCCGTGCATTTTCTATGGCGCCAGTGCCACCTCGCGGTCGAGCCCTCCGGGGCGGCGACCACCGCGGCGCTGCGGTCCGGCGCCGTCCCGCCGGTGCCGCCCACCGTGCTTGTGGTGAGCGGCGGCAACGTCGATCCCGCGCTCCTCGAGGACTGAGCAGATGCCCGACATGGCCGCGGCCAAGATCCTCGTCGCCGACGACGACCAGTCGCTGGTGCGCACCCTGACGTGGATCCTCAAGGAGAACGGCTACGAGGTCAGCGTCGCACCCGGCGGCGAGGGGCTCATGGGGAAGCTCGAGGAGGAGCGTCCCCACCTGCTGCTGCTGGACATCATGATGCCCAAGGTGGACGGGCTGCAGCTCTTGGCCAAGATGAAGGCCGACGAGCGGTTCCGCGACCTCCCGGTCCTGATGATCTCGTCGATGCCGCCCGAGGAGGCGACGGTCAAGTCGCTCGGCCTCGGCGCTGCTGATTTCATCGCCAAGCCCTTCCGGGTGCGCGAGCTGCTCGCTCGCGTCAAAGCGCACATCCGCACCGCGCAGGAGCTGTCGCGCGCGCGGGACGAGGCCCAGAGCCGGGCGGCCATCGTCGATATCCTGCACGAGGTCACCGACTCGCTCAAGCCGGACGAGATCTACCACATCCTCGTGCGACGGGTCGCCCGCGTGCTTCAGATCTCCAAGTGCTCGATGGTGCTCGCGAAGGCGGGCGACCAGCTCGGCGTCGTGGTGGCGGCGTACGAGAACCCGATGCTGCGCAACTTACAGATCGAGCTCGCCCGCTACCCCGAGATCCAGCGCGCGCTCACGACCGGTCGGGCGGTGCTGGTGGAGGACGTCGCCGCCGACCCGCTGTACGCAGAGGAGCGCGTGCGCTGGGAGCGCGAGCGGATCACCGTCCCGACGCGCTCCGCGGTCGCGCTGCCCTTTTCCATGAAGGACCAGCAGGTGGGCGTGTTCTTTCTCCGCACCACGGGCGAGGACCCGCCGCTCACCCGCGCCGACGCCCAGTTCGCCGAGACGGTGATCCGCACGGCCGTGGCGGCGATCGAGAAGGCCTACGACTTCGAGACCGCGGTATCCGACAAGAAGCGGCTGGAGAAGCTCGCCGCGACCGACGCCCTCACCGGCTGCCTCAATCGCCGCGCGCTGTCCGAGGAGCTGGGGCAGGAGCTCGACCGCGCCGGCCGGTACAACTTGGCGGTCACGATCCTGCTCGCGGACATCGACCGTTTCAAGCTGGTGAACGACACCCGCGGCCACATCGCGGGGGACTCGGTGCTGCGGCAAGTCGGCGAAATCCTGCGACGCGAAGCGCGGTCGGTGGATCTCGTGGCGCGCTATGGCGGCGAGGAGTTCGTCGTGGTGATGCCGGAGACGGCGCTCCATGGGGCGGCCATCTTCGCGGAGCGGCTGCGGCGCCGCATGATGCACCACGATTTCGCCGATCCCGGCGAGGATCCGCTCAACCTCACGGTCTCGATCGGGCTCGCCTCGTTCCCCGACGACCGGGTGACGGGCGCCGACAGCTTCGTCGCCCTCGCTGACCAGGCCCTCTATCGCGCGAAGAACGAAGGCCGCAACTTGGTGCGGCAATGAGCGAACGCCGCTGTCCCAAGTGCGGCGCGGTCTATCCGGCGACCGCGCGCTTCTGCCCGCGCGACGGCAACATGCTCGTCGAGGCGCAATCGAAGGCGCCCCTGGCTACGCCGTCTGGAGGCGGGGCCACCGCCGTCCGCACCCCGCCCGGTCCCCGCCGGGGCCCCGGCCTCGATCGCGCCGCGACCTTGTCGGGGCAGACCCTCGACGCGCGCTACCAGGTCACGAAGAAGCTGGGCGAGGGCGGGATGTCGTACGTGTATCTCGCACGCGAGGTCGCGAGCGGCGACGAGGTGGCCATCAAGGTGCTCTCGCCCAAGCTCGCGACGGACCGGAGCTCGGTCGAACGGCTGCGTCGCGAGGCGGGTCTCGCCATGCGGCTCGACCACGCCAACGTGTGCCGCATCCTGCGGCTCGGCGAATCCGAGGACGGCCTGATCTACCTGGTGATGCCGTTCTTGAACGGCGAGCTCCTGTCCGATCGCGAGGTGAGGGGCGGGCCGATGGAGCTCACCCAGGGGATCGACGTGCTGCGCCAGGTCTGTGCGGGGCTGCACCACGCGCACGAGCTGCAGATTGTGCACCGCGACTTGAAGCCCGAGAACATCATGCTCGTCCGGGAGGACGGGGGTCGTGACCGCGCCGTGGTCATGGACTTCGGCCTCGCCAAGGAGCGCCGCGCCGATCCGGCGATCGCGAAGCTGACGGCGACCGGCATCATCCTCGGCACGCCGGAGTTCATGAGCCCGGAGCAGATCCGCGGGAGACCGCTGGACGGGCGCTCCGACATCTACGCCCTCGGCATCGTGGCGTTCGAGATGTTCACCGGCAAGCTCCCGTTCCAGGGCCGGAACGCCCAGGAGATGATGATCGCCCGCCTGCGCGATCGGCCGAGGCAGCTGCGCCACCTCCGGCCTGATCTCCCCGCCAACCTCGAGAAGGCGCTCGCCCGGGCCCTCGAGTCGAGTCCTGACGCGCGCTACCGCACGGCGCTCGAGTTCGCCGACGCCCTCACCGCGACCCACGAAGGCGGGCTGTTCTCCAGGATCAAGGAGAAGCTGAAGTAGTTGAAACGCTTCCCGGCGTTCGATCCACCCGAGTACGTCGACTGGAAGGCCGACCCCGCGTTGGTGCGCGGCTTCCGGGAAACGATCGAGCACAGCCCCGAGCGCGCCGCGCTCGTTTCCCGACTCTCGAGCGACGACAAACTGGGGCTGTACGCCGGCCTGCTGCGCGCCCGGCTGCACGATATCCAGCTCCAGCGCTGGGTGCGCACGGGGGTGATCTCCAAGGCCTGGCTCGGCACGGGCGAAGAGGCGACGACCGTCGGCCCCGTGCACGCGCTCGAGCGCGGGAAGGACATCGTCGCGCCGATGATCCGGAATGCCGCTGCGTGCTGCGAGCTGGGCATGCCCCTCGCCGACATGCTGCGGGCGTATCTCGGCAGCGGGGATTCGCCGTCCCGCGGCCGCGACCTGCACGTAGGCTCCTTCTCCCACGGTGTGCTGCAGCCGATCTCCCACGTCGGCGACATGGTGCCGGTGATCTGCGGGATCGCGCTGACATTCAAGATGAAAGGCGAGCGGCGCGTGGCGCTCACGTGGGTGGGCGACGGCGCGACCAAGACCGCCGCGGCGCACGAGGGGACGAACTTTGCAGCCGTCCAGCAGGTCCCCGCCATCTTTGTGATCCAGAACAACCAGGTCGCCCTCGGCACCCGACTCGATCAGCACCACCTCGCCGGCGACTTCAAGGATTGGCCCGCGAGCTACGGCATCTGGAGCGCCGAGTTCGACGGGAACAACGTGCTCGACGCGTGGGCCGCGACGCGGCTCGCCGCCGAGCGCTGCCGCGCGGGCCACGGGCCCGCGATGCTGATCGCTGAGACGTTCCGGATGGGCGGCCACGCGACCCACGATGAGCGCGAAGCGCGGGAGACGTTCCCCGCTGAGCTGTTCCGCACCTGGGGCAAACGGGACCCGATCGGGTTGTACGAGGAATACCTGAAGGAGGAGGGCCGGACGGCGCGGGAGCTGGAGACGGTGGAAGCGGATGTGACGACAGCGGTCGAGCAGGCGGCGGAGCAGGCGGTCGCGAGCCGGGAGCAGCTGCCCGGGGGGGAGAGCGCGCGCTTCGGGGTATACGCCAGGAACGGTCGGTAGGAGGGAGAGATGGAGCGACTCATGCTGGTCATGTGGGTGGTGACCGGCTGCAGCCCGCGGGCGCCCACGGGCGGGGGAGGGGGCGGGGGAGGGGGCGGAGGCGACTCGATCCCGATCGCTGGTCACGTCCTGTATGTGCCGGCCGGGTTTACGGTCAACATCTTCGCTCAGAATGTCGGCGGCGTGCGCTTCCTCGCGCTCGGTCCGGGCGGCGCGGTGTACGCGACGCAATCCGGATCGGGGCAGATCGTCCGGCTCGTGGACGCGAACGGCGACGGCGTGGCCGAATCGGTCGCGCCGCTGCTGACCGGCCTGAGCGACCCCTCGGGTATCGCATTCCGCGGGGATACACTGTACTTCGCGCAGGAGACTGCGGTGAAGCGGCTCGACCCCGGCGCCGCGACCCCCGTGACCGTCGTCTCGGGGCTGCCCCCCGGCGGGCACAGCACCCGTACTATCGCGTTCGGGCCCGACAACCTCATGTACGTCGCCGTGGGCTCGTCGTGCAATGTCTGTGACGACCCGCCACCTCGGGCGGCGGTCACGCGCTACAACCTGGACGGGTCGGGTGCCCACACGTTCGCCACGGGACTGCGCAACTCGGTGGGCCTGGCGTTCAACCCCGGCAGCGGTCAGCTGTGGGCCAACAACAACGATCGCGATTACCTGGGCGACGACCTACCGCCGGAGCACCTGAACATCTTGCAGGACGGTAAGTGGTACGGCTGGCCGCAATGCTACCTGCCGAACCAGCCAAATCCGGAGTACTCAGGCGCCAACTGCTCGAATGTCGAGCCGCCGGCGCTGACCGTGCAGGCGCACTCGGCGCCGCTCGGGCTGACGTTCTACACGGGGACGAAGTTCCCGGCCGAGTACCAGGGCGACGCCTTCATGACGTATCACGGCTCCTGGAATCGCAGCGTGCCCACGGGCGCGAAGGTCGTCCGCGTCCGGGTGCAGAACGGGCGGCCGAACGCGGTTGAGGATTTTGTCACCGGGTGGCAGCTTTCCGACGGCTCCCGCTGGGGGCGGCCGGTGGCTGTCGTGACGGCGGCAGACGGGGCCCTGTTGATATCCGATGACGCGGGTGGACGGATCTGGAGGGTGAGCTATGGGCGGTAGGTCGGACAGTCGGACGGTCGGACGGTCGGTCGGTCTATTCGGAGGTGGGCTGGCGCTCGGCGCAGCGGTTCTTCTGTCCGTCCGTCCGACCGTCCGACCGTCCGACGATATCCACGCCGAGTACGTGAAGTATCCGAGCGGCAAGGACACCATCACCGGGTACCTCGCCTATCCGGAGCGCAAAGACCCCGCGCCCGGTGTCGTGGTGATCCACGAGATCTTCGGGATGTCCGATTTTGTCCGGCAAACGACCGAGCAGGTCGCCAAGGACGGCTTCGTCGCGCTCGCGCCCGACCTCCTGTCGCGCCGCGGCGGCACGCCGGCTTCGACCGACGACGCGCGCAAGCTGATCGCCGGTCTCAACCCCGATACGCTGACCCTGGATCTCGATGCGACGGTCGCATACCTGAAGACCCTGAAGGCGGTGCGGCGCGACCGGATCGGGGTGATCGGCTTCTGCTGGGGCGGCGGTCAGAGCTTCCGCTATGCGACCAACAACCCGGCGCTGCGGGCGTTCGTGGTGTGCTACGGGCCCGGTCCTGACGCCGCAGCGATCGCACGCATCCGTGCCAGGGGGCTGGGCGTCTACGCCGAAAACGACGCGCGCATCGACGCAGGCCTCGCGGACGTGGCGGCCGCGGTGAAGCAATACGCGAAGGACTACCGCTACACCGTGTATCCCGGCGTGGGGCACGGCTTCCTGCGCTCGCGCGAGCGGCCGGAAGTGGCCGACAGCGCCTGGGGAAACGTGGTTCGCTTCTTCAAGGAGAGTCTGGAGCGGTGATCGGAGGCGGTAACGGCGGGTCGCTCCGTGGAACCCCGCCGTTACCGCCTCTTACCCCCCACGTACTCGCGCGCCCGCGCCAGGACTGCGTCCGTCCCTGCCTGCACGTCAGCGACCGTGCTCGCGACGGGGAGCTCCGGCCGGATGCCCCTCCCCGCAAACTCTTCCCCGTTGGGAAACGCATGGCGTGTCACCGACAGCTGCATCGCCCAGTTTTTGGGAAGCGCGATCGTGAGCGCCTCGCCGGGACTGCCGGCTGACGTCTCCCCGATGATCACGCCGCGCGCTGCGTTCCGGAATGCCACGAGCAGGTCCTCCGCCGCGCCGGCCGTCGCGCTCGAGGCCAGCACCGCGACCGGTCCGGTGTATCCCGCCCGCTCGGTGCGGGGCGAAACGGTGTCGGGGGGCGGGCCGTACCATGAGAAGGCCGAGTCGGGCACTCGCCACGCCCGGAACACCGGCCGGTACTGCGGCGTTCTCCAGCGCGCCGCCGGGAATGGGCGCGCGGTGAGGCGCGCCAGAATCGCGTAGCCGTAGCGGCTCTCACCGCTCGCCGCGTACCGCAGATCGAGGATCAGTCCGGTTACACCGGCGAAGTCTGGAAAGGCGCGGTCGAAGCGCCGCACGACGTCCTCCTCGGCGAGCGCGTTCACGCGCACTCGGACGACGCCGCCCGGCAGAGAATCGATCTCGAGCTCGGGGCGCTCGAGCGGCCAGCGGTCGTTGAGCGAGACGCTGCGTGTGACGCTGATGCCGCGCTGCTCCCCGCCGGGCAAACGCAGCAGCAGGTGCAACGTGGTGCCCTTTTCACCCTGGAGCATCCATTGCACCGCGCGCTGCCAGCGGTCGGGCGGGGTGGCAGCTGAGATCTCCGGGAGCACCGAGTCGTGGATCCAGCTCTCGGCCGGGACGCCTTGCACGGCCACGATCTCGGCCAGCCGCTCGGGCCGGGCTACGCGCATCTCGTCGTTCTCGGCGTACTCAAGGATGAGCGGGCGCTGCTCGACGCTTTCGAGCAGCAGCGGCGGGCGCGCGATGCGCGACCGCAGGTGCGCGGGCGGAATGACGCCGGCTTGGCCGTCCCCCAGCAGGGCGACGAGGCGGCGCAGGCGGCGGTAGAACAGGACGTCCGACTGGACCTGTGCCGCGAGCTTCAGGTTCGCGGTGAGGGCCGAGTCCCAATCGGCCCGAACCCTGTCCCAGGAGGCAAAGTTGTAGCGGGCTTCGGCCCAGATGGTGGCGACCGCCTCGGCGCGCTCCGTGGCCGTGAGCTGCTGGGCGCTGACCAGCGCGAGCGGGACGGCGAGGCCCAGACCGAGGACCGCGACTGAGCGCATGATCACGCGCCTAATCTATCTGCTTCTGTTCGTGTCGCCGCAGGTGTTGCTCTACTTGTACCTGCGCGAGCGCCTGCCCGACCCAACGCGGCCCGAGCGGGCGCGCCTCGTGCGCACCGCCCTCGCGGCGGTGTTCACGAGCTTCAACTTGCCCTGGGCCTTCGTCGTTGGCCGGGTCCTGTTCGGCAGCGTGTGGGGGGTGGGACGGATCCCCTACCTCGGGCCCTGGATCGCATGGCAGCTCCTCGGCTGGATCTTCTGCTCGCTCCTGAGCGTCTACATCGTCGGTCGGACGGTCTGGCGGACGGGCGGACGCCTAATGCAACGACCCACTGACCGCCCCTCCGCCGCTCCCTTTGACCGCCGCATTTCGCGCCGGCGCTTCCTCGCCCGCGCCACGTACGCCTATGCCGGTGCCGGTGCTGCGCTGTCGGCGTACGGCATCTGGAGCGCGTACCGGCTGCCCCAGCTCACCCGCCGCACCTTGACGTTCCCTGATTTGCCGGCGGGGCTCGAGGGCCTCACGCTGCTCCACCTCTCCGATCTGCACGCCGGCATCCACCTCGGCGCGGACCAGATGCAAGAGATCGTCCGGCAGATGAATGCGCTCGCGCCCGAGCTGATCGTGCAGACGGGCGACATGATCGACATTTCACGCGCTTACATCCCGGCGTACGTGCGCGCCTTCCGCGAGCTGCACGCGCCGCTCGGCGTCGTGACCGTGCTCGGAAACCACGACCGCTATACCGGCGAGCAGGAGGTGATCCGCGGCTGCCGCGACGCGGGGCAGGTGTTCCTGCAGAACGACTGTCATCTGGTCGAGCGGGGCGGCGCAACGCTCGCGCTGCTCGGCATCGACGACCCGCACAACTGGACGGCGGACGACCCCCAGCCAGAAGACGTCGCGGCCGCACTTGCGGCGGCGCCGTCGCACGCGTTCCAGGTGCTGCTCGCGCACCGACCGGGCGCGTGGGACACGGCGGCGCCGCGCGGCATCCCCCTCACGCTGGCCGGGCACATCCACGGCGGACAGTTCTACCTGCCCGGGATTGGCTGGTCGGCGGGCCGGTTGATCACGAAGTACGTGATGGGGCACTTCCAGAGAGGCAACAGTCAACTGTACGTGAGTCGCGGCATCGGCGTGGTCGGCGTGCCGATCCGGGTGTTCACGCCGCCGGAGATCGAGCTGTTCACGCTGCG
>WNES01000819.1_pt1 | contig 14892 bp, 16 predicted proteins | sample 5399931 | NCBI WGS metagenome assembly WNES01 (sample SAMN13153332, study PRJNA577476) | soil metagenome | isolation source: 20 cm grassland meadow soil 2 days after 3rd rain plot 5 | place: USA:California | collected 2015-11-11
GGGGGGCGGCCATCAGTCCCGCCGCGTTTTTCAACGTCGCGTTCCGCTACGCGGAGCCGATGCCGGTCGTGAGCGACCCGGCCGGCACCACCACGGGCCCGGCCTGGTGGCGCGACAAGGGCCAGGGCGAGGCGCTCGCCGCGGGCGACCTGAACGCGTTCCACGCCGACGTCGACTTCGCGAAGCTCGCCGCCGCGGTGAACGACGACATGCCCGACCAGCCGGGCGGTGTGCCGCAGACCGGCCCCATGGACCGGATCCTGGCGAGCCAGTTCGAGCTGGCGCAGGGCGCGGACTTCTCCGTCAACTGCTTCCCCGCGTCAGTGGACGGCGGCGCCGGCTGCCCGGGCCAGTACGAGGGCCAGCTCCAGCCCTACGCGATCTACGTCCCCCGGCAGCCCCGGCCGCTGCGGGGCTACGGGATGACGCTGCTCCTCCACTCGCTGTCGACGAACTACAACCAGTTCCTCGGCAGCCGCAACCAGTCCCAGTTCGGCGAGCGCGACGGCGGATCGATCGTCATCACGCCCGAGTCGCGCGGGCCGGACGGGTTCTACGACAGCTACGCGGGCGCGGACGTCTTCGAGGTATGGGCCGACGTCGCCCGCCGCTACCGCCTCGACCCGGACTGGACGGCGATCGCGGGCTACTCGATGGGCGGCCTCGGGACGTTCAAGCTGGCCGAGCAGTTCCCCGACCTCTTCGCCAGAGGGCAGCCCACCGTCGGCTTCAGCGCCGACGACAACCTGGTCGCCTCGCTGCGCAACATCCCGTTCCTCATGTGGAACTCGCTGGTCGACGAGCTGGTCCCGCCGACCGACTACGAACCCACCGCCCGGCGGCTCGACAGCCTCGGCTACCGCTACGAGCTCGACGTCTTCACGCCGAGCGAGCACCTGACGCTCGCGATCAACGATCAGTTCGCGCCGGCCGCCGCGTTCCTCGACCTGGTAAAGGTGAACCGCAACCCCGCGCACGTCACCTACGTGGTCGACCCGACCCTCGACTACCCCGCGCTCGGCTTCGTCGCCGACCACGCGTACTGGCTGTCCGGCATCAAGCTGCGCAGCGCGACGCCGCCGGTCACCGGCGGCCACGCCCAGGGCAGCATCGACGCGCTCTCATACGGGTTCGGCACGGGCGACCCGACCCCGTCGGACACGCAGTTCGGCACGGGCACGCTCACCGGCGGCAACCTCCCCACGCCGCTCGTCTTCACCCGCCAGTTCCGGACGTGGGGCCCCGTGCCGAGCATCCCACGGCTGAGGCGCATCGACCTCGCCGCGCGGAACATCACCGCCGTCACGATCAACGTCCGGCGGGCCAACGTGGGCTGCGGCGTCGACCTGCACGTCGACACCGACGGACCGATGACGATCGAGCTCGCCGGCTGCGGGCGGACGATCGCGGCGGGGGGCGGCGCGTAGATCGCCCGGGCCCGGGCAGCGCGGCGCCCAGGTTGCACTCCGGCGCATCGGTTGATAGACCTATTTTCGGTCCGTAATCGGTCCGACGAACCATGAAGCCAAGCGTCGCCGTCAAACCCATAAGTCTCTTCAAGGCTCACGCCGCGGAGATTCTTCGTGACGTCTCCGAACGGCGCGGCACGGTGATCCTCACGCAGAACGGCGAGGCGAAAGCGGTGATCCAGGACGTTCGGGATTGGGAGGATCTGCAGGAGAGCCTCGCGCTTCTGAGGATCGTTGCGCAGAGCCGCAAGAGCGTGCAGGCAGGACGCGTCGCCCCGCTGGACGTGGCGATGCGTCGGGTTCGCCGCCGCGTGCGGCCGCGTCGAGGGTGACCCACCGGGTCCTCGTCGCCCGCGACGCCGAGGACGATCTCGTCGACCTCCACGGGTGGCTCGCTGCCCGCGAATCGGTCGAGCGCGCCGATGAGGTGCTCGACCGTATCCAGAACGCCTGCGCCGGCCTGCGGCGCCTGTCTGCGCGGGGCCATGTGACTCCCGAACTCGCGCGCGTCGGAGTGTTCGACTTCCGCGAGGTCCATGTCGGGCCGTACAGGATCATCTACGAGATGGGCGGTCGGGTCGTTTGGGTCCTCGCCGTGCTCGACGGCCGACGCGACATCCAGGACGTCCTGGCCCGGCGGCTTCTGCGCTGACCAAGGAGCGGGGAAGCTCGAGAGGGCCTCAGCTGGAGAGCGCCGCTTTGCCGGATCGACCGACCGGCCCCACCGCCCACCACCGGGCACAACACCTCGCGCTTCAGCCGCTGCCAACGCTTCCGCGGCTCGCACCTTGTTCGCCCATTTGATATGCGGGAAATTTCCACCGACCCGCTGCGTATGCACGACATCCAGGGTAGACCCACGGTCGCCGAGGTGAGCCTCGGGGCGCTGCGCACGAATCTCCGTGCCGCCCGGGACCTCGTCGGTCCGGGGGTGAAGGTGCTCGCTGTCGTCAAGGCCGACGGGTACGGCCACGGCGCGGTCGCGGCGGCGCGCGCCTTCGTCGAAGCGGGGGCCGCGGCGCTCGGCGTGTCCACGGTCGAGGAGGGCACGGAGCTCCGGCGGGCGGGCGTCCGGGGCCCGGTCGTGGTGCTCGGGGGCGCTTTTCCGGGCGAGGAGACCGCCGTCGTCGCGGGCGACCTCGAGGTCGCCGTCTGGACGCGCGCCGCAGCCGAGGCGCTGGCGGCGGCGGCCCGGGCGGCCGGGCGGATGATCGGCATCCATATCAAGGTGGAGACCGGCATGACCCGGCTCGGCCTCGACCCGGCCGACGTCGGCGCCTTCGGTGCCGCCGTCCGCGAGCTGCCCGGTCTGTCCATGGCAGGGGTCTTCTCCCACTTCGCCTCGGCCGACGCGGTCGACACCGCCTCGGCCCGCGCCCAGGTCGAGCGCTTTCGCGCGGCCGTCGAGGCGCTCGCTGCCGCCGGCGTGCGCCCGGCCGAGGTGCACCTCGCGAACAGCGCCGCGGTCCTCTCCGCGCCCGCCGCGCACTTCACGATGGTACGGCCGGGGATCATGCTCTACGGCTACGCGCCGGCGCCCCACCTTCGCGCGCAGGCACGTTTGCTCCCCGCCATGCGGCTGCAGACCCGCATCGCCCAGACGCGACGGGTCGCCGCGGGGACGCCCGTCGGCTACGCCGGCACCTGGCTGGCCGCGCGGCCGAGCACGATCGCTGTCCTGCCGCTCGGCTACGCCGACGGTTACCACCGGCTCGCGTCCAACCGCGCCCAGGTGCTCGTCCGGGGCCGGCGCGCGCCGGTTGCAGGCCGGGTCTGCATGGACCACACGATGATCGATGTGACCGACGCGGGCGAGGTGAGGGCAGGGGACCCGGTCGTCCTCTTCGGGAGCCAGGATGGCGCTTCCATCTGGGCGGACGAGCTGGCCGGCTGGGTGGAGACCATCGCCTACGAGGTCCTGACCTCGGTCGGGAAGCGCGTGCCGCGCGTGTATGTGGACGACTTCGATGCCTAGGGTTGCCCGCGCGCTTCTCAGCGTCAGCGACAAGCGCGGGCTCGTCGACTTCGCCCGTGGTCTCGCCGACGTCGACGTCGAGCTGCTGTCCACCGGCGGCACCGCCAAGCTCCTCGCCGACGCGGGTCTGCGGGTCACCCAGGTGAGCGACTACACGGGCTTTCCCGAGATGCTCGACGGCCGCGTGAAGACGCTCCACCCGAGGATCCACGCGGGGCTCCTCGGGCGCCGCGACGTCCCCACGCACGTCGCCGAGATGCGCGCCCACGCGATCGAGCCGATCGACCTCGTCGCCGTGAACCTCTATCCGTTCCGCGAGACCGTGGTCCGGCCGGGCACGACGCTCGACGACGCGATCGAGCAGATCGACATCGGCGGGCCCTCCATGCTGCGCTCGGCCGCCAAGAACCACGCGCACGTGACCGTCATCGTCGACCCGGACGACTACGAGCCCGTGCTCGCCGAGCTGCGGGCCGCGGGCGGCACGGTCTCCGTCGCCACCAACCGCCGCCTCGCCCAGAAGGTCTTCTGCGCGACGGCGTGCTACGACGGCGCGATCGCGGACTACCTGGGTGCGCTCGGGGAGGGGACGCGCTTCGGCGCCTCGTTCCACTGGGGCGGGCCGAAGGCGCTCGACCTGCGCTACGGCGAGAACCCGCACCAGGCGGCGTCGCTCTACGGGGACTTCCTGAAGGTCGCCGAGCCGCTGCACGGCAAGGAGCTCTCCTACAACAATGTGGTCGACATCGACGCCGCGCTCGCCCTCGCCGAGGAGTTCCGGGCGCGGCCGGAAGCGGCCGTCGCCATCCTCAAGCACAACACGCCGTGCGGCGTCGGCCTCGGGCGCGACCCGCTCGAGGCCTGGAAGCGGGCCTACGCGACCGATCCGGAATCGCCCTTCGGCGGCATCGTCGTCTCGACCAGGCCGTGGACGCTCCCGCTCGCATGGGCCGTCGACGAGATCTTCACCGAGGTCCTGATCGCGCCCGGCTTCGAGCCCGACGCGCTCGAGCTGCTCGAGCGCAAGAAGCAGCGCAGGCTCGTGCGCTGGCATCCCGAGGCGAACGAGGTCCGCGCGCCCGCCATCCGCGGCGTGGTGCGCGGGGTGTTGGTCCAGGACCAGGACCGCGCGATCGAGGACCCGCGCGAGGCGCGCGTGGTGACGCGGCGGCGGCCGACGCCCGAGGAGCTCCTGGCGCTCGCCTTCGCCTGGCGCGTCGTCAAGCACGTCAAGTCGAACGCCATCGCCTTCACCACCGCCGACCGTACGCTCGCCCTCGGCGGCGGGCAGACCTCGCGCGTCGAGCCGGTGCGCAACGCGCGCGCCCGCGCCGAGCGGCTCGGCATCTCGCTCAGCGGCTCGGTGGTGGGCAGCGACGCCTTCTTCCCGTTCCCCGACGGCCTCGAGGAGGCGCTCGAGGCGGGTGCCACGGCCGTCATCCAGCCGGGCGGCAGCACGCGTGACGAAGAGGTCATCCGGGCGGCCGACGCGCGCGGCGCCGCGATGGTCTTCACCGGCGTGCGCCACTTCCGGCACTGAGGCGGCATGCGGGTCCTCGTGATCGGCGGCGGCGGGCGCGAGCACGCGCTCTGCTGGAAGCTCCGGCAGAGCCCGCGGCTCACGGCGCTCTACTGCGCGCCCGGCAACGCCGGCATCGCGCGGGTGGCGGAGTGCGTGCCGGTCTCGGCCGACGACCTGAACAAGCTCCTCCGCTTCGCCAGGGAGCAGGCGATCGACCTGACGGTCGTCGGGCCCGAGCTGCCGCTGACCATGGGGCTCGTCGACCGCTTTGCCGCCGCGGGGCTCCGCGCCTTCGGCCCGACCGCCGCCGCGGCGCGCCTCGAGGGCTCGAAGGCCTTCACCAAGGAGCTGCTCCGTCACGCGCGCGTGCCGACCGCGTTCTTCGGCGTGTTCACCGAGGCCGACGACGCCGTGCGCTACGTCAACGAGGTCGGCGCGCCCGTGGTCGTCAAGGCCGACGGCCTCGCCGGCGGCAAGGGCGTCTTCATCTGCCGCACGGTCGCCGAGGCGGAGGAGGCGATCGACGAGCTCATGCGCGGCCGTCTGTTCGGCGACGCGGGCAGCCGGGTGGTGGTCGAGGAATTCCTGGAGGGTGAGGAGGTGTCCTTCATGGCGCTCTCGGACGGCACGACCGTGGTGCCGCTCGCCACCTCGCAGGACCACAAGCGCGTGCTCGACGGCGACCAGGGCCCGAACACCGGCGGCATGGGCGCCTGCTCGCCCGCGCCCGTCGTGACCGCGGCGCTCGAGGCCGAGATCATGCAGCAGATCATCGAGCCGGTGGTCCAGGCGCTCGCCAAGCAGGGGACGCCGTACGCCGGCGTCCTCTACGCGGGCCTCATGCTCCAGGACGGGCGCCCGAAGGTGCTCGAGTTCAACGTGCGCTTCGGCGACCCCGAGGCGGAGGTCATCCTCGCCCGCCTGCGTTCGGACCTGCTCGAGCTCCTGGTCCGCACCTGCGAGGGCCGGCTCGCGGGCGAGACGATCGAGTGGGACCCGCGCGCGGCGGTGTGCGTCGTGCTCGCCGCCGAGGGCTACCCGGGCGCGGTCGAACGGGGGCGAAGGATCGACGGGCTCGAGCACCTCGCGGGCTGGGCTCAAGGGATGGTCTTTCACGCCGGCACGCGGATCGACGACGGCCGGCTCGTCACCGACGGCGGGCGCGTGCTCGGCGTGACGGCGCTCGGCGACACGATCGACGCGGCGGTGGCCGAGGCCTACGCCGCCGTCGATCGCATCCGGTGGCCCGGGATGCACTTCCGGCGCGACATCGGGCACCGCGCCCTGGCCCGGGAGCGAAAGGACGGTCAGCATGGCGGTGCGTGAAGGCAAGCCGCAGGTCGGCATCGTGATGGGCAGCGACAGCGACTGGGAGACGATGGAGGGGGCGGCGGAGCGTCTGGCAGCGTTCGAGATCCCCTACGAGGTCCAGGTCGTCTCGGCGCACCGCTCGCCGAAGGCCGTGATGCAATACGCGCAGAGCGCGCGGCGGCGCGGGCTCGGCGTGATCATCGCCGGCGCGGGCGGCGCGGCGCACCTGGGCGGCGTGGTTGCCGCCTACACGACGCTGCCGGTGATCGGTGTGCCCGTCGCGTCGACCCCGCTCCAGGGGCTCGACGCGCTGCTCGCCACCGTGCAGATGCCGGGCGGCGTGCCGGTCGCCACCGTCGCCATCGGGCGGTCCGGGGCGGAGAATGCCGGCGTGCTGGCGGCGCAGATCCTGGCGCTTCGCAGCCGGCCGCTCCGCGAGCGGCTCGAGCGCTTCAAGACGGAGCTGGCCGAGAGCGTCGAGGGGAAGAACTTGCGCCTGCAGAGGAAGATCTCGCCTGAGAGCAACGACTGAGGCGGCGGTCGCGGCGCTCGCCGCCGGGGCGCTCGTCGTCTTCCCCACCGAGACGGTCTACGGCCTCGGCGCCGACGCGCTGTCGGCGGACGCGGTCGCGCGGCTCCTGGCCGTGCGAGGTCGAGAGGAGGGGAAGCCGATCCTGGTGCTGGTCGCGGACCTCGCGATGGCGGAGACGGTGGCGGCGGTGATCCCGCCGGCCGCGCGGCGGCTCGCGGCGCGCTTCTGGCCGGGGCCGCTGACCCTCGTGCTGCCGGCGCGCGCGCGCCTGCCGGCGCCGCTCACCGCGGGCTCCGGGACGATCGGCGTCCGCGTGCCGGGGCACCCGGTCGCCGCGGCGCTGGTCGCGGGCCTCGGCCGCCCGATCACGGCGCCGAGCGCCAATCCGCCGGGTCGGACGCCCCCGAAGCTGATCGACGACGCGCGCGCCTGCTTCGGCGACGGTGTCGCCGTCTACCTCGACGGCGGCGAGCTCGCGGGCGGCGCCTCCACCGTCGCGGCGGTCGAGGAGGGGCGCGTGCGCGTGCTGCGCCCCGGGCGCGTGTCGAATGAGGCGCTCAGCCGGGCGCTCGAGGGCGACTGAGGTGGCCGTCGTCCGCCCGCTCCAGGGCCTTCGCTACGACCCGGCCCGCGCCGGCGACCTGGGCCTCGTGCTTGCCCCGCCTTACGACGTCATCACGCCGCGCGAGCAGGCCGAGCTCCACGCGCGGAGCCCGTACAACGTGATCCGGCTCATCCTGCCCGAGGAGGCGGACCGCGGCGCCGCAGCGGCGCGCACGCTCCGCGAGTGGGTGGCGCGGGGGCTCCTCGTGCGCGACCCGACGCCCGCGGTCTACCTCTACTCCCAGCGCTTCAGCCTGCCCGACGGCACGAGCCGCCGGCGCGACGGCCTCCTCTGCCGGCTCCGTCTCGAGAAGTTCGGCGCGGGCATCGTCCGCCCGCACGAGCGCACGCTGCCCGGCCCGAAGGCCGACCGCCTCGCGATCCTGCGCGCCACGGGCGCCAACCTGAGCCCGATCTTCGGCCTCTACGCCCGCCCCGGCGAGCCCGTGCGCGCGCTCGTCGGGGCGCTCGGCGAGCCCGTCGTCGACGTGAACGACTGGCACCAGCTCTGGCGGCTGACGGATCCCGCCGTGATCGCGCGCATCGAAGCCGCGCTCGCGCCCGAGACCATCATCATCGCCGACGGCCATCACCGCTACGAGACCGCGCTTCAGTACCGCGACGAGCAGCGCGGGAACGAGGCCGCGGCGTATGTCCTCGCCTACCTGGCCAACATGGAGGAGGAGGGGGTGGTGATCCTCCCCACGCACCGTCTGGTGCGGGGCCCGCTGCCGGCGCGCCTCGACGAGCGTCTCCGCGAGACATTCGAGGTGGAGCCGCTGCCGGCGGCGCGACGTCGCGCGGGCGAGATCGACTGCGTGCTTCCCGACCGCCGCCTCCGCCTCCGTCCCCGGCCAGCCGCGCTCGCGCGCCTCGCTGCCCTGCCGGCAGTGCTCCGCACGCTCGACGTCGAGCTCCTGCACCGCGCGATCCTGGCGCCGATCCTCGGCGTCGACGCCGCCGTCCTCGAGTTCACGCACGACGACGACGAGGCGGCCGACGCCGTCGCGGCCGGGCATGCGGCGGCCGCCTTCCTCCTGAACCCGCCGTCGATCGCCGCGGTGCGCGCGGTGTGCCTGGCGGGCGAGCTGATGCCCGAGAAGTCGACCTACTTCTACCCGAAGCTCGCGACCGGCCTCGTCCTCTCGCTCGTCGGGCCGCCGTGGGTGTGAGGCGCTCGGGGCCTTTTGCGTCGTCGCCGGGCAACCCGTAAGAAGGCTCCGTGGAGACGCGCCGTCCGACGAACCCGGCCGCGGAGGAGATCCTCGGGCTCTACTTCCCGGTCCTCGACCACGGCTTCGTTGCGCTCGTCGACTACATGGGCTCCGACGAGGACGTCGAGCGCGCGGCGCGTGTGTCGTACGGCTACGGGACCCGCCGCACCAGCGAGACGCGCGGGCTGATCCGCTACCTCCGGCGCCACCGGCACACGACACCCAGCGAGATGGTGGAGCTCAAGTTCCACTGCGCGATGCCGATCTTCGTCGCCAGGCAATGGATCCGGCATCGTGTCGCAAGCGCGAATGAGTATAGCGGGAGATATAGCTTGCTACCTCTCCTGTTTTACAGGCCAGAGTCCGACGCCTTCCAGGCGCAGGCCGCGAGCAACCGGCAGGGCCGCGGCGGTGCGCCCCTGAGGGAGTTCCACGCGGACGCGGTCGCGCGCTGGGAGGCCGTTCGCCGGCTCGCGGCCGAGCAGTACGAGTGGCTGGTCGGCCACGACGTCGCGCGCGAGCTGGCGCGTATCGACCTGCCGCTCTCGACGTACACGCAGTGGTACTGGAAGATCGACCTCCACAACCTGTTCCACTTCCTGGCCGTGCGCGCCGACCCGCACGCGCAGCACGAGATCCGCGTCTTCGCCCGCGTGATCGCGGGCATGCTGAAGCGAGTCGCGCCGCTCAGCTTCGAGGCCTGGGTGGACTACGAGTTCCGCGGGACGCACCTCTCGCGCGGCGAGCTGGACGCGCTGCGCCGCGTGGTCAGTGTCGCGGACGGGGGGCTCGAGGCGCGACCCGGGCGGGTGAGCCGCGAGGAGCTCGCCCGTCTGGGTCTCTCGAAGCGGGAGATCGAGGAGTTGCTGGCCAAGCTCGCCTCCTCCCCGGGCGACGAGGACTTCGACCTCGACCTCTCGGCCGCGCGTCCCGCCGAGCACTTCGCGCGCGAGATGGAGGCCGCGGTGCCGCGCGTCGACCGGAGGTGACCACGGCCCGCCGCCTCGACGTCCCGCCCGACGTCGCCGCCGCCGTCCGCAGCGGCGTGCGGCTCTTCAACCGCGGCCGCTACCTCGAAGCCCAGCAGGTGTGGGAGGAGAGCTGGCGCGAGGCGCCATCCGCCGACCGGGCCTTCCTCGAGGCGCTCGTGCAGCTTGCGGCGGGCCTCCACCTGCGCACGCGCCGGGGCGCGACGCGTGGCGCGGTGCATCTCCTGGCACAGGCGGTGATCGCGCTCGAAGACTACCGGCCCGCCGCGCACGGCGTCGACGTCGAGGCGCTGATCGCCGACGTCGACGCCTGCATCGCCTGGCTGCGCACGCTCGACCGGCCGCACCGCTTCCTCGACCGCGCCCGGCTGCCCCGCATCCGCTGATGGAGGTGACGCGCGAGCAGGTGCGCGACGGGCTGCGCGCCGCGCGCTACCTCACGACCCCGCGCGTCGAGACGGCGCTCTTCCTGGCGCTCGTGCTGGAGAAGCCGCTGCTCGCCGAAGGGCCGGCGGGCGCCGGGAAGACGGAGCTGGCCAAGGTGCTCGCCGAGATGCTCAGGACCGACCTCGTGCGGCTCCAGTGCTACGAGGGGCTCGACGAGGCGCGCGCGCTCTTCGAGTGGAACTATCAGAAGCAGCTGCTGCGCATCCAGACCGATCGTGCCGAGGGCCGCGGCTGGGACGAGGTCTCGCACCACATCTTCTCGCGCGAGTTCCTCCTCGATCGGCCGCTGTTACACGCCATCACGGCGCCGCGCCAGGTCGTCCTGCTGATCGACGAGGTGGACAAGGCCGATCCCGAGTTCGAGGCCTTCCTCCTCGAGGTGCTCTCCGACTTCCAGGTGAGCGTCCCCGAGCTGGGCACGCTCCGCGCCCGCGAGCGGCCGGTGGTCGTGCTCACCTCCAACCGCACCCGCGAGCTCTCCGAGGCCCTCGTCCGGCGCTGTCTCCACCTCTTCGTCGACTTCCCCGGCGTCGAGGTCGAGGCCGAGATCGTCGCCCTCAAGGTGCCCGAGCTCGACGAGCGGCTGCGCGTGCAGGTGGCGCGCTTCGTGGCGGGCCTCCGCAAGCTCGAGCTCCGCAAGGCGCCGAGCATCGCCGAGACGCTCGACTGGGCGCGCGGCCTCTGTGCGCTCGGCGTGCGCGAGCTCGACCCGGCGACCGTCCGCCAGACGCTTGCGCTCGTCGTCAAGCACGAGGAGGACCTCCGCAAGGCGGAGGGCAAGGTGAGCACGCTGCTCGCGGCGGCGACGCGGGGCTGACGCGCGACGTAGCGGTTTCGTCTCATCGATGGCGCAACGGGACGCCGGCGCCCTTCTGCAGACGAGGGCGGAGCGACTGGCACCGCCCTTGCAGCGGCATCCGCCCGGATGGACGCGACGGAGCGCCGCCTGCATCAGCTCTTCCTCCTGAACCTCTGCCTGCAGATCTTCGACGGCGTAGCGACCTACCACGGGCTTCGCTTCTGGGGCGAAGGCAACCCGCTGGTCGCCGGCGTCATCCCGTACCTCGGCGTCGCCGGCACGCTCTGCCTCTTCAAGGCCAAGGCCTGCGGCTTCCTCGTGCTCCTCCGCCGCCTCGGCCCGCGCCCCCTCGTGCGCGAGTCGCTCGTGCTCCTCGCCACCGTCTACATGTTCTTCTCGTTCATCCCCTGGATGGCGCGGCTGCTGTCGCTCCTCTCCGCCTGAGCCGCTACCATCGCGGGGATGCGGTCGCGCATCCTCGCCTTCGTCCAGGCGCTGCGCGCCGAGGGCATCGACGTCTCGCTCGCCGAGACGATGGACGCCGTACGCGCAGTCGCGGCGGCGGGTGTCCAGCGCGAGGTGCTGCGCGAGTCCCTCGCCGCCTGTCTGGTGAAGGACGAGGAAGATCGCCCCGTCTTCGACCGGCTGTTTGACGCCTCGTTCCCGCTCGTCGGTGCCGAGCGCGAGGCGGGCCGACGGCGGAAGCGCGTCGCCGGCGGCGGGGGTGCACTCGCGACGGCGAGCGGGCGTGGGGCGGCCAGCGGCCGCGGCCGGCCGGCCGAGGAAGCCGCGGACCCGCGGCGGCGGGAGCCGTCGCCGGTGCGGACGCCGAGCGCGAGCCGCGAGACCGCTCGGGCCGAGCACGCACCCGCGCGGCGGGACACCTCGGACCAGGCCCGTCGCCCGGGCCGCCTGGCGCGACGGCTCGCGCTCATGCAGCTCCCGTTTCGCGACTTCACCGCGCGCGACGTGCAGGAGGCACGCGATCTCGTCCGCGAGCTCGGCCGCCGCCTGCGCGCGCGGCTCGCCCGCCGCCAGCGGCAGGCCCGGCGCGGCCGCCTCGACTTCCGGCGCACGATCCGCGCCTCGATGTCGAGCGGCGGCGTGCCCGCGCGCCCGCGCTTCCGCGCGCGCCGCCCGGCGCGCCCGGACCTGGTGGCGCTCTGTGACCTCTCGGGCTCGGTGGCGGCGGCGAGCGAGCTCATGCTCGGGCTCGTCGCCCCGGCGGCCGACTGGTTCCGGCGCGCCCACCTCTTCGCCTACGTCGACCGGCTCTGCCCGGTCTCGATCGAGGACGGGCACGTGGCGCCGGGCGGGCCGCTCGACCTCCACGCCCGCTCGGACTTCGGCCGCGTGCTCGACGAGCTGTGGCGCGAGCGGCGCGACCTGCTCACGCGCGCGACGCTGCTCCTCGTCCTCGGCGACGCGCGCAACAACCGCCGGCCGCCGCGGGCCGACCTCCTGCGCGCCGTCCGCGACCGCGTCGAGCGGCTGGTCTGGCTCGTCCCCGAGCCCCGCACCCGCTGGGACACGGGCGACAGCGTCCTCTCGCGCTACGCGCCGCTGTGCGACGCGCTGTTCGAGTGCATCGACCTGGCCGCCCTCGTCGCGGCCGTGCGGCGCACCCTGTGAGCCGCTAGAATGCGCGTCGCATGACGGTGACCATCGCGCGGCTCGGTGAGCTCCGCCCCGGGGAGACGAAGAAGTTCCTCTTCCAGTGCGACGGGATCGAGATGGAAGGCTTCCTGCTCAACTGCGCCGGGCAGCACCACGCCTACGTGAACCGCTGCCGGCACGTGCCGATGAGCCTCGACTGGGTCGAGAACCAGTTCTTCACCGAGGACAAGCGCTTCGTGCAGTGCGCCACGCACGGCGCCTACTACCTGCCCGATACCGGCGAGTGCGTTGCGGGCCCGCCCTGCGGGCGGCGGCTCCACCGCATCCCGCTCCGCATCGAGGGCGACCAGATCCTCGGCGACTGCCCGGCGTCGCTGCCGGACGACTGAAGCGCCCTTACTCCGGCTCGTCGCCGAAGTGGGCGCGCGTGATGCGTTCCTTCAGGTACTCGAGCGTTCCGAGGTCTTCGACGATGTCGCCGCCGGTGTCGTAGAAGAAGATCTCGCCGCTCTTGTTCCGGCCGACGGCCACGAGCCACTCGAGGTCGTCCCGATCCTCGAGGAGGTAGTTGATGGTCTGGCTCACCCCGCGGCCCGGGATGATCGTGACCTTGGGGCGGGCAGGCTTCTCGTGCTGTTTGGGCATCGACGCCATGACCTCCAAGGGCGCAGCGACGCACCCCGTACGCGAAAGATTGAGGATAGGAGCGCACCACCTTCAAGTCAATAGCAACAGGGTCACGCTCTCGACGTGGAACGTCTGCGGAAAGAGATCAATCGGCTGCACGCGCGCGACGCGGTAGCCGTGCGCCGCGAGCCGCTGCACGTCGCGCGCGAACGTGGCGGGATCGCACGACACGTAGGCGATGCGGCGCGCGCGGAGCGCGGCGAGCGCCCCGATCGCGTCCGCGGCGCCGGCGCGCGGCGGATCGAGGATCACAGCGTCGGCCGTGGCAGGCGCCATGCGGCCGAGCGCTTCGGCGACGGCCGCGGTCTCGAACGTGACGTCGCCGAGTCCGAGGCGCGCGGCGTTGTCGCGCCCCGCCGCGGCGGCGACGGGATTGCGGTCGATGCCGCGGACACGCGCGCCGCGGCGCGCGACGGGCAGCGCGAAATTGCCTGCACCCGAATAGAGGTCGAGGACGCGCTCGCCGGGCGCGAAGGCGCCGAGCGCGACGACGGCGGCGACCAGGAGCCGGTTGGCGGCCGGGTTCACCTGCGTGAACACGTCGGCCGGCACCTCGAGCGCGAGCCCGGGCTCGAGCGCCACGCGCACGGTCGGGTCGCCGGCGACGAGGCGGGCGCCCGCGCCCGTGACCACCGTGCCCCGCACGCCGGCGGCGCGCGCGAGCAGCGCCTCGCTCGCGTCCAGGTCCGCCGGGCCCGGGCGCGCCGTCGCCGAGGCGGCGAGCACTACGCCGCCCGCCGCGGCGCTCACGGTGACGCGCCGGAGCGGGACGCGGAGCGCCGCCACCCACGCGCGCGCCGCCGCGAGGTGCGCCGACACGAACGGCTCGGCGAGCGGGCAGTCGGTGATCTCGAGCAGGTCGTGCGAGCGCGCGCGCCGGTAGCCGACCCGTCGCCCTTCGACGGCGAGCGTGATGCGCGCCCGGTAGTGCCAGTCGGCCGGCGAGGGCACGGTGGGGAGCACCTCCGCGTCGCGCACGCCGGCCACCCGCGCGAGCTGCTCGGTGACGATCGCCGCCTTCGCATCGCGCTGCGCGCGCGGCGCCACGTGCTGCCACTGGCAGCCGCCGCAGGTCGGAAAGTAGCGGCAGCCGGGGAGGACACGGTCGGGCCCGGCGGCCAGGACCGCGGCGACGCGCGCGCGGAGGTAGCCGCCGTGCCGCTCGACCACCTCCGCCTGCACCCGGTCTTCGGGCGCGGCGTACGGCACGAACACCACCTGCCGGCCGTGGTGCGCGAGCGCGTCGAAGCCGAAGGTCAGGCGCTCGACGTCGAGGACGAGCGGAGCCTCAGCGTCTGTGACTCTAGTCAACCCCGAGCTCGCCCAGCATGAAGAGCATCTCCTCGGCCGTGAACAGGTTGGCGACCAGGCGCCGCATCAGGTCGTGCTCGACGACCCCGCGCGAGGGCACGTCGACGTGGTGCGGCACCACCTGGAAGACGCCGGGGCCGAGGAAGGTCGCCTCGCTCCGGTCGACGGCGTCGATGGCGGAGCGGATCTTGAGGCTGGTGCCCGCCTCGCCCGCGGGCGCGAGCAGGAGATAGTAGGTGACGTCCAGCTCGGAGACGCGCCCCATGCCCTCGCGCCGCGCGCGCGAGAGGTCGGCGATCTCGGCGAGCTTCTTCTGCACGTCCGCGCCGGCGAAGCGGACGGGGCGCGTTGCGATCGCGCCGCGCCCCCGGTCGGCCTCGGCGACGCGCAGGCCCTCCTCCTCGAGGCCGTGCAGC
>WNES01000821.1_pt1 | contig 14885 bp, 14 predicted proteins | sample 5399931 | NCBI WGS metagenome assembly WNES01 (sample SAMN13153332, study PRJNA577476) | soil metagenome | isolation source: 20 cm grassland meadow soil 2 days after 3rd rain plot 5 | place: USA:California | collected 2015-11-11
ATATCAGGTTTGAACTTGGTCTCAATCTCGATGGCGCCGTTTACGAACCATTCCTTGGAATCGCCCAGTGGTTCGCTCTCGTACAGCGAAGATTCCTTGATAATTTTCGTATCGGGCAGCTTGGCCAATCGGCTGAGGGCCTCCAAGAAATTTTCTTTCTTGTTTCCCACGTTGGAACCGATGCCGAGGTAAACTTGGTGGGCTATAGCATTCGCCATCGTGCCCTGTGCTGAAAAGATTCCTAAATCTTAACCTGCCGGATTCTTTCCGCGACCTCCTTGAGTCGTTCTTTGTCAACACAAACGGTAAACCGGACATAACCCTCTCCGGCTGCTCCGAATCCATTTCCCGGCGTCGTTACCACACCAGCTTCATCCAGTAATTTGGCCGTGAATTCGGCGGATGACATCCCTTTGGGAGCAGTCACCCAAACGTAAAAAGTCGCGCGCGGCTTCTCACATTCCAGACCGACCGCTCGCAAACCATCCACCAGAATGTCGCGTCTTTCCTGGTAAATCCTTCTTGACGGTTCGACGATCTTGTCGCCAAGTTTGAGAGCTTCGATACCGGCTTCTTGCACGGCTTGGAAGATGCCGGAATCCAAGTTGGACTTGGCCTGCGCGAGCCCGGCAACAAGGTCGGCATTCCCAACGGCCATACCGATACGCCAGCCGGTCATGTTGAAAGTTTTTGACAGGGAATGGAATTCAATGCCGACCTGTTTCGCTCCCTCCAGCTCAAGAAAGCTCATGGGCCGATAGCCGTCATATCCCATCTCCGTATAAGCCGCGTCGTGACATACGATCACGTTGTTTTGGTTCGCGAAATCGATCACTCGCTGAAAAAAGGCCCTATCAGCCACGGCGGCCGTCGGATTGTTGGGATAATTGATCCATAGAAGTTTAGCCTGCTTGGCGACATCAACCGGAATCGAGTCGAGATCGGGGAGAAACTGATTCTCCTTTTTTAATGGCAAAAAATAGTTTTTTCCTCCGTTAAACGCCGTACCGATATGGTAAACGGGATAACAGGGGCTCGCCACCAACACGATATCTCCTGGATCGACGAAGGCCACGGCCATATTGCCAATGCCTTCCTTTGAACCGATGAGGGAGACGACCTCCTTGCCCGGATCGAGGGGCACGTTGAAACGGCGTCGGTACCAGTGGGCGGCTGCCTCCCGAAATTCCGGCATTCCGGAACTGCTAGGATAACGATGGTTGGCGGGTTTACTCGCACATTCGATAAGTTTTTCGACAATGGGGGCTGGAGTGGGAATATCGGGGTCGCCAATCCCAAGGTCGATTAGATCGACCCCGCGAGCCGACGCTTCGCGCTTCCGGCGATCAATCTCCGCGAAGAGGTATGGTGGTAACGCGTTGATTCTTTTAGCCTTTTTTATGCTTAGACTCAACTCCCTCGAACCTCCGTACTAAAATCGCTCTGGTTTTACCTGTTTTTTTGACTTTTGACAACCAGTTTTTAAAGGCGGTGTCTTGCGAAATCCCGTAAGATGCTGAATTCTAAACACCAATGGAACTGATCATTGACGGCTATAATATGATTGGTACCGATCACGGGCTTCGGGGGCCTCTTGAGCACCAGAGGAATTGGCTTATCCAGCAGCTTTCGAAATATCGCAAAACTAAGGGATTTGCAGTCACCGTCGTATTCGATGGATGGCGGTCGGGTCGGATCAACGAGGTTGAAGAAAAGCAAGACGGAGTGACTGTCCTCTATTCGCGGCAAGGCGAGAAAGCCGACGATGTCATCGTTCGTATTGCACACAAAAAAGGCAGCGGCTGCGTCGTGGTAACCTCGGACCGGGAAATCCGCAATGCCGTGGAGAAATTTGGCGCTGTGCCGATTTATTCGGGAGAGTTTGCCGGGATTCTAAGGCAGCTTGACCGGCCTTTTCACGAGGAGGATTCCGACGAGTCCAATGCCACTTCGTTCGGAAAAGGAAACCCAAGTCGCCTTTCAAAGTCAGAGAAAAGACGACAGGAAAGACTAAGGAAACTCCGTCCGTGATACGTTAAGTGCCCGGCTACCGACTCCGCAAAAACGGAATCATGCTTAAATCGATCGAAGGAACATACGCGCCGGCACCGATCAAAGGAAAAATGACAAGGGCGATGAATTTGCCGAGTCGACTCGTCCAATAGACACTCAGCGCTTGATCCCGCTTCGCGACGACACTCTGGCCTCTGGTTACTTTGGCCATTATCGCATCAGCAAGAATATTCCAAGAAAGAAAATGATTGTTCTTGTCGCTCGACCCGTGCGAATTTTCTTCAGAGATTTTGCTAATCCTTCTTTTCCTTGGGTTCGATCCGAATCAACAGCCCATTTTGGAAGATAACCACCGACCCATCCGGATAGAACCAATGCTCTTCGCCAAATCTTTGAGGAGCCTGTATTTTGGTCACCCGGGTTGGCTTGCCCAAGATTTTGTTGACTTCCCCTGTTTTCATTCCCGGAACCGGCCGGCGCTGGATCGCGGCCTGTTTGACGGCTTGAGACCATGGCTGGGCTTGGATCCACTCGAGTCGTTTCTTCTCGTCTTCACCGGCGGCGGCTGCTTTTTTCTTTTCATCGGCCTGAGGGTCCACGGTTAGAATGGTCAAGTTGAGTTCTTCCTGAAAGGCCTCGGGGAGAATGTAGCCTTCTTTGCCGGAGGCAAACTTCACTTTGTAATATGGATTCTTGTTTTTGCGGCCTACCAGCTCGGTGATTTCAAAGGACTCGTTGGGCGGTACGCGAAAGGTGGACGCATTGGGCGCGGCAGCCGATAGAAAAGCGGGTGTCCGGTCGTTCACCGACACTACCCAGAAGATCCTTCCAACGCGAGCTTCAAACGCATCGAGTTGTTTGTCAGTGTAATGGGGCGAAGCCAACGCCGTGGAGATAGACGCGAAGCAGGCGACCAGGAAAATCACCCTAGCGTTCCTGCAGAATCTGGAAGAACTATTCTGCCGATTTGCAACATCACATCTCATAGATAAATCAAAAGTATCGCACAAAAAACCGGGATTCAAACAAAGTGCCGATGAAGCCTTTCTCTTCTATTGGACTCGTTGGATCGGAAAATATTCACCGGTAGTTTGATTGCCTGAGGCGGGAAGATAACTGAAGGCAAAGCGACGAAAAAACAAGGGGCCTCTTCAGACCCCTTGAGTTTGGTTGCGGGGCCGGGATTTGAACCCGGGACCTCAAGGTTATGAGCCTTGCGAGCTACCAGACTGCTCCACCCCGCGTCAACAACCTCACTTTTCTACCTTGCAGTCGGCGCAGAGTCAAGTTAGGAAGAGCATTATGAGCGAGAAATGTCGCCACCCACTGTTGACGGTTGATATCATTATCGAAGTTCCCGGCGGGGTTGTCTTGATCGAAAGGAAAAATCCTCCGCACGGCTGGGCGCTGCCGGGAGGCTTCGTTGATTATGGCGAGAGCATCGAAAGAGCGGCGGTTAGGGAAGCCAAGGAAGAAACGTCTCTCGATGTTCGGCTCGTGGAGCAGTTCTACACCTATTCGGATCCCGGCCGCGATCCACGTCACCACACGGTCTCAACGGTGTTCGTCGCTTCTGCCAATGGAGCTCCGTGTGGCGCGGACGATGCAAAAACGGCTGGGGTCTTTGGCGAAAATCAGTTACCGGCGCCAATCGTCTTCGATCACAGCCGAATACTGTCGGATTACTTCCACTTCAAGAGGACTGGCGAGAGACCCAAACCGTAGAAAAACTGACGCTTCGTCGACGGGCTCAGTTGAGCTTTTTCACTGCTTCGTGAATTCGCTTGCAACCTTTCTCGATATCTTCGAGCGAAGTCGCATAGGAGAAACGAATGTGCTGCTGCGAGCCGAAGTCCTCGCCGGGTACGACTGCTACTTTGGCTTCTTCGAGAAGGTAGTCGGCGACGTCACAGGGGGATCCGAGTTTTTTGCCGTTCCCGGTTTTGCTTAGAAGTGGCGCGATATTCGGGAAAACGTAGAACGCTCCTTGAGGTTTAAGGCAGCGTATCCCTTCGACAGCGTTCAACCGGTCGACTATCACGTCGCGGCGCTTTTGAAACTCACGCACCATTATAGGCACCTCGTCCTGTGATCCCCGAATGGCTTCCAAGGCCGCCGCCTGGGCAATGGAAGTAGCGTTCGACGTGCTCTGGCTCTGGATTTTGGCGGCGGCAGAAATCACGTCAGCCGGACCAATGGCATAACCGATGCGCCAGCCCGTCATTGCGTAAGTTTTTGAAACGCCGTTGATGATGACGGTTCGTTCGCGCAGGGAGGGATTCAGCGCAACTAAATTGTGGACCTGAAAGTTGTCATAAATGATTTTCTCGTAGATGTCGTCGGAGACAATCAGGCAATCGTGCTCCTCCAAGACGCGGGCGATGGCGAGCAGTTCGTCGCGATGATAGCTTGCGCCGGTTGGATTACAGGGGCTGTTTAGAACAACCACACGAGTTCGCGGCGTGAGCGCGGCTTCAAGCTGCTCTGGCTTCATGCGAAAACCCGTCGCTTCATTTGTCGAAATAAGCTTTGGAACGCCGCCGGCGAGTAGCGCCATGTCCGAGTAACTGACCCAGTACGGAGCGGGTATGACAACCTCATCTCCAGGTCCGATGACCGCCTGAAAAATATTGTACAGTGAATGCTTTGCCCCGCAGCTGACCAACACATCGTCTTTGCGGTAAACCAAACCGTGCTCACGTTGGTACTTTTGGGTGATCGCTTCCCGCAGCGGTTCGATGCCTCTGACATCCGTGTACTTGGTCATCCCTTTTCGCAGCGCCTCGACGGCGGCCGCTTTGATGTGTTCAGGAGTGTCGAAATCCGGCTCGCCGGCCGAGAAATTGACGACATCGATTCCTTCGGATCGAAGCTTTCCCGCTTTGGCCGCAATCGCCAGCGTTACCGACGGTTTGATCCCTTTGGTTCTTTCCGCGAGTTTTGTCATGCGCGTTATCCTTAGCCGTTAAATTTACGTTTGAGGTTCTTCAGAACGTTAGCGGGAACGAGCCCGGAGACATTGCCGCCCAAGCTCACGACTTCTTTGACGAGCCGCGAGCTGGTGTAGAATTCGGACTCGCCGGTCATCATGAAAAAGGTGTCCAGCTTGGGTTTGAGGCGACGGTTCATCATCGCCATCTGAAATTCGTATTCAAAATCCGACACCGCCCGCAGGCCGCGGATAATGACGGTAGCTCCCTTCCGCTCCGCGTAGTCCACCAACAAGCCTTCAAAGGAGTCCGCTTGGACACGATTTTTAAGTCCCTTGAATACCTCCCGGACCATCTGGAGCCGCTCTTCCAGAGTAAACAGACAACCATCTTTACCTGGGTTCGTGGCGATGGCAACCATAACGCGATTGAAAACCCGCAACGTGCGCTTCACGAGATCCACGTGTCCGTTCGTAATCGGATCAAACGAGCCGGGATAGATCGCTATGTTGTTATGTGCCATGGCCGGTAGGTCCTCGCTAAATTGGGTTGTCTCGCTCTTTCAATTGGAAAAAAGAGAGCACGGTGTCGCCATAGCGTCGTTGATCACGCAAGATTAGAGAGCCGTAACGTTCTCCCACGGGATCTCGAATGCCGTGCTCGGCGATCAACACGCCCGACTCACGCAAGAGCGCTCCCGCCGCGATAATTTTTAATGTCGCTTCCACAAGCTTTTGTCCATACGGCGGGTCGAGAAAAATCATATCAAAGGTTTCGCCTCGCCTCGCCAGCAGCCGCGCAGCGCGCGTTACCGGCGTGATCCATACTCTGGTTCGATCGACGAGATTGAGCCGCCGTAAATTTTCCCGAATGGCCTCGCCCGATTCGGTTGATGAGTCGACCAAAATCGCTTCTGCTGCGCCACGACTCAGAGCCTCGATCGTTAAATTGCCGGTACCCGCAAAGAGATCCAGCACTTTGATCCCGGAGAGGTCGTGCGGGAGAATGTTAAAAAGCGCTTCTTTGACCCTTGCGGCCGTGGGGCGAACGCCATTTCCTTTGGGCACCTTAAGGCGCCGCCCTCGTGCCTGTCCTCCAATAACGCGCATGCTCGCTCAATAAGTTAGCAGACGGCGCGACTTGCTGATGAGTCGTCAACCGTAGGACGCCACGCGTGGAAAATTGTTAGTCTTCCACGCGTAACACGATCTTGCCGAATTGTTTGCCCTCCTCCATCCGCATTTGGGCTGCGGCCGCTTCTCTCAGAGAAAAAACTCGATCGATAATCGGTTTCGTTCGCGTGAACTCGAGGAAGTTTAGTACTTGCCCGAAGTCCTCACGAGTCCCCAAGATCGAGCCAAATATCTTTAGGTGATTCCAAAAAATCCGCCTGACATCGGTCCGTGGACTGGCTCCAGCAGTTGCACCACAGGTGACTAACCGCCCCCCCCTGGCAAGGCACGCGAGACTTTTCATCCAACTCTCGCCACCCACGCAATCTACCACAACATCAACGCCACGCTTGCCGGTCAACCCTCGCACTTCTTTCGCGAAGTCCGCTGTTTTGTAATTGATGCCGCATTGAGCGCCAAGTTGCTTGGCCCTCGCGAGCTTTTCATCGCTGCTGGAAGTGACGATAACCTGGGCACCCATATGGGCGGCGACTTGCAATGCCGCCGAAGCTACTCCGCCGCCGATGCCGAGAATCAGCACATACTCGCCGGGTTTGAGGCCCGCGTTGGTTACCAGCATTCTCCAAACAGTAACGTACACGAAAGGAAACGCCGCCGCTTCTTCGAAAGAGAGATGCCGGGGAATCGGAAAACAGTTCCGTGCCGGCACTCGCACGTACTCGGCGTAGGTGCCGTCCTCTCTTGCCCCCAAGACGCGCAATTCACGGCACAGAAACTCGCGATCGGTGATACAGAATTCACATCGAGCGCAGCCGCTAAGGGGGTAGAGACAAACCCGATCCCTGGTTTTGACGTTTCTCGCCTCTGCTCCGGTTTCGGCGACGACGCCGGCGCCATCTCCTCCCAGGATGTGCGGCAAAGGCACTTCCCTTCCGGTGAGACCGCGCCGGATGCAGATATCGATATGATTCAAAGACGCCGCTTTGAGCTTAACAATCGCTTCCGTCGGAGAAGTAAGTTTAAGTTCCGGTGCATCTTCATATCGTAACCGGTCGGTGCCACCATGCGCGTGAATGCGAACCGCTCTCAAGGAAATGGCCTCGAAGAATCACTGTTTCGTTAGCAAGATAAAAGGAGGCTGTCAAAGGGGTGATAGATGAAGCCAAGCCAATTCACGCACTCGCATATTGAGTGCTGAAGGAAAGCGGTTGTCGCATCAAAATTAGGCAGAAAACGAAGTGCCGCAACCACACGTGCCGGTGGCGTTAGGGTTGCTGAATTTGAAACCGCCGCCGTAGATGCCGGAGACGAAGTCAATCACCGTCCCTTTGAGATAGGGAGCACTTGATGCGTCCACGAAAACTTTGAGGCCGTCCCACTCCAAAACGGTATCGTCCGGTTTCCGTTCCTTTTCGAAGTTGAGCTTGTAGGAAAACCCCGAGCAGCCCCCATCGGTTACCAAGACCCGCAACCCGTGCCCTTCAAGTTTATCGCGAGCCAATAAACTCTTGACCTGTTGGACGGCCTTTTCGGTCACAATTAGATCCAGTGCAGCGCTCTTCTCTTGCGGATAATCCATGTTTGTAGCAGTTATTTCTCCTTTTCTTCGGGACCAACACAAGCTTAATGCCAGGATACGCCCAAGTCAACACAAAGAATCTGCGGCGCCCTTAAAGTAGGGGCTATTTTTCAAAGAGGGCTTGGACAAACTGAATCGGATCAAACTGTTGTAGATCTTCCACATCTTCACCTACACCGATGTATCGTACCGGCACGCCAAGCTCTTCCTGGATGCCGATGACGACCCCGCCTTTAGCCGTGCCGTCCAACTTTGTTAGTACAATCCCAGTGATGTCCGTTGCCTGCTTGAATACGCGGGCTTGCTGGAGGCCATTTTGTCCGGTGGTGGCATCCAAAACTAGGAGAGTCTCGTGGGGAGCGTCAGGTTGCTCCCGGCTGATGACGCGGCGGATTTTTTTCAACTCCTCGATCAGGTGGAGCTTGGTATGAAGACGGCCCGCCGTGTCAATCAGCAGTACGTCAACCCCGCGCCCCCTAGCCGCTTGGAGGCCGTCATACACGACGGCGGATGGGTCGGCGCCGGCACGCTGTTTGACGACATCAACCCCGACTTGTTTGCCCCAGGCTTCGAGTTGTTCGATGGCGGCAGCGCGAAAGGTATCAGCCGCGACCATAAGTACTTTCTTGCCCGCTGAACGGTATTGAGCGGCGATTTTCCCGACGGTTGTCGTTTTCCCAACGCCATTCACACCCAAGAAAACGATCACCCAAGGCCGAGCCGAAAGCGAAGCTTTCCTGGGTGCCGTTGCGGCTGGATCGAGCATCTGAACTATTGCCTGTTGCAATCGCGACGACATCTCTTGGGTCGGGTCTTCAGCACCGCCCGGCGATTGGTTGCGGAGCAAGTTCATCAGTTTTTGTGTTGCCTTTACGCCCACATCCGCCGCAATCAAGTTCTCCTCCATCGCTTCCAAGGATGCTTCGTCCCAACGCCGATTCTGGAACATGTCGCCAATTTTTTGCGCCCAGCTTTCTCGGCTTTTCGTAAGTCCGCTTTTCAGCCGTTGAAAAAAAGAACTGCCTTCCATTGGGCTATTCTGTCAAATTTTTGGGTTGGGAGCGATGGTTCGAAGACGAACCTGGAAGCGAGAAGCGCTAACTCATCCGCACGGAGACGACTTTCGAAATCCCCGGCTCCGCCATCGTGATGCCGTAGAGGACTTCGGCGGCTTGCATCGTCTTCTTGTTGTGAGTGACGAGGACGAATTGGGAAAGTCGGCTCATTTCGTTGATCATCTCGTTGAACCGATCGATATTCGCGTCATCCAACGGGGCGTCCACCTCATCGAGAAAGCAAAATGGACTGGGCTTCGTCAAGAAGATGGCGAAGAGGAGACTAACGGCCGTGAGCGCCTTCTCGCCGCCGGATAGCAGCGTGATGGACTGAAGCTTTTTTCCGGGCGGCTGAACGACGATCTCGACACCCGTTTCCAGATAATCAGTTTCATCGGTCAACACCAGCTTCGCCTTGCCGCCCCTGAAGAGTCGGGGAAAGATGGACTGGAATTTTTCGTTGATTTCTTCGAAGCTCTCTTTGAAACGGAGCCGGCAGACGCGGTTCAATTTTGTGATGGTCTGTTGCAGATCGGCCATGGATTTCTCCAAATCCTGCTTCTGCTGGTTGATGAACTGAAACCGAGTCGTGAGCTCTTCGTACTCGCCTATGGCCGCCAGGTTGACTTCGCCCATACGCTCCAACCGGCCGCGCAGCTCGTCGATATCGGCGAGCAACTGCTCCCTCGATAGGCTGTTCTCGGAAAATTCGACGTTCAGCTCAGCCCATTCGACATCATACTTCTCTCGGGTATTATCGGCCAGATGTTGAAGGTTAAGCCGTTTTTCCGCCAACGCGAGTTGTAGCCGGGATTTTTCCTCCTGAGAGGCCTGCCCGAGAGGACGGAGCTCTTTGATCGACTCCTCGATTTCCGCAAGCCTCATGGAGATGTCTTTGTATCTTTGCCGATCCGCGTGCAAGCGATTTTCCAGTTCTTGCAATTGGGTTCGTCCGAGCTCGAGAGACCGCTGTGCTTCGACGAGCGAAGTTTCCAGCTCAGCTCTGGCGAGTTGGATATCATTGATCTGTGCTTGGCGGGAAATGACCTGTCCTGCAGTCTCCTCCTGCAGTTTTAGCCGATTCTCGAGATTCAGGTTCGTGTTCTCTCGCTTTTCACCCAAAGCCGCGTTACGAATCCGCGACTGCGTGACCGCGGTTTCGACAGCTTCTTCAGCCTCCCTGAGTTCGATCAACTCCGTTTGTTTCTCGGTGAGGAATCGCTCTCGCTGGTTTTTCTCCTGTGAACGCGCTTCAACGGTGGTGTGACACTGGCGGATCTCTTCATTGAGCAGGTGGAGAGCCGTGGTAAGATCGCTCTGTTCTTGAACCAAGGCTTGCACGGTTTGCGTTAGACGGGCGAATTCCTGATCAGCGGACAGTTTTGCATGCTCAAGGCCGACGCGTTCCACTTCGAGCCGATGGATTTCGGCAGCGAAGAGAGATTTCTTGGTTTCCGCCTCCTCCAGCTCCCTCTTGAGCTTGGCGACTTCCACTCTTTCGACCTGAAGTTGAAGGTCAAGCTCGCCGAGAATAGACCGTAGCTCCCTGATGCGTCGCCGCTGGCTAAGAAAATTTCCTTCCAGCGAAGCCCCGCTCCCGCCAGTGACAATGCCCATCGGATCGATTACTTCTCCATCGGGAGTGACCATCGTGCTATAAAACCCATTTCGGTTCCACAAGGCTATTCCGGCCTTCAGATCTCTGACAACCACAACATCCGACAACAAATACTCGGCGACGTCGCGGTAGCCATCTTTGACGCTGATCATTTCCAGCAGAGGCGCGATCACTTCCGCTTCACCTACGGGGAGCGGTTGGTGTTGCCTGCGTGACAATTGGAGCGGGATGAAGCTCCCCCGACCGGACGCCTCCCGTTTGAGGTACTCGATCGCTTCCAATCCTTCTTCGTGGCCTTTCACGATCACATATTGCAGGCGGTCTCCCAAGACGGCGGTCAGCGCTTTTTCATAGGACTCAGGGGCTTCGATAACTTCCGCCACCAACCCATAAATCCCGTTGGGAGATGGTTCCTGCTGCCGTTTCAGCATGATCGCACGGACGCCTTCCTGGCATCCCTCGTAGTTTCTTTGCAGATCCTCGAGTGAAATCAAGCGCGAGCGGCTTTCTTGAATTTGCTCCTTCAGGATATTGATCCTTCGCTCTTGGTCATCTTTAGCTTTACCCAAGCTCTGGATCGACGCGGTCACTTGAGCGGCATCGATGGTGCGTTTCCGCGTTTGCTCGAGGGACGCTTCCAGGGCCTTCTTGGTATCGCGTCGCTTCTGCTCGCAAAGCTCCAATGAGTCCGCCGCTGCCGAGTGCTCTTCCTGGCTCCTCGCCAATTCCTTCTCGATCTCCGCGCGTCGTTTTTCTTTTGTCATCGCGTCGTTATTGAGATACGCGATTTGGTTGGCGGACTCGATAAGCGCTTCCTTTTCTTTGTCCAGTTCCGATTGGAGCGACTGAATCTGCGCCTGGAGTTTCTCGAGGTCTCGTTCCTTCTCGCGCAGGAAGGTTTGTTCGAACAGCGAAAGTTGCACGAAGCTTTCTTTGGCTTTGTTCAACTCCTCGATTTCTTGGCCCATGGTCTTTAACTTGTCCTCGAGCTGCGACAGTGCGGCGCGAGCCTCAGTCTCGGTGTGGTTGAGTTGAGAGAGGTCCTTGTTGTAGAAATCGGTTCGCTGTTCTTCCGCTTGGATCTGAACTTTGTGTTGATAGACCTTTTCCTGCTGAGCGCCGATCTCTTTGTCCGCTTCCATCAGCGAGAGCCGGACCGCTTCGCTCTCTGCTTCTTTCGCATCCAAAGAAGCGAGATGTTCGATTAAGTGATTTTCCGCGTCCGCGAGTTGTGTTTCATACGCAATGATTTCTTCGTTTAGAACCCGTCGCTGTAGGGCGGCGCAAGCGAGATCTTTGTCGCGCAACTCTGCTTTCAGCGCGCGGTACCGTTCGGCCTTTTTGGCCTGCAGCTCCATCGTGCGGATTTGGCGCTCAATTTCCCGCACAATGTCGCTTACGCGGAGCAGATTTTGCTGAGTTCGCTCGAGCTTCCGTTCCGCGACCAGCTTGCGACTCTTGTATTTGCTCGTGCCTGCCGCCTCTTCGATAAGCGCCCGGCGTTCCTCCGGCTTGGAGTTGACCAGCTCATCGACACGTCCTTGCTCGACGATGGAATAGGCTTTGCTGCCGACTCCAGTTCCAAGGAACAATTCGATCACGTCTTTCAAGCGGCAGGCAACTTTATTGATGGCGTAGTCCGATTCACCCGAACGAAAAAGCCGGCGGGTTACCATGATCTCGCTGAAATTGCCGTATTCCGCCGGTCCTCGGCCATCCTCATTGTCGAAGGTTATTGAAACCTCAGCCATTCCAGTTGGTGGCAAAGTATCGCTGCCACTAAATACCACATCCTCCATTTGATGGCCGCGGAGGTGACGCGCACTTTGCTCCCCCATAGCCCACCGCAAGGCATCCACGATGTTTGACTTGCCGCATCCGTTTGGTCCGACGATGGCTGTGATTCCCGGGTTAAGCTCAATCAAAGTCTTTTGGGCAAACGACTTAAACCCGATCATTTCGAGACTTTTTAAGCGCATAGCGAAATTCGTTCAGGTAAAATTTGATGTTAAAGTCGTGAAATCTCTGCAACGCAATATTTCACAGCAGAGGAGGAGTGTCAAGCAAAAATGACAATATAAAGGGGAACTATCTAACCCTTGCCACTAGATGTGGGGAAGACGACAATTATAAAACTATTTTTCCAAAAGTTCGGTATTCCAGTAGGAGACGTCGACGGAATTGAGGAATGGGATCCATTCCCTGTAGCGGGACAGGCTGAACGTTTCCTGCATAAATGGCGTCCATTTTGGCTTGAAAGGCTTTCGCGCGAGGGCCATAGTCGCCTGCTGTGGCGTCCGGCCTCCCTTGCGGCGATTACATTGATGACAAGAACAGACGACGTTTTCCCAGGTCGAGATGCCGCCTTGAGAACGCGGAATGACGTGATCGAGATTCAGTTCCTGTCTCGGCAATCTTCGGCCACAGTACTGGCACGTGCATTTGTCTCTCGCGTAAATGTTATATCGGCTAAAGCGAACTTGTCGTTTGGGTACCCGGTCGTAGCCCACCAACAGAATAACACGCGGAACCCGGATCACATGGTTAACCAAGCCAATCGATTCGTCATGGACTGATACGGATAGGTCGCTCCAACTTTCGAAATCAAAGGTCTGATACTGCTCATTCACGGCCTTCGCAATTCCTTGATATAGCAAGACAAAAGCACGGCGGACCGACGTAATGTGGATCGGTAGATAGGAACGGTTGAGAATCAGGACCTTGGTGTTAAGTACCGAATAGGCTGGTATTGTAGCCGAATAATTCATGGAAAGCCTTAAACATTGATTGCGGAAGCTTTACATCCCCATTTGATGGCTATGAAAATAGCGGGCAGGCGCAAAAATGTCAATTCGAAAACGATTTGATATGGCAAACTGCTTGAAGTGGGAGGCAATTTACTCTATAAAGTGACTACCAAATGGTCTTTGCGGGATCTCCGATGTTGCCCGGTGACCCGTCTCTCGCCAACTCCACTCTTCTTTCCAAATGTGCGCCCTAAATCGATTTTTATGAAACGAGAAATTTTTATTAACTCCACGCCGCAGGAGAGCCGTATTGCCATTATGGAGGACGGCTTCCTCGCGGAATTCCTCATTGAAAGAAAAGAGGAAAGGGGCATAGCGGGAAATCTCTATAAAGGTAAAGTTGCCCGCGTCTTGCCCGGCATGCAGGCAGCTTTTGTCGAAATCGGTATGGAGAAGGCTGGCTTTCTTCATGCGTCGGACTTCTTCGATATTCCGGAAGATGTTCAACTCATTAACGCGTCTGGAGACGAAGTCGAGTTTGATGAACCTCCCAAACCGCCCCCGTCGGGGCGTCGGCTGCCGTTGGAAAAACGGATCTCCACGGGTGAGCAGATTTTAGTTCAGGTCGCCAAAGATCCTCTTGGAACCAAAGGAGCGCGCATCACGTCACATGTGTCTCTACCGGGGCGTTACATGGTTTTCATGCCCGGCACGAAACATATCGGGATCTCACGACGTATTGAGAGCGACGAAGAGCGTAAACGGCTCAAAGAGATTGCCCAGTCCCTAGGCACAGAGAATGGTGGATTCATTCTGCGTACTGCCTCTGAAGGCCGCAGCAAGAGAGAGATTCAAAGGGACCTCCGTTTCCTCACCAAACTTTGGAAGCGCATCCAACAGAAGGCCGAGACTGTGGCTGCGCCGGCGCTCATTCATCAGGATTTGGATTTGATTACGAGGACTATCCGCGATTTCTTCACGCCCGATACTGAAAGAGTCGTCATTGATTCCGCCAAGGATCATCGCCGCATCGTCGATTTCGTCCGGCAGTTTATGCCGCGACTGAGGTCGAAAATCGTTCTCTATTCCGATAGCGAGCCGTTATTCGATCGCCACGGCATTGAAGAAAAAATCGAGAAGGCGTTGGACCGCCGCGTATGGCTCCGCTCCGGAGGCTATATCATCATCGAACGAACGGAAGCTTTAACGGCGATTGACGTGAATACCGGCCGATTTGTCGGCAAGCGGAATCAAGAAGAGACGATCTTCAAGACCAATCTGGAGGCCGCTCAAGAAGTCGTGCGGCAACTGCGCCTTAGAAATGTCGGCGGGATCATCATCATCGACTTCATCGACATGGAAAAAGAAGCCAACCGCAAAAAGGTCTATGAGGCGCTCAGAGAAGCCTTGAAGAAAGACAAGGCGCGGACGAACATCTTAAAGATTTCCGAGCTCGGGTTGGTAGAAATGACGCGCCAGCGGACGCGAGAAAGCCTGGAGAATCAGCTTCTCAGCCCGTGTCCACACTGCGACGGGCGCGGACGGATCAAATCTTCGGTGACCATTGCCTATGATGTGCTCCGGGCGATCAAGAAACAACAGGCGAATCTGCAGGACGGCAAAAACATCATCGTGCGGCTTCACCCGGACATCGCGAACTTCCTTTATGACGAGAAAAACCACAGTCTGGACAATTTAGAGCGCGAGATCAACCGCAAAATTATCATCAAAGTCAGTCAAGAGCTCCGTCACGAGCAGTACGAGATCACGCCGTCTTAAACTCGGCTCTTAGGGTATGCATGAAAGGCCG
>WNES01000825.1_pt1 | contig 14858 bp, 13 predicted proteins | sample 5399931 | NCBI WGS metagenome assembly WNES01 (sample SAMN13153332, study PRJNA577476) | soil metagenome | isolation source: 20 cm grassland meadow soil 2 days after 3rd rain plot 5 | place: USA:California | collected 2015-11-11
CTCAACGGTGGCGCGAGCGATGTTCTGAGCAAAGAGGTGGCGAAGGTTCCCGACGATGCGGTGGAAGCAACCGCGGTCGACCAAGCTGAAAACCGGTTCCAACCGCAGGTCCTCGCGACAAAGGTCGGCGACTTTAAAGATGGGTGCGTTGGGGTGGCCGGCAGAGAGGCGGCGGCAGTTCTCAATGGCCGCGGCGCTGTAGTCGAGCCCGAGAACGGCAAAACCTTGGGCGGCCAGCCACCGGCTAACCTGACCGTTCCCGCACCCCACGTCGATGACGCGTTGATTTTTCGGGAACCAGCCGGAGTCGATCGCTTCGACGAGTTCCTTTTGCGGTTGGTCGGTTTTCCAGAAGGGGTTAAATTCGGGGTTGATCCACTGGCGCTCCCACCTATGCAGGTGTCGCCGGTGCGTCCAATTGGGAAACAGCTGTTCGATGCAACCTTGCAGCCGACTTGCCAATTTCCGCCTGGTTTCCATGGCCACTAGCCTGCAGCCCGGCGTTCGAGAGTCAAGCGACTTCGACTCAAGAGTACCGGTTTTTCGCTCCGAAGAGAATGCGTCGTTCTCTGAGTGAGCGATCTAGTCGGCAAGCGGCGCTCGGTTGCTATCGCGGAGAGGGCAATGGGCTTTTCTGCAATGCTCACTCGTTCAGTGCCGGAACCGTGGGAAACTCTGCCTGCGATTGATCATTTCAACAAAGCGACTTTATAACCATTCTATATTTGCCCGCTTCGTGCTATCCTAAAGGGATTAACTAGTTAGGCACTCGCCTCCCATAGTGGAGTCTGAATCGCAGGGCGCTTACTTTTCCTTTGCGACAATGATGAAAAAACTGGAGGGTAAACCAGACGTTCCAAGCAGCGCCGTTCGCGCTTTCGTACTCTGTGGTGGGCCCGGCACCCGACTCCGCCCGGTGCTTGCTGACCGGCCAAAGTCGATGGCACTAATTGCGGGGACGCCTTTTCTCCAACTGTTGCTCGATAGGCTCAGGTCTCAGGGAATCGGTGACGTGATTTTGGGAACGGGATACATGGCTGAGAAAATTGAAAGCTACTTCGGAGGTGGAAGTAAGCTCGCAATGCATATCCGCTACTCCAGAGAGCACGAGCCGCTAGGCACTGGAGGAGCCCTCAAGCTCGCCGAACCACTCATCAGCGACCCAGTTCTTGTTCTTAACGGCGACAGCTACGTGGAGTGGAGCCTTGTTCCAATGCTGGAACTGTTCACGGCCAAAGATGCCGATATGGTGATCGTAGTGGAGGCAGTCGCCGATGCTACTCGCTATGGGAGTGTGGCACTCGATCAGGACGGCCGCGTCACCCAGTTCCTCGAAAAGGGTATCAGAGCTGGCCCCGGCCTGATCAACGCCGGCGTTTATTTGGTTGGAAAACAGATCGTGCGCGACTTGCCAGCTGGGACAGCGATCTCACTGGAGAGGGACGTTTTTCCCCGTCTTCTCAATCGCGGAGTTTATGGGTTGGCTTGCACAGGGCTCTTCATCGACATCGGAATACCGGATGACTTCAAGCGGGCGCAGGCGCTGCTCGCCTCGCGGGTCGGCACAACTTCGCGCGATCCGTCTGCGTCCGCATCGTCAGGTGTCCTTGGCAATTCAATCTGAAGAAGGCGTTGGAATATTCTAATCGGCTAGAAAGCGGCAGCAGGGATTTCAGGCGAAGTCATGTTTGCATTCGTCCTGTCCGAAGGTCAAGAGGGGTGGATCACGCTGCAGGTATCCGCCGCTTTCTTCCAAAAAAAGCGACTAGCGGTCCAGTCATGACAGTAGTGACGAGAGCCATAATCACGAGCATGGTAAAGATGCGTTGTGAGAGGATGCCCATGTCATAGCCGATATTGAGGGCGATGAGTTCCATCAGTCCCCGCGTGTTCATCAGTGCGCCAAGTTGAAGCGATTCCCGCCAGTCCATACCGGTTAGGCGGGCAGCGAGGGCGCTTCCACCGAGCTTTCCCGCAGTGGCTACCCCGATGATGACCAAGCAGATGAGCCAACCCCTGGCACCGTTAAACAAACCAATGTGGGTACGCAGGCCGATAAAGGCGAAGAACAGCGGCAGCAGCAGAACGGAACTTAGGTTCTCAACCCGTACAACCAATTTGTCGCGAAAACCGCCTGCTGTTGGCATGACTATTCCCGCCAGAAAGGCGCCGAAAAGAGCATGAATCCCGATGAGTTGCGTGCTCAGCGCAGAAACAAGCGCCACCCCAATCACGGCAGCCAGCACCGCCTTACTCGGGTCAGGACGTTCTAGCGCCGGCTGCCCAAGCCAACTTGGCAGCTTTGGTTTGATGACGAAGAGCATGAGCGCGATAAAGACCAGTACGAGACCGAGACTGAAGGCCGCACCGCCAACGCTGGTTGCCCGCGCGATAGCTACCACAAAGGCTAGCATGCCCCATGCAGTCACATCACCCACCGCAGCACAGGCAACCGCGGTGCTTCCGAGCGACGTTTTGAAAATACCGCGGTCTTGCAAGATACGGACCAGCACAGGGAAGGCGGTGATGCTCATGGAGATCCCCATGAACAGGGCAAAGCCTGTAAACGACGCTCCTGGCTGGGCGAAGCGGCCATAGAGGAACAACGCTAGCAGCACGCCAAAAAAATACGGAACGACGATGCTGGAATAGCTGACGGCTACTGCGGTGTGCGCCTTGCGCCGCAGGTCTGTCATGTCCATCTCCATACCCACGGCGAACATGAAGAGGCATACCCCAATCTGACTAAAGAGCCTCAGCGCCCCCAAGGACGACGGAGCGAAAACAAACTGAAATGCGTTGGGTGCCAGAAGACCGAAGATCGAGGGACCAAGAAGGACGCCCGCCATCATCTCCCCTACCACCGCAGGCTGCCCACAACGCGTAAAGATCCAGCCAACCGCATAAGAAACGGCGATAACGACGAAAAGTTGCAGGAAGAGCCGACTCAAAGGGTCATTGGCATTCTCCTGCAGGCTGGATTTCACCGAAGCGGAAAACGAAGAGTCGCCAATGTCAGCTAAGTGCTCAGTACTGTGTGCTACAAACTTGGTTGACATCGGAGAAACGGGCGGAGCCACCTGACTCCCAAGATGCAGCATGAAGAAGATGCTCAGGCCCATGACACTGACTACAAAAAAATACAACTGGGCTGTGCGCTTCATCGTGTAAAAAGTCGGCTAGTTCTGAGGTGGCCGATCCCAAAACGGCGTTCCGACATAACAGCTGGAGCTTCCCTTTGCATCAAGTTGTCAATCGCAACGACTGCGCCCCCACCTGCAATGGGACAACAGACGGCATCTTAACCTTGCAACGAACGAACAGCAAGAATCAGAGCGCAACTCGCTCTCGCTGACGGCATTCGATAGTTCCAAGCAATGGTTCGGATCACGCTCACGGCATCCGCTGTTCTTTTCCAAAAAAAGCGACTAGCGGTCCGGTCATGACAGTAGTGACGAGAGCCATAATCACGAGCATGGTAAAGATGCGCTGTGAGAGGATGCCCATGTCATAGCCGATATTGAGGGCGATGAGTTCCATCAGTCCACGCGTGTTCATCAGTGCGCCAAGTTGAAGCGATTCCCACCAGTCCATACCGGTTAGGCGGGCAGCCAGGGCGCTTCCACCGAGCTTTCCCGCAGTGGCTACCCCGATGATGACCAAGCAGATGAACCAATCCTGAGCACTGTTGACGAGGCCGATTTGGGTGCGCAGACCGGTGAAGGCGAAGAATACGGGTAAGAGCAGGACGGCGCTTAGGTTCTCAACCCGTACAACCAACTTGTCGCGAAAACCCCCTGCTGTTGGCATGACTATTCCTGCCAGAAAGGCCCCGAAAAGCGCATGAATCCCGATGAGTTCCGTGCTCAGCGCAGAAACAAGCACCACCCCAAGAACAACAGCTAGCACCGCTTTACTCGGGTCAGGACGCTCTAGGGCCGGCTGCCCAAGCCAACTTGGCAGCTTTGGTTTGATGACGAAGAGCATGAGCGCGATAAAGACCAGTACGAGACCGAGATTGAAGGCTGCTCCACCTACACTGGTTGCTCGCGCGATAGCTACCACAAAGGCCAGCATGCTCCATGCAGTCACATCATCCACCGCGGCGCAGGCCGTGGCGGTGCTTCCGAGCGACGTTTTGAAAATACCGCGGTCTTGCAAGATACGAACAAGCACAGGGAAGGCGGTGATGCTCATGGAGATCCCCATAAACAGGGCGAAGGCAAGAAATGAGGCCCCAGGTTGCGCGAGGTGGCTGTATAAGAACAACGCCAGAGTTACACCCAAAAAGTAGGGAATGACGATGCTGGAATGACTGACGACCACCGCAGTCTGCGCCTTGTGTCGCACCTCCGACACGTCCAGTTCCATCCCCACGGTGAACAGAAACAGGCATACCCCAATCTGACTAAAGAGCCTTAGTGTATCCAGAGATGACGTAGCGAAAACGAAGTGAAATACGTTGGGTGCCAGCAGGCCGAAAAACGAGGGTCCGAGAAGGATGCCCGCCATCATTTCTCCGACAACCGCAGGTTGCCCGCAGCGGGCAAAGATCCAGCCAACCACACCAGAAGCGCCAATTATGACAAAGAGCTGCAAAAAGAGCCGGCTTAGCGGATTGGCGCCGTTCTGGCGCAAGCTCGACTCCACCGAAGCGAAAAACGAGGAGTTACTAGCATCGGTTACGTGAGGAGTAGCTTGTGCCGCAGCCTCAGCTGAGATTGAAGAAATCGGTGGAGGCAGATGACTGCCCAGATGCAGGATAAAGAAGATGCCCAGGCCGACAATACTGACAATGATCAAATACAATTGAGCTGTACGTTTCATCGCGTAGAAAGCCGGGCAGCTTAAGGGTATACCTCGAGCATTGCGAATTCGAGTGGCGTGGTGAGAAGTTGAACCCAAGCCCGCGGAGGTTCTGATTTCGGAACAGCGGAATTCCAACTTCCACCGGACGCACAGTTTTTACCTTGTCAAGGTTCCGCTACGATCGCTCTCTGAATAAACACGACCATTCAACGATTCGATCGGACCGCGACATGCTCACCGCCGCGATGGATGTCGTCGTCACATTCTAAAGAGAGCCTCGTCAATCCCGACATCTCTCGGAACTACAAACATAGATACTCGTCGTAATGTCCCCGCTAAGGGGTGAACTGCAGTTCAAGCGTATCTACAGAACCGAGAGATGCGGGGTCGCGGCTCGGCGAGTCAATAGTTACTTCACCACTGGACAACTTGGAGGTGCGAGACGATTGTGCGCGTCTCGTGAGTGCACTGTTTTTTAAGCGTTTCCTGCAACGGCCATTTCAAATCGCGTCGATTGTCCCCAGCTCGAAAGCGCTTGTAGAACGGGTTGCCAGCAAGATGGACTTCAGCCAGCCACGCGTGATCGCTGAGTACGGCCCGGGCGAAGGTGTGCACTCACGCGAGATTGCACGACGGATGAGCTCGGATTCGCATTTGCTCCTGTTTGAGTTGGATCCGGCCCTCTCTCGCGCTCTCGAACGGCAATTCGCCGGCGATCGGCGCGTGCATGTTGTCCATGGAGATGCGGCGCGTTTGCCGCAGGAGTTGGAGCGTCGTGGATTCGCCTCCTGCGATTACATTCTTTCGGGCATTCCGTTCAGTATTCTCAAGATCGACAAGAAACGCGCGCTCCTGCAAAAAACGCATGACGCGCTCGCGCCGGGCGGCAGTTTCATCATTTATCAGGTAACCAACGAGCTGAAGCAGCACGCGACGCTTTTCGAGCACGCTGAATCGGAATATTTCCTGCAAAATATACCGCCGATGTTCATCACCGTTTTTCAGAAGGCGCAATCGGCGCAATCGCTGAATGGCTGGGAGTACCGCGCCGCGCAGCGGACGCCGATTGGCGTTGGCGCAGATAGCTCGGCATGACGGACAGGCCGACGCGCACAGAAAAAGACTCGATGGGCGAGATGTCCCTGCCGGCGTCGGCACTGCATGGTGCCTCCACACACCGCGCGGTCCTTAACTTTCCAGTGAGCGGCTATCGGTTTTCGCGACCGTTTATTCGCGCCTTGGGCTTGATCAAATGGGCGGCCGCGCAGGCCAATCATGATCTTGGCTTGCTTGATGCGGAGCGGTCCGCGTTGATCGTGCAAGCAGCCGAGGAAGTCGTCGAAGGAAAGCTCGACGATCATTTTCCGCTCGACATTTTTCAGACTGGCTCGGGCACAAGCACCAATACGAACGCGAACGAAGTAATCGCAAATCGCTGCGCGCAACTTGCTGGCAAACCAATCGGGTCGCGTGAACTGATTCATCCCAACGATCACGTCAATATGGGTCAGTCGAGCAATGACGTGATTCCCTCCGCGATCCACATTAGCGCGGCGGAACAGTTAAAAAACTGTCTCATTCCGGCTTTGGAAAAATTACGCGTCGCACTGGAAGCCAAAGCGAAAGAATTTTGGGAGATCATCAAGATCGGCCGGACCCATTTGATGGACGCGACACCGATCCGGCTGGGGCAGGAATTTTCCGGTTACGCCCAGCAAGTTACCTACGCCAGGGAGCGCGCGCAAAAATCGATGGATGCTTTGCACGAGCTTGCGCTCGGCGGAACAGCGGTCGGCACAGGGCTAAATCGCCATGTCGATCTTCCCGGCAAAATGCTGCGGCATTTGGGGCAGCGCACCGGGATCGCCTTTTACGAGGCAAAGAATCATTTCGAAGCGCAAGGCGGAAAGGACGCGGTTGTTGAAGTGAGTGGTCATCTAAAAACGATTGCGGTCAGCTTGTTTAAGATCGCAAACGACATTCGCTGGCTCGGCAGCGGACCGCGGTGCGGCATCGGCGAAATTCAACTTCCCGCAACGCAACCGGGCAGCTCGATCATGCCGGGCAAGGTAAACCCGGTGATGTGCGAATCGGTCATGATGGTGTCTGCGCAAGTGATCGGCAACGACGCGACCATCACCTGGGCGGGGGCAAACGGAAACTTCGAATTAAACGTCATGATGCCGGTAATGGCGCATGATCTTCTCGAATCGATCCGGCTGCTTGCGAACGTTGCCGATGTTTTCTGCGACAAATGCGTGCGTGGCATTGTTGCGAACGAGGAGCGCTGTCGCGAGTTGATCGAGCTTTCCATGGCAATGGTGACCAGTCTCGCCCCAAGGATCGGTTATGATCGTGCGGCTGAAATTGCGAAAGAAAGCGTGAGAACGGGCCGCACCGTTCGTGAAATTGCCCGGCAGAACAAAGTGTTGCCGGAAAAAGAATTAGAGCGCGCGCTTGATCCGATCAAAATGACCGAGCCTGGCGACGGCGGGTCATTCGGAGGATAATTCTATGAAACGAGCCCTAGTTCGCGTCGTTATTTTGGCAATTGTTTATGCGGAGACGCATCTCGCCTTCGCTGCGGATAAGCTCGATTTATCAACGATCATTACGAAATCGGATGCGGAAGCGATTTTGGGGGAGCGAGTCAATGATCCGAAAGTGAGCAACAAGCGGGATGCGGATGGCTATGATTCGTCGTTCCAGTACTACACGGAGAAAATGGACAAGTCGCTCCTGTTCGATGTGTCGCACTTCGCGCCGGAAAAGATGACTGCAAAGCAGCGATTTTCTGTGCTTGGCTCTGCGGAGAACAAACTGGAACCAATCCAAGGGATTGGCGAAAAGGCTGCTTTTATTGAACGCGGCAGTGGCTCCGACATCACCCATACGACGATTCTTTATGTGCTCAAAGGAAATGCGATCGTGACCGTTGGCATGGCCGGGATCACCGACCCGAACGCGGCACTCGAGCAGGAAAAAACGATCGCAAGCAAGATTCTGGCACGCCTGTAGCAGGCACGCTTCTTTCCCGCGAGCCATGGTTGCGAAACTCGAAGGGCCTCAGTTTTCAGGCGGTGCAAACATCGCCATCAAATGTCCGAGCCATACGTATGAGCAGACAGTCGCCTTTTATCGCGATACGCTCGGGCTACCTTTGATTGAGGAAGAAAAGGACGGCTGCATTTTTCAATTCGGTCCGAACCGGCTTTGGATCGACAACGTACCGAACCTGAGTCATCCGGATATCTGGTTGGAACTGGAAACGAACGATACGGAAGCAGCCGCGTCATTTCTGAAAGTGCACGGCGTCACGCGGCGCGACGAGATCGAACAATTACGGGAAGATTTCGACGGCTACTTCGTTTCCGCACCTAACGGTGTCATTCATCTCGTTATCGGTCACGAGGAAGCCTAACACCAGGTGAAATGTGAAAACCGTTACAAAGTTACAAGGGGGCGACGTTTTTTAGCGCTGCGATTTTTTAACGAATAACTTCGGCGCCGCAGCCACGCCATCGTCCAACCCAGGTGCTCCAGCCATAAAAGCCCAGCAGCTGCAGGCAGCCCGCCGCGACTAACGCGTCCACGTCCGCGCGGGCGGGCGTTATTTTGCTGTCTGCGGCGGGCCCATAATAATCGTCGATGACCATCCAACATCCGTCCGCCAATTTATCGCGGTAGCAATCGATCTCGCGTTGCTTAGCCGCGTCGGCGTCTAGGATCAACAGGCCAATTTCATCTGAGCCGACCGTTTGACGGACTGCGGCGATCGTTCCCGGGTCAAAGGAGTGGCCCTTGATCAGGGTGACCATTTCCGACACGCGTCGCCTGGCGAGATTTCGTTCCAAGTCGCGCAAAATATTGCGCGTGCCGAGTCGCTTGTGTTTCAGACTTCCTCCTTGTTCGATCGCGATGAGCGCTTTTCGCTTGCCAGAATCGCGCACGCCGAATGCCGCGGCGATCGTCGCGCCGCCGACGAACGCGCCCACCTCGACGATCTGTCCCACGCATATTTTTGCAAAATGATAGATGAGGATCAGCACATCCAGATGCAGCATGGAATGTTTGTTCCGGATTTTCAGCAACTCCGCATGAATGGGCTCCTGCCGGTACTGCATGAGAGTATGCATCAGGTTGAGGCAATCGTTGAGTTGGCTGTTACTGCTCATGGGTCCCGTTCTCTGCAATGTAAGCCCGGTGATTGTGTCGTCGCGCGCGGGACAACGTCGTCCCATCACGATGAGGTCCCGCTCGACGTCCTCGAGCCGCGCAATACCTGGCAGCAGCCCCCAGCGCTGAAAGCCAAGTTGCTCAAACAATTTCAAGCTCGGGTCGTTTTGTCCGAAGATCAGACCGACGATTGCAGTGATCCCAAGCGATGGCGAACGCGCGATTGCTTCTTCCAATAAGCGCCGCGCCACGCCGCGACGCCGGAATTTTTCATCGACATAAACGCTGATTTCGGCCGTTCCGCGATACGCGCAGCGCGGAGCAAACGGTTTTAGACTGAGCCAGCCGGCGATTCGTCCGTCAGTTTCCAAGACCCAAAACGGATGTCGATCCGGTGAATGTTCTTTCAGCCAATCGCGCCGTTCCTCAAGCGTGACTGGATCGAGTTGCGCCGTGGCCAAGCGTGTCGCGATAGCGGCGTTGTAAATATCGATGATGGCAGGAAGATCGGCATCGCCTGCATCACGAATGATCATTTTTGTAGCGGCGGTCTGCGACCGCCGATTTTCTGATGTCACGGCGGTCATAGACAGCCGCTACAGAGTAGACGCGGTTTGAAAAAACGCGGTTTCGAAGGTTGGTTGAAACGGACCGGGTTTCGTTTCCCCGATTCGAAATCGCGGACTGATTTCGGATTGAGTGGCGCAATGGACTTCCATCTCGATCCTGCCGCATTTTGCGAGCGAGGCGCGCACGGTGTCCAAGGCAAGCTCCAGCGTGTTGCAATCGCGGCTGAGATGTCCAAGAACTACACGTTCGATTTTTCCTGGCAGCAATTCCTCGATCACACTCGCCGCCGCTGTGTTCGACAGGTGGCCATGCCGCGATTGAATTCTCTGTTTTACCGGCCATGGCCGATGTGTGTCGTTCCGCAAAAGTTTTTCGTCGTGATTGGTTTCGATCACCAACGTCTGTACTTCACGCAATCGTTCGATCACCATCTTCGTTGCGTAACCGAGATCGGTAATGAAGCCAAGGCCGCTCGAACCAGCGCGAAAGGCGAACCCTAGCGGATCAACCGCATCGTGCGGCACAGGGAATGTTTGCACCGTGACGTCGTAGACAGAGAACTCGGAACCGGTCGAAAAGATTCGCCAGTTACGATGTCGCGCGAACAATCCGTCGCACCGGATCGCTTCGGCCGTCAGCGCGTTGCAATAAATCGGCACGTCAAATTTGCGGCAGAGAACTTCAAGTCCGCAAACGTGATCGCCGTGTTCGTGAGTGAGAAGGACGCCATCGAGCTCGCCAGGCACGACGCCACATTGCGCCAGACGCAACACCAATTGCCGCGCGCTCAGCCCGCCATCGACAAGAATCTTGCAATGATCGGTCGCGACTAGGGCGCTGTTTCCCGCGCTGCCGCTGCCGAGCATCGTCAAGCTGAACACGGATCTTAAGTTAGCCGAGCTGCCTGAGCTCACGCAAACGGAAACGGACAAATCGGGGTGCAGTTGTTATCGGCCAATTGAGTCGGAAGCATACGCTGCAGCTGATCGACGGTTCTGATTGATGCACTTGAGTCGAGCGTAGCGCCATGTAATCGATGAGCCTTGTGCCAGAGCCATCGTTGTCGGCAACCACTCTCCGTATCAGCGCTTCGACAGCCCAATCTGCATGCAATGGAGGATGACTTGGCCAAACGGGATCGGTATCAACAATTTTGTGTTTTCCACTTCTTCGTAAGACGAACTCTTCCGCCCAGTCTTTTTCGGCTCGCACATCCGGGTCTCGATCCGTATTACGTCGCCGTCGCGTGCTGATTCGTCCATAACATGCACAAGCGAGCTGGCCAATCTTGTATTCATGAAGTTGTAAATAATCCAGTTTCCCGCCGATCGCACCAGTGCATCCACCTTTGGGGTGTTCGTCAACCAGTTGAACGCTGACGATCTTGTTGGCTGCGTCGGTCACCAGGTACAACCGGTTAAAGTGTCCTTCGAAGTTACCGTCGTATGCGACGTAAAACATCGTGTTCCTCGGAAAGCCCGGTGTGGCCAAGCTTACCCTTGATGGAATGCTACCGCGAACACCGAGGACACGCGCGGCCTCATTACAATCCATCAGGTAGCGCGCGCCGTTGTAGATATTGATGTCATAACCGCCCAGGTCCACTGCCGGCTTGCAGTGATGGGACAGCAGTCTTGCCAACTGAAGAAATTTGCATTGCCCGATGTTGCCAATTTTTTTCGTAAGAGCGAAGTATTAATCGGTTTTTCCACAAGAATGAATGTTGAACGGCAAGTTTGCTGCGATGCTCGACACGACCGGCAGCGAGAACTAGATTCGATCCGCTTGAAAACGCGCGTCTTCATTTTGGTCGCAGCGGCCACTGTTCTTCTTGGCGGCATAGTTTGCGGTCAGTCGGATCTGCCTCCTGCAAATAGTGGCAGCCTAGATTTCAAGCAGTGGGCCCTCCTCGCGATCCAAGATGGCGGACGGCGCAAACCGATTGACACATTTGCAAGAGAAACGCTGATCCGAATAACCGGAAGATCGACATATACCGATAAAGCAGGCCGGAACTGGCAGCCGAACGATTTCGTTTTGTCGGCACTGCTCGAGACGCACGATTGGAAAAGTGAGCCGATGGTACTGGTTTCATTCGGCAGACTGAAGGAGCAGCTCGGGTTCGATAAAACCCAGCGAAGATTCTCGTTCGCGCAGTTGAGCGGGTCTGCGGAATTGCACCGGCTCGCGAATGACGCGCAGGCCCTCAAGCACGCGGAAAAACCGCTCGACCGAATTCAGCAGGAAGCCCTCGCCATAAGTGACCGATTGGCGTTACTCGGGAATGTGATGAATGGAAGGGCGTTGCTCATAATTCCGTCGCCGAAAAACGAAGCGGACGCCTGGATAGTGCCCGATCCAGCGGCGGTTGCGATTTATTATAATGAAAAGCAGGTCGCTCCGGTTTTCTCTGACCTGACAAAAATGATGCGCGCCTACGTGCAAGGAGACGCGTTCAATTTTGGCTCAGCAGCGCGTCAACTGCGGGAGACTTTGCGAGCGCTAAGCCCGTCGATTTATCCGCAAGAGCGACAATTGCGCATCGAATACTTCTACAATCATTTCGCAGCATTTTATCGCGCGATCTGGTGTTATGGGATTGCGCTGGTGATTCTAATCGCGGCGCACCTCCGCAAAGGCGGACGGAAATTGCAGAATATCGGCGTGGCGATTGCGGTCGTTGGTCTCGCGTTTCAGGCAGCTGGAATTGTGATGCGCTGTGTGATTGCCGGCCGCCCGCCGGTAACGAACATGTACGAGTCGATCATCTGGGTAGCGTTCGCGGTCTCATTTTTCGGGATGATCTTCTTCACGCGCTATCGGACACCGGTATATTTGCTCGCAGCATTGCCAGTGACGCTCATCGCGCTCCTGCTCGTACATCAAATGCCGATCGCGATGCCATCGAACATCGATCCACTCGTGCCGGTGTTACGCGATAATTTCTGGCTCACGGTTCATGTGCTCACGATCACGTTGAGCTATGCGGCTTTCGCGCTGGCAATGGGCTTCGGTCACATTCTACTCTGGCGGTACGCGCGCAACCCGGCGGCGGCGAGAGCAGACGCACCAATGCATTTTTGGCTCTACCGCGTGCTGCAACTCGGCGTGCTTTTGCTTGCTGCGGGCACGATTCTGGGCGGTGTCTGGGCAAACTATTCTTGGGGACGGTTCTGGGGCTGGGACCCCAAGGAAACGTGGGCGCTGATCGCGCTGCTTTGTTATATCCTCACGCTGCATGGACGGCTCGCCGGTTGGTGGAGCGAGTTTGGTTTGGTGGTTGCGAGCGTTGTCTGTTTCCTCGCAGTTTTAATGGCGTGGTATGGCGTGAACTTTGTTCTCGGCAAAGGTTTGCACAGCTATGGCTTCGGCATCGGCGGCGAGACTTACGTTGCCACATTCGTTGGCCTTGATCTTTTATTCGTCGCGTTTGCCATCTGGCGGTACCGAAAGAGCAAGCACGCGGTGAGCCCGGCAGCCGAAATCAAAAGCGAGCGAATCGCCGTCTAGCCCTGTGGTCAGGGCGCTGACCCAACGGCCTGTCGCGATCAAGTATAACAGTAAGAGATTCCTCGACTCCGCTCGGAATGACACGAGGCAACATTTGCGATCTCTGGTGGTAGCCGTGTCGGCTGCAAACCGATTTGGATCTGGGGGCACGCCCGCCACTACAGCTGATTTGTTTCCACGGTGAGCGCATTCAGAAATTCGCGGGGAGTCTCGGCATGGAGCAGAGTCGATCGTACCGCATCATCTTTCACCAACCGCGCCAGCATGCCGACACAGATCAGGTAATCATTGACCAATTGCTGCGGAACGCCGATCACGAAAATCAGGCGGGCGCGCGCTCCGTTTGCGCCAAAAGGAATGCCGGCCCGACTGCGCCCAATGCCGAGAACGATCTGATCGACCAAATCGGTGCGTGCATGTGGGAAAGAGACACCGTTTTCGACCACGCTTGGGTGTGCTTGCTCCCGCGCGAGCACTTGTTTGAGAAAAGCTTCCGGCTTGTCGATTTTGCCATTGTGCACAAGCAATTGAACGATCTCACGCAGCGCGTTTGGCATTTTGCGGGAGCGCAGCCGCAGGATTACCTGCTTTTCATCGAGAAGATCAACTAGCGCGATAGCCATTGGAACGGAGAGATTTATTGGATTATCCCGCAAAGCCAGTTATCCAGTTAAGTAACGGGCCGTGGCAACTGAAAACACAGCATTAGCTGAAAACGAGGAGAGGACGGTCTCCTTCCAGCGCAGCATTTACGATCCGGGATATGTCAACGCCATGTCGCACTTTTATCGCGGCGAAATGGGTCGGATCATGGTCTGGCGGCAGCGGCTCGACGTCACGACCAACTGGGCGATAACCAGCACCACCGCCATCATCACCATCGCATTTTCCACTCGCGAGGTGCCGCACATCATTTTCTTTTTCAATCTCGCCATCGTCTGGGTGTTGCTTTGGATCGAAGCGCGACGCTACCGTTTTTACGACGCCTTCCGCGCGCGTATCCGCATGCTGGAAGCGCATTTTCTTGTCCCGATGGTGATGGAAAATCGAGAACTGCTTCAGGGCGAATGGAAAAAACTGGTCTGCGAAGATTTGATTTTACCCTGCTTCAAGATCAGCAAATTGGAAGCGGTTGGGCGGCGATTGAAGCGCAATTACATCTTCATTTTCATCCTTATTTTAGTGGCGTGGGTGACGAAGATTTTTTTGCACGCTCCGCACGCGATGGAAGGGTTGCCCGATTTCTATCGGGCGCTGCGGGTCGGCCACATCCCGTCGTTGCTCGTCGCTTTTGTGTTCGTGGCCACCTTCATCAGCGTGATTGGCATCACGGTTTACGTGAGCAAAAGATCTTCCGGTGAAATTTCAGAATTCGGCACGCACCGTTCGCTCTGGCGGATTTAGCCGATGTTTGATGTTCGATGTCTAACGTTTGATTGGTTCTAAATGGATCAATCAACGGGCGATCACTTTCAGAAGCTTTGCGAGATCGTCGCGCGACTCCGCGCCCCGGGCGGTTGTCCGTGGGATCGCGAGCAAACTCATGAGTCTCTCCTGCCTGCTTTGATTGAAGAGGCTTACGAAGTGGCGGGCGCTGTGCGCACGAAGGACAATTCAAATTTTCGCGAAGAACTGGGCGATCTTCTTCTGCTCATTGTTATGCACGCGGAAATCGCGCGGGAAACTGGCAGATTCAATATCGACAATGTGCTCGGTGACGTGACGGAGAAACTCATCGGGCGTCACCCGCATGTCTTTGGCAAAAGCGATGTGCGCGACAGCGGTGCGGTGCT
>WNES01000828.1_pt1 | contig 14820 bp, 13 predicted proteins | sample 5399931 | NCBI WGS metagenome assembly WNES01 (sample SAMN13153332, study PRJNA577476) | soil metagenome | isolation source: 20 cm grassland meadow soil 2 days after 3rd rain plot 5 | place: USA:California | collected 2015-11-11
CCCAGCACGTTCATCAGCCGCTCCTTCCATTGCGCGCCGGCCTGGGTCAGCGAGATCCGCACCTTGCCGAACCGAACGTAGAGTATCGATCGGAACTGCGCCTCCAGCCGGCGCTCGTCTCCATTCCATCCGGTAGGCAGGCGCATCACCAGCCAGTCACCATCGGTCTCGATGGAAGTCACGCCGGCGGCGCGCGCCATCAGCTTGACCCGCAACGCATAAAGAAGGTTGCGTACCGGCGCCGGCGGCTTGCCGAAGCGATCAGCCAGGTTGCGCTCCGCCGCCTCCAGCCCCTGCTCGTCCTCCACGGCCGCCAGGTCGTGATAGACCTGCAGCCGGAGTTTCTCGTCGGGCACGTACTCTCGCGGAAGGAAGTGCTCGATCGGCAGGTCGAGGGTCAGCCCGGCCGGCATCTCGACCGGCGTTCCGGTTTTCTGCGATTCGACCGCCTCGCGCAACATCGTGTTGTAGAGCTCGAGGCCGACCGCAGCAATCGCGCCGTGCTGCTCGGTGCCGAGCAAATTGCCCGCGCCCCGGATCTCGAGATCCTTCAGCGCCAGCTTGAACCCCGACCCGAGGTCGTGCAGCTCGGAGATGACATCCAGCCGCTTGTCGGCGTTCTCCGTATGGGACCGCAACGGGTTGTAGAGGAAGTAGGCATAGGCCCGCTGCCCCGCGCGGCCGACCCGGCCACGCAGCTGATAGAGCTGCGCCAGGCCCATCCGGTGGGCATCGACCACCACGATCGTGTTCGCATTGGGAATGTCAAGGCCCGACTCGATGATGGTGGAGCAGACCAGTACGTCGGCCTCGCCCTTGACGAACTTGAGCATGACATCGGCGAGCGTGGTCTCTGGCATCTGGCCATGCCCCACCACGACGCGAGCCTGCGGCACCAACCGTTTGACGCGCTCCTCCGCTTTCTTGATCGTCTGCACCCGGTTATAGACGTAAAACACCTGGCCGCCGCGCTGCAGCTCGCGTTGGATGACCTCCTTGATCAGGTCGTCGTCGTCGGCGGTGACGAAGGTCTTGATCGGCAGCCGCTCCTCGGGCGGGGTCTGAATGACCGAGAGATCGCGGATGCCCGCCAGCGACATGTGCAGCGTGCGCGGGATCGGGGTGGCCGACAGCGACAACACATCCACCGATGCCCGCAATTGCTTGAGCTTTTCTTTTTGCATGACACCGAAGCGTTGCTCCTCGTCCAGGATCACGAGCCCGAGGTCCTTGAACCGCACGTCCTTTTGGAGCAGGCGGTGGGTTCCAATCACCACATCGATCTCGCCGACCTGCAATCGGCGCAGGATGTCGGCCGCCTCCGCGTCCGAGCGGAAGCGTGACAGCATCTCCACCTTGACGGGGAACGGCTGGAAGCGCTCGCCAAAGGTCAGGAAGTGCTGCTGCGCAAGGACAGTGGTGGGAACCAGGATCGCGACTTGCTTGCCATCCATGACCGCCTTGAACGCCGCCCGGACTGCAAGCTCCGTCTTGCCAAAGCCAACGTCGCCGCAGAGCAGCCGGTCCATGGGACGGGAGTCTTCCATGTCGATCTTGATTTCCTGCATCACGCGCACCTGGTCCGGCGTCTCGTCGTAGGCGAATGACTGCTCCAGCTCCTGCTGCCAGGGCCCGTCCTCGGAGAAGGCGTGTCCCTCGACGAGTTGCCGCTTGGAATAAAGGTCGAGCAGGTCGCGCGCCACCGCTTCGACGGATTCCCTGACCTTGCGCTTGGCCCGGTCCCATTCCCCGGATCCGAGTCGCTGCAACCTGGGCGCGGCGTCGCCGCCACCGACATATTTCTGCACCCGATCGAGGTGCTCGACGGGGACGTAGAGCTTGTCCCCTTCGGCGTACTCCAGCTGCATGTACTCGCGCTCCTGCCCGTCCTCACCCATCAGCCGCATCCCGACAAAGCGACCGATGCCGTGATCGACGTGCACCACGAGGTCGCCGGGCTCGAATTCGAGCTGCCAGGTCGCCGAGCGAGCCCGCACTACACCACGGCGAACGCGCTGGCGGAGCCCGCCAAACAGGTCGGTATCACCGTAGACCTCGAGCTGCTGCGCCGGCAGCCGGAAGCCCTGCGCGACCGGCTGGTTGCCCAGCACAACGAGGCCCGGAGCCAGCGGCGTCTGCGACCAGACAAAGACGCCCCCAGCCGGGTACACGTCGCGGTCCTCGAGCAACTCGCGCAGCCGCCGTTCCTGCTGGGTCACGATCAGCACCCGCGACTTCGCGCGCGCGTCGCCTCGGACCCGATCGGAGAAGGCGTCGATCCGGCCGGCATAGGCATCCACCGCCTCGAAGCCAAGGTCAACCGATCCCAGCTCGCCCCCGCCTCTCGCTACATCGAGGTTGCGCCAGGCCTGGGCAGTTCGACGCAGAGCTGCGATCGAGACCAGCCCGCTCCGCAACCCTTGGGGCAGCTCGCCGCGATCGACCTCGACCGCCACGAGCTCAGCCAGCTCCTGCTCGCGCTGCTCGGCTTGCGCCAGCGACCGTTGCCCGTCGATCGTCAGGATCATGGTGTCGGCCGGCAGGTGGTCCAGGAGAGTGGGTTGCGCGGGATCGAGGTACGCCTGAAAGCCTTCGATGCCGTCGAAGTACGCGCCCGATCGAACCCGCTCGATATCCGACAACCACTGGTCACGGACTTCGGGAAGGGCGGTGCTGAAGTCGAGCTCCCGGAGCGGGACGTCGGCGGCCAGCACGGCCTCAGACGTCAGGATCAGCTCGGCCGCCGGCAGAATCCGGGCCTCCGCCACGCTACCGACCGAGCCCTGTCCTTCGACGTCGAACTCTCGCAAGGACTCGAGCTCGTCACCAAAGAACTCCGCCCGAAGCGGGCGCCGCCGCCCCGGCGGGAAGCAGTCGAGGATGCCGCCCCGGAGGCTGAACTCACCGCGCGCCTGGACGAGTGGCTCACGCCGATAGCCCAGCGTGGTCAGGCGGCGCACCAGGTCATCGAGTGCGTAGGTCTCGCCCGGCTTGAGGGTGAAGCTCCAATGCTGGAGCGCCGTTAGGGCCAGGGTCGGCCGGGTCATCGCGTTCCAGGAGGAGAACGCGACCAGCGGACCCCCGGACGCCATCGCATCGATGGCCTCCAGCCGCCGGCGCACGGTTTCCTCATCGGGCGCGAGCCGGTCAAAGGGGAGCGTCTCCACCGCCGGGAAGACGACCGTTCGGACATCCTCTCGGAACCAGGCGCCCGCCTCCTGGAACGACCCCTCTGGATCCGGAACCAGGGCGAGCACCGGCCGCCGGGCGCGCCTGGCCAGCCACGCCGCGAACACCGGCAAGGCGCTCGAAGGCAGGCCGTGCGCGCTCAGCCGGGCTATGGGCGCGTTCCACCACTCCTCCAGCCGGCCGCGGGCCGGGAGGCGGTCGATCAATTCGAGCAGGGTGTCGGTCACGCGACTGCGGCCATGCAAAAATGCGCCCGCGGCCTCAAACCGGGGCGTGCCTGAGCTAGGTTACCATCGCGCGGTCGCCATCAAACGCCTGATTCCGTTCTGGGGCGATACCGTCGAAGCACGTACCAGAGGAAGCCGCCGATGACGAGGAGCAGGATGAGGTTTGGCAGCACCACGGCAAGCCACACATTGGATCCAGGCGATTGCGCCACGTCAACGGGCAGCTGGCCCTCGTGGAACTTGTCGACGAGAACGGTCGAATATCCCGCCGGAAGAAACGTTTGGTAACGTCCGCCCTGCGCGTCGGTCCAATCGACGCGATCGCCATCGGTGGTGAAGACGCCATTTAAGACCTGCTTCTCGTCCAGCGCCGTTAACAGGTCGCTCAACGGCTTGTCAGCCCGCATCGCGGTGTGGTCGAAGCTCTGATAGCTGGCCCAGATGATCGCCAGCAAGCCGGCCAGCAACACGAAATAGATCGCCCTACGCCGGCGAAACAGCGAAGCCATAGTCGAGTAACGTAGCAGCCTCATCGAAGATACGCGGAGCGCCCATCACTACCGCCAGCAGATGCCGGCCGTCGCGGGTCGCGGTGGCGATCAGGCAGCCGCCGGCCCTTCCGGTCCAGCCGGTCTTGAGTCCGGTCGCGCCGGGATACTTTCGGATCAAGTCGTTCAGGTTGTAGAGCTTGAAGGCATGGTGAGTAGCGCCCGCCGGTAGCGTCATCGCGGGCACGGCGGCCATCGCCGCGACTTCGGGGAAGAGCAAGCGCAGCTCGATCGCCGCTTTGGCGAGGTCGGCAGCAGAGGCGTACAGGCCGGCGTCATCGAGACCAATGGGGTTCACGAAATGCGAGTCACCCATCGCGAGCGCGGCGGCTCTGGCGTTCATGCGGGCGACGAACGCGGCGCGTGGCATGGCCGCCTCCGAGAGCGTGATGGCGGCGTCGTTCCCAGAGTTGAGGAATAGCCCGTACATCAGCTCGCGCACCGTCAACCGTTCGCCCGCCCGCAGACCCATGCGGGTCGAGTCCCAGGGCAACTGATTGATCGAGGCGGGGACGGTAAGCACCTGGTCGAGCCGGAGCGTGTCGAGGGCAACCAGCGCAGTCATCACCTTCGTCAGGCTGGCCGGCGGGTAACGCCCATGCGCATCAAGCGCAAAGAGGGTCTTCCCGCTATCGAGGTCGAGGACGATCGCCGCCCGCGCCTTGATGACGGGAGGCGTAGCCGTAGGGGTGAGCTCGTACAGCTCGACCTGAACGGACGGCACACCGGTCAAAGGCAGCGACGCCGTGCTGACCGGCGCGAGCAACGCGATCAGCAGCAGCCAGATCCCCATCTGCGAACCAAAGAACCATGCGCACCGGCTTCACGCAAGGGCCTTGAGACCCAGCTCCATCGCCTCGATCCAGCGTGGGTCACCATGGTCCTGGCGCCAGAGCCAGTACTCGCTTCCCCAGAGCAGGATCGTGTCCACGCCGAGTCCGGCCAGCTGGCTGACAAGCTGCGAGATGTCCTCGGGCTGTATGGTCAGCGGCACTTCCCGACGCCGCGCCTCCCAGGGCTCCGCCTGGGCCTCGGTCACCCATAGTCGCTTGTCCTGCTCCCGCGCGATCCGCTGCCACCGGGCGAGGACGCCAAGCTGGTCCGCCTGGGCGTGCCCGATTCGTTCCCGACCGCTCTCATCGATGAATCCGATCGAGCGATAAACGTCCAAACCCAGGATGTCGCCCTGGCGCAGCACGGCCAGGGCTTCCCGCTCTGGCGGAATCGTAAGTCCCAGCCGGCGCTTCCAGGTCGACTGATGCCGGCTCGAGGTCCGGTCGAGTCCTTCATCGAAGTGGGCGAACGTGGTCACGACCAGGAGTCGTGAGGGATCCAGCGACCGGACAAGGCGAGCTTCCCGCCGAACCACTCGCCGCGGGATCCACCAGGCGTGCGGCCCTGATCGATTGAAGGGCTCGTTTTCGACCTGCCAGGCGACCAGCGCCGGATTGTCCCGGTAACGCCGCACCACGGCAGCGAGGTGCCCAAGCGCACGCCGCTGCACCGCCCGATCGCTCGGCGTGAGGCCCTCGGGCAGATAGAACTCGGGCCAGCCGAGCGCCTTCATGCCGACCGTGAGGACGACGCGCTGGCGGGCATCCGCGGCATGGGTCAGCAGCCAATCGAGGTCCCCGTAGCCGAACTGCTCGAGGTCGCGCCAGGACGCCGATAGGCGAACGACGGCCAAGCCCATGCCGCAGACCCGTTCGAACGCCGCCCGGTAATCGAGGCCACGCGCTTCGGCCCGCCACCGGGTGAAACTCGTTCCGAGCGCGGTCACCAGGTCAGGTTAGGCGGCGGTGGCTTCCTCAGCGTTTGCGGGCCGCGTGGTCTCTTTTGGCACGGCCATCAAGCCGGCCACCAACCAGACGACCGCGACCGCCAGCGCGATATCGCCAATGCTGGCGGTGCCGGGAAAGGGAGGGAAAAGGTGAAAGCGATCGTCAAGCCAGGCCAGCGAGGTGTGGGGGGTCGCCGCGACATAGATGTGCGTCTCGGAGGGATCGATGCCGGCACCTTCCACCGGCATGCGCCCTCCGTTTACGCCTCGAACCAATTCGTTGGAGAGCGCGCCGAGAACCCCCGCAGACAGCGCGAAAAGTCGATGCCTGATCGCCCAGACCCCAACGATGACGCCGAGAACCAGAGGCAATCCCCACGAGATCGGACTCGGAAGGAGATTTCCAGCGATCAGGAAGCCAACGCCACACAGGAGGTAGCGCGCCGGAATCAATGGCCCCCGTTTGATGCGCTCGCGGAGCTGGCTGGCGGTACCGCCGAACAAGAAGCCAATGGCGATCCCGGCGTCGGCCATGAGCGCCGCGTCCGCCACCCGGACGGCGCCTAACTCGAGAGCGGGCGTTCGCCAGGCGAGCGCTAGCAGCACGCCGGCAATCTCCATGGAGATCGCGAGCCGGCGATGGGGCGGAAACGCGGCCCGAAAGGCGGTCTCGCTCAGCCTCGACTGGAGCCAGGCGCTCAGCAACGGGCCCAGCGCGTAGTAGACGATCATCAGCGCGCCGGTCGCAATCACGAAATGTACCGTGTCTTCGAAACCGATCAGTCGGAAGGTGGCGGAGCCGATCACCGCGGCCAGTACCCAGTGAGCTGTTGCGGTCAGCTGCGTCCGCCAGGATTGGCCTTTCAGCAGACTGCCTAACGGCGCGGCGGACAGGGCGACGAGCACGGTGACTTCGGGATGCCGCCGAAACATGATGATGGCCGCCAGGAGCGCGATTTTCGGAAGCTCGCTCCACGATGCCTCCGCCTTTGACCCAAACAGGAAGTCGTCGACGATGCACATGCCGATGAAGCTGACCCAGGCCCAGGGCGCCTGATACGGCTGGGCCGGCCCAACCCAGCCGACGACGGCCACGAGCAACGCGACGAGACCCGCCACCCAGAGGATGGCGCGCGTCGATCGAGGGCTCAGGGGCCGATGCAGGAAGCCCACGGCTGGCGAAAGTGCAACGGAGCGGAGGGACCCCGCCTTTTGGGTGAATTACGCTACGGGGCGATGTTCCGGCGCAAACCGGCGCAGCCGGCGCCTGCCGACCGCTGGCTGGTAATCGGCCTGGGCAATCCTGGCCGCGAGTACGAGCGGTCCCGGCACAACGTGGGCTTTCTGGTGATCGACGAACTGGCCCGCCGGCACGGCGCCCGGGTGACGGACCGCGCCGCCAAATCGCTGACCGGCCGGATCCGCCGGGGTGAACACGAACTGGTGCTCGCCAAGCCGCAGACCTGGATGAACCTCTCGGGCCAGGCGGCGAAAGCGCTCAAGGCCAAATACGATGTGCCCCTCGGCCGCCTGCTCGTCGTTCACGATGAGCTCGACCTTCCGTTTGGCCGGCTGCGAATCCGCAGCGGCGGCAGCTCCGCGGGCAATCACGGGCTGGACTCGCTGATTGGGTCTTTCGGGACCAAGACGTTCCCCCGTATCCGGGTGGGGGTTGGCCGACCGGTGGGTGACGCGGTCGATTACGTGCTGAGCCCGTTCACCGACGACGAGCGAGCCCAGCTGCCCGACCTGGTGCGGCGGGTCGCGGACGCCGTCGAGTACACCGTGGAGCATGGCCTTGACCGTGCCATGACCGAATTCAACCGCGGCTAGACAGCCGGCTCATGAAATAACCGAGGACGGCAAGACCGGCGACGGCCGTCAGCGCCCCGCCCATCCATACCGCCGCCGACGGCCCGAAAAGATGCGCCACGATACCGGCCCAGATGTTGCCGATCGGCGTCACCCCGATGAAGAGCATCGAATAAAGGCTCACCATGCGGCCCTGCATCCGGTCAGGTGAGCGCACCTGCACAAACGTGTTCGTGCCGATCGAATAGACCGCGAACGACCATCCGATGACGAGCAGGAGCACGATCGACTGGCCGAAGCTCGGCATCACGAGGAACACCAGCTCCATTCCGGCGAAGAGAAGGCCGCCCATCACGATCCGGCGCGGCTCGAGGAGGACCCCACCGGCGATCGTCATAGTTATGGCTCCGACCAGTGAGCCCAGTCCCTGTGCCGCGAAGAGATAGCCGAGCGTGTCGGCGTCGGCGTGCAACACGATACGCGTGAACAGCGGCAGCACCAGGTTGAAGTTGGCGCCAAATGTGCCGGCGACGAACAGCAACAGGAAGAGCCCGGCCAGGGACGGTGTTCGAGCGACGTACCGCAACGCCTCGCCGATCAGCTGTACGGCGGTTTGGGGTGGGCCCTCCGTCCGTGGACGGCGACGTACGGTGAGCAAGGCCGCGATCACGCCGAGGTAGCTCACCGCGTTCAGCCAGAAGCAGACCGCCACGCCGAAGGCGGCGATGACAATACCACCGACTGCGGGACCGATGATGCGGGCGAGGTTGAAGGCCGTGGAGTTCAGCGCCACGGCACTCGCCAGCTCACCACGACCGACCATCTCGAGGACCGTGGCCTGGCGAGCCGGAAAATACAGAGCCTGGTTGACGCCCAGGGCGGCGGCGAGCACCATGACCATCGGAAGGGTGATGATGTGGGTGGTCGTGAGCACGGCGTACAGCGCTGCTCCCACCAGCGACACGGCCTGGGTCACGAGCAGGACATCGCGATGCGAGAAACGATCCACCACCGTCCCCGCGTACAGTCCGAAGAGCAGCACCGGGGCGTAGCTGAAGGCCCCGAAGACGGCCAACGCGAACGCCGAATCGTGCGAAAGCTGAAGGACGAGCCAGGCGCCGGCCACCGACTGCATCCAGGTCCCGACGACGGATACTGCCTGCCCCACGAAGTAGCGGCGGAATTCGGGGTACTGGAGGGCGGAAATCTGCACCACGGCGCGACGGCGTGGTTCGACAGTAGACGGAGTGGCTCGGATACGACTCAGTTTATCGGGGTTGCGCTGACGGCCGGCTTAAATCGCCGCTATAGCCTGGACGAGTTCCTTGAACTGCGCCGCGGCGGGTATCTGTGGTTGCTGGATCACGATAGGAAGCCGCCGTTTGCTCGCCGCCGAGAACTCATCGCGCTGGTACAGGATCATCGCCGCCACTTCCATCTTCAGCGTCGTGGCCACTTCGGTGCGGCTCAGCTGCAGACTGCCGTGCGGGTTCGAGATCACCAACCGAGTCCGATGGCTGAGAATCCCGGTCTCTTTGAGCCGTTCGAGAAACTGGCCGGTCAGCTCGACGCAAATGACTTCCGGCTCGACCACGATCAGGATGACGTCCGCCTCGCGCAGCAGTGGGAACGCAAACGGCGAGGGCTGGTTTCCCAGATCGGCGACGATCGTCTCGCCCAGTCCGCGGAGCGATGTAGCAAAGCCGCTAACAGCATCGGGACGGACATCCCGATACGCCGAGCCGCGGCGCACGCCGGGCAGCAACCGCAAGGGAACCTGGGGGTTGCGCATCAGGTAGCTCGACAACCGATGCACGCTGGCCGCGCCATCGTTCAGGAGCTCGCCCCAGCCCCAGTGATCCGGCACCGGGATGTTCAGCATGCTCGCCAGCGTTCCGACCGGCACCGCGAGATCCGCCAGCGCGACCGTCTCCGGCGCCTTTCCTCCGGCTGCCAGCGCGGCAAGGTTCATCGCGACCGTGCTGGTCCCGATCCCGCCTTTGGCGCCGGCAACGACCGTGAGCCGCCCACGCAACTGTGAGCCCTGCTGACGCAGCCGCTCGGCTCGATCGAGCATGACCTTGATCCGGGTCACCAGCTCACGTGACTCGATCGGCTTGACCAGATACTCGTCGGCGCCCAACTCGAGCGCGCGAACTTTGCCATCGATGCCATCGGCGGCCGAGAGCACGACGATCTGGGTGGCCGCCCCGGCGGGACCTTTGCGAATCCGTTCACAAACCATGAAACCGTCGACCTCCGGCATCATGATGTCGACGAGGACGAGGTCAGGCCGCTCTTTCTCCACCAGGGCGACACCCTCGTTGCCACCGGTCGCGACCTGCACCTCAAAACCAGCGAGGCCAAGCAACGTGTGCAGGTATGCACGGTTGGGCGCCTCGTCATCGATGACCGCGATCCGCGCCGTCACGGACCTGTAACTGCAGCGATAGGCCTGGTCTTTCCCCTTGGGGCGTGTCTCAGATCTGCAGGCCGAGGTACTCCAGGTCCCGCCAGATCAGGCCGTCTTTCAGGTCGACCACGCTGACGGACGGCTGTCGCACCCTTCCCTGCGGACTGGTATAGACCCACTCCCCGATCACGACCACGGTTTCATCCTGGCTCACCAACCGCTCCACCTCGAACGTTACGTCGGGAGTTCTGGCGACGGCCTGCTGGCTGAGCAGAAGGAAGGCGTCGCGACCGAGGATCGGTTCCGGAACCCCAGGGGTTCGATGGACCACGTCGGGGTGCAGACGCCGGGCGAAGCCTTCCCAATCTCGCGCCCTCAGCGCGTCGAGCGCGCCCGTCACGACCTCCGCCGCGTTCACGACAGCTGGAGGAGGATGTGACGGGCGAAGAGAAGGACGCCCACGATCGCCGCGCCGGCCGCGGCCACCAACACGGCAGCGGCCGCGACATCCTTCGCCCGACCGATCATCGGATGGTGCTCTGGCCAGGCGTAATCGATCAGGACTTCCAGGGTGGTGTTGAAGAGCTCGGCGGCGACCACCACCGTAAAGCAGAGGACGAGGGCGACGAACTCGATGACGGAAAAGCGCAGCACCAGCGCTGCGATCAGGACAACCGCGGCGGCGACGAAATGGACCCGTAGGTTTGCTTGTGAGGACAGGGCCCAGGCGAAGCCGCGACCGGCGTGACGGAAACTGTAGAGGGTGCGGCGCAGGTCGACACGGCGGGCGCGGCTCGGGCTGCCGATCCGCTCGGCTTCGAACTCAGCGTCGGAACGAGGCGTCATGGCGAGGATCCGAGAATACGGTTGGTGAGCGTGGTCATGGCGGCGTCGTCCGCCGGTTTGGCGTGGTCGTATCCGAGCAAATGGAGGAAGCCGTGCACGGCGAGCAGGCGCACCTCGTCGTTCACCGAATGACCGGCTTCGCGTGCCTGTCGCCTGGCGCGGGGCAGGGAGATCACGATGTCACCTAACCAATCTTCGGTCCCCGGCGGTGCCTGGAATCGCTGATCCGAGGGCTTTTCCCGCGCGGCGAACGCGAGCACATCGGTGGGCTCGTCGAGTCCCCGGTAGCGACGGTTGTACTCGCGCAGGTGCTCGTCGCCGGTAAGGGTAAGGACCGTCACGGTCTCTTCCGGTAGCGCAATCGCCCGTGCCCCGGCTTGCAGCAGGGCCTTGAGCCCATCCAGATCCACACCCGAGGCCAGCGACGCAGGACCCCAACGGCTCATCTGGATGAGCACGGGGTTATCCTACCGGGCCGGCGGGGTTCAGGCGGTCGGCTTGCCTGGCGTACTGTCGATGCGCCCGGCCAGGTAGCGGATGCCGATCAGACCGGCAGCCAGGACGACCCAGACCAGCAGGATCCAATCCTGCGGAACGGCCGAGCGCCGGCCCAGGTCGGCGGCCAGGGCGTCGGCCAGGATGAACGCGCCGATCAAGAGCAGGCCGGTGCCCTCCATCCGCGTCCGTCCCCTGGTCGGGTCCGTGCCCCGGCGGAGAAAGCGAGGGACCTTGCCAAAACCAATCATCGAAATCGCCGGGATGATCACGGCGGCCGCCGCCACATAGGCAAGCACGATGACCGAGCCCGAAAGGAGCATTACGTACATATCGCAGCCGCGGCCCCAACATTGCGCATGGGAGCGGGCTCGTTCAGGAAGGGCTGGGTCGGGCGTGCGTCGACGGTCGCGGCAGGGGAATGGTCTTGTCGTCCGCGTCGATGGTTCCGTCATGGCCGCCGCCGCTAGCATCGACCGCGGCGCCGGCCTTCGACGTTTCGGCGACGGCCGCCGGGTACTCGATCCTCGCGTGGTAGATGCTGACCACCATGTTCGCCATCGCCTCTTCGACCAGGTGGAGGTCGCGGAACGAGAGGTCGCACTCGTCCAGCTGGCTGTCGCGGACGAATCCCTGGACCATGCGATGCACATGGTCTCGGATGCCTTCGGTGCTGCGATCCTTGAGGGTTCGAGCCGACGCTTCGACGGTGTCGGCGATCATCACGATCGCCGCTTCCTTGGTCCGAGGGCGCGGACCAGGGTAACGGAAGTCTTCCTCCCTCACCTCGAGGCCCTGTTCGAGCGCCTGCCGGTAGAAGAAACGCTTGACGGTCGTCCCCTGGTGCTGCTGCACGATCTCCCGAATCGTGGTCGGAAAGTGGTACTGCTTGAGCAGCTCGACGCCCTCCGTGACGTGCGCGTTCAGGATGTCGGAGCTGGTTGTCGGCGAGAGGTTTTCGTGGATATTGCCGATATCGGCCTGGTTCTCGACGAAAAAGTGGGGCCGGCGAATCTTGCCAATGTCGTGGAAATAGCAGCCGACTCGCGCCAGGACCGGGTTCGCACCGACGGCCTCGGCGGCAGCCTCCGCCAGGTTGGCCGCCACGATCGAATGGTTATACGTCCCGGGCGCACTCACCATCAACCGTTTCAGCAATGGGTTGTTGGGCGTCATTAATTCCAACAGCTTCATAGGCGTGATGACGCGGGTGATCTCGCCCAGGAACGTGAGGGAGCCCGCCGCGATCAACGCCGAGACGAGGCCACTGATCAGCACAAGGGAACCGATGGCCAGGATCTCATCGAGCGATTGATGCCGCTCGATGAGAGAAAGCGAAATCAGAGTGACGAATTGCGCCCCCGCAACCAGGATGCCGGCTGTGACCCATTGACCGAGCCGCTCGAGGCGATGGACGTAGATCGATCCGATCGCGCCGCCCAGGAATCCCACCAGGGTTAGCGGCAGGACGTTGTCGGCGATGATCCCGGTCAGCAAACCAACGGCCAGCGCCACGATGATGCCCAGTCCGGTGTCCATCAAGGCGGCAACGAGGAGCGGCACCGCGGCCATCGGGATGAGGTACTGGGCGTTGGCATTGATCGGCACGAACACCTTGGCGACAACGAGCAGCCCGAGCATCAGGCCACCCAGGGTCGCGAGCTGTCGCGGGTCTCTGAGGATGGCCGGCCGGAACTGCATCAGGTACCCGAGCGCCACCGCGAACAGAATGATGACCAGCATGAAGACGGCCATGATCCGGGCCCAGTCGGTCTTCGGCGCCAGCAGGCCGACGGCCTGCGCCTCTTCCAGTTGGAACGGGGTCACCAGGTCCCCGTATCGAATGATTGTCTGGCCCTGAGCGACGGTCACGAAGACCGGGGGAACCGCGTTGCTGGCCTGCTGTCGCTTCAGTTCCGTCTCGGCCGACAGGTAGTTGACCTTCAGATAGGCGCGCACCAGCGTGGTGACTATCGACCCTCCGGTCGAATCCAGGTGGAGCGCCGCAGCCCGCGTCTGGGCCGTATCCTGGGCACTCTTCAAGGTATCGGCCTTGATCCCGTTGGTTTCCAGAGCCTGGAGGATGTCGCCCGCTCCTTTGAAAACGGTGGCGACGGTGCCCTCGTCGGCCTGGAGGAGGTACTGGCGCTGGGCGTCGCTCAGCTGCGGCTCGAGCAGGCTCAGTTGAGCGGAACGATCCGGTCCCGAGCTGGACGATCGCCGAAGCTCGGCAACCTTTGTCGCCAGTGTGTCGATCGCCTGGCGCTGCTGGCTGCTGACCGAGCCGTCGAACTGGTCCGGCACCTGCGCCGCGGCGACGGCGCGTGCCTCATCCCGCTTGGTCTGGCTCTCGTAGCGCAGCGATCGTTGCGACACGATGTCCTGGCTCGAGACGTCGCCCGCTCGCAGGTTGAGACGGTTTGGCAGGAAGTTTTGGGCGACCACCAGCGCGGTGGCCAGCGCCAGGATCAGCGTGATGGCGGCCGATCGAAGGTACGGCGGCCAGCGACGGCCTGGGCCAACATGGCCGAGGCGGAGGTCACGCGCAAAGAGACGACCGCGCCGCCGAAGCCGCTCGATCGCCAACGAGCCGCGCTGTCTCATCTATTCACCAGGGATCGCCTCGCCTTACGGCGAAGTCGGATTACGTGGTGCGAGCCCGCCGCTTACGCGCCGCCGCGATTTTCTTCTTGCGCTTCACGCTCGGCTTTTCATAGTGCTCGCGCCGGCGGACCTCAGAGAGGACGCCGTTCTGCTTGATCTTCTTATTGAAGCGGCGTAGGGCGCTCTCGAAGGTCTCGTTCTCGCGGACCTTGATCTCCGACAACCAGATTGCACCCCCTCTGCCCGGAGCCCATGTTGGGCAGAAGTATAGCCGCGCTCGACTTTAGGCGTCAACACAAATCCCCCCTTCTTCTCGCCTTAGGGAGGCGCGCGCCGGGCTTCACCAATCCCCTGCCGAACCGGTCACGCTGGTTCCCCAAACTCAGCACGAATCGGTAACAGCAAGGGATCGGCCTCGATGGCCGTCCCTTACCCCGCGTTCATCCTTGCAGAGGACATGATCCTCGAGGAGGTCGCACTGTAATGTTTACCGTCCTGACGACGTGGATCAGCGAGCGGATCATCACTGTCACCGCCGTGACCGTGCTGACCGTCGCGGCTGTCCCCACCACGCTGGTCATCGCCTCACACGATGATCACAACACGATCGCCGTCATCCAGCCCGCGGACGAGCATTCGAAGGTCCTGCTTGTCAGCGCCGTCAAGAAGGCCGGCGATGATCTCATCATCAAGCTCAGCGGCGCCGAGTCCGGATGCACGACCCAGGTGACCCAGGCGGTGAGCGCGTCGAAAATCGCCCCCGGCAAGATCCAGTCGCAGCTGGCAAAGGCGAAGACGCAAATTCATGGCAGCGTCGCTCCGATCGTCGCGGCCATCAAGAACGACGAAGACCGCTTCGCGCACCTCACCTTCGTGACGCCCCAGGACGAGGAGAACGAACTCGCC
>WNES01000892.1_pt1 | contig 14801 bp, 15 predicted proteins | sample 5399931 | NCBI WGS metagenome assembly WNES01 (sample SAMN13153332, study PRJNA577476) | soil metagenome | isolation source: 20 cm grassland meadow soil 2 days after 3rd rain plot 5 | place: USA:California | collected 2015-11-11
AAATCCTGCGCTACTCGCGCCACCTCATCCTTCCCGATGTGGGCGTCGAGGGACAGCAGAAGCTCAAGGCGGCGCGCGTGCTGCTGGTCGGGGCCGGCGGGCTCGGGTCGCCCGCGGCGCTCTACCTCGCCGCGGCTGGGGTCGGCACGCTCGGGCTGGTGGACTTCGACGTGGTCGACAAGACCAACCTGCAGCGCCAGATCCTGCACGGCACATCCACCGTCGGCGTGTCGAAGCTCCAGTCCGCGACCGCGCGGATCCACGACCTGAACCCGAACGTGCGCGTGGAGACGTTCGAGACCCGACTCACTTCGGAGAACGCGCTCGACATCATCCGCGAGTTCGACATCGTGGCCGACGGGACCGACAACTTCCCGACGCGCTACCTCGTGAACGATGCGTGCGTCCTGCTCGACAAGCCGAACGTGTACGGCTCGATCTTCCGATTCGAGGGCCAGGCGTCGGTCTTCCACGCGAAGCGGGGGCCCTGCTACCGCTGTCTCTACTCGGAGCCCCCGCCGCCGGGACTGGTTCCCTCGTGCGCCGAAGGCGGCGTGCTGGGCGTCCTCCCCGGCATCATCGGCTCGATCCAGGCGATGGAGACGATCAAGCTCATCCTCGGCGCTGGTCAGCCCCTGATCGGACGCCTCGTCCTGTTCGACGCGCTCAAGCTGCAGTTCCGGGAGCTCAAGCTGGAGAAGGATCCCGAATGCCCGGTGTGCGGCGCGCACCCGACCGTGACCGAGCTGATCGACTACCAGGCGTTTTGTGGCATCGGCGCGGAGCCGTCGTACGACGGAGCGGAGATCACCGCGCACGAGCTGCGGGACGAGTGGCAGCGCAACCCCGCACTGGTGGTGGTCGATGTGCGGGAGCCGCACGAGTACGAGATCGCCCACATCGACGGCGCGGTGCTCATGCCGCTGGGGGAGCTGCCGGATCGGCTGGGAGAGCTGGACGGTCACCACGAGATCGTGACGCACTGCCACCACGGCGCGCGCTCGCTCAAGGCGCTCGAGATCCTCAAGGCCGCGGGCTTTTCGAAAGTGCGGAGCTTGCGGGGTGGAATCGACGCGTGGGCCGTGAACGTGGATCCCGCATTGCCGCGGTACTGATCGACTTGGACACGGGTCTGAAACACGGTAGGGGCGCAGCATGCTGCGCCCCTACGTCGTTTTCCGCATGCCGAAGGGGGGACTCGAACCCCCACGGGCTTGCGCCCACTGGCTCCTGAAGCCAGCGCGTCTACCAGTTCCACCACTTCGGCGACGGCAGGGAACGGCGAATGTAAGCCGCGGTATAACCTCAAGTCAACTCTTGGCTTGACCGCTCTGCAGTCGGTTTCTATCTTGCGCTGGCCCGGTGGACAGAGTCTCCATAGCCCGCAACCCGCGGGCGCGACATGACTACCATCTCCTGGAGACGTGGGAGGCCGGCCTCGTGCTCACGGGAACGGAAGTCAAGTCGCTGCGCGCGGGGAGGGCGAGTCTGGGTGAGGCCTACGCGCACGTGCGCAACGGCGAGGTCTGGCTCGAGGGACTCTCCATCTCCGCCTATCTGCCGGGCAGCTACAACAACCCGCCGCCCGCGCGCTCCCGCAAGCTGCTGCTCCACGCGCAAGAGATCCGCAAGCTCATCGGCGGCACGAGTCGCAAGGGACTCACCATCGTGCCGCTCGAGCTGTACTTCAAGGACGGGCTCGCCAAGGTGGCGATCGCGCTCGCCAAGGCGAAGCAGCAGCACGACAAGCGGGAAGAGCTGAAGCGGCGCGTGGCGGAGCGGGAGCTCGCGCGGGGCGTCAAGGGGAAACGGACGTGAGCGTCCTGCTGTGGCTCGTGCTCGTGACCGCACCGCCCGCCCCGGCGCCGCAGACGGTGCTGATCGCCACGCCGCGGGGCGAGACGAGCGTGCCGGTGAGCACGGAGCGAGGCAGCGCCGCCGTCGCGGCCCCCCGGCTCGGGCCGCCGCTCGGTCTCACGGTGGCGCTCGACGGATCGCGGGTGACCGTCGGCCTCTCCGGGGTCGTGTTCGTGTTTCAGCTGGGCGCGCCGTTCGTGCGCGCCGGCGGCGTCGTATACGGACTGGTGGGGGAGCCGTATGTGGCGCGCGACACCGTGTTCCTGCCGCTGCACTGGCTGGCTGACTGCGTGCCGCGCGCGGTGGGCGGCCGCTACCGCTGGGAGCCGGCCCCGGGCGGCGACACGGGGCGTCTGGTGGAGCTACCGATCGCGAGCGCTGTGATCGCGACGCCGCCCTCCACACCCGCCACCGCCTCTGTCCTCCCCCCAAGCCCAGGCTCAACGCCGAATCCGATCACCGGGCTGCGGCTGCGCCACGGCGTTGTGATCGATCCCGGCCACGGTGGCGTCGACCCGGGGAACCCCGGGCGCTATTTCCCGAGCGGCCTGGTGGAGAAGGACATCACGCTGGCCATCGGACGGCTGTTACGGGCGGAGCTGACGCGTCGAGCCATCGTCGCCACGCTCACGCGGTCGACCGACACGCTGGTCGACCTGACCGATCGCGGGGCGCTCTGCAAGGCGGCGTGCGACCTGTTCGTGAGCATCCACGTGAACGCGATGCCCGACGGACGGCGCGCCGACCGCGTGAGCGGGGTGGAGACCTACTTTCTCTCGGACGCGAAGACCGAAGACCAGCAGCGCGTGGCGCAGATGGAAAACGAGGCAATCAGCTTCGAGACCGGAACGTCGAGCGCCGCAACGGGGCCCCTGGGATTCATCCTGCGGGACCTGCAGGTGAACGAGTACCTGCGGGAGTCGGCGCAGCTCGCCCAGCTGGTCCAGGACTCCGCGGCCCGGATCCATCCCGGCGGCGATCGCGGCGTGCAGCAGGCGGGTTTCACGGTGCTCACCACGGCCCGGCGACCCGCCATTCTCGTCGAGACCGGGTTCGCCACGAATCGCACCGACGGCGCGTTTCTCGCTTCGAGCCTTGGACAGCACAAGATCGCGAGCGCGATCGCCGACGGCATCGTCGCTTACTTGCTCGAGCTCGAGCGCAAGCGCGCCGTCGCAGCGCCGGCGAGGAGTCGGTGACGCTCCCTCCGATCCGGCTGTTCGGCGTCTCCTTCCAAAACCCCGTCCTCCTCGCTTCCGGCACCGCCGGTTTCGGGCACGAGGTGTCCGGTGTGATCGATCTCGAAGCCCTGGGGGGAATCGTCACCAAAGCAGTCACGCCGGAGGCGCGCCGCGGGCACCCCGCGCCGCGCGTCGCCGAGTTCGCGGGCGGAATGTTGAACGCCGTTGGACTCGCGAACCCGGGCCTCGAGGCCGTGCGGGAGCACGAGCTCCCCTGGCTCGCGGCAGCGACGCGGCGCGCCCGGGTGCTGGTGAACGTCGCCGGCGGGACCATGGAGGACTACGAGCGCGTGATCGCGGGACTCACGGACCTCTCGGTGATCACCGCGTTCGAGATCAATGCGTCTTGCCCCAACACCAAGGCCGGCGGGCTCGAGTTCGGCGCGACACCCGAGGGGCTGCGCGAGCTGGTGCGCCGCTGCCGCGCGGTTGCCACTCGCCCCATCGCGGTGAAGCTCTCCCCTGTACTCCCCGACATCGCGGGCATGGCGCGGGTGGCAGAACAGGAAGGGGCGGATGCCGTCACCCTGGTGAATACGATCCCGGGCATGCTGGACCGTCGACTGGGGAATGGGGCCGGGGGCGTCAGCGGTCCGGCGCTGCTCGCGATAGGGGTGCTGGCTACGCGCAAAGTGCGCACGGCGGTCGCCATCCCGGTCATCGGGGTAGGGGGGATCCGTACGGCGCGCGACGCGCGCGAGTACCTCACCGCGGGCGCGTCGCTCGTGGCGATCGGCACCGCCGCCCTCGCCGATCCGCGCGTCCCGGAGCGCGTGGCGCGGGAGCTCGGCCGTGGCTGAGCTCATCGTCGCGTTCGACCTCCCGAGCGGGCGTGAGGCGCTCGAGCTCGCGGCTCGGCTTCCCGGGCTGCGCTGGGCCAAGATCGGCCCCATGCTGCACGTGCGCGAAGGGCCCGCGCTGGTGCGCGAGTTCACGGCCCGCGGCGTGCGCGTATTCCTCGATCTCAAGTGGCACGACATTCCGAGCGTCGTGGCGGGTGCGGTCGAGGCGGCACGAGCGCAGGACGTCGCCCTGGCCACGGTGCATACGCTGGGCGGACCGGCGGTGCTCGCGGCCGCCGCGCAGGCCGCGGGCGAGATGGCGCTCGTCGGCGTCACGGTCCTCACCTCCCACGAGGCCGGTGACTTCGAGCGCGTGGTGGGGCGGGGCGTGCCCGACCTGGGGTTCGAGGCCGAACGCCTCGGGCGGTTGGCGGTGGCGGCGGGGCTCCGTGGCGTGGTGGCGTCGGGCCACGAGCTGGCACTGCTGCGCGAAATGCTCGGACCAGACGCCTGGATCGTGGTGCCGGGCGTGCGCGCGCCGGGCGATGCGCCGGACGATCAGGCCCGCACCATCACCGTGGCGGACGCGGTGGGCCGCGGCGCGACGCACCTGGTGGTGGGGCGTCCCATCACGCGGGCCGCCGACCCGCGTGGGGTGTACCAGCGCTTGATGGAGAGCCTATGAGGGAGTGGCGGATAGCGGTGGCGCTCGCGGTCAGCCCGGTTGTGACGGGTAGCGGGCTGGCCCAGGGCTCGCTCGCGGAGGCGGCCGAACGCGTGCGCCAGGCCTGGCTCGCCCACAACGTGCAAGCGGTTGTGGGGCAAAGCGCTAGTGTGGTGCTGCAGATCCCTGGAGCAGATCCCTCCGCGCCGGTCGACCGGGCGCAGGCCATCGAGCTGCTGCGCCGCCATCTGCGCGCCGGTGCCGAGCGGGGCCTACGCGTCAGCGCCGTCCGGGAGGTCGAGCCGGGACGCGGCTACGCGGAGCTGGACCGGCGCTACGTCGTCGCGGGCACGAGCGACGAACGACGCGAGACGATCTTCCTGGGGTTTCGGAAGCCCGGCCAGGAGTGGATGCTGGCCGAGTTGCGGAGTGCGCCGTAATCCCGCCCCTTGCGTGAACTTACGAGCCCGTCTATAGTTCGAGACTTAATTGGATTTTTCTCCGGAGCGTGCCGTTTGAAGGTTCGGACCAGCGTCAAACCGATCTGCGAGCATTGTAAGGTGATCAAGCGGCGGGGAGTCATCCGCGTCATCTGCAAGCGCAGTCCCAAGCACAAGCAGCGGCAGGGATAGGACGCCATGGCACGCATAGCGGGCGTCGACCTGCCACGCGACAAGAAAATTCTGTACGCCCTCCCGTACATCTACGGCATCGGCCTGCGAAACGCGAAGAAGATTCTCGCGGAGACCGGCGTCAATGCGGATGCGCGCGTTCGTGACCTGCGCGACGCGGAGGTCGCGCGGCTGCGTCAGGTGATCGAGCGGGACTACAAGGTCGAGGGCGCGCTTCGGACCGAGGTCGCGATGAACATCAAGCGGCTGATGGACATCGGGACGTACCGCGGCTCGCGGCATCGCAAGGGATTGCCGGTGCGCGGCCAGCGCACGCACACCAACGCGCGCACCAAGAAGGGGCCGCGGCGCGCGATTGCGGGCAAGAAGAAGCCCCTCCTGAAAAAGTAAATGGCACAAGCGAAAGCAGCGGGCGCGAAGCGCGCCAAGAAGGTGGTCGAGGCCGAAGGCATGGCCCATATCACGGCGACGTTCAACAACACGCTCATCACGATCACGGATATGCAGGGGAACGCCCTCACCTGGGGATCCTCGGGCAAGGCCGGGTTCCAGGGCTCCAAGAAGTCGACCCCGTTCGCCGCCACCGTGGCGGCCGAGCAGGCGGCCCGCGAAGCGATGAATCTGGGCGTCCGGCGCGTGCACGTGCGCGTGCAGGGCCCCGGCTCGGGGCGCGAGTCCGCGATCCAGGCGCTCGCCACGGCGGGCCTGCAGATCCGCTCGATCCGCGACGTGACGCCGATCCCGCACAATGGGTGCCGGCCGCCCAAGAAGCGGCGGGTCTAAGGCATGGCGCGCTACACCGGGCCGGCGTGCAAGCTGTGCCGTCGCGAGGGGACGAAGCTGTTCCTCAAGGGGACGCGCTGCCTCACCGAGAAGTGCGCGGTGGAGCGGCGCGCGTACGCCCCGGGTCAGCACGGGCAATCGTCCGGGCGGCGGCGCAAGGCATCCGACTATCAGCGTCAGCTGCGGGAGAAACAGAAGGTCAAACGCATCTACGGGCTCTCGGAGCGGCAGTTCCGAAACATTTTCGATCGCGTGCTGAAGGAGCCCGGGGTGACCGGTGAGGCGCTGCTCGTGGCGTTGGAGAGCCGCCTCGACAATCTCGTCTATCGGATGGGCTTTGCCGTGTCGCGCCGGCAGGCGCGGCAGCTGGTGCGGCACCGTCACGTGCAGGTGAACGGCCGCACGCTGGACGTGCCATCGTACCGCGTCGGCCCGGGCGACGAGGTGAAGATCGCCGATGCGAGCCGCGAGCTCGTGCTGGTGAAGCATGCACTCGAGCAGTTCGGCCGGCAGCAACCCGTGTCCTGGATTCAAGTCGATACCGACAAGGTGCTCGGTCGGATGACGCAGCGGCCCACTCGCGACGCCATCCCGATCGCCGCACAAGAACAGTTAATCGTCGAGCTCTATTCCAAGTGATGACGACTCTTGATTTGAGCGGGCTGGTCCGCCCCCACCTGGTCGAGATGACCAAGCGGGAAGACAACCCGAATGCCGCCGAGTTCCGCCTCCAGCCGCTCGAGCGGGGCTACGGCTACACCCTCGGCAACTCGTTGCGTCGGATGCTGCTCTCCTCCCTGCGGGGCGCGGCCGTTTGGGCGTTCCGCCTGGACGGCGTCGTGCACGAGCACCAGACCATCCCCGGGGTGGTCGAGGACGTGCACCAGATCATTCAGCGGCTGAAGCAGCTGACGCTGGTGCTGGCGCCGGACGTGGACGAGGCGGTCCTGCACATCAAGCACGACAAGGCCGGTCCCGTGTACGCGCGCGACATCGAGGCGCACAGCGCGGTGAGCATCGTGAATCCCGACCAGCTGCTGTTCACGGTCCAGGACGACCGCGACATCGGGGGCGAGCTGTACGTCAACAAGGGCCGCGGCTACGTGGAGGCCGAGCAGCACCCCGTTGATCGCACCATGCCGGTGGACGTCGTGCGGGTGGATTCGATCTACAATCCCGTGCGGCGCGCCAACTTCACCGTCGCGGAGACGCGCGTGGGGCAGCGCACCGACTACGACCGGCTCACGCTCACGGTCGAGACCAACGGGACCATTTCTCCCGAGGATGCCGTGGCGTACGCGGCGGCGCTGGCGCAGGAGCACTTCCGGTTCTTCGTGGACTTCGGCAAAGTGCCGATGGTCGCGGCGCAGCCCGCGGGGAACGGCGGCGGCGCGGCGACGAGCCGGCTGCGCGAGGTGCTCGCCCGCTCGATCGACGACGTGGGACTCTCGGTGCGCTCGGTCAATTCGCTCAAGAACTCCAACATCCGGACCCTGGGCGACTTGGTGCAGTATCGCGAGGAAGACCTGCTGAAGGTGAAGAACGTCGGCGAGAAGGCGCTGGGCGAGATCGCCGAGCTGTTGCGCCGCGAGGGGCTCAACTTCGGGATGAAGTTCGAGGAGACCGAAGACGAGCTGAAGGTGGTCGACGCCGGCGCCGCGCCGCAGGCGCAGGTGAGCGAGGGAGACGCGGAGTAATGCGCCATCGCGCCAAGGGACGCCAGCTGTCTCGCACGGCGAGCCACAAGAAGGCGCTGCTGGCGAACCTCGCCACGAGCCTGTTCCGCCACGACCGGATCGTCACCACCGAGGCGAAGGCGAAAGAGCTCCGGCCCTACGCCGAGCGCCTCATCACCCTGGCGCGACGCGGCGACCTGCACGCGCGTCGCCTGGTGGAGCGCCGCCTCAAGGATCGCGACGTGACGCACAAGCTCTTCAAGGACGTGGGGCCGCGGTTCGCGTCACGGCCCGGGGGTTACACCCGCATCATCAAGCTGGGCCATCGCGCGGGCGACGGCGCCGAGGTGGCTCGGATCGAACTGCTGGGTGCGTGACCGACCGACGGGCGGGGGGAAGCGGCGGCTGCAGCAGCAAGGGGGACCCAGGGTCCCCCTTTTCGTTAGGCCGCTTTGGTGACGCGGTTCGACTTGAGACAGCGGGTGCAGACCCGCAGGCGGCGCGTGGTACCGTTCACCACCGCGCGCACGCGCTGGAGATTGGGATACCAGCGCCGGTTCGTCTTATTGTTCGCGTGGCTGACGTTGTGCCCCGTGATGGGGCCCTTGCCACAAATCTCACACACTCGCGCCATGGGCCTGCCCGACGAAAGAAATGAGCGCCTCGAAAAAGCGGCCTAAACCTATACCGGCCCCTCGGTCCGGGCAACCCCGACGCACCGCGTTGATCACCGGGATCACGGGACAAGACGGCTCGTATCTCGCCGAGCTGCTGCTGGCGAAGGGCTACGAGGTCGTGGGCGTGGTGCGCCGTACCTCGCACGATTCCTACGAGCGCATCGGACACCTGCTCGACCGCGTGCACATCGTGCCCGCGGACTTGCTGGACCAGCACTCCCTCACGACCGTGGTACGCGACGCGAAGCCGGACGAGATCTACAATCTGGCGGCTCAAAGCTTCGTCCCCACGTCCTGGACCCAGCCGGTGCTGACGGGCGAGTTCACGGCGCTCGGGGTCACGCGCCTGCTCGAGGCCGTACGCCTGGCGCACCCAGCGGCGCGCGTCTACCAGGCGAGCTCGTCCGAGATGTTCGGCAAGGTGCGGGAGACGCCGCAGCGCGAGACGACGCCATTCTATCCGCGCTCCCCCTATGGCGTCGCCAAGGTGTACGGCCACCTGATTACCGTGAACTACCGCGAGTCCTACGGGCTGTTCGCCGTCAGCGGCATCCTCTTCAATCATGAATCGCCTCGCCGCGGGCTCGAGTTCGTCACGCGCAAGGTGTCGGACGGCGTCGCCCGCATCGTGAAGGGAAAGGCGCGCGACCTGCACCTCGGAAACCTCGACGCCCGACGGGATTGGGGGTTCGCGGGCGATTACGTGGACGCGATGTGGCGCATGCTGCAGCAGCCCAAGCCCGCGGACTACGTGGTCGGTACGGGCGAGACGCATGCGGTGCGCGAGCTGTGCGAGCTGGCATTCTCGCATGCGGGGCTCGACTGGAAACAACACGTCAAAGTCGACCCGCGCTTTGTGCGGCCGGCGGAAGTCGACGCGCTGCAGGCCGATCCGAGCAAGGCGGTACGCGAGCTCGGTTGGACGCCGAAGACGAGCTTCGCCGATCTGGTGCGCATGATGGTGGATGCGGACCTGGAGCGGTTGTCGTGAAGGTGCTCGTGACCGGCGCCGACGGCTTTGTGGGCCGCTGGCTCATCCGCCGGCTGCTCGGCGACGGGCGTGAAGTTTACGGCGCGGTGCGACCCGGCCAGAGCCCCGCGCCCGTCCCACCGGCGGCCGATCTCACGCCCGCCGAGCGGCAGGCGGTGCGATGGCTGCCCCTCGAGCTCCTGGACGCCGAATCGGTACGCAAGGTGGTGGACCTCCCGTATGACGCGGTGGTGCACCTCGCCGCCATCTCGTCGGGTACCGAGGCGACGCGCGACCCGGGCTACGCCTGGACGGTGAACGCCGCCGGCACTGCCCGCGTCGTGCAGGTGCTCGGGGAAGCCAAGCGGACGGGCCGCGCCGATCCGGTCGTGCTCGTCATCTCGACGGGCGAGGTGTATGGCGCCTCGCACGAGTCGCGGCCTCGCCGCGAGACCGATCCGGTCGCGCCGTGCTCACCCTACGCGGCGAGCAAAGCGGGCGCGGAGCTCGCCGGACTCGAGGTGTGGCGTCGCACCGGCCTCCGCGTCATCGTGGCCCGCGCCTTCGCGCACACCGGGCCCGGCCAGGACACGCGCTTCGTCGTGCCGGCGTTCGCGGAGCGGCTGCGCTTCGCGAAGCGGGTGCAGGCGCCGGTCGTGAAGGTGGGGAACCTCGAGCCGGTGCGAGAGTTTCTGCACGTGCGGGACGTGGTGGACGCCTACGCGCGGCTGCTGGTGAGGGGCCAGCCGGGCGAGACGTACAACGTCGCGTCAGGGCAGGGGATCTCGTTGGAGGAGGTATTCTTCCGGTTGGCCGATCTGATCGGTGCCCGGCCGATTCCGGAGGCCGATCCGGAGCTGGTGCGTGGCGGGGACATTTTCCACCTCGTAGGCGACGCCGCGAAGCTCCGCGCGGCCACCGGCTGGGTGCCCCGGTACACGCTCGACGACACGTTACGGGAAGTGCTCGATGCCCAAGCGGACTGACCTGCGACGGATCCTGCTCATCGGCTCCGGGCCGATCGTGATCGGCCAGGCCGCCGAGTTCGACTACTCCGGCACCCAGGCCGCGAAGGCCCTGCGGGAAGAGGGCTACGTGGTCGTGCTCGTGAACTCGAACCCCGCCACGATCATGACGGACCCGGAGCTCGCCGACCGCACCTACATCGAGCCGGTCACGCCCGATTGGGTGCGCAAGGTGATCGAGCGCGAGCGCCCGGACGCCCTCCTGCCGACGATGGGCGGGCAGACCGCGCTCAATGTGGCGATGGCGCTCGTCAAGGACGGCACGCTCGAGCGCTTCGGCGTCGAGCTGATCGGCGCGAACGCACGGGCCATCCAGATGGCCGAGGACCGGGCGGAGTTCGGCGCCGCGATGCGACGCATCGGGCTTGCGACGCCGCTGGGCCGCACCGTGGCGTCCGTGGCGGATGGGCTCGCGGCCGTGGGCGAGACCGGGTTCCCGGCGATCATTCGACCGTCGTACACGTTGGGTGGCACGGGTGGCGGCGTGGCCTACAACCGCGCCGAGTTCGAGGAGCTGGTCGAGCGAGCGCTCGAGCTGTCGCCGCTGCACACGACACTCATCGAGCGCAGCGTGCTCGGATGGAAGGAGTTCGAGCTCGAGGTCATGCGCGACCGGCGCGACAACGTGGTGATCGTATGCTCGATCGAGAACCTCGATCCCATGGGCGTGCACACCGGCGACTCGATCACAGTGGCACCGGCGATGACCCTCAGCGACCGCGAGTACCAGCGCATGCGCGACGCGGCGATTGCCATCATCCGCGAGATCGGCGTCGAGGCGGGCGGCTGCAACATCCAATTCGCCGTGAACCCGGTCGACGGCGAGATGCTCGTGATCGAGATGAACCCGCGGGTGTCGCGCTCGTCCGCGCTCGCGTCCAAGGCCACCGGGTTCCCGATTGCCCGTATCGGCACCAAGCTGGCCGTCGGCTACACGCTCGACGAGCTGCCGAACGACATCACCAAGACCACGCCCGCCTCGTTCGAGCCGGTGCTCGACTACGTCGTGGTGAAAGTGCCACGGTTCGCGTTCGAGAAGTTTCCCACGGCCGATTTCCGTCTGACGACGCAGATGAAGTCCGTGGGCGAGGCGATGGCCATCGGGCGCACGTTCAAGGAGGCGTTCCAGAAGGGGCTCCGGGCGCTGGAGATTGGCCGGCCGGGCTGGGTGGCCGGCGCGTCCCTCGCGGACGACCGGCTGACCAGCGACAGCCCGGAGGATCTGCGGGTGGCCCTGCGGACGCCCACGCCCGAGCGGATCTTCCAGATCAAGCGGGCCCTGCTGGCGGGAGTCTCGGTGGACGAGGTGGCGCAGGCGTCGGGCATCGATCCCTGGTTCCTCTTTCAGATGGAAGAGCTGCTCGAAGCGGAGCGCTGGTTCGCCGCGCTCCCCCCCGGGGAGACCGGCGCCGCCGAGCTGCGCCGCATGAAGCGCATGGGCTTCTCGGACCGGCAGCTCGGGACGCTGCGCGGGATCTCCGAGGGGACGGTGCGTGAGGCGCGGTGGCGGCTGGATGTGCACCCCGCCTACAAGACCGTGGACACCTGCGCCGGCGAGTTTCCGTCCGCGACACCGTACCTCTACAGCTCGTACGACGCCGAGAACGAATCGGAGCCCCTCGGCGCCCAGGGCATCGTGATCCTCGGGAGCGGGCCGAACCGCATCGGGCAGGGGGTGGAGTTCGACTATTGTTGCGTGCGCGCCGGGCTCGCGTTCCGCGAGCTCGGCTTCAAGACGATCATGATCAACTCGAACCCCGAGACGGTGTCGACCGACTTCGACATCTCGGACAAGCTGTACTTCGAGCCGCTCACGTTCGAGGATGTGATCGAGATCGTGCGGTGGGAGCGGCCCAAGGGCGTCGTGGTCCAGCTCGGCGGGCAGACGCCGCTGCGCTTGACCAAGCCGCTCGAGGCGGCCGGGGTTCCCATCCTCGGCACCGCGCCCGACTCGATCGACATCGCGGAGGATCGCGGGCGCTTCGAGGCGCTGGTGGATCGTCTCGGCATCACGCAGCCGGCGAACGGCACGGCGCGCTCCGTCGAAGAGGCCGTGAAGGTGGCCGAGCGGATCGGCTTCCCGGTGCTGGTACGGCCCTCGTACGTGCTGGGCGGGCGAGCCATGGAGATCGTCTACGATCAGGGCTCGCTGCGCGACTACTTCGAGAAGGCGGCGCGCGTCGCGCCCGAGCATCCCGTGCTGATCGATCGCTTCCTCGAGGACGCGTTCGAAGGCGACGTCGACGCGTTGGCCGACGGAACACGGTGCGTCATTGGCGGCGTGATGCAGCACATCGAGGACGCCGGGGTCCATTCGGGGGACTCCGCCTGTGTGATGCCGCCCTATCTGATCGGCGATCGGCAGGTCGACGAGATGCGCCGCTACACCAAGGCGTTCGCCGAGGCGCTCGGCGTGGTGGGCCTGATCAACGTCCAGTACGCCATCAAGGACGGCGTGGTCTACGTGCTGGAGGTCAACCCGCGGGGGTCCCGGACGGTCCCGTTCGTGAGCAAGGCCACCGGGGTGTCCCTGGCCAAGCTCGCGGCGGCGGTCATGACCGGCCACACCCTGGACGAATTGGGTGTTCCCGATGACCTTCCGCTCCCCGGGGTGGCGGTGAAGGAGGCGGTCTTCCCCTTCACGAAGCTCCCCGGCGTCGATACCATCCTGGGCCCGGAGATGCGGTCCACCGGTGAGGTGATGGGGCTGGCGGACAGCTTCGGGATGGCTTTTGCCAAGGCGCAGATCGCCGCCGACGGCAGCCTGCCGCTGGCCGGGGGGATCTTCGTGACGGTGAACGACTCGGACAAGCCGACCGTGCTGCCGATCGCGCGGCGGTTCCACGAGCTGGGGTTTCGACTCACGGCCACCGAGGGCACCGCGCGGTACCTGCGGTCCCGCGGTGTGCCGGCCGAGCGGGTGGCCAAAGTGCACGAAGGGCGGCCCAACGCGATCGATCTGATCGTGTCGGGCGAAGTCCAGCTGTTGATCAATACGCCCCTCGGGAAGTTCACGCAGGCGGACGATTACGCGATCCGGCGGGCGGCGTTGATGCACCGCGTGCCGTACACGACGACGATGTCGGCCGCGAGCGCCGCCTGCGATGCGATCATCGCTCTGCGCAGCCGAACCGGCAGCGTGAGGAGTCTCCAAGAATGGCACGAAAGAACGACCGTCGAAAACCGGCCGGGGCCCGCAAGGGAAGCGGTCCGGGCCTAGCGAAGGGACCGGCCAAGCCGGCGGGGAAGGCGGGCAAAGCGGCTGCCAAGCCGTCGGCCGCCGCCGCGCCGCCTGCTCCGAGGGTCAAGTTCCGGGGCCGGGTGCTCGAGAACGAGCCCCTGGCCCGCCACACGACCTATCGGATCGGCGGGCCGGCGCGCTACCTCGTCATGCCCGCCGACGTCGATGACGTCGTCAAAGCGCTCGAGCTCGCGCAGGATCGCGGGCTCCCGTGGGTGGCGCTCGGCCTTGGCTCGAACGTGCTCGTCAAGGACGCTGGCTTCCCGGGCGTCGTGATCCGCATCGGGAAGGGTCTCGACCGTTTCGAGATGAAGGGTGCCACCGCCATCGTGGGCGCCGGTCTGCCGACGCCGCTCCTCGCCCGTCGCACCGCCGAGGCGGGCTTCGCGGGCGTGGAGCGCTTCATCGGGATTCCGGGCACGGTGGGCGGCGGCGTGTACATGAATGCGGGCGCGCACGGGGCCGAGTTCGCGGAAGTGCTCACGGAGGCCACCGTGATGGATGCCAAGGGGAAGATCCGGCAGGTCCTGCGCAAACAGATCTCGTTCAAGTACCGGTCCTCGAACCTCGGCACCGTGATCGTGGTCGAGGCGAAGCTGGCGCTCATCGAGGAGCCGCCCGCCAACGCCGTTCGACCAGCCGTGCGCCGGCTCGGTTTTCAAGAATCCGGGGGGCCCCCGGACCGCCGGCGCTTTGATCGACGAATGCGGGCTGAAGGGCTTCACCATCGGCGGCGCTCAGGTCTCGCCGCTGCACGCGAACTACATCGTGAGCACCGGCAACGCGACGGCGAATGACGTGCTCAAGCTCATCGAGCACGTCCGGAAGACGGTCGCCAAGAAGACCGGCGTCGAGCTGGAGCTCGAGGTCAAGGTGATCGGGGCCTAGATGGCGGAATTCTTCGTCCATGAATCGAGTTACGTCGACGACGGGGCGCAGGTCGGCCGGGGCACGAAGATCTGGCACTTCTGCCACGTCATGCCCGGCGCGGTGATCGGCGAGCGCTGCAACCTGGGCCAGAACGTGGTGGTGATGCCCGGTGTGCGGATCGGCAACAATGCCAAGATCCAGAACAATGTATCGATCTATGAGGGCGTCACGCTCGAAGACGACGTGTTCTGCGGGCCGTCGTGCGTGTTCACCAACGTGATGAACCCTCGCAGTCACGTGCCGCGCAAGCATGAGTATCGAACCACCCTCGTAAAGCGCGGCTGCTCCATCGGCGCCAACGCGACCATCGTCTGTGGCGTGAC
>WNES01000833.1_pt1 | contig 14715 bp, 10 predicted proteins | sample 5399931 | NCBI WGS metagenome assembly WNES01 (sample SAMN13153332, study PRJNA577476) | soil metagenome | isolation source: 20 cm grassland meadow soil 2 days after 3rd rain plot 5 | place: USA:California | collected 2015-11-11
CGGCTGATGACCGGATCGTTCGGCAGCCTTGCCGTCATCACGTCGGCGACGTTCAAGCTGTATCCAATACCGGCGGCATCACGCACCGTCGTGATCGATGTCTCGGAGGACGCTCGCTTGAAAGGCTCGCGCCACCTGACCGATACGCGTAGCGCGAGCCTTTCAGGCGAGCGTCCATTCGATCGCCTCGATGCCGTCGTCTCGTCGCTCCTGGCGAGCCAGTTGACGCCGACGGCGATCGAGCTCGAAACGAAACCGCTGCGTCTGCTCGTCCGCTTCGAGTCGATCGAGGCGGCCGCGACCGAGCAGGCACGTCAGGCGACGCGGATCGCCGAATCGAACGGTGCGGGGACGACGATTGTCGCGGGCGCCGATGAGACGGCGCTGTGGGAGGCGCACGAACGGCGCGCCTGGGAGGACGACGGCGCGGTCATCAAGCTGACGCTGCTGCCGAAGGACTTGAGCGCCACGCTCGCGTGGCTCGCGTCGACCGGCGAGGCGTGGGAGATGATCGGCCGCGCGGGCGTCGGCGCGCTGCTGCTGCGCGTCGACGGCGACGCCGCGGCTCAGGCGCGGGTGCTGAAAGATCTTCGCGCGCGCTTCGCGCCCGGCCGCGGCAGCGCCGTCCTCGTCCGCGGATCCGAGGCGCTCAAAGCGCTTGTCGACGTGTGGGGGCCGCCCGGCGACAGCCTTCCGCTGATGCGCGCGGTGAAGCAGCAGTTCGATCCTGAGGGGCTGCTGAATCCCGGACGCGGGCCCTTCGGGTTGTGATCGACATGATCCTTTCCTGATAGAAGGAGCGCACGTGATTCGTTCGATCGTGTTCACCGGAGCGGTCTGTCTCGCGTTGACGGCAAAAGACGTTGTTGCGCAGCCAGTGCGCGCGGTCCTGCGCCCGCCCGCGCAGGTAGGACCGGCCAAACCGGAAGACGGGAGCGCGGCGCCCGACGGATACGCGCCGATTCCAGAGTGGCTCGGGCAGACGCGGGCGCCGAGGCCGCCGAAGAGCGCCGCGTACGACGTCGAAACCGTCGCTGTCGGGTTCAACGGCGCGTTCTGCTTCGACTTCCTCCCGGACGGCCGCATCATCGTCGGCGAACGCGGCGGTCGGATCCGGATTGCCGGCCGCGACGGTAAGCTGTCGGAGCCACTCGGCGGCATGCCGCCGAACTTGTTCGCGCGCGGCGGTCAAGGTCTGTTCGAGGTGCGGCCCGACCGTGCGTTTGCATCAAACCGCACGATCTACCTGACCTACACCGTCTTGCCCGACGATGCGAATCCATCGGCATTGCCGCGCAGCCCCGGCGTGCTGATTGCCGCGCGGGCGAAGCTCTCGACCGACGACCGGCGCCTCGAGGATCTCAAAGTGCTGCTGGACGCAGAAGGCACCGGCGGCCGTCTGATTCAGGCGCGCGACGGCACGCTGTTCATCACGTCGACTGCTCCCGACGGCATCGGCGTCAACTCGGTCGACTGGCCGCAGCCGCAGCAACTCGACAGCAACATGGGCAAGGTGCTGCGCATCAACGCGGACGGATCGATTCCGACCGACAACCCGTTCGTCGGTCGCGACAGCGCGCGCCCCGAGATTTTCGCGATCGGCGTCAGAGACATTCAGGGTGTAGCGATTCATCCCCGCACGGGCATGCTGTGGACGAGCGAACACGGACCGCGCGGCGGCGACGAGATCAACGCGGTGGCGAAAGGAAAGAACTACGGCTTTCCGGTCATCAGCTACGGGCGGGAGTACAGCGGTAAGCCGATCAACGGCGACAAGACGCGAGAGCAGGGGATGGAGCAGCCGGTCTATTTCTGGACGCCCGATGTCGCGCCGGCTGGCATCGCGTTCTACGGCGGAAAACTTTTTCCCGCGTGGCAGGGCAACCTGTTCGTCGCGACGCTCGTCGGCAAAGCGCTCGTCAGGCTCGTGCTCGAGAACGATCGGGTCGTCGGCGAAGAGCGCTTGCTGACGGATCTCGATAGCCGCATCCGCGGCGTCAGCGAAGGGCCCGACGGCGCGCTCTACGTGCTGACGGACGGCAACGCCGGCAAGATCGTTCGGCTCGTGCCGCATCGTCACGACAGCAACCGCTGAGCTCGCAGCGCGATCTCACGATCGTCGACGTCTGATACGTCGTCAAAGTCTATCCGTCCGTCGTGGATCTTGTGATCAACCTTCCTCGGGCTCGATTCGAAGTGCCTCTCCTCTGATCGACTTGTCGACGATTTCGATCAGATGCAACGACGGTATGGCGTGCTGCGCGAGGTCGAGACCGGATGCGATCTGCATCATGCAGCCAGGATTGCCGGATGCGACCACGTCGGCGCCGGTACGGAGGATGTTCGCGACCTTGCGATCTCGGAGCGCGCCGGCCGCGTCAGGCTCCAGCAGGTTGTAGATGCCGGCCGATCCGCAGCAGATGTCCGACTCGAGGATCTCGCGGAGCTCGAGTTGCGGAATCGTCTGCAGCACGCGTCGCGGCTGCTGCCTGACGCCTTGCGCATGCTGCAGATGGCAGGCGTCGTGGTACGCGACCGCGATCGGCAGCGGATGGCGCTCGGCCCTCGGCTCGAGATCCGCGAGCAGTACCGACACGTCGACGCACCTGGATGAAAACGTCCGCGCGCGCTCGGCATACGCCGGATCGTCGCGCAGCAGCTCGCCGTACTCTTTCATCGCCGATCCGCATCCGGCCGCGTTGATCGCGATCTGATCGACGCCGGCGCGCTCGAACACGTCAATCGTGTTCCTGGCGGCGTCAGCAGCGTCCCGCTCGCGGCCGGCATGCAGCATCAATGCGCCGCAGCACCGTTGCTCGCGCGGTGCGACGACCTCGCATCCTTCCGCCGCCAGTACACGCGCGGTGGCCGCGTTGACGTGGGAAAAGAATACGCGCTGCACGCAGCCGAGCAGCAGGCCGACGCGCCGGCGTGCCTCGCCCTGCGCGGGGATCCGCTCCGGCAGCTCGCGCGTGGCGCCGCTGGCGGGCAGCGGCGGCATCAGCCGCTCCATCGCTGCGATTCGGTCCGGCACGAGCTTCATCAAGCCGATCGCGCGCACCAGCCGCTGGAGCCCGGTCTGCTGATAGAGGCGCAGAGGAGCGGCGAGCGCGCGCAGCCGATCGGGATGTGGAAACACGCTGAAGATCACTTCGCGGAACAGTCGATCGCCAGTCGATCGTTCGCCGTGCCGCTCCACCTGCGGCCGCGTCGCTTCGATGAGGCGGTCGTACTTCACTCCCGACGGACAGGCCGTCAGGCACGCCATGCAGCCGAGGCACGTGTCGAAGTGGCGTTGATACGCGCCGTTCCATTCGGCGCGACCGTCGAGGCCGGCCTTCATCAAGTAGATGCGGCCTCGGGGCGAGTCGGCTTCCTGTCCCCACAACACGTACGTCGGACACGACGGCAGGCAGAACCCGCAGTGGACGCAGTCGTCGGCGAGCTCCCGCGAGGGCGGACGGTGTGGGTCGAAGATCCCCGTGAGGTTCGGCACGTTCATTCGGAAGATACCCTATCTGCGATCGGGCGTGATGACGCGGCCGCCCAGCTTGCCGGTGAACGCCTCCGCATCTTTCTCGACGACGCCGTTCACGAGAACGTACTCTATTCCTTCCGCGAGCTGATGCGGGTTCGTGTACGTCGCCGCATCGCGCACGTTCTTCGGATCGAAGACGAGGATGTCGGCCCACGCGCCGGGGCGCAGCACGCCGCGATCCTTCATTCCGAACACCGATGCCGGCAGGCTCGTCATCGATCGGACGGCGAACGGCAGATCGACGACGCCGCGCTCGTTGACGTAGACGTGAATCTTTCGCGCGAACGCGCCGTTGCCGCGCGGATGCGGCTTCCCCTCGCCGAACGGCGTCAGGTTTCCGTCGGTGCACGTCATCGTGAACGGCTGCTTCATGATCAGCGCGATGTCGTCTTCCGACATGTTGAACGACACGAGGCTCGCCTCGCCCTCGACGAGGAGGTCCATCACCGCTTCTTCCGGCGGCTCGTTCATGGCTTTCGAGACCGCGGCCAGCGTCTGTCCTTCGAGCGACCGGTTCGGGCGATAGAGGGAGATGACCAGCTTGTCGGCGCCGCCCCGCCGCTGGAAATTGCGGCGGATGTCTGCGGCCAGCCGCTGGCGCTCCGGACCCTGGATTCGTTTCAGCATCTCCGGTCGGCCGCCGACCTCGGCCCACCGCGGGATGAGCGCGCCGACGATGCCCGTGCCGCTCGCGTCGTACGGATATTGATCGGCGTAGACTTCGACGCCGCGCTCGCGCGCCTGCCTGATGCGCTCGACGAGCGCCATCGACAATCCCCAGCTCGCCGGCCCGAGCGCCTTCATATGCGCGACGATGCCCGGCAGGTGTCCTTCTTCCGAGATGCGAATCACTTCGTCGACGGCGGCGACGACGCCGATGTTGAAGTCCGCCTCGTCGCGGATGTGGCTTTCGTACACGCCGCCCATATCGCCGACGACTTTCGCGAGCGCGATGACTTCATCGGTCTTTGCGTAGTTGCCTGGCGCGTAATAGAGGCCCGACGACAAACCGATTCCGCCGGCTTCCATCCCGTTCTTCGCGAGCGCGACCATCCTCGCGAGCTCGTCCGCGCTCGGCGCGCGATCGGCCATGCCGAGCACCTCGCGCCGAATCGATCCATGCGGCACGTACAACGCGACGTTGACGCCGACGCCGCGCTGCTCGTAGCCGATCCGCTGCGCCCGCAGGTCCACCGGTCCGCCGCCGTCCGGGTTGAGCGCGACGGTCGTGATGCCTTGCGCGATCAGCTGCCGCGCATCCTTCAACGAGTCCGCCAGACCGTCCGACGCGTGCGAATGGACGTCGATGAAGCCCGGCGAGACCGTCAGCCCGCGCGCATCGATGACGCGAGACGCTGCTGCGTTGCCGAGCCGTCCCATGTCGACAATCCGCGCGCCGCGGATTCCGATGTCGGCGGCCAGCCACGGATTGCCGCTGCCGTCGAGCACGCGGCCGCCCTTGATCAGCACGTCATAAGGCTGGGGTGCCTGAGCGGCCAAGGAAGCCGCGACCGCGAGGCACGCAACCGCAATCGTGCAGAGTCGATGGTTCACGCGCGATATGTTACGCGCAGGCGCCGGCAGCCCTAAAGGGCTGCACTACGGCATCAAGAATGTAGCGCAGGCTTTCAGGCCTGCCTTTTGCTGAAACAGGTGCGGATGGCGAAACTGCCGAGCGCGTGGAAGCGTTTGCAGCGTGAAGCCGCGAAGGAGATCCACCTCCGCCACGTCGACGATGAGCGCACCGCCGGCATCCGCCGGGTCGGCCGCCAGAACCGCTTTCGCTACGTCGCTCCCAATGGCCGCACGATTGCCAATCGCGCCGAGCTCGAGCGCATCCGATCGATTGTCATCCCGCCGGCGTGGACGAATGTGTGGATCTGTCCCGACGCCAACGGCCACATTCAGGCGACGGGGCGCGACGCGCGCGGACGCAAACAGTACCGCTATCACCCGCGCTGGCGCGAAAAGCGTGACGAAGCCAAGTACGAACGCCTCGTCCCGTTCGCGCGGATGCTTCCGCGCATTCGCCGCCACACCCGCGCCGATCTGAAGAAGCAGAGGCTGCCGCGGGAGAAAGTGCTCGCGGCTGTCGTGCAGCTGCTGGAGAAGACGCTGATCCGCATCGGCAACGAGGAGTACGCCCGCGACAATCATTCCTTCGGGCTGACGACGATGCGCGACCAGCACGCGAAGATCAGCGGATCGAAGGTGCGATTCGAGTTCCGCGGCAAGAGCGGCATCCGGCACGCCGTCGATCTCGAGGACCGGCGGCTCGCGAAGATCGTCAAGGCATGCCGCGATTTGCCCGGCTACGAGCTGTTCCAGTACGTCGACGAAAGCGGTAAACGGCAGGTGATCGACTCGGCCGACGTCAACGAGTATCTCAAGGACATCACCGGAGCAGAATTCACCGCAAAGGATTTTCGGACGTGGGCGGGCACGCTGCTGGCCGCCGAGGCGTTGAAGGCGCTCGCGCCATTCAAGTCGCAGGCCGAGGCGAAGCGCAACGTCGCCGGTGCGATTCAGGCCGTCGCGAAGCGTCTCGGCAACACCGTGGCCGTGTGCCGCAAGTGCTACATCCATCCCGCGATCCTGGCGGCGTACATGGAAGGCGCGGCGATCCCCTCGGATGAGGCGGCTATAATCGCGCGATGCCGTCGCGGAGTGTCGGCCGCAGCGTCGTCCGAAAAGAAGGGCGCGGCAAGGTTACGGGCGCGGCGCGCTACATCGACGACCTCACGTTCCCGGGTCTCATTCACGCGCGGACGATCCGCTCGACGATCCCGGCGGGCGAGATCGTCGACGTCGCGTTCGGCTTCGACACGACCGGCTTCACGCTAGTCGACTACCGCGACATCCCCGGACGGAACATTGTCGCGCTCATTGACGACGACCAGCCGTGCCTGGCGGAGCGGTTGGTTCGCCACGTCGCCGAGCCGATTCTTCTGCTGGCGCACGCCGATCGCGAGGCCCTGCTCGCCGCTGACGTACGGATTCGGTATCGCGAGGCGGTCCCGACCTACGACGCGACGACGTCGCCGATCGCGTTCAAGACCATCGCGATTGACAAAGGACGGATCGACCAGGGTTTTCGCGAAGCGGACGTCATCGTCGAAGGCGAATACCGGACAGGTCATCAGGAACAGCTCTATATCGAGCCGAACGGCGTCATCGCCGTGCCCGAACACGGCGGCGTGACGGTGTACGGGTCGATGCAGTGTCCGTACTACGTCCACCGCGCGCTGAAAGTGCTGCTCGATCTGCCCGACGACAAAGTCCGCGTCGTGCAGACTGAGACCGGCGGCGGCTTCGGCGGCAAGGAAGAGTACCCGTCGATGATCGCCGGACACGCCGCGCTCGTCGCGATCAAAGCGCAGCGGCCGGTGAAGCTCGTGTACGACCGCGTCGAGGACATGCTGGCGACGACCAAGCGGCACCCTGCCGTCATCCGCCACCGCACTGGCGTGAAGCGCGACGGGACGCTGACCGCGATCGACATCGACGCGGTCATCGACGGCGGCGCGTACGCGACGCTCAGCGCCGTCGTGTTGTCGCGCGGGGTCATCCACGCGACCGGACCGTATCGCTGCGATCACATCCGCATCCGCGGCCGCGCGACGATGACGAACACGCCGCCCAACGGCGCGTTCCGCGGCTTCGGCGCGCCGCAGACGCAGTTCGCCGCCGAAGTGCACATGGATCGCATTGCCGAGGCGCTCGGGATCGATCCGGTACGCATCCGCGAAATCAACGCGCTGCGGCCGGGTGACAGAACCGCCACGGGTCAACGGCTCGGGAGGGACTGCAGCGCCCTCGCGGTCCTGCGCGAGACCGTCAAGCGAACGGATTTCAAGCGGAAATGGCGGGCATACGCTCGGCTGAAAGCCTCGCGCTGCCTGAAAGCCTCGCGCTACAAAGAGGGCGGCAGCCGTGGCATCGGCCTCTCCTTGTTCTTCCACGGCGCCGGCTTCACGGGCGGCGGCGAGGTGAAGCTCGCCTCGAAGGCCTCGCTCGCGCTGACCGACCGCGGCGCGCGGATTCTCGTCGCGAGCACGGAGATCGGTCAGGGGACGCGGACAATGCACGCGCAGATCGTCGCCGATACGCTCGGCGTGCCGTACGACTGCGTCGACGTCAACGCCGCCGACACCGGCCAGGTACCCGACAGCGGGCCGACCGTCGCCTCGCGGACGTGCATGGTCGTCGGACGCATCCTGCAGCGCTGCGCCGAAGACATGCGCGAACGGCTCGGTCGCCTGACGCCGCGTGAGTATTTGAAGCGCCACGGTCCGCTCGTGATCACCCGGGAGTACGAGCGGCCGACCGACATGGCGTGGGACGACAACTCGTATCGCGGCGACGCCTACGGCACCTACGGCTGGGCGTGCGACGTCGCGGAAATCGAGGTCGACCGCGAGACGTGGGAGGTGAAGCCGATCGCCTTCACGACAGTCCACGAGATCGGCAAAGCGATTCACCCCGTGCTGGCGCTTGGGCAGATCGAAGGCGGCAGTGCGCAGGGCCTCGGGTACGCGCTGCTCGAGGAAGTAGTGATGCGCGACGGCCGCATGGCGAACGCGCAGCTGACCAACTACATCATCCCCACGACGCTCGACACGCCGCCGATCGACGTGGTCATTCTGGAGAATCCCTACAAGCACGGACCGTTCGGCGCGAAAGGCGTCGGCGAGATGCCGATCGACGGTCCGGCGCCCGCGGCGATCAACGCGCTCCGCAACGCGGGGTTCGACCTGCGGGAGATTCCCGCCACTCCTGAGAGAGTCATGGTGAGCGAAAAGCAAGAACCCCGACATGCGCTTCACGCTTAACGGCAAGCGCGCCCGCCTCGACGTGCATCCGATGAAGCGTCTTCTCGACGTGCTCCGCGACGATTGTGGCTTCACGGGCACGAAGGAAGGATGCGGCGAAGGCGAGTGCGGCGCGTGCACCATTCTCATCGAGGGAATGCCCGTCAACTCGTGCCTCGTGCCGGCCGCGCATGCCGACGGCGCGCGCGTGACGACGATCGAAGGGCTCGACGGGCGGCACCCGCTGCAGCGCGCGTTCGTCGATCACGGCGGCGCGCAGTGCGGCATCTGCACGCCGGGGATGATCATGGCTGCCGTCGCGCTGGGGCGGAAACCGACGCTCGAGCAGATTCGTGTCGGTCTCGCCGGGAATCTCTGTCGGTGCACCGGGTATTCGGCGATCTACAGATCGATTAGACGCGCACAGTAATGCAGTCAGTTATTTCCACGCGGCCGCTGCTTCGACCTCGGTCTCTCGAGGATGCGCTGGCGATGCTGCGCGACGAGCCGACGCTGACGCCGCTGGCCGGCTGCACCGACCTGTACGTCGCGCTGAATTTCGGCACGTTGAAGGACACGCGGTTCCTCGATCTGTGGCGGCTCGATCGCCTGCGAAAAATCGAGCTTCGCGGCGGCGCGTTGTCGATCGGCGCGCTCGCCACCTTCACCGATCTGATCCGCTCGACGCTCGTGCGGAAGCGCCTGCCGATGCTCGCAGCCGCGGCGCGCGACGTCGGCGGCGTCCAGATCCAGAACCGCGGCACCATCGGCGGCAATGTGGCGAACGCCTCGCCGGCCGGTGACACGCTGCCGGTCCTCGCCGCCGCCGACGCAGTCGTCGTGCTCCAACAGGCCGGCGGCATCCGCCGCGTCCCGTTCGATGGGTTTTACACCGGCTACCGGCAGACGGTCCGCCGCCCCGGCGAGCTCATCGTCGGCATCGAGATTCCGCCGGTTCGCGGACGGCAGTTCTTCCGCAAGGTCGGCACGCGGGCGGCGCAGGCGATTTCGAAGATTGTGATGGCGGGCATTCTCGGCCCGGCGACCGGCTCGGGACGAACCGCACGCATCGCGCTCGGCAGCGTCGCGCCGACCGTCGTGCGCGTGCCGCGGACCGAGGCGGCGCTCGCGTCCGGCGCGTCGATCGAAGCGGTCCAGCGTACGCTTATGGAAGAGATCGCGCCGATCGACGACCTCCGATCCACAGCCGAGTACCGCCGGCGCGTGGCCGCCAATCTCCTCGCACGCTTCGTCTGCGGCGCGTCCCGCGGGTAAAATACTTCGTCCCCACTCGACTTTCCCATGAGAGCCGCCGTCGTCGCATTGGCAGATCTGGGTCGCAGTGCACGCATGCGCTACCACGCGCTGGCGCTGGCGACGCAGGGTGTCGACGTGGATCTCGTCGGGTTCGAAGGGACGCCGCTGCCCAAAGCGGTCACCGGCGATCCGCGCATCACGATCCACCGGCTCGATCCGGCGACGCTGCGTCTGCGCGGCGGATTCAAGGGCGCGACCTACGCGGCCGCCGGACTCTTCGACGCGGCGCGACTCAGCTTCCGGCTGTGGCGCATCCTGCGGACGCTGCCGCAGCCGGACCTCGTGCTCGTCCAGAACCCGCCGCACTTTCCGACGATTCTCGTCGCGTGGCGATCGCTGCACCGGCGCGGCGTGCGCTTCGTCATCGACTGGCACAACCTCGGGTACACGGTGCTGCGCACGCGGCTGGGCCGATGGCATCCGGCTGTACGGCTCGCTCGATGGTTCGAACGGCGCGACGCGCGCCGCGTCAACGCGAACCTCTGCGTGTCGCGCGGCCTTGCGGCGTTTCTCGAGAGCCGCTTCGACGTCGATTCGGCGCGCGTCCTCTACGATCGGCCGGCGTCGGTGTTCACGCCGATGGACCGCAGCGAGCGCGAGCGCTTCCGCCAGGCCTTGTTCGGCCGGCTCGGCGTGCACGCCACGAACGTCGGCTTCATCGTGTGCCCGACGAGCTGGACGGAAGACGAAGACTTCGATCTCGTCATCGACGCCGTCGCGTGGCTCGAGGAACGCATTCGCGGATGGGAAGCGACGGGCCGCCGGCGGTTTCCGGATCTCGTCATCCTCGTGACGGGCGATGGCGTGCGTCGCGCGGAGTTCGAGCGCCGGTTCGCCGGATTGCCGGCCCGGCGCGTTCAGCTGCGCGCGCGCTGGCTCGAGCCGGAAGATTATCCGCGCGTCGTCGGCAGCGCCGACCTCGGTCTGTGCCTGCACCGCTCCTCGTCGGGGCTCGACATTCCGATGAAGGTCGCCGACCTGTTCGGCGCCGGCGTGCCGGTGTGCGCGCTCGACTACGGCGCGTGTCTGGCCGAGCGCGTCCGCCACGGCGACAACGGGCTGCTCTTCTCGACCGCGCGTCAGCTCGCCGACGTGATCTTCGATCTCTTCGAAGCGTTTCCCGGCAATCAGTCGTCGCTCGATCGTCTGCGCACCGGCGCGCGTCGATCGGCGCGGCCGACGTGGGAAGAAGGATGGTCGCGCGACGCGAAGCCGGTGCTCCTGCCCGATGGGCAGCCATGATCGCGGCACTGAAAGGGCCGCGCCACACGAATCGCAGAGAACCGGGCCACACGAATCGCGGAAGGCGGCGACTTTGTCACTCTGTGGGGCGGGCCTTTCAGGCCCGCCTTATAATTGGCGTTTCGTGAAGAGGGATTCATGTCTACGATCAGCTCTACCGACGTTCAAGTCCTCGACAATTTCATCGGCGGCCGCTGGGTGACGGCGCGGACCACCGAATTCTTCGACGTCCACAATCCCGCCATCGGCGACGTCATCGGACGCACGCCGCTGTCGACCTCATCGGATGTCGACGCAGCCGTGCAGGCCGCGGCGACTGCGTTTCCCGCCTGGCGCGACACGCCGGTCAACCAGCGCGCGCAGGTTCTCTACAAGCTGAAGGCGCAGATGGAAGCGCGCTTCGACGAGCTCGCGCGCATCGTGACGACCGAGCACGGCAAGACGCTCGACGAGGCGCGCGGCAGCGTGCGGCGCGGCATCGAGTGCGTCGAGGTGGCGTGCGGCGCGCCGTCACTGATGCAGGGGACGGGGCTCGAAGACATCGCCGCCGGCATCGATTGCCACGTCGTCCGCCAGCCGCTCGGCGTCGTCGCGGCGATCGCGCCGTTCAACTTCCCGGCGATGGTGCCGATGTGGTTCATGCCGTTCGCGATCGCCACGGGCAACACGTTCGTGCTGAAGCCGTCCGAGCAGGTGCCGCTCTCGCAGCGCAAGATGATGGAGCTCCTGCAGAAGAGCGATCTGCCGTCCGGCGTTGTCAATCTCGTGAACGGCGGACGCGAGGTCGTCGACGCGATTTGCGATCATCCGGACATCCGCGCCGTCTCGTACGTCGGTTCGACGCCCGTGGCCAAGCATGTCTATCAGCGCGCGACGCACGCGGGCAAGCGCGTGCAGGCGCTCGGCGGCGCGAAGAACTTCGTCGTCGTGATGCCGGACGCCGATCTGGAGCGGTCGATCGGCGTCATCACCGAATCATTCTACGGCTGCGCCGGCGAACGGTGCCTCGCCGGCAGCATGCTGGTGCCGATCGGCGAGGCGCACCGCGATACGCGCGATCGCATGGTCGCGGCCGCGAAGGCGCTGAAGGTCGGCGACGGCACGCAGCCCGGCATCGGCATGGGACCGGTGATCAGCGCCAAACACCGCGACCGCGTGGTCAGCTACATCGAGAAGGGAGTCGCGGAAGGCGCCAAACTGCTGGTCGACGGCCGGCAGACGCGCGTCGCCGATCGCCCGAACGGATACTTCCTCGGGCCGACGGTGTTCGACGAGGTGTCGCCGCGCATGACGATCGGCCACGACGAGATCTTCGGACCGGTGGCGTCCATCTGCCCGGTGAAGACGCTCGAGGAGGCGATCGCGCTGATGAAGTCGCATCCGAACGCGAACGCGACGTCGATCTTCACGTCGAGCGGCAAGGCGGCGCGCGAGTTCGCCAGGCACGCCGATGCTTCGATGGTGGGCGTCAACATCGGCGTGGCCGCGCCGATGGCGTACTTCCCGTTCGGTGGCGCGAAGGATAGCTTCTTCGGCGACCTGAAAGCCCACGGCCGCGACGGCATCGAGTTCTACACCGATAAGAAGGTGACGATTTCGAGATGGTTTTAGTGAGGTTGCTGGCTGCTGATGACGTGTTGCTAGCCGCTGGTGGCTGGAGTCAATCTGCGACGTTCTGTTCTGGATACACGCGAGGGTTACGGCCCGCGCGTGGGGGTGGGGCCCCACGCGAATAAGAAAATGGTTCTGAGGACGCTGATCAAGAACGGCACGATCGTCACCGCGGTCGACCAGTACAAAGGCGACCTGCTGCTCGAGGGCGAGAAGATCGCGCTGATCGGCACGTCACTCGGCATGGAAGCGGACAAGACGATAGACGCCAGCGGCAAGTACGTGCTGCCCGGCGGCATCGACGTCCACACGCACCTCGACATGCCCTTCGGCGGCACGACGTCGGCCGACGATTTCGAATCGGGCACGACGGCGGCGGCGTTCGGCGGGACTACTTCGATTGTCGACTTCGCGATTCAGTACAAAGGTCAGACGCTCCACCACGCGTGGGAGACGTGGGCGAAGAAGGCCGAGAGCAAGGCGGTCATCGACTACGGCTTCCACATGATCATGACCGACCTGAACGATCAGACCGAGCAGGAGATGGACGCGCTCGTCCGCCAGGGGATCTCGTCGTTCAAGCTCTTCATGGCCTACCGCGGCATCTTCATGCTCGACGATGGGAGCATCTTCAAGGCGCTGCTGAGGACAGGGAAGAACGGCGGCACGATCTGCATGCACGCGGAGAACGGGGACGTCATCGACGTCCTCGTGCAGCGCGCGCTCGCGGAAGGGAAGACGGCGCCGAAGTATCACGCGCTGACGCGTCCGGCGCGGGCGGAAGCGGAAGCCACGCATCGTGCGATTGCGCTCTCCGAGATCGCCGACGTGCCGATCTACATCGTTCACCTGTCGGCCGCCGAAGCGCTCGAGATGGTGACCGAGGCTCGCGATCGCGGCCTGCCCGCGTACGCCGAAACGTGCCCCCAGTATCTATTTCTGTCGTACGACAACTACGAAGAACCCGGTTTCAACGGCGCGAAGTACGTGATGAGCCCCCGCTTCGCGAGAAGGCGCAGCAGGAACAGCTGTGGCGCGGCCTCGCCTTCAACGATCTGCAGTGCATCTCGACGGACCACTGTCCGTTCTGCATTAAGGAGCAGAAGGAGCTCGGTCGCAACGATTTCTCGAAGATTCCCAACGGCGCGCCCGGCATCGAGACGCGCATGAGCCTCGTCTACGACGGCGGCGTGCGCGCGGGCCGCATCTCCCTGAACCGCTTCGTGGAGCTGACGTCGACCTCACCCGCGAAGATCTTCGGCCTGTTCCCGCGCAAAGGGACGATTGCGCCGGGCTCGGACGCCGATGTCGTCATCTTCGATCCGCAGCGGACGATCACGCTGTCGGCCGGAACGCTCCACATGAAGGTCGATTACAACCCGTACGAAGGACGTCAGGTGACAGGCGCGGCCGACACCGTGTTGTCGCGCGGACGCGTGATCATCGACGGCGGGAAATTCGTCGGGCGACCCGGCAGCGGGTGCTTCCTGAAGCGCTCAACCAGAAGCTGATGCGGTGGTAATCCGGAGCACCCGCGTCGTTCTTGCGGATGGCGTCCGTGCCGCATCCATCCACGTCGAGAACGGCGTCATCGCACGCATCGACGACGATCGCTCGAATCGCGGCGACCTCTTCGATGCGGGCGATCTCGTCATCCTGCCGGGTCTGGTCGACACGCACGTGCACGTCAACGAACCCGGCCGCACCGAATGGGAGGGCTTCGACACCGCGACGCGCGCCGCGGCAGCCGGCGGCGTGACGACGATCGTCGACATGCCGCTCAACAGCGTGCCCGCGACGACGACCGTCGCGGCGCTGGACGAGAAGCGATCGGCGGCGCGCGGACGCTGTCACGTGAACGTGGCGTTCTGGGGCGGCGTCGTGCCCGGCAACGCCTCGCAGCTCGAGCCGCTCGTCGATGCCGGCGTGCGCGGGTTCAAGTGCTTCCTCGTGCCGTCGGGTGTCGACGAATTTCAGCACGTCGGCGAACCGGAGCTGCGCGAGGCGATGCCGGTTCTGGCGGGCCGCGGCGTCCCGCTGCTCGTCCATGCGGAATCACCCGAAGCAATCCTCCCCCCGACGCGTTCGACCTACGAAGCCTACCTGGCCTCCAGACCACCTGAAGCCGAAGTCGAAGCGATCCGAATGATCATTCGGCTCGCGCGCGAATTCGGGACGCGGACACACATCGTCCAC
>WNES01001828.1_pt1 | contig 14576 bp, 11 predicted proteins | sample 5399931 | NCBI WGS metagenome assembly WNES01 (sample SAMN13153332, study PRJNA577476) | soil metagenome | isolation source: 20 cm grassland meadow soil 2 days after 3rd rain plot 5 | place: USA:California | collected 2015-11-11
CTACACCGACGAGGCCGTCACACGGCACGGCGTGCTCGAGCCCGGCTCCGCCTACGTGCAGAAGCCGTTCACGCCGGATGCTATCGTCCGCAGGGTGCGGGAGGTGCTCGACCGGTGAGCGCGGCCCCGGCCGGCGGCCAGCGGGGGTGACGCGCGTCACGTCCCGCACCGGGGAGTTGCTCCGAGGTGGCCGCCGGGTGAGTATTGGTGCCCCTGAGAATGACCACCACAAAGTCCGCCGCACCCGTGGTCCGCGACGCCGATGCCGAGCTCGAGGCGTTGTTCGCGGCGATCAACGACGTCATCCTCGTGCTCGACGCCGAGGGTCGCTACGTCAAGATCGCTCCCACCAACCCGTCCCTGCTGTACCGCCCGGCCGCGGAGCTGCTCGGCAAGACCCTGCGGGAAGTATTCGATGGCGCGCAGGCGGAGCAATTCATGGAGTACATCCGTACCGCGCTCCAGACCCGGACGACGGTCCACTTTGAGTACAGCCTGCCGATCGGGGGCCGCGAGGTCTGGTTTTCCGGGGCGATCTCGCCCATGAGCCGCGATCAGGTGGTCCTGGTCGGCCGGGACATGACCGAGCGACGGCTCGCCGAGCGGGAGCTGCGTGAGACCCTGTCGTTGCTCAACGCGACGTTCGAATCCACGGCCGACGGGATCCTGGTGGTGGACCTGGCGGGGCGCATTGTCAGCTTCAACCGCACGTTCGCGGAGCTGTGGCGGATCCCCGACTCCATCCTCGAGGCCAAGGACAGCGCCCAAACGCTCGCGTTCGTGCTGGAGCAGCTCGCGGACCCCCAGGGATTCCTGAGCAAGATACGCGAGCTGTATGCGCGCCCCGACGCGTCCAGCTTCGACGTCCTGACCTTCAAGGACGGCCGTATCTATGAGCGCTTCTCCCAACCCCAGCGGATCGCCGGGAAGAGCGTCGGCCGCGTGTGGAGCTTCCGCGACGTCACCGAATCGAAGCGGGCCGAGCAGATTCAGCTCGCCACGTACCGGATCTCGGAGGCCGCCCACGCGGCGCGCACGCTGCAGGACCTGTTCGCCGCCATCCACGGGATCGTGGGAGAGCTGATGCCGGCGAAGAACTTCTACATCGCGCTCTACGACCCCGCGGACGACCTCCTCACCTTCCCGTACCACGTGGACGAGTACGACAGCGACTTCCCGTCCAAGAAGCCCGGCAAGGGATTGACCGAATACGTGCTCAGGACCGGCCAGCCGTTGCTGGTCACGCCGGAGTTACACGCGGAGCTCGAGCGCCGCGGCGAAGTCGAGCTGATCGGGCCGCCCTCGATCGACTGGGTCGGCGTCCCGTTGAAGATCGGCGATCGCGCCATCGGCGTGCTCGCCGCGCAAACCTACGCCCCCGGCGTCCGGTACCGCGACACGGAGAAGCACGTCCTGCAGTTTGTCTCCACGCAGGTCGCCATGGCGATCGAGCGGAAGCGGACCGAGGAACAGCTGCACGAGAGCGAGCGGAAGTACCGGCTGTTGTTCGAGACCAATCCCGAGCCGATGTTCGTGTACGATTTCGACACGCTGCGCATCCTGGCCGTGAATGGGGCTGCCGTCGTCCGGTACGGACACACGGAGCCCGAGTTCCTGCAACTCACGCTTCGTGATATTCGCCCGCCGGAGGAGCAGGCCCGGCTCGACGAAGAGCTGGCACAGCGGTCCGCCGACGGTGCCGTGCGCACCGGAGTCCGTCACTGGACCAAACAGGGCAAGCGATTCGACGTGGATCTCATCGCGCGGCCGCTCGAGTTCGCCGGCCGCCGCGCCCGGCTCGTGCTGGCCCGTGATGTGAGCGCGCAGCGCCAGCTCGAGGAGCAGCTGCGCCAATCGCAGAAGATGGAAGCCGTGGGGCAGCTGGCGGGCGGCATCGCCCACGACTTCAACAACCTGCTCACGGCCATCCTGGGGTCGACCCAGTTGCTGCTGCACAGCACCCCGCCTGGCGACCCGCGGCGCGAGGACGCGGAGGAAATCCGGCATGCGGGGCTGCGGGCCGCCGAGCTCACGCGGCAGCTGCTGGCATTCAGCCGTCGGCAGGTGCTCGCTCCCAAGGTGCTCGACCTCAACGCCGTGGTCGCGAACGTGGATCGCATGCTGCGGCGGCTGCTCGGCGAAGACGTCGAGCTCGTCACGTCGCTCCAGCCCGCCGCGGGCGCGGTCAATGCCGACCCCGGGCAGCTCGAGCAGGTGCTCCTGAACCTCGCCGTCAATGCCCGCGATGCCATGCCCGGCGGCGGGCGGCTGAGCATCGGGACGACCCGCGTCACGTTCCAGGAGGAGCCCGCCGAGCGGCGCCACCGCATGCCCGCCGGCGACTACGTCTGCCTGGCGGTCGCGGACACCGGTGTCGGCATGGATGAGACGACCCAAGCACATCTGTTCGAGCCGTTCTTCACGACCAAGGAAGTCGGCAAGGGCACCGGCCTCGGGCTCGCCACGGTGTACGGCATCGTCAAGCAGAGCGGCGGCTATATCTGGGTCTACAGCGAGGTGGGGCACGGCACGACCGTCAAGGTCTACCTCCCGCGCGTGCCGGGTGTCGCCGAGGCGCCGGCGCCCGCGGCCGAGCCCAAGCCGGTGCGCGGGGGCGACGAGACGGTGCTCCTGGTCGAAGACGCGGCCCCCGTGCGCGCGCTGGCCCGCCGGATCCTCGAAGCCCGCGGCTACCGGGTGCTCGACGCACCCGACGGGCCATCCGCGCTGGACCTCTCCGCCCGCCACGGGGGCGGGATCGATATCCTGGTGACCGACGTCGTGATGCCCGGGATGAGCGGCCGAGAGCTCGCCGAGCGGTTGGCCCCCGAGCGGGCCAGGATGAAGGTGCTCTACACGTCCGGCTTCACCGATGACGCGATGGTCCGCCAGGGCGTTCTGAACGCCGGTGTCGCGTTCCTCCAGAAGCCGTTCGTGCCGGACACGCTCGCGCGGAAGGTGAGAGAAGTGCTGGACGGCTAGGGCGGGCCACGGCTATTGCCGGTCCAGGATCTCCCTGATCCGAGTCAGCAAGTCCGACTCCGTCCACGGCTTGTGAAGGAGCGGAGCCGACGGATCGAGACTCGCGGCGCGCTCGGGGTCCGAGTAGCCGCTGGCGAACAGGAACGGCGTGGTGTGACCCGCTCGACGCGCGGCGTCGTACAGCGCGTGCCCTCCCAGGCGCGGCATGACGAGATCTGAGAACACGAGCTGCACGCCCGTCGCTTGGCGCAGGGCCTCGAGTGCCTCGAGGCCATCCGCCGCGGTGACGATCTGGTATCCCGCCGCTTCGAGGATGCGCTTGGCGGAGCGGCGCAGCTGGTCGTCGTCCTCCACGACCAGCACCGTTTCGCGGCCGCCGCGAACCTCGGCCACACCGGCGCGGGGGCGCACCGCCACGGCCACCCCGTCGGCGATGGGGAAGTAAATCCGGAATCGCGTGCCCTTCCCCGGCTCGCTGTCCACCTCGATACCGCCGCCGTGCTGCTTCACCAGGCCGTACACCGTGGCCAGCCCCAGCCCCGTTCCCTTCCCGGGCGGCTTGGTCGTGAAAAACGGTTCGAAGATGCGCGCCTGCGTCTCCTCGTCCATCCCGATCCCGGTGTCGCCGACGGCGAGGCACACGTGCTCGCCAGCCCGGACCGCGCCACACACGAGACGTTGATCCTCGGTGAGGTGCGCGTGGCTGGTCTCGATCCGCAACACGCCGCCGTCCGGCATCGCATCCCGCGCGTTGGTCGCGAGATTGAAGAGAATCTGCTCCGCGGCAAGGACATCGGCGCGCACTTCGGGGAACTCGTCTCCCCCCGACATCACGATCTCGACGTCGGCAGGCAGAATGCGCCGCAAGAAGCCGGACAGATCGGAGATCAGCCCGCCCAAGTTGACCGGTTGGAGATCGAGTCTGGAACGGCGCGCGAAGCCGAGCAGCTCCTTCACCATCACGCGGCCCCGCAGGGCCGCCGACATCACGTCGCGCAGGTCGGCGTGGGCATCCGCCTGGCCGGACGGCAGCACCTTCGCGACGAGCTGGGCGTTCGCGAGGATGATGGTGAGCAGGTTGTTGAAATCGTGCGCGATGCCACCGGTGAGCTGGCCGATCGCCTCCATCTTCTGAGACTGCCGCAGCTGCTCCTCCAGCGCGCGCCGCTCCGTCACGTCCTCCGCGATCGTTTCGAAGCAGTCGATGGCGCCGTCGGGCCGTCGCACCGCACGGCCGGAGAGCCGCACCAGGATCTCGCCACCGTCCCGGCGCCTCCACAGCACTTCGATCCCCTCGACGACATCGTCCGAATCGAAGCGCGCGAGAATCCGCCGGCGCTCTTCCGAGTCTGCGTACACGTCGGCCCCGAGATCGACGGCCAGCAGCTGCTCCTTGGACTCGTAGCCGAGCATCCGCACCAGTGCGGCGTTGACGGTGAGGAACCGCCCCTCGACGGAAGACCGGTAGATGGCGTAGGCCGCGTGCTGCACCAGGGCGCGGTGGCTCTCCTCCGACTGACGCAGCGCGGCCTCCGCGCGGCACCGCTCGGTGATGTCGGTCCCGACGCCGATCACGCCCGCCACCGCCCCCTCGGCGTCGCGGACCGGCGAATACCACGCTTCGAACACGACGCCGAAGACCTCGACGGTCGATGAAAACATCTCCCCCGTGAGGGCGCGCCGCACATCCGCGAGCGCCTGCGGCAGGTCTGCGAACAACTCGAACGCCGAGCGGCCGATGAGGAGGGCGGGCCGCAGGCCGACGGCGTCGAGGCCCCGCCCCTCGACCATCGTGAACACCCCGTCGCGATCGAGCGCGAACAGCACGAGGGGCGCCCCGGCGATGACCGTCCGCAGCCGCTCCTTGTTCTCGCGCAGCGCGCGCTCCTGGCGCCGTCGCTCGGTGACGTCGCGGGCGTTGACGATCAGCTGGGCGGCGTCCCCGGGGCCCACGCGCGCCTGGCCCACCGCTTCGAGCACCCGCCACGAGCCGTCCTGCGCCCGGAACCGGAACTGCGCCGCCTGGGGCACTCCGGGGGCGCGGATCGCGCCCGCCAGGGCCTCGGCGACGACCGGAATGTCCTCCCGATGGACGTAGTCGAACGCGTTGCGCTCGAGCAGCTCCCCCGGCGCGTAGCCGAGCACTCGCTCCACGGACGGGCTGGCGTAGCGAAACACCCCGTTCTCGCCCACGATCGTGACGATGTCCGACGCGTTCTCGATCAGCGATCGGAAGTGCTCCTCGCTCCGTCGCAACGCCTCCTCGGAGTGGGCGCGGTTGATCGCGGTGGCCAGGACGTTCGCCACCGCTTGGAGGAAGTGCGTGTCGTGGATCGTGAACTCGCGGGGCGCCGCGGTATGCACGCCCAGGATTCCGAACGGGCGGCCCTTGCCGTGCACCAGCACGCTGAGGCTCGATACCACGCCATGCGCCGCCAAGAGCGGCGCGCTGCCGAATCGGGCATCCGTGGCCAGGTCCTCGACCACGACCGGCCCGGTCGAGCGAAGCACATACCCGGGGTGCGAGTCCGCATCCGCAGTCAACACCGTGCGCCCGACGGCGCCGTCACGCCAACCGACACCGCCACGCAGCAGCAGCGTGCGGCTCTCGGGACGAAGCTCGAGCACGCTCGCGAACGGCACCTCGAGCACGCGGGCCACGATCGCCACGGCGCCGGCGATCAGCTCGTCGGGCGGGGCGCCGGCCAGCGCGCGCTGGCCGACGTGGGCCACGGCTTCCTGCTGGCGGGCCGTGGCGCGCAGCTGCGCCTCCGTCCGCGACAACTGCTCGTCGCGAACGGCGTCGTCCTGCCGCAGCAGCTTGAACCGGCTCGTGCTCACGTCTAATGATGCCCGAGTGTGATCTGGGGTAATGCTGCCCGAACTGCGCGCCCTAACCTTGCACCCGGCGACCGGCTTTTCCATTATGGTCTTCACAGGAGACCTGTGCCCTGCATCACCACCAGCCCAACTAGGCCCGAGGCAATGACATACCACGAACCGCCATGAGCCAGTACCCCGTCCTCAAGGACCTGGCGATCATCTTCGCCGTCTCCCTCCTGGTCATCCTGCTATTCCACCGAATCAAGCTCCCTGCCCTGCCGGGGTTCATCGTCGCGGGCGTGCTGCTCGGACCCAACGCGCTCGGCCTGGTCTCGGACGCGCACCAGGTGGAGAGCCTCGCGGAAGTCGGCGTCATCCTCTTGCTTTTTACCATCGGTATCGAGTTCTCGCTGAGCCGCCTTCGAGAGATGGGGCGGCAGGTCGTCACGGGGGGGGGCGCCCAGGTGGGCCTCACCGTCGCGCTCGGTGCCGGGCTCGCCATGGCGCTGCATGTCAACTGGCGGGTATCGCTGCTCCTGGGCTGCCTCGTCGCGCTCTCCAGCACCGCCATCGTCCTCAAGGGACTCACCGATAAGGGCGAGATCGATGCTCCCCACGGACGGCTCGCGACCGGCGTGCTGATCTTCCAGGACTTGTGCGTCGTGCCGATGATGCTGATCCTCCCGTTTCTCGCCGGACGGTCCGGCGGCGGCGCCGGGGCGCTGCTCCTCGCGCTCGGCAAGGCGGTGCTCGTCGTCATCGGGGTGCTGGTGCTCGCCCGGACCGTGGTGCCGCGCGCCCTCGCCGAGATCCTCAAGACCCGAAGTCGGGAGTTGTTCCTGATCGCGGTCATCCTGATCGGGACGCTCACCGCCCTGGGAACGGCGGCGGCGGGGGCATCGCTCGCCCTGGGCGCCTTCCTGGCGGGACTCGTGATCTCGGAGTCCGACTACGGCCACCAGGCGATGGCCGAGCTGCTGCCGTTCCGTGACGTCTTTATCTCTCTGTTCTTCGTCGCGGTCGGTATGCTCGTACAGGTCGAGTTCCTGCGCGACCACCCGGCGCTTGCCCTGGCCGGTGTCGTGGGCGTAATGGGGGGGAAAGCCCTGCTGGCGGCCGGCGGTCCGCTCCTCCTGGGCTACTCGGGACGGGTGGCACTGCTTGCCGGCCTCACCGTCTCCCAGATCGGCGAGTTCTCATTCGTGCTGGCGCGCGAGGGCCGCGGGACGGGGCTGCTTTCGGAGAACCTCTACCAGACGTTTCTCGCCGTGGCCGTGCTGACGATGCTGGTCACACCGTTTCTGCTGCAGGGCGGCCCAGCGCTGCTCGACCGGCTGGAGCGGCTGGTCCCGCTCGACCGTCTCCTGCCAGGGCTCCGCCCCGGGGCGATCGCGGCGGCCGACCCGCCGCTCACCGACCACGTCATTGTCGCCGGGTACGGCCTCAATGGGCGCAACCTCGCGGCCGCCCTGCGGTCCATCCAGGCGCCGTACCTCATCGTCGAGCTCAACGCGCAGACCGTCCACCAGGCCCGCGCGCGCGGCGAGCCTGCCTTCTACGGCGATGCCACCCGCGAAGAGATTCTGCGCGCCCTCGGCGCGGAGCGTGCCCGAATGCTCGTCGTCGCGATCTCCGACCCCGCGGCCACTCGCCGCATGGTGCGCGTGGGGCGAAGCCTCAACGCCGGCATCCACATCATCGCGCGCACCCGCTATGTGACGGAGATCCCCGAGCTCAGCCGGCTCGGAGCGGACGTCGTCATCCCCGAGGAGTTTGAGACCTCGATCGAGATCTTCGCCCGCGTGCTGGCCCACTACAGTGTCCCCCGCCCCGACATCCAGCGCCTGGTGGAACAGATCCGCTCGTCGCACTACGAGGCACTCCGCGGCGGCGACGGAGTCGGGGGCCTGAGCCTCGGCGCGGTGGCCGGCATCCCGCAGATGGCGGTGGAGCGGCTGCGCCTCGCCCCAGACTCGCCCCTCGTCGGCCAGACCCTCGCCGCGACCGGTCTGCGTACCCAGACCGGCGCGTTGGTGCTCGCGGTCGGTCGGGGCGGCGACGAGATCGCGACGCCCGGTCCACAGTTCCGCCTCGCCGCCGATGATGTTCTCGTTGTGGTGGGCCAGCCACCTCAGCTGCGGGCGGCGGCTCTCCTGGTAGCCGGCAAGAGTGGTGCTAACGCGCCACAATAGTGTTGATGGATGTTGCGTTGCCACAACGACACCGAATAGATGGCGAAAACGTAAGAAAATTGGGCACTATCTCGCGAGTGTGTGCTCACTTTCGTATGTACTAGCTTGTCTGCAATCAGCTTACAATAGCACAAGCCCCAAACAACTCACGTAAGTGACGCAACCGCAACATGTTTCATTTCCTGACCGACGCCTGAAAACCGACCACTGATACATTTCCGCCATGCCAATCCCCCCCCTGTACGGCCATGAGGGGATCCGACACCGGCTGGTAGGCGCGATTGCCTCCGGCCGGTTGCCACAAGCGCTCCTGTTTGAAGGCCCGCCAGGGGTGGGGAAGCAGCGGCTGGCCCTGTGGTTGGCGCAGGCGCTGTTGTGCGAAGCGGGAAAGGGAGAACCCTGCGGGAAGTGTCAGCCCTGCAAGCTGGTGCTCAACCTGTCGCACCCGGACGTGCACTGGTTCGTGCCGCTCGAGCTGTCCAAGAAGGGCGGCGACGCGGACAAGCAGGTGGAGCTGGTCGAGGAAGCGCTCGGGGAGGAGATGGCGGCGCGGCGCCAGCAGCCGCTTTACGAGCCGGCCTCGGGTTTGGCAAGCCATGGGATCGCCGCCGTCCGCCTGCTGCTTCGCCGCCTGGCGCTGACGCCGGCGCTCGCCCGGCGAAAGGTGTTCGTGATTGGCGATGCCGACCGTTTGGTGCCGCAGACGGGAGCGGAAGCGGCCGCGAACGCGTTACTGAAGGCATTGGAGGAGCCGCCAGCGGACGCGACGTTCATTCTGACGACCGCCGCGCCGGAGTCGCTGCTCCCGACGATTCTGTCTCGCGTAGTGCGCGTCCGAGTGGCACGATTGGCCGACAGCGTCGTGACAGCATTCGCGCAGCATGAGCTCGGCGTGACTGGGCAACGCGAGTTGGCGCAACGAGTTGCGGTGGCGGACGGGCGCATAGGCAGGCTCCTTGCAGATGGGAACGGTCGCGCGAGGGGTGTGGAAGCCGGCGAGCGGTTCCGCCGCGCCGTGGAAGGGGGTCCGGCACGCCGCTACGAGTTCGCCCTCGGCCTGCAGCCGTTTCAGGCGCGGGGCGGGTTCACGGAGATGCTGGACGGGCTGCTGGAGCAATTACGCGAGCAGGCCCGTTCCGGCGGCGAGACGGAGAAGGTGGTGGCGGCGATTTCGCAGGTGCTGGCGGCGCGCAGCCTGGCGCAGGGCAACGTGAACCCACAGCTCGTGGCGGCCGTATTGGCCGACGACCTGGCGGAGCGGGCATGAACCTGTCGCATGTGGACGAGGCCGGCCGGGCGCGAATGGTGGACGTAGGCGACAAGCCCGTCACCGTGCGCACGGCGGTGGCGGAAGGCGCGATCCGGATGTCGCGCGAGGCGTTTCGGCTTGTGGCGGAGCAGCACGTGGCCAAGGGCGACGTCTTGGCGGTGAGCGAGGTGGCAGGGACGCTGGCCGCGAAGCGGACGGCCGAGCTGATCCCGCTGTGCCACCCGCTGGGCCTCGACCACGTGGAGATCGCCGCGACGCTGGACGACCAGCTCCCGGGAGTGCGGGTGCGGGCCGCCGCGAAGGCGGTCGGGCGGACGGGCGTGGAAATGGAGGCGCTGACCGCCGTGTCGGTCGCTCTGCTGACGGTTTACGACATGGTGAAGGCGGCGGACCGGGCGATGGAGATCGAGAAGGTCCGACTGCTCGAGAAGACGGGCGGCACCCGCGGCGACTGGCGGCGCGACGCGGCTGATTGACGGCGAATTGATGGGGCGGTGCCAGGGTGAGACCGCCTGGACTTACAAGAGAGGGCTATGCACACGACAACCCAGAAACTGATGCTGCAGGGAGGGCTCATTCTCCTTGGCGCTCTGGTTGTGAGCAGCATCGGCGGTTGGGCTCGACGCGCCACTGCCGACGACCAGCCGGCGCCGCTCACTCGACGCGCCACTGCCGACGACCAGCCGGCGCCGCTCACGGCGCCCGCGCTGATCGGGGAGCTCCGCTCCCTCGAGCAGGCACTCGAAGCGACCCGGGGAGAGCTCGCGGTCGCCCGGCTGCAGCTCGAGCGCGCCAACGCGATCATCGATTACTCGACGCACTACGTCATCGCGGCCGACCTGGCCGCGGCGATCTACGACGTCGCCCTCGCGGAGGGGGTGGACCCGGCTTTGGCGTTTCGTCTCGTGAAGGTCGAGTCGGGATTCAACCCCAAGGCGAAGAGCAAAGTGGGGGCGATCGGCTACACGCAGGTCCTCCCGAGCACGGCCCGGCTGTACGAGCCCGGTCTGACGACGGCGCAGCTGTACGACCGCGGCACCAACTTGCGACTCGGGTTCCGCTACCTGCGGGATCTGCTGGAGCGCTACGAAGGCAATCCCGACGCCAAGCTGCGCCTGGCGCTGCTGGCGTACAACCGGGGGCCGGGCCGGGTCCAGGAGCTGCTCGACGCTGGAAAGGACCCGCAGAACGGTTATGCGGCGGCCCTTATGAAAGGGTACAGACGTAAGAGCTAAAGACGTAACACAAAGACGTAACACCAAAACGTAGCACAAAGGCGTAGGGGAGGCTCCCTACGCCTTTCGTGTTACGTCTTCGTGTAACGTCTCTGTGCTACGTCTTTGTGCTACGTCTTTATTCTTTCTTATTGTTTTTGTGGAATTTTGAGGACGTCCCCCGGCCGCAGAACCGATCCCATCGTGAGGCCGTTGTAGTTGAGGAGCGCCGTCAGCGACACGCCGTACCGGCGCGCGATATCGGTCGCCGTCTCACCCGACCGCACGCGGTGGTTCCCGGCGCTGACGCCCGTGCTCGACACCCGCCGGTAGCGGGGTTCGGGTGGCACGGACCACGCCGAGGCGGGCACCACGCGCCCGCTCATCGGGATGATGAGCCGCTGCCCCACGCGCAGCGCGTGCGCCCTGATGCGGGGGTTCGCGCCCTCGATCATGGTGACGCTCACGCGATAGCGCTTCGCGATGTCCGATAGCGTCTGCCCGCGCGAGACGTAGTGATCCACGAACGTGATGCGCTCGGTGACCGGGAGACTGTCGAAGCGCTCCGCCACGAGCGTCCCCCGCCCCCGCGGCACGCGCACCACCACGCTCCGGCCGGGGGGCGTGACGCCCCGCACGTACTGCGGGTTGAGGTCGAGGAGTGCCGCCACGCTCGTGTCGGCGAGACGGGCGACGACATCCAGGCCGGTCGCGTCGGGAACCGTGATCTCGTCGAACGCGAGGGGCGACAGCGGCTCTACCTCGAAGCCGTAGCGCCCCGGTTGCTTCGCGATCAGTGACGCGGCGATGAGCTTGGGGACGTAATCGCGCGTCTCGCGCCGCAGGTAGCGGCGGTCCGAGAGCTGAAAGAACGTGTGATCGTCCACCGAGTCCGGCTCGCCCGGGAGCCGGTCGATGCCCCGCTCGATCCGTCCGACACCGGCGTTGTACGCCGCCGCCGCCAGATACACGCTCCCGAGACGCTCCCGCAGGTCCGCGAGGTAGTTCGCGGCCGCTTCCGTCGCCCGGAACGGGTCGCGGCGCTCGTCCACCCAGGGATCGACGGTGAGGCCATAGAGGCGCGCCGTGCTCGCCATGAACTGCCACATCCCGACCGCTTTCGCCCGACTCACCGCGGTGTTCGAGAAGCCGCTTTCGATCAGGCAAAGGTAGAGGAGGTCTTCCGGAAGCCGCTTGGCGCGGAGTCGCTCGCGGATCATCCCCTGGTAGCGGCCGAGCCGCGCCAGCCAGACCTCGAACCGATCGCGCGAGTCCACCTGAAAGAACTCGAGATACTCGAGCACGCGCCGGTTCGTCGCGAAGCTCGTGACGTCGATGTCAAAGGTCGGCTCGGGCGACGGCGCGGCGCCAATCACGGCTCGGCCCTCGGCGCCGAACAACCGCTCCGCCTCCCGCTCCACCTCTTCGCCCTTGATCGGCGACGTCGCGGGGGGCCGGCCCTCCAGGCTGTCGACCCGAGGGTGCGGACGATGGAGGCTGTCGAGCAGCTGCTGGTCCGCTGCGGAGTCCTGCTCGGCCCGGGCCACGAGGGCCCCAACCGAGTCGGCGCCTCGCGGGGAGGGCGAAAGCGATAGCGTCGTCGAATCGGGTGCTGCCGGGGTCAGCGCGGCCGCGGCGGGTCCGCGGACTCCGCGGGCGCCGCCGCACGCGGCGCTCAGCGCCGCGCCCACCAGGGCGAGCAGGCGAATTCGTGCGGTCCCGGTCATCGCGTGGCGAAGAAATTGCCCAGTATGCGGTTCGTCGCGTTCAGCACCGCAAGCGCCGCGCCGCGGGGGGGATCGGCTTCGGCGAGATAGGCTCCCACGAGGCGCGAGGCCCGCGACTCCTGCCGCGCCGAGAGCGAAACGATCACGACGACGGCATCGAACGCGCGAACCGCCTTCACGCCCAAGAGCTCGAACCCGAGCTTCGGCTGCACCACGCGCTCCAGGGCGCGAACCGTCGCCTCCGCACAACAGCGCAACTCGCCCGCCTGCGAAATCACGCCGTCGGACTCGCCCATGAACTGCCGTCCGTCGGCCCACGACAGCACCACCTTGGCGCGACAGCGACCGCTGGCCAGGCGCTCGAACGCAAACTCCTGAAAACGCAGCCGCTCGGTCTCGCTCACGCGAGGCGCTCAGCCAGGAGTTGCGAGAGAGCCGTGTCGGGGATGCGCTCCGCTTGGATGAACAGTGAGGACTTCGAGCTGGCCTCCAGCGGGTACAGGGTCCAAAACGACCGCCCGGGGCGCTCGGACGCCGACCGGAAGGACAACACCAGCTGCCATGCCTCGGCGTTGGCCGGGCGCTCTGCGAGGGCGTCCACATGCCAAACTTGATCGCCGTGGGCGATAACTCTCCATGGCATGCATCACCACCTGGAAACTTGGGCCCGCCAATATGGCGGCTAACCCCAAGTCCTGTCAATAGTTGAGAGAGGTCAGTCCCCTCTGGTGGCGAGCGCCTTGAATCGCTTGGCGAGCGCCTGCGTGGTGGGACCCGGCTTGCCGCTCCCGATCGAACGACCGTCCAGCTTGGTGACGGCGACGATCTCGGCGGCGGTACCGGTGAGGAACATCTCGTCCGCGGTGTACAGATCGTAGCGGTTCAGCGGCAGCTCTTCGACGGCGTAGGTCGCCTCGCGCGCGACCTCGATCACGGCATCGCGCGTCACGCCGCGCAGAATCCCGGCGTACGCGGGCGGCGTCTTGAGCGTGCCGTTCGCCACCGCGAACAGGTTCATCCCGCTCGCCTCGGCGACGTAGCCCTGGGAGTCCAGCATGATGACCTCGTCGACCCCGGCCGCGATGCCCTCGACCTTCGCCAGGATGTGCGAGAGGTAGTTGAGCGATTTCACGCGGGGCGACAGGCTTTCCCGGTGGCTGATCGGGGTGGCGGCGGTGAGGGCGGTGAGGCCCTTCTCGTAGCGCTCCGGCGACCAGAGCTGGATCGTGTCCACGATGCAGATGACCGACGGCGCGGCGCACTTGCGCGGGTCGAGCCCCAGATCGCCCACGCCGCGCGTTACCACCAGCCGGATGTAGGCTTCCTCGAGTCCGCTTTTCGCGACGGCCTCCTCCACCAGCCGGTGCATCGCCGGTTTCGGGAGCGGGATCTCGAGCCATATCCCTTTGGCCGAGGCGTACAGGCGGTCGAGGTGCTGCGCCAGCCGAAACACCCGCCGGTTGTAGACGCGGATGCCCTCGAAGATGCCGTCGCCGTACAGGAGCCCGTGGTCGAACACCGACACCTTGGCGTCGGTGCGCTCGTGGTACGTCCCGTCGATCCAGACGATGGGCGGCATAGGTCCCTTAGTGCGAGTAGGCGACGATCTTGTCCAGCACGGAGCGGGCGAAATCCTTGTCCCAGGTGACGGCGGTGCGCTTTGCGACCACCTGCACGCGGGTGGAGTTCTTGCCTTCCACCTTGAGCGTGACGTTGACCTCCCGGTCGCCCGCCGCGCCCTCGATTTCCCGCTTCTCCCCATCATCCTCTTGCTCGGCCTGCGATTTCGTCTGCCGGATTTTGAGCGCGCCAAACGCCTGGTTGGTGGCGGTCGCCGCACGCTCGACCGTGACGGGGACGACCGACTCGACTCCGCGCTGGGTAAAGTAGATACCGCCCCCGGCGCCGGCACCCGCGGCGGCGACCACGCAGCCACCGAGCAAGAGCGCCGCACAGCTGGCGGCCGCCTGGGACCGCAGGGTCGTACGCGATCGTCGCATGCAAACCTCCGAAGCCGGCTAGCAGCCTGCCCCACCGTATCTTGCGCGAATATACCTGGCTCAGGGACCCCACGGCTACCGGGCCCCAGGTGGTATGCGTGTTATCCAGATCACAGACTCTCGGGCCCGAAACCGCGAATCTCTACGCTATGGAACAGATACTGGGGTGGGCGCGGGTGTGGTTCGCGGCGAAGCGCGAGGACGAAGGTGAAGCACCGTTGCGCAACGGCGCTTGGTATCCCGTCTTGAGCAGTGGCGTGAACCGCGCCGTGCTGGAGGTCTCGGGCCAGCGGGTGGCCGTACCGCAGGACATGCTGGAAGTGCGTGACAAGCGCCCCGATCGCTTCACCGTCGTGTACCGCACCTAC
>WNES01002208.1_pt1 | contig 14533 bp, 15 predicted proteins | sample 5399931 | NCBI WGS metagenome assembly WNES01 (sample SAMN13153332, study PRJNA577476) | soil metagenome | isolation source: 20 cm grassland meadow soil 2 days after 3rd rain plot 5 | place: USA:California | collected 2015-11-11
ACCGCCCGCATCGCCCGCTCGGCGTAGGGTAGGAAGGCTCGACCGGCATCGGTGAGCTTCATCCCGCGCCGGGTGCGCGCAAACAGCGGCTCTCCCAGCTCGCGCTCCAGCGCATGAAGCCGCGCCGTCAGGGTCGGCTGGGTGACGAACATGGCTTCGGCGGCTCGGCTCACGTTGCCACGGCGGGCAACCTCGAGGAAGCCTTCCACCTGGGCCAGAAGCATGCCTTAGCTATAGGCGTTTTCTATGGCCGCGTCAATACCATTGGCAGGCGACCAATGGCTATTCCTTCGTGTCGGGCGGCTCCTTGTAGTCAGCGTCCGACGTTGGCTGGCCCTCGACCCAGGTTTCGCTGGCGGGCGGCACCTTCGATTCGGCTGGTGCCTTGCTGGCCGGCTCGGGATCTTTTTTGACTTCCTCTTGCGGATCTTTCATGGCCTCAACCTTATGGCAATCGAGCAGGCGTAAGGAAGGGCTCGAATACCTGCATGACGAGTGTCATGCGGAATAGCTGACCGCTGCAACTGGTTTAAGCGTCGATAGGGCGATACCGTCATCAGCGGCATGTCAACAACCATCCCCTGGAACGTGTCGGCAGCGTTCGAAGAAGAGGAGCACTAATGGAAATCATTCGAAACCTGACGCGACGGAAGCTGCGCAACATTCTGACCATCAGCGGCATCGTCATCGGCGTCCTGGCCCTGGTCACCATGGGCGCGATGGCTGAGAAATTCAACGCCTTGCTCGACGGGGGCGTGACCTATTTCGGTTCCAACATCCAGGTCACGGCCGCCGGCGCGAGTGCATTTGGCGGCAGCAGCGTACTCCCGCTCACGACGGTTAACCAGGTCGAACAAGTCGCCGGCGTCGCAGCCGCCTTTGGGGAGATCCAGGTCCAGGCGAAACCCGGAGCGGTTCAGACCGTCTCCTTTGGTCTGCCCGACTACATCACGTCCTACGACCCACGGGCTAACGACTACTCAGCCGTCAAGACGACCCTTGTGCAAGGTCGTGACGTCACGGCATCCGGCGAGGTCGTCCTCGGCGCGGATTTCGCCCACGAGTTCGGCAAGAGCGTCGGCAACGCGATCGACCTGCCGATCCGGCCTTCGGATGCGAAGGCGGACTTCGTCAACCACACCTTCACGGTGGTCGGGGTACTGGCCAAGACGCAGACCGGCCCGGACACGGGCGCCTTCATCAACCTCAAGGACGCCCAGATGCTGCTCAAGGACAGCCTGCCAACCGCGATAAGGGACCGGATTGATACGAGCACGCTGGTCACCGGCATGACCGTCTACGGCAAGCCCGGTGTCAACCTGGACAATTTGTCTGACAGCATCAACAGCCAGGTGAGCGGCGTCAAAGCGACGAAGCCCAGCACGATCGTCGATAGCTTCAAGTCGGGCGGTGCCCTCTTCACGGCGATCACTACGGGAGCCGCGCTGTTGGCGCTGATCGTGGGCGGCCTGTCCGTCATCAACACGATGCTGATGGCGGTTACCGAACGCGTGCGGGAGATCGGGCTCAAGAAAGCGGTGGGCGCCCACACGCGTCACATCCTCCGCGAGTACCTGCTCGAGGCCACGTTGATCGGCGCGATCGGCGGCACCATCGGGCTGCTGCTCGGCTGGGGCATCACCAGCCTCGTCAACGCGGCAACGGCGGCATCGAATCTCAGCCTGTTCCTGGTCTCGTGGCGACTGGTGATCATCGCCATCGTCTTTTCGGTCGGGCTCGGCGCGGTCGCCGGCATCATTCCCGCCCTGCGCGCCTCCCGGATGGATCCGGTGCGGGCCCTGCGGGCGGCGTAGGAGGATTCACGTGGCAAGCATCGAACTGATCGACCTGACCAAGCACTACAAGCAGGGCTCGACCGTCGTCAAAGCGCTCGACGGCGTCAGCCTGAGCATCGAGTCCGGCGAATTCGTCTCAATCGTCGGTCGCTCCGGGAGCGGGAAGACGACGGCGCTGGACTTGCTGGGCCTCCTGCTTCGGCCGACAAGCGGGCAGGTGATGCTCGACGGCACCGACACGGGCAAGCTCCGCGACGGCGCCCGCGCCGACCTGCGCGGCGAGAAGCTCGGCTTCGTCTTCCAGGAGTTCAACCTGCTCCCCGGCCTGAACGCGCTGCAGAACGTCATGCTGCCGCTCCGCTACCACAAAAACGGCAAGGATGGGAGGGCTCGCGCCACCACGCTGCTCGACGAGGTCGGCCTGAAGGACCGCATGCACCACCGGCCGGACCAGATGTCGGGCGGCGAGCAGCAGCGGGTGGCCATCGCCCGATCGTTGATCAACCGGCCGTCGCTCGTGCTGGGTGACGAGGCCACCGGCGAAGTGGACAGCGAAACCAGCCAGCAGATCGTGGCGCTGATGCGCCGGGTGAACCGCGAGCATGGGGTGACGTTCGTCCTCGTCACCCATGATATGGACGTCGCCGCCCAGACCGATCGCGTCATCCGGCTCAAGGACGGCAAGGTGCTCTCCGACGTGAAGGCAAATACGGAGCAGACCTTCCTGACAACCCTCGACTTGCAGGGAGTGATCGCCTAGGCTGGGAATGCGATGGGGGTAAACCAACGCTGGATCAAGCTGGGCCGCCTCTTCATGGTGGCCTGGCTTGCTTTCTTTATCTACCCCCTTGCGGCTTTCCTGACCGACCGTTTCAGCGCCGAGACGCGCATCTTTGGCCTGCTCCTCCTGCTCGGGCTCGCGCTGATCTGGGCATGGTTCTGGACTCGGATCATCGCCGGCCCCGATCGCCGCTACATGGTGGCGGCCATCCTTGCCGCGACCCTCATCCTGACGGTATTTACGCTTCGCACGCCTCCCCAGTACGGGAGTCTCTTCCTCTACGCGGTGATCATGGGGGGCGCCGCCTTCCCCTGGCGGCGGGGCGTTGCCGCGGTCGTTGTGCTGTCGGTTCTGGCAGCGGCAATCGAGCTTGCTCGCGGAGAATCCTTGACCACCTCTACCGGCCAGCTCCTTAATAACTTGCTCGTCGGGATCGCCGCTGTGGCCGGCCGCTTACTGATCGAAGCCAACCAGCAGCTCAGCCAGGCGCGCGAGCAGATCGGGCGGCTGGCGGTAGGTGAGGAGCGTCTTCGATTTGCCCGCGACCTTCATGATCTGCTCGGCCACAGCCTCTCGGTCATCGCGCTCAAAAGCGAACTGGCGGGGCGGCTGATCAAGAGCACGCCAGACGTGGCAGCTCACGAGATCGAAGACATTGAGAAAGTGGCACGCGATGCACTTCGCGAAGTCCGCGAGGCCGTGACTGGCTATCGCCAGCCAACCCTTGCCGCGGAACTCGCGGGGGCCAACGAGGCGCTCGCCGCCGCCGGCATCGAATATCACATCGACCAGGACCACGCACCACTACCGGCGGCAGCAGAGGCTGTCCTGGCCTGGACCGTGCGCGAGGGTGTGACAAACGTTATGCGCCACAGCCAGGCGAAGCGGTGCGCGATCCGCATCATCAACAAAGACGGCCACGCCACCGTCGAAGTGATTGACGACGGGCGTGGCGGGATGCCCGAGGCCGGAAGCGGCCTACGCGGATTGGAAGAGCGCGTGCGGGAGCGCGGCGGAACGCTGACGGCGGAACCGCTACCGCACGAAGGATTTCGACTCCGGGTCACCCTACCCTTGCCCGGGGTGGTCGCGCCGATCGGCACCATGAGCGCGTGATTCGTGTCTTGATCGCGGAGGATCAAAGCATGGTCAGGGGCGCGCTCAAGGCCTTGCTCGCGATGGAGGGTGACATTGAGGTCGTGGCGGAGACCGACCGGGCCGACCAAATCCTTCCCCTAGCTTCGCAGACGAACCCCGACGTGGCCCTCCTCGACATCGAAATGCCGGGTGGCGACGGAATCACCGCGGCCGGCCAGCTTCGCAGGGAATTGCCATCCTGCAAAACCCTCATCCTGACCACCTTCGGCCGGCCCGGGTTCCTGCGTCGTGCCATGGAGAACGGCGCGTCCGGCTTCATGTTGAAGGACGCGCCGGCCCATGAGCTGGCGCTCGCGATCCGACGCACGATGGCGGGCGAGCGCGTCGTCGATCCCGGATTGGCGGCCGCCACGTTGAGCGCTGGGGTCAGCCCGCTCTCCGAACGCGAGCGCGAGGTGCTCGTCGCCAGCCAGGGCGGAGCCAGCATCGCGGAGATCGCGAAAACCCTCTTCCTGTCCGAGGGCACCGTCCGCAACTATCTGTCCTCGGCAATTCAGAAGCTCGAAGTAAGCAACCGCACCGAGGCGGCGCGCGTCGCGGAAGAGCAAGGGTGGCTCTAAAAGTCCGCTACAATCCGCAGACTGCATGAGGCGTACGACCATTCCCTTTTTGCTGACGATCGTCGCGCTGGTCGCCGGTGCGGTCGCCGTTCTGGCGTCGCCGACGTATCGGGCAGCCACGGCCGTGCGGCCCTCGCCGTCGCCGCTATTCGTGATCGGGAACCCGCCACCAACACCCACGCCCACGCCCACGCCGAGTCCAACGCCAACTCCTGTCGTGACGCCGAGCGGGACGGTCACGTTCACTGTTCCGGTCTACAAGCAGCTGCGCAACCTGGATTGCGAAACGGCTGCGCTCCAGATGGCGTTAGCGGCCATGGGACACACCTACACACAGAACCAGCTGATCGCGATGCAGCCCCCACCCGATACCCGCGCACCGGTCATGGGGCCGATCGTCAACGGGCACAAGACGGTGAAGCAGTGGGGAAACCCCTACAAGAATTTCGTCGGCAACATTGACGGCGCCGACCTGGTGCCAACCGGTTACGGCATCTACTATCCGCCTCTGGTCGCCGTCGCGCAGTCGCACGGAGTACCCAACGCCGAGGGCGGTGAAGGGGCAGCCAACGGCTGGACGCCGGCGCGGATTTACGCCGAGGTCGCGGCCGGGCATCCGGTCATGGCCTGGACCGAAACGGGATGGGATCGGCCGTATGTGGGCACCTGGACTGCCTGGGACGGTACGCCGATACGCTACTCGCTGATCGAGCACGTCGTTACGCTGAGCGGCGTGTCAGCGACCCAGGTCCGCGTCAACGACCCCTGGCACAGCGGGAGCCAGTACTGGTTCAGCAAGGCCGCCTTCGAACGCTCCTGGGCCGACTTCAACAACATGGCGATCGTCTTCAAGTAGCGGCTCGGTCGCGGCACTGCCCTGCACCCTGGCCTGGGTGCGAACCGGCAACCCGACGAGCGTGATGAATCCGACCGCCGCCTGGTGATCGAACTGATCGCCGGCCGAATACGTGGCCAGCGCCGGCTGATACAAGGAGTAGGGGGATGACCGGCCCACGACCCGGACATTCCCTTTGTGGAGCTCGATCCGGACCCGGCCGGTCACGGCCTGCTGGGTGCTCATCACGTAGGCGTCGAGGTCACGACGGTGGGCGGTAAACCACTTGCCCTGATACACGAGGCGCGCGTATTCCTGCCCGGCCGAAGTCTTGAAACGTGCCACCTCGCCGTCGAGGACGAGCTCCTCGAGGGCGCGATGCGCGGCGTGCAGGATGACGGCGGCCGGTGCTTCGTAGACCTCGCGCGACTTGATCCCAACGAAGCGATCTTCGATCATGTCGATCCGGCCGACTCCATGCAGTCCGCCCAGCTTATTGAGCTGCGCCACCAGGGCCGGGCCAGCGATAGCTCGCCCATCCATCGCTGTTGGGACGCCCCGCTCGAAGACGAGCTCGATGAGGGCGGCGCTGGCGGGGGCGGCGTCCACCGACGACGTCCAGAGAAATGCGTCCTCGGGGGGTTTGAGGAGAGCATCCTCCAGGACCCCAGCTTCGATGGAGCGCCCCCACAGGTTCTCATCAATACTGTACGGCGATTGCGGCTTGACCTCAATGGGCAATCCGTGGGCACGCGCGTACCCGATCTCCTGCTCCCGGGTCATCGACATCCCATCCCGAAGTGGCGCCAGCACCTTGAGATGCGGGGCCAGCGCCCCGACCGCGACGTCGAAACGGACCTGGTCGTTGCCCTTGCCGGTGGAGCCGTGGGCAACCCAGCTCGCCCCTTCACGGATCGCCACCTCGACCAGCAGTTGCGCGATCAACGGCCGGCCAAGCGCGGTGGCCAGCGGGTACTGCCCCTGGTAGAGCGCCCCCGCCCGCAGGGCCGGCCAGCAGAAGCGCTCGATGAACGGTCGCCGGGCGTCGAGCACGTAGGCCTGGGCGGCGCCGGACACCATGGCTCGGTTTCGAATCGCGGCGAGATCCGGCTGACTGCCGAGATCAACCGTCAAGGCAATCACGTCAAAGCCTCGACTCTCGGTCAGCCAGCGTACCGCGACGGTCGTATCAAGGCCGCCGGAATAGGCGAGGACGATCTTCTCCGGCATCAATCTTCCGGCTGGACATAGGCGCCCAGGTGCGCCAGGCGCTGCGCCAGGCCACCATAGGCGCGTGGTTGCAGCGCGAGCGCGACGAAGATGGTGTCGTCGCCCGCCACCGTCCCGAGCACCTCGGGCCAGGCGGCGCCGTCGATCGCCGAGGCGAGCGGATTCGCGGATCCCGGCGTGGTGGTGAGGACTGCGATTCCCTGACCGCGCCGGACGGTCAGCGGCAGGTCGCGAAGCAGCCGGCGCAGACGCTCCTCGCGCCCGGCGGTCGATGCGGCGCCCAGGCCGTCTTCGGGTTTGATGTAGTGCCCTTCAGGTCCGGCAACGCGGATCAAACCGAGCTCAGCGACGTCTCGCGAGACGGTGGCTTGGGTCGTGATGATGCCAGCGCGCTGCAGGCGGTCGACCAGTTCTTCCTGCGTGGCAACTTGATGTTTGTTGATGATCGAAAGGATCGCCTCCTGCCGCTTACGCTTTGACACGGGCGAGCGCCTCCTTTACCCGCGCCGGCGCTGTCCCGCCGATGACGTCGCGTGATTTCAGCGCTCCTTCCAGGGTCAGGTGATCGGAGACGTCCGCAGCAAACAAGCTCGAGAACTGCTGCAGCTCGGCGAGACTGAAATCCTCGATCTGGCGATGCGACTCGATGGCTTTGGCCACGAGCTGGCCGACGACGCGATGGGCGTCTCGAAACGGCATCCCCTTACGCGAGAGGTAATCGGCAACCTCGGTCGCGAGCGTGTACCCGGCAAGCGCCGCCGATCGCATCGCCTCCCGATCGAACCGCAGGCCCGCCACCAGCCGGGCCGTCACCTGCAGGCATGAGAGGGTCGTGTCGACGGCGTCGAAAAGAGCTTCCTTATCTTCCTGCAGGTCGCGGTTGTAGGCGAGGGGCAGCCCCTTGAGGACCATCAAGAGGTTGACGAGGTCACCGGCCACCCGGCCACTCTTGGCGCGAACCAGCTCAGCGGCGCACGGATTCTTCTTGTTGGGCATCATCGAGCTCCCGCTCGCCAGCGCGTCGGGCAAGCTGGCGAACGCGAACTCGGCGCTGGTCCACAGGACGATCTCGCCGCACAGACGGGACAGGTGGATCATCGCCATGCTGCAGGCGGCCATCAGTTCCAGCACGAAGTCCCGATCGCCGACAGCATCCAGGGAATTCGCAGCCGCCATCGCGAAACCGAGCTCTTCGGCCAGGGCGGCGCGATCGATTGGAAAACCACTGCCGGCGAGCGCTCCCGCACCCAGGGGCGAGACATCGGCGCGGTTCAGCGCATCTCGGACCCGGCCGTGGTCTCGCCGAAGCATCTCGACGTAGGCAAGCAAGTGATGCGCGAGTAGCACCGGCTGCGCCCGCTGGGTATGGGTATAGCCGGGCATCACCGTGTCGAGGTGCTCTTCGGCCCGCACGATCAGCGTCGCCTCGAGCATGGAAATCGCCTCGAGTAATTGAACGCCGGCGGTCTTGACGTAGAGCCGAAGGTCAACGGCCACCTGGTCGTTGCGGCTGCGGCCGGTATGCAGCTTGCCACCCAGCGGACCGAGCTTTTCGCGAAGCCGATGCTCCACAGCCATGTGGATGTCTTCGGGAATCAAACCCCCCACCCCGGCCCTCCCCCACAAGGGGGGAGGGGGATCTGTGGACTCGGTATGGAGTTCGGCCTCGATCTCCCGTAATGCCTGGTCGATCCGTCGCTGTTCGTCGCCGGTTAATACCCCGGCACCCACAAGCGCCTTCGCGTAGGCGCGGCTGCCGGCGATGTCCTCTCGGAGGAGCCGGCTGTCGACCGCCAGTGAGCGCGTGAAGCGGTCGATCAGTGGATCCGGTTCCTCGCCAAACCGCCCGCCCCAGGGTTGATCGCTCAGTGCGCGACCTTCGACATCCGCTTGGCCAGTACCTCCCACGGCAGTCCGGCGATCTGCGCCGCCGGCCCGCACAACTGCTGATTGAAGCTCCTGCTCTGGAGGCCGCGGATCTCCGGGAAGAACAGCGAGTGATCGCTGTGCCGCGACTCCAGGTCGATCGTGCCGTGGAACAGGACCGCGGTCTCGGTCCCGTTGACATGGGCCTGCGTGGTCTGGATGAAAGCGTCGAGCGCCTCCTTCAGCGGACTGAACCAGGCGCCGTGATAGACGAGGTGACCCCACTTGTGGTCGACCAGCGACTTGAACTCCAGCTCTTCCTTCGTCAGGCAGAACTGCTCCAGGTCGTGGTGCAGGCTGAGCAACACGGCCGCGGCCGGCGCCTCATAAAGCTCCCGCGACTTCAGTCCCATGATGCCGTCCTCGAAGATGTCGATCTTGCCGATGCCATGGCTGCCGGCGATCACGTTGAGCTTCGACACGATCTCGGGGAGCGGCAGTTCCTTCCCGTCGAGGGCAACCGGCACCCCGTGCTCGAAGGTGACCGACACCCTGGTTGGGCTCGATTTCACCTTGGCCGGCGGCTTCCACCAGAGCCAGGCGTTTTCCGGGATGGGCTGATTGAGACCGATCGCGCCGGAGGCCAGGCTTCGGCACCACATCGTCTTGTCGTCGCCACCCTGCATCACTTCGGTGATCGGGATGCCAAGCTCCTTCGACAGTTCTTCCTCCTCGCCCCGCGTCAGGTCGAAGTCGCGGACTGGGACGAGCACGGCGAGCTGCGGCGCGAACAGCTTGAAGACGTTGTGCATCCGGTACTGATCGTTGCCCTTGCCGCTGCTGCCTTCCATGATGGCGTCGCAGCCGAGCTTCAGCGCCAGGGAAGCGATCTTCGAGGCGATCAGCTGGCGCGTCATCGAGGTCGCACGCTGGCCTTCTGGATGGCGGCCTCCATCTCATCCTGCCCCTGGCCAACATCGACCGTGATGGGAAAGAGATCCTCGACCTGGTATTTCTCCTTGGCGAGCACCGCGCACAGGGATGAGTCCAAACCGCCGGAATACGCCAGTGCCACCTTCTTCGCCGCCTTCACCGGCGTGGCGTCGATCTTCTCCAGTAACTTGCTCTTCAATGCCAGCATGCGTCAGCCTCCTGCCCTCGAGTGTTCGCATAAGTATACGGATGTCTGTATGATTACGCAAGCCAGATGATCGGCATCCTGTGTTCCCGCGTGCGGGTGGAGGAGAAGGCGCTGTTCGAGGCACTCCGCCGCCGAAACATCCCTTTCGAGCGGCTCGACGAAGATCGGGTCCAGTTTGCGATCGGTGACTCCATGCCGCACGACGACGTGGTGCTCGACCGCTCGATCCACCACGGCCGATCGCTCTACGCGCTGACGCTCTTGAACGCGGCCGGGATCCCCTCGGTTAACCGCGGCCGAGTCGCCCGCATCTGCGGCGACAAGATCCTGACGACGGCCGCCCTGTCGCGCGCCGGCCTCCCGATTCCAAAGACGGTCGTCACGTTTACTCGCGCGGCCGCCCTCGATGCCATCGAAAAGATGGGATATCCGGTGGTCCTCAAGCCGATGGTTGGTTCATGGGGCCGGCTGCTGGCGAAGATCAACGACCGCGACGCCGCCGAGGCGGTGCTGGAGCACAAGGAGACGCTCGGCTCCTACCAGCACGGGATTTTCTATATCCAGGAGTACGTCAACAAACCCGAGCGGGACATCCGCGCCATCGTGGTTGGCGATCGAACGATCGGTGCGATTTACCGCCGATCGGATCACTGGATCACGAACACGGCCCGGACCGGGCAGGCCTCTGCCTGTGCGGTCACGCCGGAAATCGATCAACTCTGCCGCAAGGCTGCGTCGGCGGTCGGTGGCGGCTTCCTCTCGGTGGACCTGCTGGAGCACGATCGGGGACTGCTCGTCAACGAGCTCAACTACACACCGGAGTTCCACGGCTTCATGACCGCGACCGGCCTGCCGGTTGCCGACCTGGTGATCGATTACGTCCAGCAGGTCGGGGCTACGCGAGCGGTGGCTTGACATGGACGGCGCTGGCGGGTATCGTTCCCGCCAACAAGTACATACGTAAAGGCGTCGATGAGGGCGAGTACGCGGACGCTGGGACAACAGAGAACCTCTGGCAGCTGAGAAGGAGGGTCCAGGGCACCGCCGAAAAAGGCCTCGGAGCCGCAGGTCGAACCGGAGCAATCCCAAGTAGGCCGAGCCGGATGGCCTCCGTGATCGGGCTGGAGTCTTCAGGCGCTCACGCTGCGGACTCGAAGAGGCCGGCCTTGCAAGAGGTCGGTAAAGTCGGGTGGTACCACGAGAGAAGGCCTCTCGTCCCGGTGGACGAAGGCTTTTTGTTTTTCGGAGGTGCCATGAGCATACGAGCGTTCAAGATCATCGAGTCGACGCTTCGTGAGGGCGAGCAATTCGCGCCGGCTCACTTCACGCCGGAGCAGAAGATCGCGATCGCCGACATGCTCGACGAGTTTGGCGTCGAGTACCTGGAACTGACATCGCCCTGCGCCTCGCCGCAGTCGGAGGCCGACCTGCGTACGATCGCCGCCCTGCCACTGAGGGCCAAGGTGCTGACCCACGTCCGCTGTCACCTGGACGATGCCCGTATCGCGGTGCGAACCGGCGCCGATGGCATCGACGTTCTGTTCGGCACGTCGTCGGCCATGCGCACCTTCTCGCACGGCAAGAGCGTCGACGAGATCATCGAAACCGGTACTCAGGTGGTCCGTTACATCCAGGCGCAGGGGCTGGAGGTGCGCTTCAGCAGCGAGGATTCCTTCCGGTCCGAACCGCGCGACCTCTTACGCGTCTATCAGGCGATCGACCGGCTGCACCCGGAGCGAGTCGGCCTCGCCGACACGGTCGGGATCGCGACCCCCAACCAGGTCTTCGAGCTGGTGTCGATGGTGCGGAAGGCGGTCGACTGCGACATCGAATTCCACGCCCACAACGACACCGGCTGCGCCATCGCCAATGCGTTCGCCGCCCTGGAGGCCGGTGCCACCCACATCGACACCACCGTGCTCGGCATCGGCGAACGTAACGGCATCGTGCCGCTCAGCGGGATGATCGCCCGATTGCTCAGCGTGCGTCCCGACCTGGTCGCCCAATACCGGCTCGAGATCCTCCCCGAGCTCGACCGGATGGTCGCCGGCATGGTCGGCATCCAGGTCCCCTTCAACGCGTCGATTACCAGCGACACGGCCTTCCATCACAAGGCCGGGATGCACACCAACGCCGTCCTGCGCGACCCATCGAGCTACGAGATCTTCGACCCAGCGCGCTTCGGCCGCGAGCGGACGGTGATGACCGGCCACCGCCTGACCGGCCGCCATGCCATCGCCCACCGGGCGACGGCCCTCGGGCTGACGCTGTCCGAGCACGATGTGCGGGCGCTCACCGCCGAGGTCAAGCGGCGGGCCGATGCCGGTCCGTTGAGCAATGACGAACTCGATGACCTGCTCCGGGGCTCGGTCCCGGCATGAGGAGAAACCAATGGGAACGCTGACCGAAGAGATCTTCTCCCGGCGAATGGAACGGCCCATCCATGCCGGCGAGATTGTCGTCGCGCCGGTCGATTATGCGATGGCGCACGACGTGACCGGTCCGCTGGCGATCGAGGCCTTCCGCCATCTCGAAGTCCCGCTCTGGGATCCGGAACGCGTGATCCTCGTCTTCGACCATATCTTGCCGGCGAACACCGTCGCGTCCGCTGGGTTGCACAAGCTGGTTCGCGATTTCGCGGCGGAATACGGCGTGACGCATGTGTTCCAGGAAGGCATCTGCCACCAGCTGATGGTGGAAAAAGGCTTCATCCGTCCCGGCGGCATCGTGGTGGGCGCCGACTCCCACAGCACGACGTATGGCGCGCTGGGCTGTTTCGCCGCCGGCTTCGGTTCGACCGACATCGCCGTCACGTTCGCCACCGGTCGGACCTGGTTCCGAGTCCCCGAAACAATCCGGATCAATCTTCGGGGGGCGCTGCCACCCGGAATCTTTCCTAAGGACCTTGCGCTGCAGGTAATCCGCCGGCTCGGCGCCGAGGGCGCCAACTACCTGGCCGTCGAGTGGGGAGGTGAGGCGGTCGAAGCCATGAGCGTGGACGAACGCCTCACGCTCGCCAACCTGACGGTCGACTTCGGCGGTAAGGCCGGCCTTTGCGAGCCCGACGAGCAGACGCGCCGCTACCTCGGCGATGCCGAGGTCGCCGACCTGCATCCCGTTCGGCCTGAGTATCGGGCCGTGATCGAAGTCGATGCGCAGACACTGGAGCCGCAGATCGCCTGCCCGCCCGCGATCGATAACGTCCAGGATCTGAGCATGGTCGAGGGCACGCAGCTCGATGAGGTCTTCGTCGGCAGCTGTGCGAACGGGCGGATCGAGGATCTCGCCATCGTCGCCGGCTATTTTCAGGGGCGGCAGGTACACCCTCGCACCCGAACCATCGTGGTCCCGGCGTCCAAGCAGATCTACATGGAGGCACTGGCCCGCGGCTACATCCAGACCTTCATGGAAGCCGGCGCGCTGGTGATGAACGCGGGCTGCGGGCCCTGCCTCGGCCGCCAGCACGGCGTGCTCGGACCGGGGGAGCGGGCGCTCTCGACCAGCAACCGGAATTACGCGGGCCGGATGGGCAGCCCGCAGGCCGAGATCTACCTCGCCAACCCCGCGGTCGCGGCGGTGTCAGCGCTGGCCGGCGCCATTACCGATCCGAGAGGCTTCAACTGATGGGTCGGATCTTCAAGTTCGGCGATGCGATCTCGACCGACGCCATCATCCCGGGGCGCTACAACGTGACCACGGACGCGGCTGCCCTGGGTAAGGCGTGTTTCATCGAGGCGCGGCCTGACTTCGCCAGCACCGCCCAACCTGGCGACGTGATCGTGGGCGGCCGCAATTTCGGCTGCGGCAGCTCGCGCGAGCACGCGCCCATGGCGATCAAAGCCGCCGGCATCCAGGCGGTGATCGCCCGGAGCTTCGCCCGGATCTTCTATCGCAACGCCATCAACATCGGGCTGCCGGTGCTTCAATGCGATGCGGTCTACGACGCCGTTGCCGACGGCGATTCGGTATCGATCGACATCCGTTCCGGCAGCATCGAGGTCAATGGCAAGATGTTCAGGGGGGAGACACCCGGCCCGGTGGCGGTCGCCATCATGGAAGCCGGGACGCTGATCGACTTGATCAAAACGCGCGGCTGGGCCGCGATCGAGGAGGTGTCGTGATGGCAACTGCCGTAACCGCGAAGTGTCCGGAATGCGAGGCCGATGTCAAGCTCGCTGCGGACGTCGAAAAGGGCGAGATCGTGCCCTGCGCCGAGTGCGGCGCCGAGTTGGAAGTCGTCGAGCGCGATCCGGCCGAGCTTCGCCTGGCGCCGGAAGAAGAGGAAGACTGGGGCGAATGAGGATTGGAGTTCTCTGCTCCCGGATCCGGGCCGAGGAGAAGCTGCTGTTCGAGGCCTTCACCCGGCGCGGGATGGACATCGAGCGGATGGACGACCGCGAGCTCGTGTTCGACCTGCGGGCGGAACCCGCCCGCTTCGATGTCGTCCTCGAGCGCTGCCTGCATCACTCGCGCGCGCTGTACGCCCTGCGCATCCTCAACCAGTGGGGGATCCCAACGGTCAACACCTACGAGGTGGCGCTCACCTGCGGCGACAAGATCAACACCACGACCGCCCTGGTCGCGGCCGGCGTGCCGAGTCCGCGAACGTTGATCGCGTTTACCCCGGAATCGGCGCTGGAAGCCATCGAGACGCTCGGCTACCCGGTCGTGCTGAAACCGGCGGTCGGGTCGTGGGGGAGGCTGCTGGCCAAGATCTCAGACCGCGAGGCCGCCGAAGCGCTGCTCGAGCACAAAGACACACTCGGCTCCTATCAGCACGCGATCTTCTATGTCCAGGAGTTCGTCGACAAGCCGTCGCGCGACATCCGCAGCTTCGTTGTCGGCGATGAGACGATCTGCGCCATCTACCGCGAGTCGAACCACTGGATCACGAACACCGCGCGGGGCGGTCGGGCACGTAATTGCCCGGTGACCGCGGAGATCGATCGGCTGTCGCGGGCCGCGGCCCAAGCGGTTGGCGGTGGCGTCCTGGCGATCGACCTGCTCGAGCACCCCGACGGCATGGTGGTCAGCGAGGTCAATTACACGATGGAGTTCCGCAACAGCATCGAGACCACCGGCGTCGACATCCCGGCTCGGATCGTCGACCAGGTGCTTCGGGTCGGCGAGTTGGAGGCGGTGCCGGCGTGATCACCGCGCTGCGCT
>WNES01000849.1_pt1 | contig 14451 bp, 12 predicted proteins | sample 5399931 | NCBI WGS metagenome assembly WNES01 (sample SAMN13153332, study PRJNA577476) | soil metagenome | isolation source: 20 cm grassland meadow soil 2 days after 3rd rain plot 5 | place: USA:California | collected 2015-11-11
GCGCCGATTGATGCGGCCGGATAGGTACTCTCAGACATAGCGCCCGCCGATGCCGAAGGATCTCGGCGTGGCTCCGCCGGCGCGAGATCTGATATCGATATCTATACTAACTTTTCTTTGGTTGGGAGAAATTTGAGTTCGATTCGAACTCGGGAGAAGGTGGGTGCAATCACGCGGCTCGCTGGCCGAGACCAGCCTTAGGAACCTGCTCGAGGCCGCTCAGGGCGAGCGGTCGACAGGCACTCTCACGGTCCGCAACGGGTCAGGGAAGTCGGCTTCCCTGTACTTCCTGTTCGGTCACCTCTTCCACGCGCAGAGCGACGGCATGGCCGGCGACGCCGCGGTCGTCAGCGCGCTCGGTTGGGGGGGCGGCGAGTTCGAGTTCGACGCCAAGGCGAAGCTGCCCTCGGATGAGACCGTCAAGGCGGGCATCCCCGAGCTCGTTCAGGCCGCCGAGTCAGGCTCGGACGAGGTTACCGAGCAGCCCGCGCCACCGCCGCCCGATGCACAAGAGGAGCACAGGGAGCATCCTGTAGCTGAGAGGAAAGTGGAAGAGAAGAAGGTAGAGGCGCCCCAGCCGCGACGCGGCGTAAAGCACCGCCCGCAGCCGAAGCACGGCCGCGAACCGATACCGGTGCCCGCGGGCCAGGTGATCTACGACTCGCTGAAGACGTCGTTCGTCGACTTCCCGCGGCTCATCACCACGCTCGAGAAAGAGGCTTACACCGGCTATGTGCGTCTGCTCACCGAGGAAGCCTCGGCCCTGATCCTTTTCCGCGAAGGCCAGGCGCTCGAGTGCATGTACGACTCGGGCGAAGACCAGAAGCAGGGCCTTGTCCTCGGCAAGCAGGCGCTGCAGCGCTTCAACGAGGACGTCACCAACGGGCACGGAGTCCTCGACGTGGTGGGCCTGTCGGGCGAGCTGATCGAAGGCCTGTACGAGCTCACGGTCTCACGCCCGATGTACACCGAGCTCTATGCGTCGTGGGTCGACATGAAGGCGCTGCTCAAGTTCCTGAATGACCGGAAGCTGAGCGGCAGCGTCATGATCCGCTCTGCAGCCGGAACGGGCGTGATCATCCTCGCCGAGGGCGAGCTCGCCGGTGCGTACACGAGCGAGTCGCGCGACATCTCAGACAAGCCCGACCGGGCTCTCGCGCTGTGCGAGGACCCGAACGCAATGATCGAGATCAAGTCGGCGGACACGTCGACTCACACTCCGCTCGACATCGACGAGGTGGTCGCCGGACAGCGCGGCCCGCGCTCCAACGCGCAGGTCGCCCAGACCACGCCGCCGACTCCCGCCCCTGCGCCGCCTCCTCCTCCCGCCGAGCCGGCGACATCGCAGATCCCCGTTGTCGCTCAGACGGCCACCTACCAGACGGTGCCGCGAGAAGCCCCGACTCCGCCGAGCATGCCGGCGATGCCGATGCAGCAGGCGGCGCCCACCGCACCGCCCGCGTCATCAGGCCCGCAGCTCGATTGGGCGGCGATCGTCGCGGAGCTCCAGGCAATGGCCGAGGACCAGCTCGGCAACCGCGCCCGCAAGGTAAAGGACATCCTTGGCGCCGCCGATCCATCGATCGCTGGCATCGAGGCCGCCATCGATCAGGTCCCGAGCATCTCCCTTCTGTTTGTCGACTCATCGCGTCTCGAGCAGCTGGCGCAAGAGATGAGGGCGCGGCTCAAGAGCCACTACTAGTGGCACGGGGCTCATGAAGCCCTGGGCCCTCGCGATCACCGTGGTCACCCTGCTGGCCGGCGCCGTCGCCTGCGGTGGCGCGCCCGCGCAGATCGTCGATTACTCGCCGCTGCGCAGCTCCAAGGAAGTGTCCACGCTCGCACCGGTCCAGATCACCTTCGACCACGACGTCGATCGGGCGTCGGTCGAAAGCCGGCTCCACCTGGTGCCCGCCGTGAGCGGCAGCATCAACTGGACGAACGGCCACCAGCTCGAGTACCAGCACGACAAGCTGGCCACGGGGCAGACATACGAGGTCGTGCTCGAGGCCGGGTACAGCGACCTGGCCGGCAACGTGTACGAGCTTCGACATCACTGGTCGTTCGATACGGAGCTGCCGCCGCGTTTCGCCAGCTCAACCCCGTCTGACGGCGACGGAGGAGTGGACCCCGCCGACTATGTGGCCGTCACCTTCTCGCGGGCGATGCTCGAATCGAGCCTGGCCACGGCCATCGTCTTCACGCCGGAGGTTCGATTCGGAGTCCGCATCGATCCATCCGACTCGCGACGGGTGATCGTCGCGCCGAATTCGCTGCTCCAGCCCAACACGACCTACCGGATGCTCGTCACACAGATCGCGAAGGACACGGATGGCAACCTGCTCGATCACTTCCGGTCGATCACCTTCAAGACGGGCGCGGCGCGACCGCTCCATCACTGGATCGCTTTCGCGGCAGAGAATACCGCCGGAAGTTCCGGCGGCCTGTGGATCGTCAATGAGGCCGGCATCCCACGAGAGCTGGTGGCGTCCAGCGCCGTGAACGCCTACAGCTGGTCACCTGACGGTCAGCGACTCGTCTTCGCGACCGCCGACGGTTGGGCGACGTTCGCGCCAGGCGGGGGCACTGAGTCGCTCGGCTTCAGCGCCATCTGGGCGGCGGCGCTAGCCCCGGGACTCGGCTATGTCTACCTCGATGCGTCAGGGTCGCTGTACCGCGCGCCGCAATCCGGCGCCGATTACGTGATCAGCACGCTGGTAACGACTGCCGCCGTGAGCCCGAGCGGCGAGCGAGTCGTGTTCGCTCAGGACCAGGTCGACAGCACGACTCGCATCTGGGGCTACGACGTCGGCCTGCGATCCCGTTACGCGCTGGCGGCCGAGCCCACGTCGGTCTCCGACCTGAGCTGGGCGCCAAACGGCAACCGCATCGCCTACCTCCGGCACGACGCCGGCACTGTCACGCTCCGCGTCCGCAACCTGACCGGCTCGGCCTCAATGACCAGCGTCGTCCATGGCGACATAAGCGCGCCGGCCTGGCTGCACGACTCGGATCACATGGTCATGTCGGCATCGGTGACAGGAGACAGCGGGATCGTCAGCAAAGCCTTCGTCATCAATGTCGCCTCGCCGCCGCCGTCGCTCACGATCGGGCTGGGATTGCCCGCGCTGGCCAACGTCGTGGACGTCAGTAACCCAGTGCCATCACCTGACGGCCACCAGATCGCCTTCATCAGCGGCGATCAGGTGTGGCTGATGAACGCCGACGGAACCAGGCCGACCCCGCTTACCCGGTTCGACCCGGGGACCTTTCCTTACTCGTGCCTCATGCCGGCCTGGACCCGGCTGTGAAAGTGGCTGCCGTCGACGGTCGACGCCGCGTTGCGCTCGGCAAGTGAGCTGAACAGCCCCGCGAGCCTGTCCGCGGTTCGCGACCAGGAGAAGCGCTGCGCGAGCAGCTGACCGCGGCGGCCCATCTGCCGAGCCAGCTCCGGGTCATCCAGCAGGCGGGCAATGCGCTCCGCGTAGTCCGCAGGGTCATCACCGGCCACCAGGAATCCAGTGACGCCGTCGCGCGCGACGGAACGCAGGCCGGACACGTCGGACGCAACCACAGGGCAACCGCATGCCTGCGCCTCGAGGCCGACGAGACCAAACGACTCGCTGTACGAGGGCATCACGCACACGTCGGCCGCCGCGTAGAAGTACGGCAGCTCGTGGTGCGCGACCGAGCCGACGAATTCGACGGCGGCGCGAACTCCGGCCGCCGACGCAACGCCCTTGAGACGCTCCATCTCGCTCTCGTCCGCATCGCGCGAATCGGCGCCCAGCACCAGAAGACGCGCCCCGACGTGACCTTGGGCGCGCAACAGCGCCAGCGCGCGGATCGCGATGTCGACTCCCTTGAGGCGCTCGAGGCGGCCCACGAACAGGAGCAGCGGCCCGGCGCCGGCCCCGATCTTCGAGCGCGCCTCCGCCCGATCGATGGGCCGGAAGGTGGCGACGTCGACACCGGGCGCGACCACCTCGACGCGCGACGGGTCGGCACCGTAAGCCTGCACGAGCTCCTGGCTCTCATCGGCTGTGGAGGCGACGAGCAGGTCGGCGCAGCGCGCGATGTCGCCCTCAACTGCGATCCGAAGCGGCGGCTCGGGGCGCGCCCCGCTCGCGAGACGCTGGTTCTTCACGAGACCGAGCGTGTGCGCGGTGTGGACCCAGGCCGGAGCAAGCCGCGGGCGCAGCACGCAGGCGACCTCGCCCGAAAGCCAGTAGTGCGAGTAGATGAGGTCGTAGTGGGCGTCCTCGGCGAGCACATGGTTGAAGATGCGCGACGCGAACTGCGGGACCTCGCGGTACAGCGAGTACTTGTCGAGGTCACGCCCGGCATCCAGATAGATGACGCGCGAGAGGGGCGCCAGCTGTTCGATCCTGGGGTCGTCGTCCGACTGGACGCGGGTGAACACGTCGGTGGCGATTCCCCGGTCGCTGAAGGCGCTGCAGACCTCGCGGACGTAGACATTCATGCCACCCGCGGCCTGCTGGCCGAGGGGCGCGGTCGGGGAGGTATGCATCGATATGACCGCGATCCGCATGCGCGCGGAGCGGTCAGACGAGAGCTCTGTTAGCTCAGCCACGGTACGCCGATCTCGCGTCGAGCCAGCGTCGGGAGACGCAGGTAAAACCCGCTCCGGAGACCGGCGAACAAGAACCCATATAGCCGTAAAACGTACGAGCTTCCGACCTATTCCCCAGTAATCCCTCTCCCGCGATGCGGGAGCACAAGCTAAACGCGAGTAACGCGTCTTGACCGCGCTTGGCGCGCAGGGTCAGGGTGAGGGGCGCGGATCGGGGCAGATAGAATGGCCGGAGATGGGACTCCGCAAGGGCCTCAAGCGATATGGCCTCGTCGCCATCGCCGTGCCCGGGCTTGTGCTCCTGACCGCCATCTCGACGCTGGCCGACGCATCGCCTTCGCCCTCTGGCTCGCCCTCTGGCTCCCCCTCGGGAGCGGCGCTCCCGGGCGACCCGACCAACGGCCAGAGCGTCTATCAACAGAACTGCACCACCTGCCACGGTTCCAGCCTCGAGGGAAGCATCGGGCCGTCGCTGAACCCGATCGCCCACTTGCCCGGGGTCGCCAATCCGCTCGACCCCACCTACCTGATCGACACGATCACCAACGGCCGCATACCCGCGTCGGGCCCTCAGATGCCTGCATGGAAGGGAAAGCTTTCAGACAAAGACATCCAGGACGTCGCGGCCTTCATCATCCAGCAGAACCAGATCGGGGGCGAGAACGTCCCGCTGCCGCAGGGAGAGCTGGCCAAGCGCACCATCTTCTGGGTCGGGGTGGGCATCATCGCGATGGTGTTCGTGACGTACCTCCTGGCCCAGTACAACATGCGCTGGATCGCACGGCGAGCCGCGGCGCGGCGTAGGTAGAGGCACGGCCGACCCGGCCGACTCGTCGCCGCTGCACGCGCCGCCCAGACCAACACCAAGCGGCGGTGCACCGAGGGTCCTCATCCTCTTCAGCGACACGGGCGGCGGACACCGAGCCGCGGCCAAGGCGCTGACCGAGGCGCTGAAGCAGCTCGACCACACCTGCGTGGTCACGATCGCCGACCCTCTCATGGCGCAGGGGCCGACAGTGGTTCGGCGGCTCGCGTCCCTTTACTCGCCGGTCATCCAGCGCTCGCGCGCGACCTGGGGCGCCGTCTACCACACGAGCAACACGCGGCCGGCGTTCGCCGCCATCAAGGCTCTGTTCGGGCCTGGCGTGCGCAAGGCAGTGGCCGAGCTGATCAGCAAGCACGACCCTGACGTGGTGCTGTCAGTGCATCCGCTGCTCAACCACATGAGTCACCAGGCGATCCAGCGAAGCGGCCGTCCCCGTGGCCTCATGACGGTCATCACGGACCTGGTCGACTTCCATCGCGGGTGGACGTTCAGCCAAGCCGACCTGGTCGTGGCGCCGACAGAGGTGGCGCGGAAGGTGGCGGTCAGGCGACGCGTGCCGAGCGACCGCGTGAAGCTGCTCGGCCTTCCCGTCGACATGCGCTTCCGCCCGCCGGCGCCAGGCGAGAAGCAAGCGTTGCGCAGGCGCTTCGGCCTCGACGAGGGTCGCTTCACCGTGCTGGTCATGGGCGGCGCGGCCGGAGTCGGCGGTCTGCTGAACCAGGTGCGCGCGCTCGCGTGGGATCCGCACCAGTGGCAGCTCATCGTCGTCTGCGGACGTAACGAGCGCCTGCGCGGCCACCTCTCGCGGCTGCGATACGCGACGCCGACGCTGGTGCTTGGCTTCATCGACAACATGCCGGAGCTCATGCGGGCGTCCGATGTCGCCGTGACCAAGGCTGGGCCGGGCGCCATCGTTGAGGCGCTTGCAACCGGGCTGCCTTTGATCATCACCGGCTACCTGCCCGGACAGGAGACTCCAAACGTCGACTTCGTGGTCGGGTCCGGCTTCGGCATGTACGCGCCGCGCGTCGATGACATTGTCGAAGAGGTGCGCGTGCTGGCCGAGGGCGGGCCCACCTGGCAGTCGATGTCCCGCCGCGCGCGCGAGTTCTCCCATCCGTACGCGTCGCAGGACATCGCGCGGGAGTGCCTGCTGCTGGCGGGGCGCTACAGGGCTTCCGCGCAGGCGAGCCTGTAGGGGCACAGCCGGCACTTTCTGCGCTCGGGCTGCGGATCGAAGCCGCCGGCGCGGATCTTTTCCGCCACTTCGATCGCGATCGTGCGAGCCTCAGCCTGCAGCTTGGGCACGCCTTCGAGGCGAATCGCCGAGGCCTCCGCGAGGTAAACGACCTCCAGGTCGATCGGGTCGAGGCTCAGCGCTGTCGAAGCGCCGAGGGCGTACAGCGCCACCTGCAGGTCGCGCCGCGCACGCGCGATCGGACGCCCGCTCTTGTAGTCGATGATCAGCCAGCCCCCATCGGTGCGATCGACTCGGTCGATCACGCCGTGCAGCGTGAAGCCGTCCACCGCGGCCGAGAACTCCCGCTCCACCAGATGTGGCATGCGCTCGAATCCGCCGCCCGCGCGGAAGGCCTCGAGCTGTGCGAGGCCGAGGCGCCGAAAAGTCTCCGCGCGACGTGGATCCGGAAAGCCTGACGACTCCCACACCTCGGCGTGCATCCCCTGCAGCCGTTCGGGTGTGATGGCGTTTCCGGTGCGCCGCTCCTCGCCGGCGCGGCGCAGCACCTCATGCAGGATCGTGCCCTGCACCGCCTCGGCGCTCTGAGCGGCCGGCAGTCTTGCGCGATAGCGAAACCAGTACTGCCGAGGACAATCCCGATAGGCCTGGATCGCGCTGTAAGAAAGAACAAGGTCGCCCTTATCAACCTCGGCGCGACTATTGACCTCCCCGCTGGCGGGGAGGGTCAGGGTGGGGAGAAACGCACTTGCGACCGACCGTTCCAGCACAGCCCCCGACATACGGAGCTCTGCGACAAACCGGGACTCCCGCCACCGCCGCCCCCCCTCGTAGTGGTCGGCGCGGGTGAGGTACAAACGCTTGCGCGCTCGCGTCATAGCCACGTACAGCAGCCGCCGCTCCTCCGCGACCACGTCCTCTCGCCCGCGTACGAGCGGCTCGAGCACCGCCGGCGGCAGCTCGAATCGCTGCGACCGTCCTGACTGCGGCAGCCGCCCCTCCACCAGCGACGGCACGAACACCGCGTCGAACTCGAGCCCCTTGGCCTGATGGATGGTCATGACCAGGATCGCGTCGCTGCCGCGCTCCGGCGCCGCGGGCGCCTCGTCCTCCCCAGATAGAAGGACGAGGTCGAGATGCGCCATGTACGCGGCAAGCGAATGGTCAGGATTCGAGTCGCAGAACTCCGAGATCACCTCAGACAGCCGGCTGACGTTGGCCGCCACGCGCGCCGCCTCGCTGGGCTCCATGGCTGCGGACCGCCGGTCCAGGTAGCGCGTGCGGTTCATCAGCTCGAAGAAGAGGTCGCGCACATCCACCGACCGCGCGAGCGCGCTCAGCTCGTCAACGAGCGCCTCGGTGCATTCGGGCGTCCGCGTGCTCACCCGGAACGCGGCGACCTGGTCGCCGGGATCGCGCAGCACGCGCAGCATCGCGATGACGTCGCGGCTCTCCGGCCGGTCGTAGAGCCCGTGCCCACCGACGACCACATGCGGCAGCCCCTCGGAGGCGAGGGCCGCCGCGACCGGGGTCGCGATCGCGTTGGTGCGGCAGAGCACCGCGATCTCCGCAAGGGATACGCCTGACTCGGCAAGACGCCTCGCCTCGGCGGCGATCGCAGCTGCTTCGTCCATGCGATCCGCGCATCGCCACAGCTCGACGCGCCGTCCCGACCTTGTCGCCGAAAGCTCCTTGGCCAGGCGCTCGGAGTTGTTGCCGATCAGCGCCGCGGCGGCGGCGACGATCCTGGCCGAGCTCCGCTGGTTCTTGCCGAGCGCCACCGACCGGGCATTCGGGAACCGGTCCAGGAACCGCTCGAGGCTCGCGCGCGACGCGCCGCGGAAGCGATAGATGCTCTGGTCGTCGTCACCGACGACAAACGGCGCCCCGCCGAACGACACCAGCTCAACCAGCCGCTCCTGCGCCAGGTTGAGGTCCTGGTACTCGTCGACGAGCACGTGCGGGAACCGGTGGCGATAAGCCTCCGCCAGGCGCGGGTCGCTCGACAGCATGGCCACAGACCGCTCGAGCAGGTCGTCGAAATCGAGAAGGCCGCGCTTGCGGCACTCGAGCTCGTAGGCGCGAAACAGGCGCACGCACGCGTGCATGAGCGCGGCCCGCTCGGCGTCGTCCGCGGAGTCCGCCCACTCGTCGAGCCGGCGCAACGGAACCAGCTCCTGCTTCAGGCGCTCGAGCATCTGGAGCGCCGGCGCAACCAGGTCGTCCGGCCGCTCGTCACCCACCAGCGCGGCATCGCCTAGCTCCCACATGAGCTCGCGCGCGAGGATCCACCGCTCGGCGCCGCTCACGATCCGGAACCCGGCCGGAACGCCCACCCGCCAGCCGTCCGCGCGGAGCCAGCCGAGCGCGATCGAATGCACGGTTCCCACCGCCGGAGCGTCCGCCCCGGCCAGGTCCTCGATCCGCTGGCGCATCTCCTGCGCGGCACGGTCGGTGAAGGTCATCACCAGGATCGACGCCGGATCCACTCCGCTTGCCACCAGCCGCCGGAATCTCTCGGCGATGACGGCGGTCTTGCCTGTGCCGGCGCCGGCGATGACGCGGACCGGCGTCGCGCTCAGTGCGGCGGCGTCCCGCTGACTGGCGTCAAGGCGCGTCATGTCGGGGTAGAGCGCCCGATGCGCACGCGCAGGATCCGGACCCGCCGGCCGAGATCCATGCCGTTGAGCCGGGCGATCACCGTCTCAGCATCCAGCCGCAGCTGGTGCGCCAGCGCCGGGCTCGACGTGGTCACCATCAGCACGCCCGATTTGAGCTCGACTGCTTCGCAAAGGCGAGCGGGTTCTGGGCCAATCACTGTGCGAAAGGCGACGGCCACCTGCATGCCCAGAAGCCGTCCTCCGCCCGGCTGGCGCCGGATCACCGCGGCGAGGATATTGCCCAGCTTATCCACAGGCTTCAATTCGCCCCGAATTCACGCTCCACACGCGCGCGCCAGTGATGAGATCGGCCGGAAACGGACCCATCTCGGCGGACGTGATGATGACCTGGCCCTCGCCAGCCACCCTGCGCAACAGGGCCGACCGCCGGTCGCCGTCCAGCTCCGACAGAACGTCGTCAAGAAGGAGCACAGGCCGTTCACCGGCGCGCCTGGTGACGAGCGCGGCCTCGGCGAGCTTGAGGCTCACCACCGCCGTCCGCTGCTGGCCCTGGGAGGCATAGCTGCGAGCGTCACGCCCGTCGAGCTGGATGAGCAGGTCGTCGTGATGGGGACCGATGGTTGTCGACCCCCTCCGCAAGTCGTCGCTAAGCGACTTTTCCACAGCATCTTCGAAGTTCTCAGGTGGTCCGACGTAGGCGATCTCGAGCTGTTCGCCGGCCGCGATTTCAGCGTGGCTTTCGGCTGCGTACGGCCGTAGCTGCTCGACTGCCCTGGCACGCGCGCCGGCTATCTCCGAGCCGTAGGCGACGAGCTCGGCGTTCCATGCTTCCAGCACGCCAGCAGCCTCCTCGCCTGCGGCGATCCTCTTGAGGAGGCTGTTGCGCTGCTCGAGCACCCGCCGGAGGGCGGCCAGGTTGCGCGCGTAGCCCGGCTCGATTTGCACGAGCATCTGGTTGAGGAAGCGCCGGCGCTGCTCCGGCCCCGCCTTGACAAGGCCGAGGTCGTCGGGCCAGAAGAGCGTCACGCGGAAGTGGCCCGGCAGGTCGAAGCCCCGCCGGCGGACGCCGTCGACCTCGATGACGCGCCGCACTCGTTCCCCTTCCCCGTGGAGTGTGATGGTCACCTCCAACCCTCGCCCCGCAGACTCCACCTCGGCGTGGATACGGGCGGCCGGGGTGACCGGCCCGAGCAGCTCCAGATCGCGCCTCGCGCGGGGCGACGAGGACAGCGCCAGCATCGCCACCGCCTCGAGAAGGTTCGTCTTGCCCTGCCCGTTCGCACCCACGAAAACGTTCACGCCGGGTCCTGGCGCCAGGTCGAGGTGTGCGTAGTTGCGGTGGTTGTTCAGTTGTAGGCGCTTGAGCTCCACGCGCGAAGCTCGCCTAGGACATAGCCACCCGCACAGGCATGATCACGTAGAGGTAGTGCTCCTTGCCCGGCGGGCGGATCAGCCCTGGGCTGAGCGGACCGTCGAAGAGCAGCTCGACCTGATCCTCGCCGATCACCCCCAGGGCGTCTAGGACGTAGCGGGCATTGAACGCAATCTGGATCTCCGATCCCTCGACGTCGGCAGGCATCTCGGCCTTGCTGTCCCCCACCTCGTTCGTCGTCGCCGACAAAACGAGGGCGCCGGCGTGGGCTTTGACGCGGATGACGTTGGCGCTGTCGCGAGCGAAAAGCGACACCGCTCGCACGGTTTGCGTCAACTCAGACGTGGCCAGCCGGACCTTGGTCGAGCTCTTGCTGGGGATAACTTGTGAGTAATTTGGATACTTTCCGTCGATAAGCCGAGACGTCAACTCCGAGTTGCCGGCTTTGAAGAAAATCTGGTTGCGGGCCTTCGAGATGATGATCTCGACCTGGCCAGGCTCGCCCTTCAGCACGCGGCTCAGCTCGGCCAGCGCTCGCGCCGGCACGATGAGACTTGCGTCGAGCTCAGCGCCGCCGCTCGCCGGAAGCTTGCGCACCGCGAGCCGGTGCCCGTCGGTGGCGGCCAGCGTCAGGTTTCCCTGCTGAACCTGGACCAGCACGCCGGTGAGGACTGGTCGCGCCTCGTCCGTGGAGGCCGCCATCTGGGTCTGCTCGACGGCCTTGATCAGCTCATCGAGCGGCACCTGCAGCCGGTCGCCCTCGTCAGGTCGAGGACCTGGCGGAAACTCCTCGGCCTCGATGCACTTGATGTGGGTGTCGAAGCGTGCGCAGCGCAGTGAGAGCGACTGCGTCGCGGCGTCGAGCGTCATTTCGAGCTCCTCGTCCGGAAGTGTGCCCACGAAATCGGTGAGCAGACGCGCCGGAGCGGTGGTGCTGCCCTCCATCGCGACCTCTGCCGGCACCAGCTTACGGATGCCGATCTCGAGGTTGGTCGCGCTGAGCGCGAGTCCTTCGGGCGTGGTCTCGATGAGGATGTTGTTCAGGATGGGCAGCGTCGTGCGGCTCGAGATTGCGCGCGACACGACCTGAAGGGCCTGCCCTAGCACTGAGGGTCTGCAGGTCACCTTCATCTGCGTTGCGATGGCTTTGGCACTCACGAAACTTGTCCCCCGTTATTTCCTGTCTTGCTAATTGATTCAATCCGTAACGGATAACAGTAGCGCTGTGCGTACTGGGGATATAGAGATCCTTTACAGATCGCGGCTCAACGTGGATAACCGTCTGGGAGCCGGTGGGCATCCCCCTGCGGGCTGTGGCACTGCTGGGGAATAAACGGCGCCGGGCTGACAATCCAATCGCTTTCCCCACCACTTCGGAAGAAGATGTGGAAACGCGCATCACTCTGCGTAGAGACGCTCGCGGATGGCCTGGACCTCGAAGCGCAACCTCTCATCCTCCTTGAGCTCATTGGCGATCTTCTCGATCGAGTGAAGCGCCGTTGTGTGATCCCTGCCTCCGAACGCCTTGCCGATTGCAGGAAGTGAAGACGGCGTCTCCTCGCGAACCAGGAACATCGCGACCTGGCGGGGGAAGACGATGTGCTTGTCTCGCCGCTTGCTCTTCATGTCCTCGAGGGTGATGTTGTAGAAGTCGGCGACGAGCAGCTGGATGCGGTCGACGTTGATTGGCTTGCGCGTGCCGGCCGGGATGATGTCGGCCAGCAGCCGCGCCGCCTCGTCCTCGTCGACGGAACGCTGATGAACCGCTGCAATGCCTGCACCCGCGTCAGCGCGCCCTCGAGCTCGCGGATGTTGCGCTGGACCTTGTGCGCGATGAAGTTCAGGACTTCCTCAGGCACAAGGCTTGTGCGGCCGCCCAGCTTGGAGTGGAGGATCGCGAGGCGAGTTTCGAAGTCTGGCGGTTGGATGTCGGCGATGAGGCCCCACTCGAATCGCGATCGCAGCCTGTCCTCCAGTGTCGGAATCTCTTTCGGGGGACGGTCGGAGGAGATGACGATTTGCTTGTTGATCTCGTGCAGCGCATTGAAGGTGTGGAAGAACTCTTCCTTCGTCCTGTCTTTCCCCGCGAGGAACTGAACGTCGTCGATGAGCAGCACGTCGACCGTGCGGTACTTGTGCCTGAACTCGCCCATGCGAGCAGTGGCGATGGAGCTGATCACCTCGTTGGTGAACTGCTCCGACGTGAGGTAAACGACTCGCTTGCGCGGGAAGCGGTCATGCACCTCATGCCCGATGGCGTGCATCAAGTGTGTCTTGCCGAGACCTACGCCTCCGTAGATGAAAAGTGGGTTGTAGCTGTCGCCAGGCGCCTCGGCCACGGCCTTCGCGGCTGCGTGCGCGAACTGAGAGTTGTGGCCCACGACGAAGGACGAGAACTTGAAACGCGCATTGAGGTCTGACGACAGGATCGGACCGGAGTCATGCCCTCCGACGCCGTTCTCGTGACCGTTGTCGCCCGCGGGATCGGGTCCGTTTGGGTCGGCGGTGAGCACCGGCGGCCGGTGCCCTGTTGGAGAGATCACGAAGTCGATGTTCACCTCAGCGCCGGTGACCGCCTGCAGCGTCTCCTGGATGAGACCGGCGAAGCGATCCTCCAGCCAGTCCTTCGCCAGCTTGCTGGGCACGCCGATGCGGAACGTGCTGCCATCAGCCGACACCACCGAGGTGTTTTTGAGCCACATGTCATAGGTGCGCTTGGCGAGCTGAAACCTGAGCTCCTCCTGGACCTGCGACCAGATCTGGTCCTGGTTCACCTGCTCACCTCTCCTTCGTTGTGTCCCGCCGCGAGCGGTCGGCCGGGTCGAAAACTCCAGCAACCGCTTGGGCAGCGCTTGGTGCAAATGCTGTGGATAAGCTGGGGGTCAGGCTTGTGGTCACGACGGGGCGTCCTACCTGTCTCCGGGCGTGCGGACGGCCCGGAGCGCGCATGCTGGTTCAACCGACAATCTCTGACCGATCGGATCCGCCTCCCGTGTGTCTGTGGAAAAGACCAGACCGGATTTCCACAGGCGAGCCTCCCGGCCCGTTATGAAAGCTCCCTTCCGGCCTGCAACTATTGTGGAAGCGGTGCTGTGGCCTTACCTAATACAAGTAACCGAGGAAAGAATGATGCCCCTCTATCTCGGCTGTACTGAGACGTGATCCGTGTCGCGCTGGTGGTGCTTCCGGGCCGGGATTCTAGCAACATACCTCCGTCCTAGCAAGCCCGTCAGGGACTGGATAAAGCCACACAAGCGGTATCACGATCCACCACACCTCGTTTCGCTACACTCGCGCTTCTGATGAAGCGCACGTTCCAACCCAAGAAGCGCTACCGCCGCCGGGTTCACGGCTTTCTGCGCCGGATGAGCAGCCGCGGCGGAGCTCGCGTGGTGCAGAACCGCCGCCGCAAGGGCCGACAGCGCCTGACCAGCTGAGGCCGAGGTCCTCTTCGAGATGAAGAGGCGCGTGCGTCTTCGCCGTCAAAAAGACTTCCAGGCGGCGCTCCAGGGCAAGAGGATCTTCAGCGGCAAAGGACTCGTGGTGCTCGCCGTGCCGAGCAGCGCCGACCACAGCCGGGTGGGAGTGACTGTCAGCCGGCAGGTGAAGACCGCCGTCGAGCGGAACCGCGCGCGCCGGCGGCTGCGGGAGGTGGCGCGACAGCTGCTGCTGGCCTCGGATTCAGCGCTCCTCCTGCGGGGAATACGATATGACGTGGTCCTGATCGCCCGGCCCGCGGCGCTCAAGCTGCGATTTGCCGACCTGAAGGAGGAGACCGAGCAGGCGGCTCTCCGGCTCACGAAGCTGGACTCATGACCCGCGTACTCCTCGCCATGATCC
>WNES01002825.1_pt1 | contig 14401 bp, 5 predicted proteins | sample 5399931 | NCBI WGS metagenome assembly WNES01 (sample SAMN13153332, study PRJNA577476) | soil metagenome | isolation source: 20 cm grassland meadow soil 2 days after 3rd rain plot 5 | place: USA:California | collected 2015-11-11
ACGATCGTCAATGCGACCTGGGACGCGACGAGCGCGCCGCGTACCGGTTGGCTCGCCACGCCGCCTCCCTGGCTGCGGTGAGCGTCCGTCAGAGCCTCGCGCGCGTCGCGCCGCGCCGCGCGGATCGCGGGGACCAGGCCGACCGCGACTGCGGCGAGCAGGGAGACGGCGAGCGCGAAGGCGAGCACCGGCCAATACACGCCGACCTCGCCGGCCCGGGGCAGTCGACCCGGCTCGAAGGCCAACAGCAGGGGCACGCCGGCGACAGCAAGGAGGACGCCGAGGCCGGCTCCCGCCAAAGACAAGACCAGCGACTCGGCCAGGAATCGCCCGGCGAGGCGCACCGGACGCGCGCCCAGCGCGAGCCGCAAGGCCAGCTCCCGATCACGCGCGAGGGCGCGCGCGAGCATCAGGTTCACCACGTTCACGCACGCCACGAGCAGCAGGACCGCGGCGGCCCCGAGCAGGATCACCAGCGCGGGGCGGACGCGTCCCACGAGCTGCTCCAGGACCGGGCCCACCGCCACGTCCATCATGGATGTACGGTCACCGTACTGCTGCTTGAGACGGCGCGCGATCGCGCTCAGATCCTGCTGCGCCCGGTCGCGGGATACGCCGTCCCGCAGGCGCCCGACGACGTGCCAGTTCTCCGCCGTCCGGTACTCCGTCCGGGGCTCTCGCGGCAGCCAGAGCTCCGTCCCGAGCGGAAAGTCGTAGCCGCGCGGCATCACGCCGATGACGGCGTATGCCTCGTCTCCCACGTGGACGGTCTGACCCGTGAAGCTCGCACTGCCGCCCATGCGGCTTTGCCAGTAGCCGTAACTCACCACCGCCACGCGCTGGCCCGCCCGCTCGTCGTCGGCACTGAACACCCGCCCCGCAACCGGCGGCACGCCCAGGATGGGGAAGAAGCTGGCCGAGACCTTGGCCAATGCCACGCGAAACCCCTCACCGGCAGCGACGGCGGGAGCAGTCCAGTTCGCGTACGCCGCCAGGTTCGCAAAGCTGCGGTTCTGGTCGCGCAGATCCTCGAAATTGGGATAGGAGACATTGCCGGCGGCGCCGTTCTGGAACACGGTCTCGACCTGCATCAAGGCGTCTGGCTTGGGGTACGGGAGCGACCGTAGCAGCACCCCGTTCACGACGCTGAAGATCGCAGTGTTGGCGCCGATGCCGAGGGCGAGGGTGAGCACCGCGACCGTCGTGAAGCCGGGGCTCCGCCGCAGGGTGCGGAGCGAGTAGCGGAGGTCAGCGAGGACAGTCTCCATCATTCGTACCGAAGGGCCACCATCGGATCGACGCGCGCCGCCCGGCGCGCGGGGAGATAACTCGCAACCAGCGAAACGAGCGCCAGCAAGGCCACGACCCCCACGAACGTCGGGGGATCGGTCGCGCCAACTTCGTACAGGAGCGCCGTGAGCAACCGAGTCACGACCAGCGCGAGCACGATCCCGAGCCCTATCCCAGCCGCGGCGAGGCGGATCCCATCGCCCACCACTTGCGATACGACGTCTCCGCGGCTCGCCCCGAGCGCGAGCCGGATGCCGAGCTCGCGCCGCCGTTGCCCGACCGCGTACGCCAGGAGTCCGTAGATGCCGATCGCGGCGAGCAACAACGCGGCAGCGGCGAAGCTCCCCAGGAGCCACACGTCGAACCGCCGTGACGCGAGGCCCCCGGCGACGTCGACCGTGCCCACCGCCGGCGTGCTTCCGGTACTGCCGGTCAATGTCATGGGAATATCCGGATCGACCTGACGGACGGCCCGGCTGAGCGTCTGGAGGAACCCGCCCGGAGGAACAACCGTCCGGACGACGAGGCTCATGTGCCCCCAAACATTGCGGGTGAAGGGAACGTAGACCTGCGCTTCCGCCGGCGTGTCGAGACGAAAGTGATGCACGTCTCCCACGACGCCGACGACGGTGCCCGGAAGCGGCTCGCCGAAATCGGGGCGCCCCTGAACCGCCTTGTGCAGCGTCACCTGACGCCCGATCGGATCGAGGCCGGACCAAAACGCCCGCGCGAACGCTTCATTCACTATTACGGCCGAGCCGGGGGCGAGGTCGGCTTCGGTGAATTCGCGTCCCGCACGGACTGGGATGCGCATCGTGCGGAAATAGCCCGGAGACACGGTCATGAACCACACTTGCGGATCGCGCAGCGGGTCCGGCGCGCGCCCCGGAATCTCGACGGGAGACGGCAGTCCACCGGCCGAGAGGGGCGTGAAATTCGTGAGGGCAACGCTCGTCACGCCCGGGAGCGCCCGCGCCGCGTCCTCGACCTGCGTGTACAGCGCGGCGAGCCTCACCGGGTCTTGGGCCCGCGGCGGCGGCGGCGAGATGAAAAACGTTACGAGCCCTTGCGGGTCGAATCCCGGATTCACCGCCCGCAGTCGCCACAGGCTCCTGATCAACAGCCCGGCGCCCACTACGAGGACCACGGACAGAGCGATTTCGCCGATTACGAGCGCGGCGCGCAGCCGCTGCCGCCGGTGTCCGGTGCCCGCTCCGGTCGTGCCTTCCTTTAAGGAGTCGGTCAGGTCGGGGCGTGCCGCTCGCAGAGCAGGTAAGAGCCCGGTGGCCACGGTCGTGATGAGCGTGACGCCGAGCGCGAATGCGAGCACCCAACCGTCGACCTGGACTGTCTCGAGCCGGGGAAGTACCGACGGTGCGGCGCGCCTGAGCAACGCAATAGCCGCGTACGCGCCGGCCACGCCCAGTCCTCCTCCCAAGGACGCGAGCACCACGCTTTCGGTGAGCAGCTGTCTGACCACCCGGCCGCGTCCTGCTCCCAAAGCCGATCGGATCGCGAGCTCGCGGCCGCGGGCGCCGGCGCGCGCCAGGGTCAGGTTCGCCACGTTGACACAACCGATCATGAGAACGAGGCCGACCGCCACGACGAGCACGAGCAGCTGTTGCGTGGTGCCGAACAGGATCTCGTCGCGCAGCGGAAACAGCGCGACCGACGTCCAGTCGGCGTTGAACCCGGGGTACGTGGCTGCTTCACGCCGAGCGACGCCGTCGAGATCGGCCTTCGCCTGCTCCCGGGTCATCCCCGGTTTGAGGCGGCCGATAATGCGACAGTCGGCATGGAAGCCGCGTTGGGTGAGGGCCCGGTCGGTCGCGGCGACCGTGGCGATCGGCACGTACAGCTGCTCGGTCGCCCACGTTGGGTACGCCACGTCGTGCGGAAGGACACCCACGACAGTGAACACTCCGGCGGTGAGCGACAGCGTCTTGCCGAGGATAGCCGGGTCGCCGCCGAACCGCGCTTGCCAGAGGTCGTACGAGAGAGCCGTGACGTGCGCTCCGGCCTGCTCCTCGTCCGGCGTGAAGAGTCGTCCGACCAGTGGACGCTCGCCCAGGGTCGCAAAGAAGCCGGGCGAGACGAACGACGCGGGGATGCTTTGTACGCCCTCGGAGCCGGCGAGCCGCTGCCCCCCACCCCGTACGTACGCAAGCCCGGAGAACGCCGAGCTCTGAGCCCGCCAGTCCAGGAAGGTCGGATAGGATGGAGGGCGGAACGCTCCTTGACGACTCTGCTCGGCCAGCATGAACAGCCGATCCTGCTCGGCGAAGGGCAACGGCCGGAGCAGCACGCCGTTCACGACGCTGAACACGGCCGTGTTGGAACCGATGGCGAGTGCCAGGGTCAGGATCGCGGCGGTGGCGAACCCGGGACTCTTGCGCAGCGTCCGCACCGCGTAGCGGAGATCGGCGAGCATGATCGGGGCTCGGGGCTAGGGGTTCGGGGCTCGGGAAACCCGGTCGGACGTCACCCGAGGGGACACGACACTCGAGCACCGAGCCCCCGAGTCCCGAGCCCCGAATCCCGAGCCCCTATTCATGACGCAACGCCACCATCGGGTCGACCTTCATCGCCCGGCGGGCGGGGACGTAACTCGCCAACAGCGTGACCGCGACGAGTAGCAGCGTGGTAAGGACGAAGCTCAAGGGGTCGAAGGGACTCACCCCGTACAGCTGCGAGCGAAGCACCCGTGTGAAACCAGCGGCCCCAAGCACTCCCAGGGCCACTCCAGCCGCCGTGAGTCCGAGACCCCGCCCGACTACGAGCCGGAGCACATCCCCCTTGTCGGCGCCGAGCGCGACGCGCACCCCGATCTCGCGCGTCCGCTGCGCGACGGCGTAGGCCACCACGCCGTATACGCCGATGGCGGCGAGCAGCAGCGCTATACCCGCGAACAGCGTGAACATGGTGCCGTACAGCCGTCGGTCCCAGATCGAGCGATCCACCAGCCCTTGCATCGGCATCACGTTCGTCAACGGGACGGTGGGGTCGAGCTGTCGTAACTCCGCACGGACCAGCGGGACGACGCTGATCGGATCGCCCGACGCACGCACGACAAACGACATGTCAGACCACGGGTATCGGGCGGCGTACGGGACGTAGACCTGGTCCTGCACGGCGCCACCTAGACTGCCCTGTTTGATGTCGCGGGTCACGCCGACGATGGACAGCCACCGCGCCGACGAGTCCCGTCCGTAACGAATGCGCCGGCCAAGCGCGCTCTCCCGGGGCCAGTAATGACGCGCCATCGTTTCGTTGATGATGACAACGGGATCCCCGCGCTCATCCTCCGTAGCCGTGAACTCCCGTCCCTCCCGCAATGGGACGCCGAGCGCGCGGAAGTAGTGCGCCGCCACCGAGGTGATGAACGTGACGCGAGAAGAGTCGCCCTGCCCCTCGATCTGAGCGCTCTCCCAGTTGATCCCGCCCAGCGGAGCGAGATTGACCGCTCCAGCCGCCGCGACGCCCGGCAGGGCCTCGACTCGGCGGGCGAGCTCGTTCAAGAACACGCCCCGGGCGCGAGAGGATTCGTAACGCACGCCGCCCAGTGGAACCCGAGCCACGATTGCGCGCGCCGCATCGAACCCCGGATCGACGCGCGCCAGCAAGACGACCGTGCGGATCAGCAGGCCGGCCCCGGCCAACAGCACCATGGTGAGGGCCACCTCCCCAACCACGAAGGCACTCCAAATCCGACTGGCTCGCGCGCCGACCCGGGACGACCTGCCACCCTCCTGGAGCATGTCCCGCAAGTCGGGCCGCGCGCTTCGCAGCGCCGGAAGCGCACCGACGGCCAACCCGGTCGCGATGGAGACGACGGCGGTGAAGACGAATCCAGCGCTGTCGAGCGAGAATGCCAGCCAAGAGGGCAGGTCGCGATGTGCTTGGACCGTCACTCGAAACAGGTCCAAGCCCCACAGTGCGACCAGCAAACCCAGCGCACCACCGCCCGCGGCAACGAGCGCACTTTCCGTGAGAAGCTGTCGCACCAGACGGGCGCCGGAAGCGCCCAGCGCTGCTCGGATGCCGAGCTCCTGACGTCGGGCGGTGGCCCGGGCCAGGAGCAGGTTGACCAGGTTCACACAGGCGATGAGCAGGACCAGGCCCACGGCACCCAGCATGATGCTGAAGGTGGTGCGGATATCGTCCAGGTCGTCGAAGGACAGACGACGCAGCGTGGTGAGCGACGCGCTCACCCCCGCGTTCGACTTGGGATACTGCTGCGCGAGCTGCCGGCTGATCGCGTCGAGGCGCGCGTTCGCCTGAGCGACCGTGACGCCAGGGCGTAGGCGCACGATGCCGTTCACCCAGTTGTTGCCCCGCCCGGCACGTGGGTCGAAGAGTCGCGGCATCCAGAACTCCGCTCGAAACGGAAATCCGAACCCGGGCGGCATCACCCCGATCACCGTATAGACAGTTCCCTCCATCCGGACTTGTTGGTCGAGCACGTGGGGATCCGCCGCGAAGTGCCGCCGCCACAGCGCGTTACTCAGAATGACGACGTGATCCCGGCCAGGGACGGCGTCCTCGGCGACGAACGATCGGCCGAGCGCCGGCCGGACGCCGAGCAGCTCGAGCGTTCCAACGCTGACCTGGTTGCCCCCCACGCGTTCGGGTTGATCCGTTGTGCTCAGGTTCACCGCCGCGCCCGCGATGAGCGCGACGCGTTGAAACACGCTCGTGTCGGCCGTCCAATCGACCAGGCTGGGTGGGTCGACGTACAGCTGCCCGCGGTCCGAGGGGCTGAAATGCTTGACGATCAGCGCCAGGCGCTCCGGCTCCGCGAACGGCAGCGGACGGTAGAACAGGGCGTAGATGATCGAGAAGACGGCGGCAGTGGCGCCGATGCCGAGCGCGAGCGTAAGCACCGCCACCGCGGTGAAGCCGGGGCTCTTGGCGAGCTGGCGGAGCGCGTAGCGGAGGTCGGTCATAGGGGCTCGGGACTAGGGACTCGGGGCTCGGGTGTCACCGGGACAGTGTCGATGCTCGGACACGGCGCTCAACGACCGCACCCCCGAGTCCCGAGCCCCGAATCCCGAGCCCCTACTCATACCGCAACGCCACCATCGGATCGACCCGCGCCGCCCGCCGCGAGGGCACGAAGCTCGCCAACACCGTCGTGCCGAGCAGCACCACCGTCACGAACCCGAAGACGAGCGGATCGTGGGGCGACTCCTGGAACAAGAGCGGCCCGCCTTCGGTGATGACGAGTTTGATGAGGTCCCGCTCTTGTGCCCCGAGGGAGGCGCGGACGCCCATCTCCTGCGTCCGCTGCGCGACGGTGTATGCCATCACGCTGTATAGACCGATCGCCGCAAGCGTCAAGGCAAGTGCACCGAATGCCAGGAACATCGTCGCGCCCAGCTGCCACGAGCGCGTCTGCTCGCCCAGGATGTCGCGCAGCGGCGTGACCGTGACGTACGCTGCGCCGGGCATGACTTGCTGTAGCCGGCGACGGATCGTCTCGGCGTACCGCGTGGCCTCTCCGCGCGTCCGGACGAAGAGTCCCCCGTCTTCGGGATGCCATTGCGCCGTGGAGAGATAGTAGAACAGCCCCGGGTCGTCGCCCAGCTGCTCCGACTTGATGTTCTCGGCGACGCCGACCACGTAGGTGCATGGCGCGGTGTCCGCACCCACCTTGACGCACTGGCCGATCGGGTCCCGGCCCGGCCACAGCGTCTTGGCCATCGCGTCGCTCACGACCATGACTCGGGGCGTATGTGCCCCATCCTGGGCCTCAATCCCGCGGCCGCGCAGAAGGCGGGTACCGAGCGTGGAGAAGTACTCCGGGGTCACCGCGTTCTGGTAGAAGTCGCCCAAGCGATGGACCGAATCGATACCGCCGACGTGGAGGTCGAGGTCCCGAAAGTTCCAGAAGGGCACCGTGAGTTGGCGCGAGGCGTGCTCGACACCGGGAACCGCCTGCGCCGTCTCGAGCAGCTCACGGCGCAGCGCGACATTGCGGGCGCTGTCCAGCTGCATACCACGCAGGTTCAGGTCCACGAGCAGCACGGGGTCGACGTCGTAGCCGAGCGGGATCACCCGCACGTGACGCAGGCTGCGCACGAACAGCCCCGCACCGACGAGCAGCACCACCGACAGCGCTCCTTGCAGCACGAGCAACGCGATGCGCACGCGCGACCGCTGGAATGTCCCTTCTCGCGCACCCGCCTTGAGACCGCCGGCGACGTCGGCGTGTTGCGTGAGGGCGGGCGCAAGGCCCGTGAGCAGGCCGGCGCACAGGGCCGCCGCCCCGCCAAACAGCAGCGTGCGGGCGTCGCCCAGGACACTCACGTCGGACGACTTTGCGAGGAACTGCGCGCGCAACACCGCCCCGCCCCACTCGGCGACTACGAGGCCGGCGAGGCCGCCGAGCAGGGCCAGGAGCAGGCTCTCGGTGAAGAGCTGCGACAGCAGGCGTGCCCGACCCACGCCCAGCGCCAGCCGGACGGCGATCTCGCGGCGACGCCGCAGGGCGCGGGCGAGCAGCAGATTCGCGACGTTGGCGCAGGCGATGAGCAGCACGATCAGCGCGACTCCGCTGATCCACGTCGCGACCTTCGCGAAGCTCGACTCGCGGGGTCCCCGCTCGCTCAGCACCGACGCCACGAAAGCGTGCGGTCGCGCGATTTCCGCCGGAGTCATACCGGGACTGCCCGGCCGCTGGGCGGCGTAGCTGCGGAGGAACGCGTTGGTGAGGTCGGCATTCGCGGCCGCGACACTCACCCCCGACTTGCGCTGCGCCAGCATCGACAGCCACTGCCAGTGGTAGGTGGTCCACCAACTCTCGCCCCGCAGGCGTTTTAGGGTGTTCGCGCTTGCATAGCTCGTGATGGGGATGAACGCCACCGGTCGCTGCACGGGCCATAAGCCGACGAATCCCCGGGGCGCGACGCCGACGATCGTGTAGAGCGTGGGACCGATTTGGAGCGTGGACCCGAGCGCCTCCCGGCGGCCACCGTAACGCGTTTGCCAGAAGGCATATGAGAGCACCGCGACCGCCGACCCTGTGGGAGGGCTGTCCTCCGCCGCGGTGAAGTAGCGACCCAACGCCGGTGGCGCATCGAAGAAGCCGAAGAAGCCGGCGCTGACGATGCCGACGCGCATTTCCCGCGCCTCGGTGCCCACGCCGATGGCGAGGTCGTGCTCCGTGAACGCGGCGGTACGCGCGAACGCGTTCGTCCAGCTCGTCAGATCGACGTAGCGTGCGTACTGCATGTAGCCGCCGGCCTGTTCCTTGCCACTGTAGGTCTGCGCGACATAGATGCGGTGTGTCGCGCCAGGATCGTGCAGCAAGGGCGGCGGCCGAAACAACATCCGGTCCACGACCGAGAACATGGCGACGTTCGCCCCGATGCCCAGCGCCAGCGTGAGGACCACACCCAGCGTGAAACCCGGGCTGCGCGCGAGCTGACGCGCGGCGTGGCGCAGGTCGGCGAGGAGAGCGTCTATCATTCGTACCTCAGGGCCACCATCGGATCGACCTTCGTCGCCCGGCGGGCGGGGAGCCAGCTCGCGAGAAGGGTGGCGGCTAGGAGGAGCAGCGCTACCGCAGCGAGCGTTACGGGATCCCGCGGCCCGACCTCGAACAACAGATCGCGAAGCAGGCCCGTCACGCCGAAGGCGCCAGCCCCTCCGAGCACGATTCCGCCCAGCGTAAGCATCATGCCGCGCGAGACGATCAGCCGGACGACGGCACGACGTCCAGCACCCAGGGCAACCCTGACCCCGATCTCCTGCGTGCGGCGCGTGACCGCGTATGCGACAATCCCGTACACGCCGGTGGCCGCCAGCGCCAGCGCGGTCGCGGCGAACACCAGCACGAGCAGGGCGTAAAACCGGTGCCGGGCTCGCGCATCCGAAAGCAGTTCACTCACTGGCGCCACGCGCTCGAGTGGCACGCCAGCGTCGATTTCCCGCAAAGCATCTCGCATCGCTTTGGCAGACACGCTCGGATCGCCGGCCGTTCGCGCGATGAGCTTGATAAAGGCCGCTGCGTCGCTTGCGAGCGGCTGATAGATGTGTGGCGGCGCCGGAGCCTGGAGATTCTGCTGACGGGTGTCCCCCACGACGCCGATGATGGTGCGGGTGCGAGCGCCGTAGAACTTGATCTCCCGACCGAGCGCGTCCTCGCCTGGGAAGTACGCCCGTGCCGCGGCCTCGTCGATCACGACCGTTGCGTCGGTGGTCCCGGCACCGAACACGCGACCGCGCTTGAGGGGGATGCCGAGCACCCGGAAGTAGTCGTCCGTCACGCCCGAGATCCATGCCCACAAACGGCTATCCTCGTCGGGCCGCCCAGGAAGACTCACCGATCCCACCGCGTATCCCGCCAGCGGCATGCCGGAGCTCGCCGTGACCGCCGATACGCCAGGCAATGCGCGGACGCGCTCCAGCGCCTGCTGCACGTACGCGATCCTGGCCTGCGGCAGAGCGTAGCGCGTACCCGGTAGCTGCAGCTCGGCGGCGAGGAGGTGAGCGGGCTCGAACCCCGGATCCAAGCGGACCAGGTGCGCGAAGCTGCGCGCTAGCAGGCCGGCTCCGGAAAGGAGCACCATCGTCAAAGCGACCTGGCCGACGATGAAAGCATCACTCGAGCGGTGGCGCCAGCCGTCGCCGCCCGCGTTCGGGCTTCTGGACTTGAGGGCATCCGACGGCGCCCGCCGGGCCGTTTGCAACGCGGGCACGAGTCCCGCCGCGACGCCGACGAGGATACTCATCGTAATGGCTGCAGCGAGCACCCTTAGGTTCACACCGATTTCGGCAACCCGCGGCAGCTCGGCCCCGGCCAAGCCGACCAGCGCGGGCACGCTCCACAGTGCGAGCAATACGCCCAGGCCACCCCCGAACGCTGCGACGAGGAGAGACTCGGTCAACACTTGACGGATCAGGCGTCGCGTGCCCGCACCGAGCGCGATCCGCACGGCGAGCTCGTGCCCGCGCGCCGTGGCACGGGCGAGGAGGAGATTGGCGACGTTGGCGCACGCCACGAGCAAGACCAGGCTCACGGCACCCAGCATCAGGAGCAGTGGTGTGCGTGTCTCGCCGACGAGATAGTCGTGGAGCCCCACGACGAGCGGCAGGCGTCCGGTCTCCCCGGGTTCGCTCGCCCACGAGCGGCGTGAGACGACGTCCAGGGTCGCCTGAGCCTGCGTCAGCGTCACGTGAGACCGGAGACGCCCGACGTACCAGTAGCCCTGCCGGCGTGCCCGCTCGCGGCTGTCGGGGCCCGACAAATAGCTGCCGAGCGGCAACCACACATCCGCGCCAGCCGGGTAGCGGAACCCAGCGGGCATGACGCCCACGACGACGTACTCCATCGTGTCGAGGGTCAGCGTCCGCCCGAGGACAGTCGTGTCGCTGCCATAACGGGCTGCCCAGAGACGGTGACTCAGTACCGCGACCCGGGCGGTACCGGGACGATCCTCCCCGGGCAGGAAAACGCGCCCCAGCAGAGGTCGTGCGCCGAGCATGGGGAAGAAGTTCGCCATGACACTCCAAGACTCCACGCGCGCCGCCTCCCACGGGCCGATCAAGATCGGCTGGTCCCCGATATACGCCGAGAGGTCGTCGAACACTCCTGGGGCGGTTCGCCATGTCTCATACCACGTGAGCTCCGACGTGCCGCCCCAGCGAGCTCCGTTGCGATAGCGCTCCGGGACGGTCTTGATGTCGACCAGCCGGTTCGCGTGCGGGAAGGGCAGCGATCGGAGCAACACGCCCTCGACGACGCTGAACACCGCCGTGTTGGCGCCGATGCCGAGCGCCAGCGTGACGACCGCCGCGAGCGTGAAGCCGGGGCTGCGGGCGAGCGTGCGGAGCGCGTAGCGAATGTCACTCATATCGCAACGCCACCATCGGATCGATCCGCGCCGCTCGGCGGGCCGGGACATAGGTAGCGAGCATCGCGACCCCGCCGAGCACCAGCGCCGCGCCCACGAAGGTGATCGCGTCCAGCGTCGAGACGCCGAACAGCATCGAGCGCAGCGCGCGTGTCGCCAGGGTCGCGCCGGTCGTTCCCAGGACCAGCCCGCCGAGCACCAGCCACAGGTTCTCCTTGAGCAGCAGCCCCACCACCTCGGCGGGCCTGGCACCGATGGCCATGCGCAGGCCCAGCTCGCGCGTCCGCTGCGTGACCGCGTACGCCGTGATGCCGTAGATGCCGATCAACGCGAGCACCACCGCCAGCGCCGCGAACAGGGTGAGCAGCGTCATGCTGAGTCGCCGCGCCGCCGTCGAGCGCGACAGCGCCTGATCCAGGCCCACGAGATCGCCGATCGGCTGCTGGGGATCGAGCTGCCGCACGGCGGCGCGCACCGCGCCCGCCAGCGCCAGCGGGGAACGCTTGGCCTTGAGCACGACCCACATCTCGGGCGCGCCCTGCCGCTGGAGCTGCGGCACATACAGCTCCAGCATTGGCGTGGCATCGAGCGAGGCGTAGCGAATGTCCCCGATCGTACCGATGACCGTCGCGTCGTATCCGCCGCCGCCGAGCCGCGGCACCGGGAAGGTCCTCCCCAGCGGATCCTGCCCCGGCCACAGCTCGTCGCTGAGCCGCCGGTTCATGATGACGACTTTCGGGGCGTCCGCCCGGTCCTGCGGCGTGAAGTCGCGGCCCCGGAGCCGGATGCCCATCGCCGCGAAGTAGCCCGGACCCACCACGCTCAGCCGCGCCGCGAGGTACTCCTCGGTGGCGTCGGGACGAATCCGCCGTGGATCGAACGCCAGGATGTCCACGCCGCCCGTGAGCGGCAGCGTGCGAGACACGCTCACGGCCGCCACGCCGGGATTGCGCGCCAGCACGTCCGTCAGATCCTGGAAGAACTGGGTCTGCACCGTGGGATCCGCGTAGCGCGAGGGCGTGAGCCGGATGCGCGCCGCCAGCACGTCGCGCGTGTCGTAGCCGGGATCCACCGAGGTCAACCGCACGAAGCTCCTGATGAGCAGCCCCGAGCCCACCAGCAGCACGAGCGCGAGCGCGATCTCCGCCACCACAAGCCCGCGCTGCGTCCGGTGGCGCCGGCGCGAGCCCGTCGTGGCGCCGCCCTCGTCGCGCAGCGCCTGCTCCACGCCGGGGCCCGCCGCGCGCAACGCCGGCAGCAGGCCGAACGCCAGGCCCGTCACGAGCGAGAGGACGAGGGCGAAGGCGAGTACCCAGGGGTCGAGCCCGATCTCGTTCACGCGCGGCACGCGCGGCCAGACGGCGAGCGCGGCGGCGAGGCCCCAGCGGGCCAGCAGCACGCCCGCGGCCCCAGCGATGAGCGCCACCACCACGCTCTCGGTCAGGAACTGCCGCGCCAGCCGCATGCGATCGGCGCCGAGCGCCCGGCGCACGGCGACCTCCTTCCTGCGCTCGGTGGCGCGCGCCACGTACAGCCCCGCCGCGTTGGCGCAGGCGATCAACAGCACCAGCCCCACCGCGCCGAACAGCACCAGCAAGGCAGAGCGGACGTCCTCCACACCTTCCACCTTCAGCGGATCGACGCCGAACACCATGCCGGCCGCGATGGCGACGTTGGGGTTGGGGCCGCCGCCCCCGGGTCCCGGGCCCGGACCGGCCGCGCGCATGTTGATTCCGATGCGCCGCTCGCCGCCCCCCGGCTGATCCCGCTCGGCGGCGCTGATGCGCCGCGCCACCACACCAACGTCGGCGCGCGCCTGCGCGAGCGTGGCGCCCGCCGTCAGGCGTGCCACGGACTGGAAAGCGTAGAAGTGGCGGTTGAACGCGAGCTGCGGATCGGAGCGCAGCGCCTCGCCCAGCGGCACCCACAGCTGGGTACCCTCGTTGGGGAACGCGAAGCCGCGCGGCATGACGCCCACAACCGTGAAGCTGTGGCCGTCGAGGGTGATCGCGCGGCCCACGATGTTACGGTCGCTGCCGAATGCCGTGGCCCACATGCCGTAGCTGAGCACGGCGAGCCGATCGTGCAACTCGGCGCCGGTGAACCCGCGCCCGATCGCCGGACTCACGCCCAGCACGCCGAACAGGTTGGGCGAGACGATCGTGGCGGCCAGCTCGAGCGCCTGGTCGCCGCCCGCGTAGTTGTAGCGCGTGTCCCTATACGCGGCTACACCGGCGAAATCCCTGGTGAGTGCCTGCAACTGCTGAATGTCGGGGTAGGACATCGAGCTCGCGAAGATGTCCTTGCCCGGTCCCGGCACCTTCGTGTCGAGCGACACCAGGCGATCCGCGTGGGGATAGGGCAGTGGCTTGAGCAGCACCGCATCCACCGCGCTGAAGATCGCCGTGTTGGCCCCAATGCCGAGCGTCAGCGTCACGATGGCGATGGTGCTGAAGCCGGGGTTCTTGCGCAAACTTCTGAGTGCGACGCGGAGGTCTTGGGCAAAGCCGGCCATTATTGTCGAGTCCCTTGGAACAAGGTGTCGGGTGTCGGGTGTCGGGTGTCGGGGTGCCGTCCCTGGCACCCGGCACCCGACACCTACTCATACCGCAACGCCACCATCGGATCGACCCTGGTCGCGCGACGGGCCGGGATGACGCAGGCCACCATGCCCACGAGCAGGAGCAGCGCCGTGACCCCGCCCAGGGTGAGCGCGTCGGTCGGCGTCACGCCGTACAGTTGGCTCGCGAGCAGCCGCGTCAGGGCCAGCGACCCTGCGACGCCGACAATCGCGCCGAGTCCGGCGAGCAACATGCCGTGGCCGATGACGACGCCGCGTACCTGCCGCGGCTGCGCGCCGAGGGCGATGCGCACGCCGATCTCGCGCGTCGACTGCGTCACCAAATAGCTCATCACGCCGTAGATCCCGACGGCCGCGAGGGCGACGGCGAGCCCCGCGAACGCAACGAGCAGCAGCATCAGGAAGCGGTGGAAGGCGAGGGAAGCCGAGAGGATCTCCTCCATAGTGCGGACGCGTCCGAGGGGGACCCGTGCATCGGTCGCACGAATTGTCCGAGCCACGAACTCTTTCAGCGCCGCAGGGCCGCCGGCGGTCCGCACCACCACGTGGATCGGGAACCAGCTGTTGAAGAGCCGCGTGAACCCGGCGGGCGTCTGCGCCGACGGGACGTAGGCCGTCGGCGTGACGGGAGCCCCGATGAACTGCTTCGTGTCGCCCACCACGCCGACGACCC
>WNES01001183.1_pt1 | contig 14393 bp, 15 predicted proteins | sample 5399931 | NCBI WGS metagenome assembly WNES01 (sample SAMN13153332, study PRJNA577476) | soil metagenome | isolation source: 20 cm grassland meadow soil 2 days after 3rd rain plot 5 | place: USA:California | collected 2015-11-11
CGGCCGTCGAGCGCGAACAGCTGCGACTGCGCCGTGGCGACGAAAATCCGGCGGCGGCAGGCCGCTCCAACAGGGGCGGACTCATCGAGCCAGGTGGAGACGCCACGGCTCGCGAAGTCCCCGTAGCTCACGTCGCGTTTGATCTTGGGATCGAATACCCAGCGCTCCCGCCCGGTTCCCGGGTCGAGCGCGATCACCCGCCCCAGCGGGGTGCCGAGGTACATCGTCCCATCCACCAGGAGGGGGGTTGCCTCGAAGGCGGTCGGCTTCCCGGTCTTGAACCGGGGGTCGGTCTCACCGGTGCGGTACGTCCACGCCACCTCGAGACCGCTGATATTCTTCCGGGTGATCTGCGACGCGGGGCTGTAGCGGGTTCCCTGCGCGTCGCGCCCGTTGGCGCTCCAGTCGACTTCCTGCGCATCGAGCGCAGCGGGACAAAGCCCGAGCAGCAGCCCACTCACCAGTCGACGCATGCCCCACCTCCCCGAGTGCCGTTCCAACCAAGTTCGCCGAGTTCCGTGAGGCTCTTGCCTACGACGATTCAAACGCGAGGAGCCATGCGTTCCTAATCCCATCGGGTTGGAACGGCACGAGCGAACGGCAGTATAATGTATGACTCAGGCTCATGATCACGGGCGTCAAGCATGATTCTCGAAACCCGCCATCTCCGTCTCGTTGCCGCCGTCGTCGAGCATGGCACGCTCACCAAGGCCGGCCGCGTGCTCCACATGACGCAGTCGGGCCTGTCGCGCCAGCTGCTCGATCTGGAGACGAGGCTCGGGCTGCCGCTGTTTCACCGGCTCGGCAAACGCATGGTGCCCACGCCCGCGGGAGAGTGCCTGCTGGTGGCGGCGCGGCGCACCTTGCCCCAGCTCTCGGACGTCGAAGAGGACCTCCGACGCCTCGCCGGTGGCCGGACGGCGATCCTGCGGGTGAGCACCGAATGCTACACCTGCTATCACTGGCTGCCGGGCGTGCTGCAGCGGTTCGCCCGCCGCTTTCCGCGGGTGGACGTGCAGATCGTGGCCGAGGCGACCCACCACCCCGTCCCGGCGCTGCTCGACGGCCGCATCGACCTCGCGATCGTGTCCAACGACGATCACGACGACCGGCTGGCGTACGTCCCCCTCTTCACCGACGAGCTGGTCGCGCTGCTTCGCCCCGACCATCCGCTCAGCGCCAAGCCGTTCCTCACCGGGCGTCATGCCGCGCCGCGTCTCAGGCGTTCAGCTGACGGAGGCGATCCTCGAGCTCGTGAAAGGCGGCGCGGGGATCGCCGTGCTCGCCCGCTGGGCGGTGGCGCCCCACCTGAAGACCGGCGAGCTCACCGCGGTGCCGCTCACGCGCCGGGGACTGGAGCGGCGGTGGCGCGCGGCGATGCTGCGGCAAAGGCCGCTCCCCCTTCACTTGCGTGAGTTCGCGGGACTCCTCGCGGCAGGGCCGTCGCTCTTGTCCCGCCGGCAGGCGTAGACCGCCGCGCCAGAGTTCGCGGCTGAAGCCGCGGCTCGGCGTCTACCGCTGAAGCGGCGATGCAGTGCCCGTTTACGGGCAGGTGCCGAGCCGCGAGTTCACTCGCGACTCCTCGCGCGGCCGAGGCAGACCTGGTGGGACCTGCTCGGAATTCCTACGCATGCGCCACGCGCATCGGCGTCGCTAACTGCGCATTTGACCGGGCGCGGATTTCCCGAGGACATTGCGGTAACCCCATCAGGAGCTCGGCTGTGAGCGCGACCGCCACCCACTCGTTCGTCCTCGACCATGCCCCCGCCGAGCCAGCGGCGGCCGAGCGGCATTTCCTTTCGAAGCTGGCGTTCGAGACCGATCCCGCGGACGTCCATCGGGACCTGGAGCGAGGGCACGCGGGGCTAGTCGTCGTGGACACGCGCGGCCCGGATGCGTATGCGCGTTGTCACATCCCCGGCGCCCTGAGCCTGCCGACCCGCACCATCAGCCGCGAGACGACGGCGTCCCTGCCGCGCGACAAGGTGATCGTGGCCTACTGCTGGGGACCGGGCTGCAACGGCTCCACCAGAGCGGCGGCGAAGCTCGCCGCCCTGGGCTTCCGCGTCAAGGAAATGATCGGCGGGATCGGCTATTGGAGAAAGGAAGGGCTGCCGGTCGAAGGATCGTCACCCGACGACGCTCCGTTGTACGCGTAACATGCGGCGACGCCGCGGCAGCGATCGCTCGCAGCACCCGTCGTATCATGCGCCCGAGTCAGCACGCCATTGCCGGAGCTGTCGCGAGGACAGCACACCCGGCCCGCGCCCGGGACTTGCAGGGGCTGGCGTCCGGAGCACCTCCGCTATGGCGCGATCGGTCGAACACCATCCCCGGGCCTGGGCCCGCCTGCGGGTCGATGTCAACTGCGCACTGCGGCGCGGCGCCTGGTACCGCGTCGTCAGGATGACGCGAGACAAAGTCGTGCTCGACGTGACGAACGAGCAGGTCCCGGTGCAGCGACGCGTGTTGAAAACGGTGTTCGCCCAGCCGTCCCGCTGGACCGTCGTCCCCCGTCCCTCCGATGCGATCAACCTGCCGAACGACTGGGGCACGCGCTACGGGGTGTGCCCCGCTTGTCAGGGTCGGGCGCCGATCAGAGGCTATCCGCTCGAGCTGGCCTGCCCGCATTGTCATCAGATATGCGCCGTGGCGTGGGATGAGCACTACCTGAAACCACGCTGAGGCGTTTCCGATCGAACCGGCGAGGGTCGTGTTTTTCCGCGCCCTCATCATATTGTGTAGGAACCCGACCGGCCGAGACGATCAATGCCCGAAGCACCGCAGTGGGCCCGCGTGCGTGGCGAGGTGAATTGCCACGTCCGCCGCGGGGCGTGGTACGAGGTGCTTCGGCTCACGCCCGAGGACGCGGTGCTCGAGGTGAACCGGCAGCCTGTCCGCCTCGAGCGGGCCTCGCTGGAGATCGTCCCGCGGCGGCCGGAGCGGTGGTCGGTGGTGGACCGCCCCCGCGACTCGGTCGACATGCCCATGAGTTGGGGCTCGCGCTACGTCGTCTGCCCGCGGTGTTGCCACCGCCAGTCACTGTCGGGACAGCCGGCGCAGTTGCCGTGCGCGATGTGCGGCGGCGTGTTCGCGATCGCGTGGGATGACCACCCGTAACCGGTTCATCGCCGCCGCGTTCGACCACGGCCAGGTGCCCACGATCGCGTGCTTCAACCGCGCCACGGTGGGCCTGGGCGTGAATTTCGCCCGCCTGCTCGCCGCGCTGCAGACGTTCGTCGACGACCACTTCGTGCCCGTGTGGGGCACGCCGGCCAAGCTGGTGAAGACGACCACCTTCCGAAAGGGCGCGTGGGCGCTCGCGTTCCTGGACGACGCCGATGTGGCGAACGCGCTGGGCTATCACGATCTCACGCCCGACGGACTGCCGCTCTCGAAGGTATTCGTGAAGAGCACGCTCGCGGTGAAGCAGCGGGTGAGCGTGACGGCGTGCCACGAGCTGGCGGAGATGCTCGTCGACCCCGCGATCAACCTGGCGGCCATGGGCCCGGGCAACGTGTTCTACGCCTACGAGACCGCCGACGCGGTGGAGGAGGTCGAGTTCACGATCGGCGGCATCGCGATGAGCGACTTCGTGTACCCGGCGTGGTTCGAGGGATTCCGCAAGCCGGGCTCGGCCCAGTTCGATCACGTGAAGAAGGTGAGGCGGCCGTTTCAGATCCTGGCCGGGGGGTACATGAGCATCTTCAAGAACGGGCGGTGGACGCAAGTGTTCGGCTCACCCGCGAAGGCGCGGCGCTTCGCGCGGGAGGACCGGCGAGGGCACCGCAGCACGTACCGCGGGAAGACGCACCGGATGCGGGGCGTCGCGGTGGCAGGGTTGACGCGTCGCGGCGCTCTCCCGAGACGGAAGCGCAATCTGTAAATTCCAGCGCAGCAATGACGCGACCGTGGCGGAACTGGTAGACGCGCAGGACTTAGGATCCTGTGGGGCAACCCGTGGGGGTTCGAGTCCCTCCGGTCGCATCGGTAACTGTCGCATCTGCACCCGTCGGTGCAGCAAAATCGCCCTAGACCCTGACGCTCGAAGGCGGCACCTTTGAGCCAGATACGATAGGTATCGACGCCGAAACACTTTTACGTTGTGCGGCAGCGGCGGCGCAGCCGCTGACTTCTCCCGATGGATCAAGCTGTTCGAGACCTGCAGCTGGCGTGGGCGCGGTTACGCGTGGACGTGGACTGCGGACTCCGCCGGGGCACGTGGTACCGCGTCACGCGATTCACGCCTTCGAAGGTTCTTCTCGACGTGCGGCATTGCCCGATCGCCATACCACGGCCCTGGCTCGATGTGGTCTTCGGGCAACCACACCGGTGGTCCGTCGTGCCCAGGGCGCCCGATCCCGCGAAGCTGCCGCCCGAGCTCGGTGCGCCCTATGGCGTCTGCCCCGCGTGTCGCGCCCGCGCTCCACTCCAGGGTCAGCCGGCAACGTTGGGCTGCCCCCGCTGCCAGCGAGTCTTTGCAGTGGCGTGGGATGAGCGGTATCTGACGGAGGAGTAGCGAGCGGGAATGGCGCCACCCGAAAACGGTACCGCTGCCGGCGACCGCTACGGCAGCTTGTGCAACAACTGATCGATCACCGTCTGCTCGTGCTTGAGGAAGCGCTCATCGCCGTACGCGAGCAATGTAGCCGGCCCCCATTCGGGGTCCGTCGCATAACCGATGTCGTGGGGGTTGATCCCGATCTCGATGCCCAGCGCCTGCAGGGTGCGCAGCACCCGCTCGTAATGCTCGGCGACGGTCGCGAAGCCGGCGCGCAGGGCCGCAAGCTCCCGGGCCAACCGCACACGCTCCCGCAGGCAGCGCCGGAACTCCTCGGACGCGTCGTGCGGCATCGCGGATCTGCTTGCGCTCACCATCGTCGTTGTTCCGGCCTGGCGCGGTTGCGCCATCCTCCGTCTTTCGGCTCGCCAATAATGGGGATCGGTACCAAACTGCACAAGATGCACAGCGCGGTCGTCCAGTCCGAAACGGTGTCTCCAACCCGCGACACTCGGGCGAAGTCCGGTCGCAGGCGCGCGACGTAGGTGAGCATCCACTGGTGTGTCGCCTCACCGACAAACGGAGGCCGCGCTGGCGCCCGGTCCCCCACGAATACGGGGGCAGCCGCCTGGCCCCGATATTGAAACCAGGGCTCGCGACAGGTTCTGGTTGCAGGAATTGTGGAGCCGGTTGCGAGTGAGTTCGTCAAACTGGCGGGAGTCGAGATCCGGCAGTACGGACCGGGCGAGCGCCTGCTGGGGGGTCCCGAGCGGCTGAAGCGGCTGCACATCTATGTCCGCGACGGCGCGATCGGACTGCGCGTCGTCACGGGCCGGTCCAGTTCGGCCTTGGTCGAGGTCTTCGGCCCCGGCCGTCTGCTGTCCCCCCAACTGTGGGAGACCACGCCAGGCTCGGAAAGCCGGCACGCCGCGGCGCTCCTCCGGACGACCACGCTGGAGCTGCCCGCTGACGTGCTCGAGCACGAGCTGGCCGCGCATCCCCCGCTCGCGATCGCGCTCGCCGCCCTGGACGCCCTCCAGCAGGCGGGGTCACTCGACCGTCTCGGCATGCTCGCGCTGCGCGATCCCCTCCGCCGGGTGGCGCACACCGTCTTGTTGCTGCTCGACCGTCTGTCCGGTGCCCCCGCCACGGCGCCCGCTGCCCGCCTCGAAGTCGGTCAAGAGCTCATCGCCGCGTTCGCCAGCCTGAGCCGCCAAACCACCAACCGGCAGCTGCGCAGGCTCGCGCGGGCAGGCGTCGCGCGATTGGAGCGACGCCTCGTGGATGTCCGGGACCTCGCGGCACTCCGGAGCGTGGCGGCGGGACGCCGACCCCTACGCTAACCGCCCCAATTGTCGCCGGGGCGACACATCGCTCCGGGGGCGCCGGAGGGCACCTTGACGGGATATGTGACCCACGACACATTAGCCGGGCAAGGCATGCCCTTCACGACGGTGCGGCGGACGCGCAACAGCGGAGGCGCAACAACATGGCAGCGCAACCTCTCGACACATTGGCGGCGGAGCGGTGGGCCCGGCTGCGGGACGACGTGCGGCGCTGCGAGCTGCGCCGCGGCGCATGGTACCCCGTCCTGAGCGTCGCGTCGGACGAAGCCGTTTTGGTGGTGCGCCGCCGCGGGGTGATCATCCCCCTGGCATATCTCGAAATTACCCAGACCCGGCCGACCCGCTGGACGTTTCTGTCACGCGAGCGCTACGCAGTCTGCCCCAACTGCGCCGACCGCGTCGCGGTCGGACAACCGCCCGAGCGGATGCGCTGCGGCAAGTGTCGGGGGGTTTTTGAGATGGAGCCCGCTCAGCAAGCCGCCGCTGCGGTCTAGCCCGGGGCGGGCGCCGTTCGCACGATCGCCCACCCCAGCCCGGCAATTCGGCGAATCACCGCCTCGAGGCGCGCGAAGTCCACCGGCTTGGTGAGGAATCCATCGGCGGCGAGCGCCGCCAGCTGCTCGTGCTCCGCGTCCGATGCCGTGAGGACGACGACCGGAAGGCGCTGCCACCGGGGCTCCTCGCGGATCCGCATGAGGACATCCCGCCCGTCGAGGTTGGGCAGCTTCAGGTCGAGGAGGACGAGGTCGGGCCGAGGCACGCCGCGGTGCGGCGCCTCACGCCGCAGAAACGCCAGCGCCTCCACCCCATCCCCCACAATCCACACGCGGTTTTGCAACTTGGCGCGCTGGAGCGCGCGCCGCGTCAACTCGACGTCGCTGGGGTCGTCTTCGACGAGGAGGATGTTGATCGGTGTCGGGCCGCGGACCATGGGGCGCATCTTAAGGGTGTGGCCCGGCCGAGCTCAAGGGGCTCACCTCGTCCTGAGGTAGCGCTCGTCCCAGGCGACCGCGAAGGACTGCTCGCATCGCGTGCATCGCTTATCGCCCGCCGGCCGGCCCACCGGCGCGCGTGCCGCGCAGTTGGGACACACGACGTAGAAGTACCCCCAGCTCTCGGGCAGCTTGTCCGCCTCTGCGGGGCGCGGCACGACGGTCCACCGGTTGGGACGCGTTTCGGTGATCTCGAGGGAGTCCCTGGGAACCCGCACCGCCGCGTTGTCCACCTCGAGCACCGCCTCGTCCGGCCCGACGCTCCGCACGGCGTACCACGCACCGCGACGCAGCACGCACTGGATGTCCCGGCGCAGGCGCGCCCAGCGTTGGACGGCGGCGGCGGGCGTGGACACTCAACTCACGCGTGACGGAGCAGCCACCACGCCCCCAGGGCGCCTACGGCGATCCAAAACGGAATGCGCCACATCCCGCTGCCCCGCGGTTCGTCCTCGGGGGGCGGGGGCGGTCGGATGGCTCGAGTCGCGGAGACTACGGGCGCCTTCGTCCGCGCCATCGCCTGCTCGTAGGTTCGCCGCACGTCGGGCGGCATCGCGTCGACGCTGTCGTACGTCTTCCCGTTGACGACGATCTCGCGGAAGGTGGCCTTGATGTGCGCCCCTGTCACTCCCATGTCGCGCTGCAGCACCGACAGGATCTCCTCGCCGCCGGATTTCCTGAGGGTCTCGAGCGCCACCTCGTACTCCTTGCGCACGTCGGGTGGCATCGCGTCGACGCTGTCGTACTCTTTGCCGTTGAAGACGATCTTCAGGCTCACGGCCCAAGGTATGGCGCGGCGGACGGGCGGAGCAAGGGGGTGGGGGTTACCTTTTCCCACCATCCTCAATCCGAGGCCACCCGATGCGCGTCCCGCTTCACCTCGCGGCCCTCACGCTGCTCGCCGCCATCCCCACCTCCGCCCCCACCCAAGAGACGCCGACCGAAAAAACCGCCGCCGCGGACGTCATCCGCCGCATCAACGAGCTCGAGCGCTCGCTCGCTCTGCCCCAGCTCGTCGCGCGGCTCACGGGGGCGCGCGACGCCCACCGCGACGCGGTGGTCGCCCGCGCCAAAGAGCTGATGGACAAGGAGCTGCTGGCGATGGCCGACGACATCACGCGGCACCCGGAGACGGGCTGGAAGGAGGAGCGCTCGGTGAAGATCCTCACCGACTATCTCACCGCGCACGGCTTCGACGTGGAGCCCGGCGTGGCGGGCCTGAAGACGGCCTTCGTGGCGCGCTACCGCCGGGGCACTCCCGGCCCGAACCTCGGCGTCATCGTCGAGTACGACGCGCTGCGCGGTACCAGCCGCGACTTCCACGGCGACCAGCACAGCGCCCAGGGACCCGTGGGGCTCGCCGCGGCCGTCGCCGTGGCGGAGTTCCTCACGAGCTCCAAGACGCCCGGCACGGTGACCGTGTACGGCACCCCGGCCGAGGAGCTCGCGTCGCCCGCCGCGAAGACTGTCATGTACAACGCCGGCGTGTTCAAGGGCGCGGACGTCCTGATCCGCTCCCATTCGTCCACGGCGACGCAGGTGCCCGGCCCCGGTTTCGGGAGCTGCTGCATGAACATCAACGTCATCCACTACACCTTCTCCGGCGCGCCGGCGCATCAGCTGCAGGCCTGGGACGGACGGGATGCCCTGATGGGCGTGATCGAGCTGTTCAATCACATCGACGGCCTGCGCAAGACGCTCCGCCCCGAGGCCAAGGTCCAGGGGATCATCACCGAGGGTGGCAAGGCGCCGAACGTCGTGCCCGATCGCGCGGTCGCGGAGTTCTGGATCCGGTATCCCGATCCCGTCTACCTCGCCCAGGTCACGGAGCGCGTGAACGACGCGGCCCGGGGCGCCGGCTTGGCAACGGGGACCAAGGTGCGCATCGAGGTGGACTCGTCGTCGCGCAACGGCATCTCGGTCGCGACCCTGAACGACGTGGCCTTCGCCTACCTGAGGATGCTCGGCGCCACCAAGGTGGAGGAGGCGCCCGGGCGCCCGCTGCCCTACGAGGAGACCGGGACCGTCGCGACCCAGATTCCGGGCGTGGGGGTCACCGTCCACAGCTCGAACGGCGGCTACCACACATTCGAAATGGAGGCGGACGCGCTCGGCGAGGTCGGCCACCACGGTTTTCTGTTGGACGCGCAGGCGATGGCGGCGGTCCTGTACCACTTCGCGACCGACGCGCCGTATCGGGCCGCCGTCAAGCGCGAATTCGACGGGCTGAAAGGGCTCTACAGCGACTATCTCGCGGCCCTCCGGAACGCGTACCCGCTGCCGAGCGTCCCCGAGCCGGCGGGAAACTGAGCCATGCGCCCCGTTCTCCTCACGGCCCTCGCCGTCAGCGGCGCGGCGACGCTCGCCGCGCAGCAACGTGCCATCTCGGACAGCGATCTGTTCGCGTTCCGCTGGGTGGCGAGCCCTCAGATCTCGCCCGACGGCCGCCAGGCGGCCTATGTGCTCGTGACGGTGAATGCGAAGCACGACGGCTACGAGACGAGCGTCTGGCTGGTCGCCACCGACGGCGCGTCACCACCGCGACGGCTCACGGCGGGCCCCAAGGACGGCGGGCCGCGCTGGTCGCCCGACGGCACGACGCTCGCGTTCCTGCGCTCCAAGGACGGCCGGCCGCAGCTCCATCTGCTGCCGTTGGCGGGCGGCGAGGCACGGCAGCTGACCGACCTTCCCAAGGGCGCGTCGCCCGCGGCGTGGTCGCCCGACGGCAAGACGATTGCCTTCACGAGCACCACGACCCCCGAAGACCTTGCCAAGAAGGGCAAGAGCGAGGAGCCGAAGAGCGACGTCCGGATCATCACGCAGGCCGAGTTTCGGGGTGACGACGAGGGGTATTTCGACCCCGCCGAGCATACGCACATCTGGACGGTCCCGGCGGGCATGCCGGGGGACGAGCCGGCAACGGCGCGCCAGGTGACGTCCGGCCCGTTCGACGAGAACGCGCCGCAGTGGAGCCGCGACGGCGCGCGCATCTATTTCGTCTCGGACCGCGTGGCCGAGTCGTACTATTACCCTCCCGACAACAACCTCTATTCGGTCCCGGCGGCGGGCGGCACGCTCGACACGGTGGTGGACATCAGCGGCCCGGTATTCGGACCGGCGCCGTCGCCCGACGGCAAGGCGGTCGCGTTCCGCGGCTGGGTCAACCCGCGAGCGACCCGCTCCTACAATCAATCCGACCTGTTCGTGTGGCGGGACGGTCGCGCCAAGAACCTCACGGTCGACTACGACTTCGACATGGGCGGCGGCGTGCTGGGCGACCAGGCGCCGCCACGTGGTGGCGAGGGCTCGAGCCCCAATATCTGGACGGCCGACGGCAAGGCGGTCATCGTCGCCACCACGGAGCACGGGCGCTCGAACCTCGTGCGGTTCGACGCACAGACGGGCGCGCGGGAGGCGGTCACCACGGGCGACCACGCCGTGCTCGCGTACACGGCGACCCCCGACGCGCGCAGTTTCGCTCTCACCATCGGCGACCCGACCCATCTCCCCGACCTGTACGTGCTCGACGCAGTGGCCAAGCGGCTGCGGCAGCTCACCCATGTCAACGACTCGCTGTTCGCGAAGCTCCAACTCGTCACGCCGGAGGACGTCTGGTACCCGAGCTTCGACGGCACGAAAATCGAGACGTGGATCATGAAGCCGGCCGGTTTCACGCCCGGCAAGAAGTACCCCCTGATCCTCAACATCCACGGCGGGCCGCACACCGCCTACGGCTACATCTTCTTCCACGAGATGCAATGGATGGCCGCCAAGGGCTATGTCGTGGTCTATCCCAACCCGCGGGGCAGCACCACCTACGGGCAGGAGTTCGGCAACGTCATCCAGTACAAGTATCCCGGCGACGATTACAAGGATCTGATGGTCGCGGTGGACTCCGTGATCCGCCGCGGGTACGTGGATCCGACCAAGCTGGGCGTGACGGGCGGCTCGGGCGGCGGGCTGCTCACCGACTGGGCGGTGAGCCACACGCACCGTTTTGCGGCCGCGGTGTCGCAACGCGACGTGGCCGATTGGCTGGGGTTCTGGTACACGGCGGACTTCACGCTCTTCCGGCCATCGTGGTTCCGCTCCACCCCGTTCCGCGATCCCCAGGAGTTCCTCGCCCGCTCACCCGTGCGTTACGCGGACTCGGTCACGACGCCCCTGATGTTCATCCTGGGCGAGGAGGATCTCCGGGCGCCGCCCAACCAGGGCGGCGAAGCGATGTTCCGCGCGCTCAAGTACCTGCACAAGACGACCGTGCAGGTCCGCTTCCCCGGCGAGTCGCACGAGCTGTCGCGCTCCGGAAAGCCGGTGCACCGGGTGGAGCGGCTGCAGCACATCCTGAACTGGTTCGACAAGTATCTGCTGGGGAAACCGATCACGCTGTACGACGTGCGCTGACCGCGTCGCAGCAAGTCGATCACGGGTCAGTCGGCGCCCCGGCACAGCGGGGCGCCGACAGACTGTTCCGCGTCACGAGGGGTAGAACCGCACCTGCAGCAGCTTGAGGCCGTTGTTGTCGTACTGCCAGAGGAAGTCCTGCAAGCAGGTAGCAAACAGGCTCACGGTCGGGGTCCCGCACGCCAGCTCGGCCGGGCTCCCCGCTACGAGCGTAATGGTCGTGAGCGCGCTGGTCACGTCGCGGAATCTGCTCTTGCCCGTGCCGCGCACGAAGACCTCGTTCTCGGTCGAGCACAGGATGGTCGGCACGCCTGTGACCGGATCGACGAACGTCGCGCAGGTCGCGATCTTGGATTGTCCACCCGGCGTGCCGAGCGCGCGGGCCCAGACGGTGTAGGTGCCTGGAAGGGGGAGGGAGAACGAGGCCTCGCCGTCGGTTCCGTTCTTGTCGAGCACGTCGAACACGCCCTCGGCCGCCTGACTGAGCAGAATCTTCGTCGTCACGGCGTCGCCGGTGCGGCTCCCGAGGTCGACGAAGATGACGTTGCCGCTCCCATTCCCGTTCATGTTCGGATTCTTGTCGTGCGAGACCCCGATGATGTTGAGATTGAAATGCGAGCCGCTGGGCGCGCCATTGCCCGTCGCGGCCTTTTGCGCGGCGGCCGCGGTGGTCGCGGTCAGCGCGGCCGCCACAGCGGCGGCCAGGTGGAATGCGAAACGCATGAGCCCTCCTTCGAATCGGTATACCTGCGGTAAACGGCCGTAGATGGGCGCTGGAAATTGCATGAAAGACCAAGCCCCGTCGGCCACCTCGCGGGCGCAACGGGGCTTGCTCGAGCCGTGGTGTCTCACGGCTCGCGATCACTATAAGACCTGCTTCACGCCGCGCGGAGTGACAGGGCTCACGACCGTTATGGCTCTCGGTCGGCAATCGTTGTTGTCGTCCGACCCACCCCGCGGGTCACACGGCACGCATAGGGACGGCTCGTGGTTTAGGGAGCGAGCTGTGGCGCGGGCGTAGCGCTGCGCCCGGGCCTCGGCCACAAGAGTGTTACCGCACGGTTACGCCTCTGGTACACGGTTTGCCAAGCCAGCCAGCCTGACGCACCTCCTAAGGAGACGGAGTCATGAAATCGCCATTGCGGAAATTCTCGGCCGCGCCGCTGCTGACGGCGCTGATGGTGGCGGCGTGCGGCACCGGTAACTCCCTCACCCCGCCGCCGGGCGGCGGCGGTGGAAGCGGGGGCGTCGTCCCGCGGCTGGGCCACGTCGTCGTCGTGGTGGAGGAGAATACCGACTACTCCTCCGTGATCGGCAACGCGTCCATGCCGTATCTGAACGGCTTGGCCCGGGAATACGCACTCGCTGCGAACTACTATGCCAACACGCACCCGTCCATCGGCAATTATTTCATGATGACGGTCGGGAAGATCGTGTCGAACAACGACAGCTACTCCAGCGTCGTCACCGATGACAACATCGTGCGCCGGCTCATCGCGGGCGGGCAGACGTGGAAGTCGTATGCGGAAGATCTGCCCTCGGTGGGCTACACCGGTGGTGACGTCGGGCTGTACGCCCGCAAGCACAACGTCATCGCGCTGCTCTCCGACGTCGTGAACGACGCGGTGCAGCGGAAGAACCTGGTGCCGTTCACGCAGTTCCCCACCGATCTCGCGAACAATGCCTTGCCCGACTACGCCTTCGTCGTTCCCAACGAATGCAACGACGCGCACGACTGTTCGCTGGCGACGGCCGACGCCTGGCTCAGGACGAACATCGATCCCCTCGTGAAAAGCCCGCAATTCCAGCGGGACGGCCTGCTGGTGATCGTGTTCGATGAGGCCGGCAGCGACAATACGGACGGCGGCGGGCACGTCGCCTGCGTGATCGTGAGCCCGAAGGCCAAGAAGGGGTACCAGTCGCAGACGCAATACCAGCACCAGAGCCTGCTGCGCCTCACCGGGGAGGCCCTGGGTCTGACGACCCTTCCCAATGACGCGGCGACGGCCCCCGACATGGGTGAGTTCTTTGGGCCCTAAGGGCTAGACGCACAGACGCACAAAGGGCTAGACGCACAGACGCACAGACGCACAGTGGTGAAGAGGTACGAGTGGTCAGGTCTACCCGTTCACGACCACCTACTCTCCCCTGTGCGTCTGTGCGTCTAGTATTTGGCTTTCCTGCCCAGTATCACCTGCCCTATTAGATTTACCTCAGCATGCCAGCCATCCTGATCAAGAAGACCGGCGAGGAGCCCGGCGCCGCCTCCCTCGCCGTCACCGTACCGGTGGAGCAGGTGCAAGAGGCGGAGGCGCGCGCCACCTCCGCCTACCAGCGGCGGGCCCGGCTGCCGGGGTTTCGCAAGGGGAAAGCGCCGGCGGCGCTCGTGAAGCGGCAATTCGCCGAGGACATCCGGCAGCAGACGCTGGAAGAGTTGATTCGCGAAAGCTGGAAGGCCGCGCTCGCACAGGAGGCGCTGAAGCCGGTCGCGGACCCCCACATCCACAATCTCAAGTGGGAGGCCGGGGCCGGGGGCCCGGTGACCTTCGAATTCCACGTCGAGGTGAAGCCGGAGCTCACGCTCGAGCGCATCGGCAAATTCCACTTGAAGCGCTCGGTGCCGAAGGTCACCGAAGATCGAGTGCTGGCCCAGCTCAACGAGCTGCGGGACCAGAAGGCCCCCTGGACGCCGGTCGTCGGAGACAAGCCCAAGCCCAAAGACCTGGTGCAGGTGACGATCGCGACCCGCGAGGGCGATGCGGTCAAGGACCCCCAACCCTATCAGCTGGTGCTCGGCGAGGGGCGGGCGATCCCGGAGGTGGAAGAGCGGATCATGGGCATGCTGCCAGGCGAGACGATCGACGCGACCGTCCGGTTTCCGAGCGACTTCCCCGAGGAGGCAAAGCGGGGACAGCCGCGCGACATCCGGATCACGTTGCACGAAGTGAAGCGGCAGCAGCTGCCCGAGCTCGACGACGCGTTCGCCCGCGAGGTGGGAGACTTCGAGTCGCTCGAGGCGCTCCGCAAGGCCGTGCGGGAGGACCTCGAAAAGGAGGCCGAGCGCGAGGCGGACGCCCAGCTGCGCCGGGACTTGATCGATCAGATCGTCCAGGCCAACCGCGTGGTGGCGCCGCGACCGCTGGTCGAGCG
>WNES01000853.1_pt1 | contig 14388 bp, 15 predicted proteins | sample 5399931 | NCBI WGS metagenome assembly WNES01 (sample SAMN13153332, study PRJNA577476) | soil metagenome | isolation source: 20 cm grassland meadow soil 2 days after 3rd rain plot 5 | place: USA:California | collected 2015-11-11
CCGTCGCCTCGCCTTCGACGGTGGGATTGGTCGCGAGGATGATCTCCCGCACGCCGTTGCCGACGCGCGCGATCAGCCCTTGGATCTTGAGATCGTCCGGACCGATGCCCTCCAGCGGCGAGATCGCGCCCATCAGCACGTGATAGACGCCCTTGAAGTCGCGCGTCTTCTCGATCGCGATCACGTTCTGCGGCTCCTCGACGACGCAAATCAGGTCGCGATCGCGGGCGTCGCTGCTGCAGAAGACGCACGGGTCGGCGTCGGTGATGTTGTTGCAGACGGAACAATAGGTGACGCGCTCCTTCACCTCGCGCACGGCGTCCACGAGGCGGTCGGCCTGTTCGCGCGGCGTCTTGAGGATGTGAAACGCGAGCCGCTGCGCGCCCTTGGGACCGATGCCGGGCAGGCGCTGCAGCTCCTCGATGAGGCGGATGAGGGGCTCGGGCAGGCTCATAGACCGGGAATCTTCAGTCCTCCCATCATGCCGCCCATCTTCTGCGACATCTCTTCGTCGGCCTTGCGCTGCGCGTCGTTGATCGCCGCGACGATCAGATCCTGCAGCATCTCGACGTCGTCCTTCGACACGACCTCGGGATCGATCTTCAGCGACTGAATCTGCTTGGCGCCGTTGACGACGACGGTCACCATCCCGCCGCCGGCGTTGCCTTCGACGCGGAGCTCCGTCATCTGTTTCTGCAGGTGTTCCTGCATCTGCTGCGCCTGCTTCATCATCTGCTGGATGTTCATTATTTCAGCTCTCAGCTGTGAGCTACATCTCTTCGACGTCGCGGATTTCGGCGGGAAAGACTTCCAGCATCGCCTGCACGCCGGCGTCGGCGAGCGCCTGGTCGCGCAGCGCCGATTTCTTGTCCTTCGTCTCTGTGGACGCGGACGTCGGAGCAGCCTCGCTGGACGGCGGCGCCGCGTCGGCGACGACGCCGGTTACCGCGAACTTGCGTCCGCTCGCCTGCTGCGCGATCGATTCGAGCCACGCGCGATTCTGTCCGACTTGATCGGCCAGCCATTTCTGCGACGGAGAGAACGTGAACACGATTCGGTCGTCGTTCAGCTCGATCGTGCGTGCCTGAGCGACCACCATGCTGTAGAACGAGGCCTTCTGCTTGCGAATCTCGTTCAGCACCGCGTCTTTGAGGTTGCCGGGCCGGGCAAGCTCGGTCCCTGCACGTGTTGCTGGCGGTGACGGTGACCACGACGGCGACGCCCGTGGAGCCCGCTCGGCCCGCGGCGCTTGCTCCGCCAGCGGTGTCTGCTCGAGCCGAGGCGCCGCTGTCGCCGATCCGGCCCCGGCTATCAGATCCTCGATCGACACCAGCTTCCGCAGATAGATCCACCGCAGGAGCGCCATCTCGAGATGATGGCGTGGCTGCGCGGCGCTGCGGATATCGGTTTCTGCTTTCGTCAGCACGTCGAAGGCGCGCAGCAGATCTTCACGCGAGAATCGCGCGGCCAGCGCCTTGACGCGGTCGCGCTCCCCTTCGCCGGCAATCTCTGGATCGGAGATGCGCGACGAATCGACCGACAAGACGAGGAGATCGCGCACGACGCGCGACAGCTCGCGGCACACGGCGCGAAGGTCGTAGCCCATTTCGACGGCGCGCGCGGTCAGGGTGAACGCCGCGGCCGCGTCCTCGTCGGCGACCGCCTGAACGGCATCCAGCAGCAAATCGCGCCCCACCAGCCCGAGCACCGTCGCCACGTCGTCGGCCGTCACGGTGTTTCCCGTGAAGGCGATCACCTGATCGAGCTTGCTCTGCGCGTCGCGCATGCTGCCTTCGCCATCGCGCGCGATCAGTTGCAGGGCTTCGTCGGCGACCGCGATCCCCTCGGCGTCGACGATCCGCCGCAGCTGCTGGCCGATCGCCTTGCTGCTGATCGTCCTGAACTCGTACACCTGCGAGCGCGAACGGACGGTTTCGGGAATCTTCTCCAGCTCGGTCGTCGCCATCATGAACACGACGTGCGGCGGCGGTTCCTCGATCGATTTCAGCAGCGCGTTGAATGACGAGCTCGACAACTGGTGGACTTCGTCGATGATGAACACCTTGTAGCGGTTCTTGACGGGCGCGATCGACAGGCCGGAGATGATGACCTCGCGGACGTTTTCCACCTGCGTGTGCGTCGCCGCGTCGATCTCGAGGACGTCGATGTCTCGTCCTTCGGCGATTTCCACACACGCGTCGCACGTGCCGCACGGATCGGCCGTCGGGCCGGAGACGCAATTCAGCGCGCGCGCCAGAATGCGCGCCGTCGTCGTCTTGCCGACGCCGCGCGGCCCGGCAAACACGAACGCCTGCGCCAGACGCCCGCTGGCGAGGGCGTTGCGCAGCGTCCGTGTGACCGTCTGCTGGCCGACGACGTCGTCGAACCGCTGCGGCCGCCACTTTCGCGCGATGACCTGATATGGCATTGCGGATTTTGCGAACGCGGATTGTGGATTCGATATCGGACTTGCGGGCTGCACCGCGATCCGGAGTGACCTGCGGCACATTACAGGGTCCGCTTAGCGCTGCTGCCTTCCGGCCCTGACGCGGTTCGCGGTCTGCAATTGCACAGGTTCCGGACCGCGGTGCAACCCGCAAGCTCTCACTTTACTACACGGGCACGCGCGTCGCGAGGACGATGTACTTGGCGAGCATCTCGCCGACGACGACGGTGAAGAAATCGACGTAGAGAATTCCCGTCGCCGACTGCGTCGAGCGGATTTTCGCCGTTTCCCACGTCAGATACGACAACAGCGCCGGACCGGCCAGACCGAACAGGACGCGTTGCCAGAAAAATATCCCGCCCACCGAGGTGATGTAGTAGCGAAAGCTGGGACCAAGTCCGGGACGCCACGTCGCAATCGCCATGAACACCGCCGCGGCGACGACGACGACGCGGACGACCATCGACGCGATGTGGACCTTGACGATCGCCTGCAGATGGGACACGTGCATCGACGGCAGAATCAAGTACCAGTGTCCCAGCACCATCGCGGTGCACGCGCCGCCGAGCAGCGCGGCGGAGCTCAGAAAGCTCGCAACCGTCAGCGCCCGCGTTGGCGGCGTCCAGCTCGCCGACACGACGAGCGCCTGCAGGACGATCGCGATGGCGCCGGCGAAGACGGCGGCCGCGAGAATCGCGGTTCGAATGCGCGTGAACATGCGTCCGATCGTCGCCCAGTAGATCACCAGCGCCGATTCCGCCGCCGCCAGCGACGGATCGAACCGGAATGCGAGGGCAGTCGCGATCAGGATCGCGGCAAGGCCGGCGTTGAATCGAAAGAACTTCACGCCCGCTTCGCGCGAGACGAGAATCAGCGTGAACGCGATGCCGATGCCGAGATGTGCAAGGAACAGTGACAGGACGACGGACAATGACATGGGCAGGATGGGCGGGAAGGGCTGGACCGGCAGGATGATCGGAAAGCGCAGACGGCTGGGCGGGAAGGTGATTCCTCGCGCCCAGCCCGCCCGTCCTGCCTTACCTGCCTTGCAAGCGTCGGTTCACTTCCGTCCAGTTGACGACGTTCCACCATGCGTCGATGTAGTCCGGCCGGCGATTCTGATACTTCAGGTAGTACGCGTGCTCCCAGACGTCGAGGCCCATGACGACCTTCTTGTTTTCCATGAGCGGACTGTCCTGGTTCGCGCTGCTCTCGATCGTCAGCTTGCCGCCGTTGTCGATCAGCCACGCCCAGCCGCTGCCGAAGCGGCCGACGCCGGCTTTCTTGAATTCTTCCTTGAATTTGTCGAAGCTGCCGAACGCGGACTTGATCGCATCGGCAATCGCGCCGCTCGGCGCCCCGCCGGCCTTCGGCCCCATGATCTGCCAGAACATCGAGTGGTTCGCGTGTCCGCCGCCGTTGTTGCGCACCGCGGTGCGGATGTCTTCGGGCACGCTGTTGATGCCGCGCAGCAGATCTTCGATGCTCTTCGACTGCAGCTGCGGGTGCTTCTCGAGCGCTGCGTTCAGATTCGTGACGTACGCGTTGTGATGCTTGCCGTGGTGAATCTCCATCGTCTGTTTGTCGATATGCGGCTCGAGAGCATCGGACGGGTACGGAAGCGGTGGGAGCGAGTGCGCCATCGGTCGACCTCCTACGAAATGCTAAGCATGCGATCGAGGGCGACCTTTGTCCAGTACTTGCGCTCGTCGGCGACGACGATGCGGTTGTGCACCTCGCCGTCGAGCAGTCCTTCGAGCACCCACAGGAGATGATTCGGCGAGACGCGGAACATCGTCGAGCAGAGACAGCCGAACTGGTCGAGCGAGAGCACCGTGCGATCCGGCTGCATCTGCTGCGCGAGGCGGTTCACCAGATGGATCTCGGTGCCGACGGCCCACACCGATCCTTTAGGGCTCTGGCTGACGGTCCTGATGATGTACTCGGTCGATCCGGAATCGTCGGCCGCCTGCACGACGTCCCACGGCACTTCGGGATGGACGATGACACGGACGCCTGCGTGCTGCGCACGGATGTTCTCGATCTGCCGCACGGTAAATCGCGTGTGGACCGAGCAGTGCCCCTTCCAGAGAATGATGCGCGCGCGTTTCACCGCGTCGGGATCGAGGCCTCCCCAGATCTCGTTGGGATCCCACACGACCATTTCGTCGAGCGGTAAGCCGAGCCGGTATGCGGTGTTGCGACCGAGATGCTGATCCGGCAGGAATAAAATCCGCTCGCCGCGCTCCCACGCCCACTTCAACGTCGCCGCGGCGTTCGACGACGTGCAGACCACGCCGCCGTGCTCGCCGCAGAAGGCCTTGATTGACGCTGCGGAGTTGATGTAGGTGACGGGAACCGTCGCCTCCGCGCCTTCGGCGCCCCGGCGCGCCGAGCCGATCATGTCGTTCAGATCGCTCCATGCGAGCTCGAGCTGATCGGGATCGGCCATGTCGGCCATCGAGCAGCCGGCGGCGAGGTCCGGCAGAATCACCTGCTGGTGATCCGCGCTCAACACGTCGGCGCTCTCGGCCATGAAGTGCACACCGCAGAAGACGATGAAATCGGCGTCGGGGTGCCTGCTCACCTGCCCGGCGAGCTTGTACGAATCGCCGGTGTAGTCGGCGAACTTGATGACCTCGTCGCGCTGGTAGTGATGTCCGAGAATCACGAGGCGCCGGCCGAGCTTTGCGCGCGCTACGGCAATCCGCCGATCCATTTCCTCATCGGACAGACCGACATACCGCTCGGGCAGCGGCTGCCGCTCGCCGATGTGTTGCTTTTCGTGCTCCGTCAGCAGAGGTATCAGCACGGGTTGTGAAACTTTTCGCAAACTGTTCTAGAAGTATAACACCTGACGCTTCGCTGTGATTCCCCACTCAGCTCTACCCGTCGGTGCCGGTGTGTTCGACCACTCTATACAAGGTGTCGCGCTCGACAGGTTCGCGCCCCGCGGCGCGGATGAGACGTTCGATCTCGCGCGGCGTCATCGCGGTCGGCGTCTGCGATCCCGCCATGTGGTAAATCTTCTCTTCCTGCACGGTGCCGTCGAGGTCGTCGGCGCCAAACCACAGGCAGGTCTGCGCCACCTCGACGCCTGTTGCAATCCAGAACGCCTTCACGTGCGGAATGTTGTCGACGACGAGCCGCGCGACGGCGTGAACGCGGAGCGTGTCCGCGGCGCTCGGCGCCGGCAGCTTGCGCATCTGGTTGTTGTCAGGGTGAAACGCGAGCGGGATGAACGCCTGGAAACCGCCGGTGTCGTCCTGCAGCGCGCGGGCGCGCAGCATATGGTCGACGCGCTCTTCCGCCGTCTCGATGTGGCCGTAGAGCATTGTCACGTTCGACCGCATGCCGAGCCGATGCGCCAGACGGTGAATCGACAGATAACGGTTCGCGTCGCACTTGTTCACGTCGTTCGCGATTTTCCGCCGCACGCGTTCGGCGAAGATTTCGGCGCCGCCGCCGGGCAGCGAATCGAGTCCCGCATCCATCAATTCGCGCAGCACCTGCTCGTCGCTCTTCCCGTACAAATCGGCGAAGAACGCGATCTCGACCGCGGTGAAACATTTCAAATGGATGTCCGGCCGAATCTGTTTGAAGCCGCGCAGCAGATCCGTGTAGTAGCGCCACGGCAGATCGGGATGCAGACCGTTGACGACGTGGATTTCGGTGAGCGGCTGATGGGAGCGCTGCCGCAGCTTGTCCCACGCCTGTTCGAGCGAGAGCGTGTACGCGCCGGGATCGCCTGGCTTCAACCGGGCGAACGAGCAGAACAGGCAACTGGCGACGCAGACGTTCGTCGCTTCGAGGCGGATGTTGTAGTTGTAGAAGGTGCGGGCGCCGTGGCGCTTCTCGCGCTCGCGGTTCGCGAGCCACCCGACCACGAGCAGATCGCGACACTCGAAAAGGCGCACTCCATCGGAGAGATCGAGACGGTCGCCGGCTGTGAGCTTCTCCTCGACATCAGAGAGGCCGGCAGAGCGGAGGCGAGACTCAGGAAATGCCAAATATTTGTATTCGGAGCGAGCGCGCGCGCGGACCGTCGAGCTCCGCCATCAGGATGCGCTGCCACTGACCGAGGACCACTTCGCCGCCGCTGACCTGGAGCGTCAGGCTGTGACCGAGGATGAGCGCGCGCAGATGCGAGTCGGCGTTCATGCGATCGCAGTCCGAATGCTGCGGATCGTTGTGCAGCCATTCGGCGTCGCGCGCCACCATCTGCTCGAGGAACCGCTTGATGTCCGACAGGAGCGCCGTCTGGAACTCGTTGATGAAGAGCGCGCAGGTCGTGTGCATCGACCAGAGGCTGACGAGTCCTTCGCGGACGTTAAACTGGCGGACGAACTCCATCACCCGACTGGTGAGGTCGACGAGCTCGATTCGCTGATCGGTCTGAACGACGATCATTTCCCCGTGAATCGCGAGACCGGCGACTTTCGCCGTGGCCACCTCCTCGACCGGTTTTTCGCGAACCGTAACGGTCGAACTCTTGCTCATGCCGTCTCCTCGATTGTGCGGCGAACCGAGTAATGTTATGCAAAAAGCGTCCGATCCCGCAACCCTGCTATACTCGCCGCACAACTTGACGCTCACCCCGGCGGCCACGCGAAGTGGGTGCAAAGCCCACACGGTCCCGCCACTGTAAGCGGTTACGCTGCGCAACACCGTCACTGGGCTCCAATGCGCGATGCGCGAACGAGGCCGGGAAGACGCGCAGGCACGTCCGCGAGTCAGGAAACCTGGCCATCGGAGGCGTCCTTTCTTCGGCGCGCGAGACGCCGGGAGGATCCTGATGCGCATGTCCCGCCTGTGGCGGCTGTTGGCCGCCGCGCTCCTGCTCAGCCGCACCGTTTCAGCCGCAACGCTCAATGGACGCGTCACCGATCCGGATGGTCGTCCTGTTGCGGGCGCTCGCATCGTCGTCGTCGGCGCGCTCGGCGCCGTCGCCGATCGCGAGACCTCCGCCGACGGCAGCTTCGAGATCGACGCGCTGCCGGCCGGCGTGTACGGCATTCATGTCGTCAAGGATGGATTCACCGCGGATCCGATTCGGGCGGACGTCGCGGCGTTCGATGCGCGCACGCTCGACTTCGCGCTGCGCGTCAGCGCGCTCGCCGAATCGATCGTCGTGTCGGCATCGCAGATCGAGCTGCCGCTGTCGCGCGCGGCCGACGCGATGACCGCGATCACCGCCGCCGATCTGGAGGCCCGACAGATCGAAACGGTTGCCGACGCGCTACGGCTCGTGCCGGATCTCGCCGTCACGCGCAGCGGCGGCCGCGGCGCCATCACGTCGCTCTTCCCGCGCGGCGGCGCCTCGAACTACACGCTCGTGCTCGTCGACGGCATCCGCGCCAACGCGTTCGGCGGCGGCTACGACTTCGGTCATCTGCCGGCGGCGGAGGTCGACCGCGTCGAGGTGGTTCGTGGACCGGAAAGCGCGCTGTTCGGATCGGATGCGATTGGAGCGGTCGTGCAGATCGTGACCAAGCGCGGCGGCCGGCCGCGTGGCGACGCGCTCATCGAAGGCGGCAATCAGGGAACCGAGCGTCTTGCCGGAAGCGCGGCCGGTTCGCGGGATGCGTGGAGCTGGGGCGGCGGCATCGAACAGCGGCGCAGCGACGGCTTCACCGGCGTCGCGCCTGCCACCGGCGAACGCGTCACGAACGACGACGACCATCTGCGGCACGCATCGGGTTCGCTCGGCTGGCGCCGTCCGAATGGACCGGACCTGCTCATCGGCGGCAACGTCGGCCATGACGAGCGCGGCTTTCCGGGACCGTTTGGCACCAACCCGGCCGGCAACTTCACGCACGTCGACCGCGTATCGCGTGGCATCAACGATTCGCGTCAGCTTGGCGCGCGCCTGAACCATCCATGGTCGTCCCGCGTCCGCCAGCGGATCGATCTCAACGTCTTCGACCGCTCGAGTCAGTTCACGAGCTCCTTCGGGCCGTCGACGAGCGGCACACGAAGGGTCGACGGCCGCGTTCAGGAGGATGTCGCGGTCAATCGATCATTTGCAGCCTCGGGCGGCGTGGAAGCAATATCCGAGCGCGCGTCGAGCACGTTCATCACCGGCGCGGACGGGACCGGCGCCAATCCGCAGGGCGGTTGCCGGAACATTCGGCGAGGTCCGGTACGTGGCGAGCGAGCGACTGTTCGTGACCGGCGGCGCCCGGCTCGAACACTTGAGCCGCGATCGACAGCGAATCAATTCGCTGAACCCGAAGGCGGCCGTCAGCTTCGTCGCGAAAGCGACGAGGCTGCACGCCAGCGCCGGCACCGGCATCCGCCCGCCCGATGGATTCGAGATCGCGTTCACGGACAATCCCAATCTCAAGCCAGAGCGCAGCCGGAGCGTTGACGGCGGTGTCGAACAACGTTTCGCCGGAGACGCGCTCGTGGCCGGCGCGACGGCGTTCTTCAACCGCTACGACGATCTCCTCGTCACGGTCGGACGTTCGCTGCGCGACGCGAGCCGCTACAAGACCGACAACATCTCGAACGCCCAGGCGCGCGGCCTCGAGTTGACGCTCGACGCGCGCCCGCGGCCCCGGCTGTCGCTGCGCGCCAGCTACGCGTGGGTCGACACGCAGATTCTGTCGGTTGACGGCCTGGCCGCGATCGCACCGCCGCCGTTCAAGGTCGGCGACCCGCTGCTCCGCCGCCCGAAGCATCAGGGCGCAATCGACCTCGTCTACACGCACGGCCGCGTGAGCGCGTTCGCCGATCTGACGACGCGCGGCCGCGCGCTGGACGTCGAGCCGAGCTTCGGCGCGTCGGGAGGATTGTTCTTCTCGCCTGGATACGCTGTCGGCAATGCCGGCGCCAGCATCCGCTTCACGCGCAACTTCGACGTGTACGCGCGCGTGCTGAACGTGACCGATCGCGCCTACGAAGAGGCGCTTGGCTTTCCCGCGCTTCGCCGCAGCGCGATTGTCGGAGTCCGGGTTGCTGCAGGTCGATAACGTTTCGTTTTCGTACACTTCGTCCCGACGCGTGCTCCAGGACGTGTCGTTCTCCGTCATGCGCGGATCGATCGTCGGCGTGCTGGGACCGAACGGTTCGGGAAAAACGACGCTGCTGCGGCTCATCGCCGGCGCGCTTCGACCGTCGAACGGACGGGTGACGCTCGAAGGCGCCGACGTCCTCACGCTGTCGCGGCGCGACCTCGCCCGCCGCGTCGCGGTCGTGCCGCAGGAGACGCGCACGACGTTCGACTTCAGCGTTCTCGACATCGTGTTGATGGGACGCTACCCGCACCTCGGTCCGTTCGAGCTCGAGGGCGCGAGCGACCTGGCCATCGCGCACGATGCGCTCCGGGCCACCGGCACCGACGATCTGGCATCGCGCGCATTCGCCACCTTGAGCGGCGGCGAGAAGCAGCGCGTCGTCATCGCGAGCGCGCTCGCGCAGGCGTCGGACGCGCTGCTGCTCGACGAGCCGACGGCATCGCTCGACGTCGGTTATCAACTCGACGTCGCGTCGCTGCTGGCGAGGCTCAACAGGGATCGCGGCTGCACGATGCTGGTGTGCACACACGATCTCAATCTCGCTGCGTCGATCTGTGCGGAGCTGGTATTGATCCGTCGCGGACGCTTGATCGACCGGGGCGCGCCCGAGACAGTTTTGACGACCGCGAACATCCGGTCCCTTTACGACGTGGACGCCGAGATCGCGTATCACCCGCGGGCTCGGCGTCTGACGGTGGTGCCGATTGGCCGGGCGCAATGATGAAGTCCGGCCGAAGCCGGACGCCACCGTCGATCGTGAGAAGGTGCGGCCGAAGGCGGACCGCCCGATCCGCGCTCGGATGATCGCGACAGTCGCCGGCTTCGGCGCATTGTTGGTGCTGACGTGCCTCCTGGCGCCGCTGGCCGGCACGACACACATCTCGCTCGCTCGCGCGTTCGATCGATCGCAGGCGTTCGCCGACAACGTCGACGCGCAGATCTTCTTCATCGCGCGCCTGCCGCGCGTAGCCGCCGCCGCGATCGTGGGCGCCGGACTGGCGGCCGCAGGCGTGGTCTTTCAGGCGCTGCTTCGCAATCCGCTCGCGGCGCCCGAAACGCTCGGCGTCTCGATCGGCGCGTCGGTCGGCGCGATGGTGGCCATCACGTTTTTGCCGCCTTTTTCGATCGGCGGTCTGTCGGCTGTTCCGCTCGCCAGCTTTGCCGGCTCGCTGGGCGCGCTGGCGATCGTGTACGGGCTGTCGGCCGCGCGCGGCCGCGGCATGTCGTCGACCGTCCTCCTGCTCGGCGGCGTGGTATTGACGACTTTTCTCGGCGCCGTCGTGAACTTCATTCAGTACGTCTCGGATTTTTCTCAGACATTCCGAACCGTCCGCTGGTTGATGGGATCGCTCGACGTCGGCGGGTACGCGCCGATCGCTGCCGCGCTCGTGCCGCTCGCGCTCGCGACGTTCGGATACGCCACCCTGCCGCGCGCCCTCGATCTCATGAGCCTGGGACCCGAAGCGGCGGCCGCGCGCGGCGTCGACGTGCCGCGCGCCGAACGGATCGCGCTCGTCAGCGCATCGCTCTCGACGGGCGCTGCTGTGTCGCTCAGCGGTCCGATCGGTTTCGTGGGCATCGTCGTGCCGCACCTGATTCGGCTGATGGTCGGCGCCGATCATCGTCTGGTGCTGCCCGCGTCGGCGCTGTTCGGCGGCGCCTTTCTGATCGGTTGCGATCTGGTCGCCCGATCGGCGCTCGCGCCGATCGAGCTGCCGGTCGGCATCGTCACCGCGTTCATCGGCGGTCCTTTCTTCCTGTGGCTGCTCTTCACGCGGTTGCGATGACTCGACGAACCTTCTTGCTCGTGGTCGTTTTCGGCGCGATGGGGCTGGCCGCGGAGCCGCCCCGCCGAATCGTCTCCCTCATCCCGGCCGTCACCGAAATGATCTTCGCGATGGGCGCAGGCGACCGCGTCGTCGGCGTCAGCGCCTACGATCGGTACCCGCCACAGGTCGATCGCATCGCGCGCGTGGGGGGACTGATCGATCCGAACGTCGAGCGAATCTTCTCTCTGAAGCCGGACCTGGTCATCGTCTACGACACGCAGGAAGACCTGAAGCAGCGCCTCGACCGCGCGGCGATTCCGTTCTACCGCTACGAGCACCGGGCGCTGCCCGACATCGCTGCGACGATGCGGTCGGTCGGCGCGCGGATCGGCGCGGCCGAGCGGGCGAATCAGCTCGCCACCGGAATGGAAGCGGACCTCGATGCGATCCGCCGGACGGTGAGCGGTGAACCACGTTTCAAGACGCTCCTCGTCTTCGGCCGCGATCCCGGATCGCTCCGCAATGTCTACGCGAGCGGCGGATACGGGTTTCTCCACGACATGCTCGAAGCCGCCGGTGGCGACGACGTGTTCGCCGACACGAAACAGCAGTCGGTGCAGGCTTCGACGGAAATGATTCTGGCGCGCCGCCCGGAAGTGATCATCGAGCTGCACTATGGCGACAGCGTGAAGTCCACGGAGCTGCGCCGCGAGGCTGCGGTGTGGGACGCGCTGCCTTCGATTCCGGCCGTCCGCAATCACCGTGTCTATCTCCTCGTCGGCGACGAGTTCGTCGTGCCGGGTCCACGGGTGGTGAACGCGACGCGAACGCTCGCCCGCATGCTCCATCCATCGGTGTTCAGATGAAGATCCTGGTGTCGTGGAGCAGCGGCAAGGACAGCGCATGGATGGTGCACGTGCTCCGGCAGCAGCCGCTGCCAATCGGCGGGCTGCTGACGACGATCAACGAGGCGGCGCAGCGAGTGGCGATGCACGCGGTGCGCGTCGAACTGCTCGACGCGCAGGCGCAGGCCCTCGGGTTGCCGCTGTGGAAGGTTCCGATTCCTTCACCGTGTCCGAACGAGACCTACGAACGGCAGATGAGCGCGGCCGTCGCGCGCGCCGCCGCCGACGGATTCACTCACGTCGCGTTCGCCGACCTGTTTCTGCAGGACATCCGTCGCTACCGGGAGGATCGCCTGGCAGGAACGGGACTGACGCCGCTGTTTCCCCTCTTCGGAGACGAGGGGACCACGGGGGCGCTCGCGCGCGAGATGATTGCCGCGGGCCTGCGGGCGCGGATCACGTGCGTCGATCCGCGACAGCTCGATCCGCGGTTCGCCGGGCGCGATTTCGACCGACGACTGCTGAGCGATCTGCCCGCGTCAGTCGATCCGTGCGGTGAGCGCGGAGAGTTCCATACCTTCGCATACGCCGGACCGATGTTCCCGAAGCCGATCGCCATCGACATCGGCACGACGGTCGAGCGCGACGGCTTCTTGTTCACGGATCTCACATGCCCCGCTATCCCGAGCGCATCGTCTGTCTGACCGAAGAAACGACCGAGACGCTGTATTTGCTCGGCCAGGGTCACCGCATCGTCGGCGTGTCGGGCTACACCGTGCGCCCGCCCGAGGCGCGGCAGAAGCCCAAGATCTCCGCGTTCATCAATGCGAAGTTCGACAAGATCGAGGCGCTGCAGCCCGATCTGGTGCTCGCGTTCTCCGATCTGCAGGCGGACCTCGCATCCGAGCTGGTCAGGCGCGGCATCACCGTCGTGACGTTCAATCAGCGAACCGTTGCCGAGATCCTGCAGATGATTCGAATGCTCGGCGGGCTCGTCGGCTGCCAGCGCGAGGCCGAACAGCTCGCCGATCGGTTGTCAGCCGATCTCGATCGGCTTCGCGACGCGGCATCGCGGCTCCCCGGGCGCCTTCGCACGTTCTTCGAGGAATGGGACGAGCCGCTGATTTCAGCGATTCGATGGGTGGAGGAGCTGGTCGAAATCGCCGGCGGCGCGCCGATCTTCCCGGAGCTGTCAGCCGCAAGACTGGCCAAGGATCGCATCGTCGATCCAGCGGAGGTGGCGCGTCGGGATCCGCAGATCGTCTTCGCGTCGTGGTGCGGAAAGAAGGTCCGAGCGGAAACCATTCGATCGCGCCCTGGATGGGATCGCGTGAGCGCCGTGCGGGACGATCGGATCTACGAGATCAAATCGACTTACATCCTGCAACCGGGACCGGCGAGCCTCACGGAAGGCGTCCGCCGGCTGCACGAGGTTCTCAGCTCGCAAATTCCACGGTGACGGGCTCGGGCAGGAGCCCGGCCTGCGCGGCGTCGCCGAGCAGACGGTGCACGGCCGCGCGGCCGCGCTCGCCGTAATCGAGCGTGAGGTCGTTCACGTACATGCCCACAAAGCGATCGGTCTTCGCGCGATCGAGTCCGCGGCCGAAGCGCATCGCATAGCTGACGGCCTCGCCGCGATGCCGCAGACCGAACGCGATGCTGTCGTGCAGCAGCAGCGACAGCGTCGAGATGTGCCGCGGGCCGAGATCGCGCCGGATGACGTTGCCGCCGAGCGGAAGCGGCAGCCCGCCCGTGCGATCGCTCCACCATTCGCCGAGATCGACGATCTTCTTCAGGCCTTCATCCGCCCAGGTGATCTGTCCTTCGTGGATCAACAGTCCGGCCTCGACCTCGCCGGCGTGAACCGCCTGCTGGATCTTGTCGAACGGCAAGACGGTGTACTGGACCGACGGCTCGAAGAGGCGCAGCGCCAGGAACGCCGTCGTCAGCGTCCCCGGCACGGCGACGGTGACGCCCTTCAACGATGGCGCGGCGGTCTTCGACACGACGATCGGGCCGTAGCGGTCACCCATGCTGGCGCCGTGCGGCAGAAGGATGTAGCGGTCGGTGAGGTGCGCGTATGCGTGAAACGACACGGCGGTGATCTCGTAGGTGCCTTCGAACGCCGCGCGGTTCAACGTCTCGATGTCGCCCAGGACATGTTCGAGCTCATAACCGAGCGACGGCACTCGGCCGCTCGCGAGGCCGTAGAACATGAACGCGTCGTCGGAGTCTGGACTGTGTGCGATGCGGATTTTCATCGGCGGATGGCGCGATCGAATCGGCGTCCGTCAGACGTCGTCGTCGGG